>Ga0210384_10007182_pt1 | contig 11761 bp, 9 predicted proteins | sample IncBWH2MmetaG_FD_160574 | JGI IMG/M metagenome (GOLD analysis project Ga0210384, IMG submission 160574) | Forest soil microbial communities from Barre Woods Harvard Forest LTER site, Petersham, Massachusetts, United States - Inc-BW-H-2-M | ecosystem: Environmental > Terrestrial > Soil >...
GGCGAGCCAGTTCGCGTTCGGGACGACCACCGTCTCCCGGCCTTCGCCGAGGATCCGGTAGTAGAGGTGCAACCCGCGCCGCACGAAAACGAAGCCTTCGCTGCTCTTCATCGTCCCTGGCCGAGGATGGTGTCCAGGCAGGTCTCGCCGGTCCGCCGCCTACGAGCGCCCAAGTCTACTACAGCGCTCGCAGGCCTCCCTGGCCCGCTTTATAAGAGCTACCCCGCAGCGGGCGCCTTGACCTCGATCACTCGGAACGGCGGCCGCTCCGGGAAGGTCCGCCGCAGCAGCGAGAAGCTGACGTTGTAGACGGGCACGCCGGCGGCGGTCTTGCCCTGCGGCTGGCCGCGGTGGGCATGGCCGTGGAAGACCGCGTCCACCGGATACCGCGCCAGCGGCTCCTCCAGGCGGCTCGAGCCCAGGAACGGAAAGATCTCGTGCGGTTCGCCCTCCACTGTCTCCTGGATCGGCGAGTAGTGCAGCACCGCGATGCGCGGCTTGTGCCGCAACCGCGCCAGGGCCGACTCGAGCTTCAACGCCTCGCCGACCGCCTCGTGCACGAACTGCTTGATGATCTCCTCGCCCCAGGGACCGAGAGCGCGCTTGCCGAAGCCGCCGGCAAAGCCCTTGACCCCGGCGAAGCCCACCCCTTCCACCTCGCAAGCCTCGCCGTCCAGCATGTTGACCCCGCTCTCGGTGAGGATCTCCCGCACCTCGGCCGGCTTGCCGGACTCGAAGTCATGGTTGCCGAGCACCGCGATGATCGGCACCCCCACCGTCTGCTTCAGCTCGCGCGCCAGCCCCTGCGCCTCCTCCGGCAGGCCATGATCGGTGAGGTCGCCGCACAGCAGCAACACGTCGCCGTCGCGTCCCGCCTGGGCCAGCGTCTGGTGCAGCAGCGGCTCCGCCACCCGGCCGAAGTGCAGATCGGCCAGGGCGGCGATGCGTACGACTCCGTTCTGGGCCGCCATCTCACCTCCCTCCTTCCGCCGCGCCTCTCAAAGGGCCCTCCGCCCGACGCTGACGAGGCAAGCTGCGTGCCACTCGGGTCTTCGGCGCGAGGCACTGGTACAGCTCTTGCTCCCTGCTTCCGCAGGAGGAAGCTTGCGCGTGACGAACTCGAATCTCTCCCGTCCCCACCCGGCGCCGCTTTCTCCGGAGATCGCCGCCTTCTATCGCGACGCCATGGCCGTGCTCGAGCAGGCCGGCATCCCCTTCCTGGTCGGGGGCGCCTATGCGTTCGCCCACTACACCGGCATCGTCCGCCACACCAAGGACTTCGATCTCTTCATCCTGCCCCGCGACTTCGACGGCGCGCTGGCCGCCCTGGCCGGCGCCGGCTACCCGGTCGAGCGCAACTTCCCGCACTGGCTCGGCAAGGCCCACGGCGCCGACGGCAGCTTCGTGGACCTGATCTTCGGCTCCGGCAACGGCCTGACGCGGGTCGACGAAGGCTGGTTCCGCCACGCCCGGCGCGGCGAGGTGCTCGGGGTGCAGGTGCGGCTCTGCCCCACCGAGGAGATGCTCTGGTCGAAGGCGTTCATCATGGAGCGCGAGCGCTACGACGGCGCCGACGTCGCCCACCTGCTGCGCTGCTGCGCCGAGGAGCTCGACTGGCAGCGGCTGCTCGCTCGCTTCGGCGAGCATTGGCGGGTCCTGCTCTGCCACCTGGTGCTGTTCGGCTACATCTACCCGGCGCAACCGGCGACCCCGGCGAGCGCCGCGAGCGCCACGCACCCGCCGCCCGGCGCCGCGCGCGTTCCCGCGACGGTGATGGCGACCCTCATCGGGCGGCTGTCACGGGAGACCTTCGATCCGGCGGCCGGTGCCGGCGGGACCGCCGGCGACACGGCGAGCGGTGCGAGCGCCGATCCTCTGTGCCGGGGCACCATCCTGTCGCGCGCGCAGTACCTGTCCGACATCGCCACCCACGGCTACCTCGACGCCCGGCTGCCGCCTTCCGGAACGATGAGCCCGGAGCAGGTCGAGCAGTGGACGGCGGCGATCGAGGACGACGGCTAGTCTGGCGAGGCCGATCAGGGCGTCTCGCCGCATCCGCCCTGGGCGGGGCAGGGCGCGATGCGGTAGCGGACGGTGACGGCGGCACTCACGTCCAGCTGCCCTGACGAGACCGGCGTGGCGACCGCGGCGCCGGCCGCCGACATCCGCATCGCCTCGAAGCGCGGCTGCGGGACCGCCGTCCCTTCCTCCCGCACCTCGAGCACCTCCACCAGGCGCACGTGCATGGCCGCGGCCAGCGCCGCCGCCTTGCCGCGCGCCTGGGCAGCCGCATCGCGCAGCGCCGCCTGCCGCGCCGCCTCGTCGTGGCGCAGCCCGAACGCGATCCCTTCCAGGCGGTTGGCGCCGGCTCCGAGGCCGGCGTCCACCACCGCGCCGACCTGGTCCAGGTTGTCCAGGGTCACGGTCACCGAGTTGCTCGCCTGGTAACCCACAATGCGCGGACCCTGCGGCTCCTCGCCCACGGCGGCGGCCTGCGGCCGCACCGGCGCGAACACCGGCGACAGCGACAGCTCGGAGGTCCGGATCTGCTCCTGCCGCACGCCCAGCCCGCGCACCGCCCGCAGCAGCGCCGTCACCGTCTCGTTCGCCTGCTGCTGCGCCGCCCCGGCGGTCGCCGCCTGGGCCAGCACCCCCAGGCGCACCGTCGCCTCGTCCGGCGCCGCCCGCACCTCGCCGCGCCCGGCCACCACCAGGCTGGGCACCGCCTCGGCCCGCGCCTGGTCACGACCATCCGGCAGACCCTGGCCGGCCGCGCGTGCGGGCGCGGGCGCGCCGAGCGCCACGACCCCAAGCAAGACGGCCGGCAAGGCGGCGGCCAGTCCACGTCTCATTGCGATCATCGGTCCAGCTCCCGGCGGCTCGATCAGCCGCGCACCGCCGCCCGGTCGTCGAGTCCGAACCGTCGAACGCCTCCGGCCGGGCGGGCAGGTCGCGATTCTACCCGCGCCCCGGCGAGTCGCCACCTGCCACTGCCTCCGTGCCGCCCTGCGGAGTGCAGTCGCTCGCTGCCGTAGGACCTCCGGAGGAACTGCCGGAGGCTTAGTTCTTGCTGCTCGCGACCGCGATCCCGCCGGCGACTGTGGCGCCGGCCGCCGCGGCAGCAGCCACGCTGTTGTTACCCATGGCGGCGGCAACCGTTGCGACCGCGCTCAGCGTCGTCGCGACTGTAATAGCGGCCGGCGGCGGCCAGATGCCTCCACCGTTTTTCGGCGACCCGTTGCCCATGGTTTCTTCCCTCCTTCATTGAGAGAACGACAGTCTTGATTCGGCTCACCTACGGTGAGGCGCCGGCGCGGCCACCGCCGTTACGGTGATGCTGCCGGCTGGTCACGACCTTCCAACCAGAACGAACGGCGCCCAGAAATAAGGATGCGAGTACCGCGTCCGATCGATCAGCTCGAGCTTGGCGTGGCGCAAGGCTTCCGACCGGTCCAGCCCGGCCTTGAGCTGGCTGTAGAAACCGACCATCAGGTCCGCTGTCGACACGTCATCCACCTGCCAGAGACTGACCACGACGCTGGAAGCGCCCGCGTACAGGAACGCGCGGGTCATCCCGATCAAGCCCTCGCCGGAGACTTCTTTTCCCAAGCCGCTTTGACAGGCCGACAGTACCACGAGGTTGGCCCGCAGCTGCAGATTGAAGATCTCGCGCACCTGCAAGAGGCCGTCCTCCGCCGAGTCTCCGGCATGCGTGAGCTGCAGTCCGGAGAGGTCCGGATGATCTTCGTCGAGCAGACCGTGGGCAGCGAAATGGAGGATCCGTGCCGAGCGCACCACCGCGCTCGCCTTGACGTTCTCCTCGCTTGCCTCGGATCCCAGAAAGACCGCGGCCTGATCCGCTCCGAACAACCTGGCGATGCGGCACACCTCGTCGCGCGCCGCGGGCAGGGGCGGCGGCTGAACCAGGCCGGCCGGCGCAACTCCCGGTCCGCGCTCCAAGGCGGCACCGCTGGCCGGGCCGCATCCGGAGTCGGTCGCCGCGGCGCCACCGCGCTCCAGGCCCGCGGCAGGGCCTCGAGCCGGATCGCCGAAACCGACAAAGAGCTTGCCGGCGGCCGCCGCTTCGCCGTCCAGAGCGCGGTCGGTCGTCAGCTGCGCCAGGACGCTCGCCGAGGGGACGTACGACACCGAGCGTTCCCGGATGAGATAGGGGAGGTCGCGCCGGGGCGGGCCGCCCTCCGGCACGGCGGCGGTCAGCAGCGCCTCGAAGCTCAACGCGTACAGTGGGCCGTCCGGCGCCACCACGAGGCGCGGCTTGCCACGCAGCTCGCCGGCGGCGGGCAGCAGCAGCTGCCGGTAGAGCTGGTAGGCGTCCTGCGTGTAGTGCCGGGCGCGCAGCCGGCTGTCGCTGTGGACGGCGTTGCGCACGCCTTCGACCAATGGGCCGAGCTGCCGGCGCGACGGCAGCGGATGAACGGCCAAGCCTTCCCGCGTCACGACGAAGAGATAAGAACTCTCGTCGCCGACGAAGAACTCGAGCAGCGCCGTGCGTTCGTCGAGCAGTCCCTGGATCCGGCGCAGCGGCAGAGTCTCGGGCGCGCGCACCGCCGCATAGGCAGGCTCGCGGCGCCGCATCTCCGCGTCCAGCTCTTTCTCCGCTTCCTCTGCCTGATCGAGCTCACGCCGGAGGCGCTGGGCTTCGGCATCCGGCAGGGCCTGGCTCCCCGACCACAAGCGGGTCTGCAGGCGTCCGATGCGCTCGCCGATCTCCGTCTCGCGCCGCTTCAGCTCGGCTGGAATGCCCTGGCGAACATTGACTCGGTCCTTGGCCAGCAGATCGAGCAGGCCCCGCGCGCGCGCCTGCTCGCTGGCCGCCAGCGCCTCGACGTCGTGCCCGGCGCCGCGCTGCTGCTGGTCGAGGCGCATCAACAGGTCGACGTAGAGCTCGAAGTAGCCGCGGCGCGCCGCGAGGAAGGTGACACGCTGATCCGGGCGAACCACTCCCGAGCGCAGCTTCTCGGTGATCGCGAGCGCCAGTTCGATGGCGGAGCGGGCTGTCACCAGGTCGCCGCGGTCGCGCAGGAGCCGCGCCAGGCCTGCTTGCGCGGCGGCCTCGACCAGAGGAGCCGAGCCCCCGAGCTGCGCGGCATGCTGAAACGCCGCCTCGGCCGCGGCTGGCTTGCCAGCTTCACGGTAGGCGGTGGCGAGCTCGATCTGGGTCTGCGCCTGCCGCGCCGGGCGGTCGGTCGCCTCGAGCGCCAGGGCCGCCTCGAGATCGACAATGGCCTGCAGCGGCTGCCCGAGCTCGCGATGGGCCCTGCCGAGGTCATAGAGCACCAGCCCCTCGCTGGGTCGAAGGCCCTTCGCCCGGATGATGCCCAGAGCCTCCTGGAAGTACTCGAGCGCCCTATCCGGCCGGTGCTCGCCCTCGTAGGTCGAGCCGATGCCGAGAAGCGCGTAGGCCCGTCCTTGCGGATCGCGCAGCGCCTCGCAGGCGCTCAGCTGTTCGCCGTACCACTGCCGCGCCTTCTCGGGCTGACCCATGTAGAGCAGCGACGCCGCCAGCCCTTCAAGCGCCTGGGCCGCCTCGGTGGCGGACTCTGCCATGGCCCTGGGGCCAGCCGTGGACAGGAGCTCGTGGACCCGCGCGTACTCGTCGTGCGCGGCCTGCAACTCGCCCTGGTCCATGTCGATGCTGGCCCGCTGGAGGAGGGCGAAGGCCTGGAGATCGAGGGCGCCAGCCTCCTGCCCGCGCGCGAAGCCGACGTCCAGGTAGGCGAGGGCCCGGTCCGGATCTCCCTGGATGCCGAAAAGGAGGCCGAGCTGGCAAAGGGTCAACGCCTGCTCGTACTCGTCGTCGGTGCGCCACAGCAACGACAAAACCTGCCGGAAGCTGCCAACCGCCTCCGCGATCTCGCCGTGCCGCCTGTGGTAGTACCCCACGAGATACAGCAGATGCGCCTGACCTCCTTCATCGCCGAGCTGCCGCCGGATCTCGAGCGGGGCGCGCAGGGACTCGAGCCTGAGCGAGCCCGGAAAGGACTCCGCCTGGCGTAGCGCGGCGTCTGCTTCGGCCGAGGGGTCGCCGAGCTCGCGGGCCAAGTCCAGGGCGCTCTCGAATAGACGAGTGCTCGCGGCCGCCTGCTGCCGCGCGGCGGCGCGCGCCTGCTCGAGCAGCACCTCGAACACCGCTCGGCGCTCCCCGACCTGGGCCGCGCCGGCGGCCGCCGGCTCGAGCAGGGAACGAGCGTTGGCGGCCGCGTCGGAGCGCGGCCCTTGCAGCTCCCGGCGGGCGGCGAGCACCGCCCGTTCGGCGCGGAGCCGGACCTCGTCGCAGGGCCCCGCGGGGCGCTGTTCCTCGAGCGCGAGTGCGTGAGCGCCGGGCGGCGCATCCGGATTACGGGGCTCCACGGTCCACCGGTGGTCGCCGGCCCGAGCCGTGACCCATGACAGCCGGGCCGGCTCGATCCCGCCGCCCACCACCTGCAGCTCCTCGGTCTCACCATCCGGTCCGAGCTGGCGCACGACCAGGTCGGGCGATGTCGACAGGATCGCCAGGCGCACGTAGGTGCCGGCGGGCAGCGTCAGGCGCAGCTCGCGCTGGCCGGCAGGCTTGGCCGCCGGTGCCGGAGGTAACGGCCGGGGGATGGGCGGCGCCTGAAGAGTGTCGGCCGGGCGTGACCGCGGGGGCGCCAGGTGGCCGCAGGCGAGGGCGCACGCCGCGAGGCACAAGATGAGCGGCTCGATGAGCGACGGCTCCAGGATGACGTTGCTTCTCGTCCGCGCGCCGGGCGCACCGGACTCAGGCCGACAGGCAAGCTTGGTCGCCAAGGAGGGACTCTCTTGCTCGATCCTATCGCACCTTCTCTCGATCGGCCCGCTGGCAGCCGTGGTTGGGCAGCGGGGCAGTCTCCCTCGGCCTCCCTTTGGGCGAGGGGCCAAAGTCATACGCCCCAGGAGCTTGGGCCCCTCGCCCAAAGGGAGGCCGAGGGAGACTGCCCCGCTGCCCGTGCTTGTGCCAGGATTGCGTCCGGGGGGGCGATGGAGACGAGTGACCAGGAGATGGTGTCGCGGTATCTGCAGGGAGACGCCGAGGCGATGGGGACGGTGGACGCCTGGATCTCGCGGGCGGCCTGGCCTTACCAGCGGCGGCTGTCGGGGCGCTGGGAGGACGTGCTGCAGGACGTGCGGCTGGAGGTGACGCGGCTGCTGGGGCAGGGGAGGTTCCGCGGCGAGTCGTCGCTGCGCACCTACCTCTGGCAGGTGGTGAGCCACACCTGCCTCGACCAGCTGCGGGCGCTGGGCCGCTGGCAGTGGACCGAGCTGGCGGAGGTCGACGAGGGCAGAAGCGCGCTGGCGCCGCCCGTGACCGGCGGCCACGAGGACCGCGACCTGGTGCAGCGCGTGCTCGAGCGGGTGTCCGGGGATTGCCGCCAGATGTGGCGGCTGATCGCGATGGGACACTCCTACCGCGAGATGAGCCAGCGCATGGGGGTGGCGGAAGGGACGCTGCGGGTGCGCGTCCTGCGCTGTCGCGAGAAAGCGGTCGCCGTGCGGCGCGAGCTGCTCGGCGGCGCGCCGGCGCGCCGGCGTAACGTCGCCGCCGCTTCATCGCCCAACTTCAGTAAGGGGGCGAATGGCGAATGACGATGAACTGTGACCTGGCGGCCGAGTTGCTTCCCTGGCTGCTCAACGGCACCCTGGAGGCCGCCGAGCGCCGGGAGCTGATCGAGCACCTCCGCGGTTGTGACGCCTGCCGGGCCGCGCTGGCCGACACGCGGGTGGCTTGGGACCTCTTCGACTGGCACCCGCCGGCGGCGGCGCTCGTCGCCTATGCCGGGGCGGCCGAGGCCGGCGGCTCCGGCGCCAAGGCCGGGGCCGCCGAAGCCGGGGAGCGCGGCGCGCCGGCAGCCTCGGGCGAGGCGACCGCCGGCGCCGGTGCCATCGAGGAGCACCTCGCCGGCTGCCCGAAGTGCGCCGCCGAGCTGGAGCTGGTGCGGACCAGCCGGCTGCTCGCCGATCCGGCCGAGGACGGGCGGATCGTGATCCTGCCGGCGCCCCGGGAGCAGGCGGCCGGGCGGCAGGAGGTGCCGGCCCCGGCGGCGGCGGCTTCCGCGGCCGCTGCGACGACTGCGCCGGCGGCGTCGGCCACGGCATCCGTCGCGGCTGCGCCGGCGGCGACGGCCACCTGGGGCCGGCGCGACGACGCCGCGGCGCGGCGGGCCTGGCAGCGCTCCGCCCTGGCGGCCAGCGTCGTGGGGCTGCTGGCCGCGACGGGCTGGATCGAGAGCGCGCGCCACTCCCGCGAGCTCGAGCGGCGCCTGGCTGCGACCCCGGCCCCGGCCGCAGCCCCGGTTCCGGCCCCGGCCGGCGCAGCCCCGGTCCCGGCCGGCGCGGCCGCTGCCGCCAAGGCTCGTCCACTCGCCTCTCCCTCGGCCGCCGCACCACCGGCGCCATCCGGTCCGGCCGAGGCGGAGCTCCGCCGCCGCGCCGCCGAGGCCGAGGCGAGGCTGAGCGCGCTCGCCGACCAGAACCGGCAGTTGCAGCAGCAGGTCGCCGCCCTGGGCCGCACCGCCACCGAGCTGAGCCAGCGCTCCGACGCCTTGCAGGCATCGCAGCCCTCGCCGGGGCCGCGCATCGAGAGCGACCTGATGGTGACCGACGTGGAGCCGGCCGAGCGGGCGGAGCGCGGCGCCGGAGCGCCTGCGGCCGCCGCCATCCCGCTGTCCTCGGGAGCGGCCACCCTCCTCCTTCACACCCGCCACCGCGACAGCTATCCGGCCTACGAGATCGAGGTCAGGGACGTGCAGGGGCGGCTGATTGGCAAGCCCACGCGGGTGTTCCGCGCGCCGGGGGGCCAGGACTCCTTCGAGGAGTTCGACATCACCCTCGGGCGCGGCGCGCTGGCTCCCGGCGCCTACACCCTTCATCTCTTCGGCCGCCCCGGAGGGAGCGCCGAGTCGTCAGCGCCTTTAGAATCGATCTCCGGGGGCTCCGGGGCCTCCGGCACCGCCAGGAGCGGCCGCGAGGCGCTCGAGACCTACTCCATCCGCGTCTCCTGAGCGTCCTCCCAGGCACGGATCGCCGCCAGCACCTGCGCCGCGGTGACGGCGCGGCGCAGCTCGGAGCGCAGATCGGCCTGGCGATACATCCGCGCCGCGACGGCCAGCAGCTGCAGGCAGCCCTCCGGCCTGCGGTCCGGGCAGAGGATCAGGAAGACCTGCTCGATGTTGCTCGAGCCCGCGTCGCTCAGGCCGGCGCGCAGCAGCCCGAGAGCCATCCGCGGCATCGCCAGGTCCGGGATGCGCACATGCGGCAGCGCGATGCCCTCGGACAGGAAGGTCGAGGCCTCCTGCTCGCGCCGCTCCAGCAGGCGCACGACGTCCTCGCTGACCATGTGCTCCTGCCGCCCGCCCAGCAGGTCGACCAGCAGGCGGAGCAGCTCCCGCTTGGCGACCGGCTGGGCGAAGAACGCGATCGCCTCCGGCTTCAGCAGGTCCGAGACACGGACCCGGCCGGAGGCGGTGGAGCCGAGCACCGACCAGCCGCCGACGGCTCTCGGGGGCGCGGGCTCCGCCGCGGGTTTCCTGGCGCCGGCGGCGGCTGGCCGCGACGGGGCCGGCGGCGCGATGCCGGTCTTCACCAGGGTCGGGCGCGCCGCCGCGCCTTGCTCGGCGGCTCCCACGGCCGCCGGGCTCGGCACCGCCGCGGCCTGAGGCGCCGCCGCGGTCTCGGACACGCCGGTCTCGTCGACCACCACGATGGCCAGGTGATCGCCGTCGGCGATCAGCTTCTCGATCGGCGTGCGGCGGCCGAGCAGCCGCTGCCATCGCGGCAGCTCGCCGGGCCGGCCCACGACCACATGCCCGACCCGGTACTCGCGGGCGAAGCGCAGGATGGTGTCGGCGACGTCCTCGCCCTTGAAGGTGAACACCATCGCTCCCAGCTGATGGGCGAGCGCCAGGGTCTCGGACAACCGCTTGCGGGTCGCCGCGTCGAGGCGCGCCGGGTCTTCGCTCGCGGTCTGCACGTAGAGCGCGTACCAGCTGCGGTTGAGCTTGCCGGCGAGGCGCGAGGCGTAGCGCAGCAGCGCCGCGGCGTCCGGGCTGCGTGACGACAGGCAGACGACGATCTGGTCGGGCGCCTGCAACCCCTCCTCGCCCGGGGTGCGGCGCGCCCGCCGCTCGATGATCGAGGCGATCTCGCGCAGGGTGAGCTCGCGCAGCTGCTCCAGGTTGGACTTGCGGAAGAAGTTGTCGAGCGCCGCCGGCACCCGCTCGGTCGTGTAGACGCGGCCCTCCTCCAGCCGCCGGCGGAGGTCTTCGGGGGCGAGGTCGACGTTGACCAGCTGGTCGGCGTCGGCGAGGACCCAGTCGGGGAGGCGCTCCTTGACCCTGACGCCGATCAGCCGCTCCACCGTGTCGTAGAGGCTCTCGAGGTGCTGCACGTTGAGCGTGGTCACGACGTGGATGCCCGCCGCCAGCACCTCGAGGACGTCCTGGTAGCGCTTGGGGTTCGGGCTGCCCGGGACGTTGGTGTGCGCCAGCTCGTCGACCAGCACCACCTCGGGCTTGCGTTTCAGCACCGCCTCGAGATCCAGCTCGCGCAGGACGACGCCGCGGTAGTCGACCGTCCGCGGCGGGATCTCGGGCAGGCCGAGGCAGAGCGACTCGGTGTCGGCGCGGCCGTGAGTCTCGACGAGCCCGGCCACCACGTCCACTCCCTGCGCCTTCAGCCGGTGACCTTCGAGCAGCATCTGGTAGGTCTTGCCGACGCCGGGACCGTAGCCCAGGTACACCTTGAGGCGGCCGCGCCGCGAGCGTTGGATGAGATTGAGGAAGCTGTCGGCCGAAGGCTGGGTGGTGGTCATGGCGCGAGCGCTTGCGGGTCGTCGAGATCCTGTGCCTGGACGGATGGGCGGGCGGTGGACGGCGGCGGCGTCCCGCTAGCGCGCTTCCGCCGGAGCGGCGCCGCGCGGCAGCGGCCTGGTGGCGTCGAGATCGAGGTTGAGCTCCAGCACGTTGACCCGCGGCTCGCCGAGCACCCCCCACTGCCGGCCCTCGGTGTGGCGCCGCACCAGCTGGCGCACCACGTCCTCGGGCATGCCGCGCTCGCGGGCGATGCGCGGCACCTGGAAATCCACGGCCGCCGGGGTCAGGTGGGGATCGAGGCCCGAGCCGGACGAGGTGACGAGATCGACCGGCACCGGCGCTCCGGGCCGCTCGGCGCGCGCCGCGGCCGCCGCCGCGCCCACCTGCTCGACCACCAGCTTATGGCTGGTGGGCCCGAGGTTGGTGCCGCCGGAGGCGAGGGGATCGTAGCCCGCCCCGGCCGCCGAAGCGCGGGAGTGGAAGTAGCCGGAGCCGGCGAAGGGCTGACCGATCAGCCGCGACCCCACCACCTTGCCGTCCCGGTGCAGCAGGCTGCCTCGGGCCTGATCCGGGAAGAGGAGCTGCGCCAGGCCGGTCACCGCCAACGGGTAGACGACTCCCAGCAGGAGCGTCAGCACCAGGGTGACGAGGATTGCCGGAACCAGGTGTCGAGCCAGATTCATGCCATTCATGCTGCCTCCGCCTCCGGATAGAGAGCCCGGGGCCGTCAAGCGAGGCCCACCGCGGCGATGAACAGATCGATCAGCTTGATCCCCGCGAAGGGCACGATGATGCCGCCGACGCCGTAGATGATCAGGTTGCGGCGCAGCAGCATGGCCGCCCCCAGGGGCCGGTAGCGGACGCCGCGCAGCGCCAGCGGGATCAGGGCGACGATGATCAGGGCGTTGAAGATGACCGCCGACAGGATC
>Ga0210384_10007183_pt1 | contig 11761 bp, 9 predicted proteins | sample IncBWH2MmetaG_FD_160574 | JGI IMG/M metagenome (GOLD analysis project Ga0210384, IMG submission 160574) | Forest soil microbial communities from Barre Woods Harvard Forest LTER site, Petersham, Massachusetts, United States - Inc-BW-H-2-M | ecosystem: Environmental > Terrestrial > Soil >...
AGTCGCCGACCTTCTGACGCTGGTCCTTCTTGTCAATCGTGAACTCGTAATAATCGCGATCGCCAAGGCGGCGGAGTTCCTCGATCTCGTCGTGATTCTTGGCGATCAAGGTGCCGAACTCGCCGCGAGTCATGTTGAGATTGCTCTTGGTTGTTTCGAGGTCGCCCTTCACGCCGGTAACGTCGGTGCCGAGCTTGTCCACGTCATCAACGCTGGCCTTCGTCGCGAGCTGGCCGGTCACATTATTCTGCAGATCGGCGAGTTGCGCGGCGTCGTCCGCCTTGATTTTCGCAGCCTGCGCCTTCGCGCGGGTGAGTTCAGTCTGGGTGAGCTTCATCTTATCGGTTACCACGCTCAGCTCGCCTTGCAGCTGCGCATTGGTATCCTCGGCCTTTGCCAAGCGCTGGCCGAGCACGTCTTCATCCTGCTTGAACTGTGTTTGCTGCGTCTGCTGCGTGCCCAGAGTCTGCTCGAGCGCTTTCGCGTGATTGGACGCGGCCCAGCCTACTCCCAGACCTACAAATGAAACTAGAGCCAGCGCAACCACGACGATCCCGATCCATCGGGGCGCTGCAGGTTCCTGTGTAATCACTTCTCGTTCCTCGATCATTTTCGTTTCCTCCGTGAAATCCCCTTGCAGCTACTACCAACTGCACGAGAGGAGCCAATCGTTTTGATTTAGAAAGAACGAGGTAAGGCTTGTGTGTACTGTGCCTTACGGAGGTATGCCTGGAAATTCGAATACCGAAGATCACGTAGAACTCTGCAATTTTTACGCGGCCGCGGGGATCATACGTAGTTCCGGTACTAACCAATTGTTAAAGGCTCGCGAAGTTGCCTAGTTGATGCAAGGCCTCGCAGCGCTTTGCCAAAGGCTGCCAGTTATCGGGTGACTTGCATGTTGCGAAGCGCGGCGATGCGGTCCGCGAGTGGAGGATGCGTGCTGAACAGGCCTGAGAGGGTCTGTCTTACGTTAAGCGGTGCCACGATAAAAAGCGAGGACGTGGATGGCGAGACATCCATCGGGATTCGCTTGTTGTACGCCCCGAGTTTTTCAAGCGCGCTGATCAAGCCGTACTGTTGGCCGACCATTCGGGCGCCAGAGGCATCCGCCTGGTATTCGCGCTGGCGCGAGATACCGAGTTGCAAGAGCATCGCGGCAATCGGTGCGACGATCAGCATCAACAATCCAGTCATCCCACTGCCTTCGCGATCGTCGCGCCCTCCGAACCAAAACCCCATCCGAGCGACCCACGAGATAGTGCCTGCGATTGTGACTGCGATCGAAGTCGTCAAGATGTCGTAGTTTTGGACGTGAGAAAGTTCGTGGGCGATCACGCCCTCCAGTTCGTCATCGTTCATCAGTTCCATCAGGCCTTGCGTCACGGCGACGGACGCGTGGCTCGGATTGCGGCCAGTGGCGAAGGCGTTCGGCGCAGGCTGCGGAATCATATAGAGCTTCGGCACGGGCAAGTTCGCTTTAGCGGCGAGCCGCTCCATCACCGCATACAGGCGCGGAGATTGCTCGCGGCTGATCGGCTGCGCGCCGCTGGACGCGAGGGCGATCTTGTCAGAAAAGAAGTAAGCGCCACCATTCATGATCACCGAAATGACGAGTGCAAGAGTTAGGCCTCCTCTCCCGCCAAATGCTTGCCCGACAGCGAGTAGAAGTAGAGTCATCGCCATGAGAAGAAATGCTGTCTTAAATGTTTTCATAAGGATCCCTATTATTTGCCTCGCCGCATTCAGGCGGCACTGACTTTTGAAGCCTTGGTTGTGAACTTCATATCTTCGCCCTTCGGGTCCGCATCCACAAGTACCCTATCGCCGGGTTGCACTTCGCCTGAAAGGATTTTCAGAGCCAGCGGATTCTGAATCAATCGCTGAATCGCCCGCTTCATGGGACGCGCGCCATAGGCAGGATCGAAGCCCTCGCGGAAGAGGAGAGTCTTCGCGGCCGGGGACAGCTCGATCTTCAATTGCCGCTCCGCCAGCAATTTTACAACGTGCTGCATTTGCAGCTCGATGATCCGTTCGATCTGGTCCTTGCCCAGCGGACGGAAGAGCACGATATCGTCAATGCGATTCAGGAATTCGGGCCGGAAGAGTTCGCGAAGGGCGCCCAAAGCTTCCTCGCGGGCTTTCTTCGGGTCTTTTTCCACGAGCTCAAAAATCGCGGTCGAGCCCACGTTCGACGTCATGATGATCACGGCATTGCGGAAATCCACGGTTCGGCCCTTGCCGTCGGTCAAGCGGCCATCTTCCAATATTTGCAACAGCACGTTGAAAACATCCGGATGCGCTTTTTCGATTTCATCGAGCAGCACAACGGAATATGGGCGCCTGCGCACCTGCTCGGTCAACTGGCCGCCTTCTTCGTAGCCGACATAGCCAGGGGGAGCGCCGATCATCCGCGCCACGGAATGCTTTTCCATGTATTCGGACATATCCAGGCGGACGGTGGCCTTCTCATCGTCGAATAGAAATTCGGCAAGCGCGCGAGCCAGCTCCGTTTTTCCCACGCCTGTGGGTCCCAGGAACAAAAACGAGCCGATAGGCCGATGCGGATCGCTTAAGCCCGAGCGACTGCGGCGAATCGCGTTCGAAACAGTTTCGAGCGCCACTTCCTGGCCGACGACGCGCTGGCGCAAACGCTCTTCCATGTGAACAAGCTTTTCGATTTCGCCCTCTAGGAGGCGGCCGACTGGAATGCCAGTCCACTTGCTGACAATTTTCGCGATCTCTTCCTCGCCCACTTCTTCCTTCAGCATCGGATGATCTTTTTGCAGTTCCGCGAGCTTGTCGTTTGCGCTCTTCAGTTCTTTTTCAGCGGCGGAAAGCTTGCCGTAGCGAATTTCGGCCACGCGCGAAAGATCGCCCGAGCGCTCGAAGCGCTGTTCTTCGGTTTTCAGGCGGTCAATTTCTTCCTTCTGCTTGCGGATGCGGCCGATGGCGTCTTTCTCGGTTTGCCAGTGGGCTTTAAGGCCATTCGATTGTTCGCGCAGAGTGCTGAGTTCCTTTTCGAGCTGGGCCAGCCGGTCACGCGAGTGCGCGTCCGTTTCCTTGCGCATGGCCTGACGCTCGATTTCCAGCTGCATGATGCGCCGCTCAATTTCGTCAATTTCAGTGGGAAGCGAATCAATCTCCATGCGCAGTCCCGCGGCGGCTTCGTCCACCAGGTCAATCGCCTTGTCCGGCAGGAACCTGTCGGTGATGTATCGCTGCGAAAGCATTGCTGCCGCAACGATGGCTGCGTCCTTGATGCGCACGCCGTGGTGCACTTCGTATCTTTCTTTCAGGCCGCGCAGAATCGCGATGGTATCTTCCACGGAAGGCTCGCCAATCATTACGGGCTGGAAGCGGCGTTCAAGCGCGGGGTCTTTCTCGATGTATTTGCGGTATTCGTTGAGGGTGGTGGCGCCGATGGCGCGCAGCTCACCGCGAGCCAGCGCAGGCTTCAGCATGTTCGAAGCGTCCATCGAGCCTTCAGTAGCTCCCGCGCCCACCAGGGTATGCAGTTCGTCTATGAAAAGAATGATCTGGCCGTCGGATTCGGCAACTTCCTTCAGTACGGCCTTGAGGCGGTCTTCGAATTCGCCGCGATATTTCGCGCCGGCGATCAGCGATGCAAGATCAAGCGACACCAGTCGCTTCGGCTTCAAAATTTCGGGAACATCGCCTGCTACGATCCGCTGCGCCAAGCCTTCGGCAATTGCCGTTTTGCCCACGCCGGGTTCGCCGATGAGCACGGGATTATTCTTCGTGCGCCTGGCAAGAATCTGCATAACGCGGCGGATCTCTTCATCGCGGCCGATAACCGGGTCGAGCTTGCCGCGCCGTGCGAGGTCCGTCAGATCGCGGGCATACTGCTCGATCGCGCGGTATGTTGATTCGGGATTTTGAGAAGTTACTCGATGGCTGCCGCGAATCGTAGCCATGGCCTGCAGGATCGCATCGTGAGTGGCGCCTTTGCGGGCGAGGAGTTGTCCAGCCGGATCCTTACTCGCGGCAGCGATGCTTAGGAGGATATGCTCTGTCGAAACGTATTCGTCCTTCAGGCGCTGCGCTTCATCGAAGGCGCGCTCGAGGACTTCATTCGAGGATTTGCTCAGATATTGCTCGGACACGCCCGAGATTTTCGGCAGGCGCTCGATTTGCTCCTCGACCTCTCCGGCAAGCGCCGCAGGCGGCACTCCCAGTTTTTCGAGCAAAGGAGGGACTACGCCGTCGCCTTGCGCGAGCAAAGCCCACAGCAAGTGCAGAGGCTCGATCTGTTGCTGCCCCGATCTTCCGCCCATCTCTTGAGCGGCTTGAAGGGCCTCTTGAGCCTTTACGGTGAATTTGTCAAATCGCAGCATAGTGGAATCTTCTCATTCTGTACTTTGATACTCAACGCGAACAACTGGTCGCATTGTGTTCATTTTAGCGCCAATAACTAGTAATTAGCGCAAGATAATAATAAAATATGCGTGTATCAATGTCAAGTATTTTCAGATTGCACTATCGCCACTGCTGCAATCACCCAGTCTATCCTATAAAGCTTGTAATATTAAGCACTTAAGGTAGTGTGTTTCCGGCATGGTAAGGAGGATGGGGTGGTCCTGGGCTTGAGTCCTTCGCTCGCAAACCACTATATGTCGTTCGACATCATTTGCGGCTTCGGCAAGAATCTGCAAAAAAAGCGGCTCGCTGATGTGGTACGAGCAGGAGCACGTGAGCAGAAACCCACCCGGTTTCAGGAGCTTCAGGGCCCTCAGATTGATCTCTTTGTAGCCACGGTGCGCTGCAGGTATGCTGTCGCGATTTTTCGCGAATGCCGGAGGGTCCAGAATCACCATTTGGAATTGTTTTCCGGCCTCATCGTATTCCTTCAGAATGTCGAAGGTGTTTCCTTCGCGAAAATTCACGTTCCTGGTCGAATTCAGGTGCTGATTGCGCTTTGCTGCTGCGACGGCCGCAGGCGCCATGTCAATGCCCTCGACGTGCTCGCATGTGGCTGCAATCGTCAATGCAAAGCCACCCTGATAGCTGAAGCAATCGAGAACTTCTCCGGACGCATATCGCCGAGCCGCGCGATGATTCTCTCGCTGGTCGAGAAAAGATCCGGTCTTTTGACCTTTCAGCAAGTCGTAAGCAAAAGTGACACCATTTTCCTTTACAAGGATTTCAGTCGGAACCTCGCCGTACAGACTACCGACCCGCTGTTCCAACCCTTCCAGCAGCCGAACCTTCGGGTCGTTGCGTTCGAGAATGCCTTTGGGCGAAATAAGTTCGATCAGCAGTTCAACAAAAAGATTCTTGTTCCGCTCTGTCGCCTGGCTTAGCGTTTGGACCACCAGATAATCGCCATAGCGATCAACTATGAGCGACGGCAGCAGGTCCGCCTCGCTATATACGAGGCGGCAGGAGTCCGTATCCTCGACTACGGTAGCGCGATAGGAAATCGCTCGGCGAAGGCGTTCGGCGAAAAATGCGCGGTCAACTGGCTCGTCGTCCCGCGTTAGAAGGCGAACCGCAATCTGCGATTTGTCGCTATAAAACGCGCGGCCCTGAAAACGGCCACGGTCATCGGTAACACGCACAACGGCGCCCGGTTCCGCATTGATCGTGCGCACATCGCTGCGATAAACCCATAAGTGCCCAGCGCGTATGCGCTCTACACCACGAGGGCTGATTACTACAGAGCCTTCTGCCACAGTGCCCCTGCCTTTATGTATGCGCTGACCCGCTTGCAGATTCGCTACAATGATTCCACGATTTGTGGGAGTGAAATTAATCCCGGCGACGCGAAAACAATCGCCTCGGCCGAAGCGGCGCAAGTTTCTTAGCACACTCGGCCCGCTTCTACCAGTGCCGCTCGATTGTTCGCGCGGCGATTCGTCCGACAGACCAGCCCTAGGATCGAAGGACGAGCTTACAGGCAGCAGCGCATGAATCTAAGTGAATTCGACTATGAACTTCCGCCGGCGAGCATCGCCCAGCGGCCTCCGGATCAACGCGACGCTTCCCGGATGCTCCTGCTGGACCGCGTAACCGGCGCATGGAGCGATGGGCGCTTCCGTGATTTTCCGGACTTGCTTCGCGGTGACGAATTGGTCGTGCTCAACAACGCGCGAGTGCTGCCTGCTCGTTTGTTCGGCCATCGTGCGGGACTCCGCGCGCAACAACTCGGCCGCAACAATCCAGCGCGTCACGAGTATCTGCAAAGCGAAATAGAAGTTCTGTTGATACGCCAGACCGCGCCTGACACCTGGGAAACGCTGGTTCGGCCAGGCAGAAAGATTCAGACCGGCGAGAAAATTATCTTCGGCGAAGGAGAGCTTGAGGCTCAAGTGGAGTCGCGCGGAGAATTTGGGTTGCGCGTTCTGCGTTTCACCTCGCGGAATGGCTTCCATGAAGCGCTCGACCATCTCGGCCACATTCCTTTGCCGCCCTATATCAAACGCGCGGACGAGCCCATGGATCGCGAGCGCTACCAGACCGTTTATGCACGGCAGGGAAGCGCGGTCGCCGCGCCCACCGCAGGTCTGCATTTCACGCCCGAAATTCTGCGGCGCATAAAGACCCGCGGAATTCAAATTGTCGAAATCACATTGGACGTGGGCCTTGGCACGTTTGAACCGGTGCGCACGGAGCGTCTCGAAGATCACAAGATTCATTCGGAGGCTTACGAAATTTCCGAATCTGCGGCGAACGCGCTGAATCAAGCGGTACAGGGCAAGCGTCCAATTCTGGCGATCGGCACCACAGTTGTCCGCACGCTGGAAGGCGCAGCTGAAAAAAGTGCAGGCTCGAGCCAGCTAATTGCAGCGGGGAAGACCGAGACGGAGACATTTTTGTATCCGGGAAAGCCATTCCGGATCGTAAATCAATTGCTCACGAATTTTCATTTGCCGAAATCTACCCTGCTGGCATTGGTGGCGGGTTTCGCAGGTAGGGAGAACGTGCTGCGAGCGTATCGCCATGCGGTCGAATCCGGCTATCGCTTTTATAGCTACGGCGATTGCATGCTGATCCGCTAGACTGTTCGGCGATGTTTTTCGCACGCATATCCGAGCAACCGAGAGTTAAATGCGCTATTTAATCCTAAGCGATATCCACTCGAACCTCACTGCTCTCGATGCGGTCATCGAAGCGGCCAAGGGAAAGTGGGAAAAAGCCGTGTGCCTCGGCGATCTCGTCGGCTACGGACCGGATCCGAATGACGTGGTGGAGCGGATTCAATCGCTCGATGCTGTCACGATTCGCGGAAATCACGATAAGGGCGTCAGCGATATGGCCCATTCAGAGGATTTCAACCCCGTTGCGCGCGCTGGCCTGCTCTGGACGCACGCTCAGCTGTTACCTGAAAATCGCGCATACATTGAAAACCTGCCGAAAGGCCCGAAGTCCGTCGGACCCTTCTCAATCATTCACGGGGCGTTCCATGACGAGGATGAATACGTTTTTTCGCCGGCGTCTGCGCTTGACGGATTAATCAGCTCTCCCACTCAAGTCGCGTTCTTCGGCCACACGCATGTCCAGGGCGGCTTCACGCTTCATGGTGATGAAGTCGCGGTGGTAAGTTCCAGGCCGGTGCCAGGCAAGCTCACTTTCCCGCTGAAAATCGAGCACGAAATAAAATATCTGCTAAATCCGGGCTCTGTCGGCCAGCCGCGCGATGGGGATCGGCGCGCCGGATTTGCAATCGCCGACCTGGAACATCATTTGGTTGAGTTTTGGCGCGTCCCGTACGATATTGAGTCAGTGCAGGTTCGCATGGAGCAAGCGGGCCTTCCCGAACCGCTGATTTTGCGGCTGACGTTTGGCCGGTGAGGCAGAAATTAAAGTGCCGTCCGACGAAAACACTTCTCCCAAGAGTGGCAGGCAGTTCCCGGTAGCCTTTGCCGCCGGCGCCGTCATCGTGCTGATTCTGGCCGGCGGCGTGGTGTTGCTTTCCCGGACGATTCGCACTAACACACCTGCTCAGGCGGCGCTGCCCTTTGGCGCTGGTGAAATTGCATACGCCCCGAAGATCCATTTTCAGGATATACAGCTGGCTCGCTCGACCAACATGCTGAACCAGGAATTTACGTACGTGGGCGGAACGCTATCGAACGATGGCGATCGATCCGTGAGCGGATTGGAAGCCATGTTCGAGTTTCACGATCAATTCAAACAAGTGGTATTGCGTGAGACCCGGCAATTGATCGCACCGCCGGCGCCCGCTCTGGCTGCGGCTGGACAGCAGCCATTTCAAATCGTGCTGGAGCACGTTCCGGCCGACTGGAACCAGCAGAATCCTACGATTCGTATAACTGGATTGGTCTTAAAATAGGCGCATGTATTTGTCGAATGTTATTTTCTGATCGAGTTTCTGGCTTCTGTCTCTAAACGAACGATGGTTTGTCTATGAATGATTTTGCGGGACTTGATCGCGCATTGAATGAGATCGCGACTTCCGGAGCGGCGGAAGTTCGCGAAGATGGCCAGTGGCTGGCGGACCTCTCCGGGCTTCAGTTCGAATTTCGTCAGGAAGGCAAAAATTCTCTTGTTCACCTTTGGTCCGACGACAGAAACCTGACTCGCCGTGTTTTGCGCGTTAAAGAGAAAACAGAACAGCGCATAGTGTTGGAAGTTCGTCGGTTTGGCCGCAAGGCGCCCGGTAACCTCGAATTCGTCCGCACGGATTCAAAACGATCTCCAGGGCGAATTTCACGTGAACAATTTCGCGGCAGTCTGCAGAGAATTCTCGCCGAATCGTTTCCCGATGCCACCATTGAATCGCTTACTGCCGCTCCCGATCTCGAGCACTCTTTTTCCGGGCTCTATGTTCGAGGGCGCATGCATCAGGCTTCGCGCGAGTGGGCGCTACTAGCCGCGGCGCCGGGCGAAAGCGCCGCAGCAATAGACGGGATGCTCTCTTTCGGGATTCTCTGGCTCGATTGGGTCAGGAATCGCGGAGGAAAACGCGCGGTGGTGGGTCTCCGCCTTTTTGTGCCCGAGGGTGCAGGTGGAGCGCTTCGCGCACGAGCGTCTGCGCTGTCGCCGGCCGCGCGCACAGAAATCTTCGAACTCAGTTCCGTGGATTGCCGCATGCGCAAGATTGATTCCGCCGACATCGGCAATCTTGAGAGCTGGCTTGTGTACAGGCATGAATCGGAATCCACACTGGTTCAGGCTGCCGAATCCATCGCGCGCGTCCGATCACTCGCGATGAACGATCCGGGCGCAATCGGAACGCGTGTCCCTGCCGGAACAAACGAAGTTTCCTTTTCACTTCGCGGACTGGAGTTTGCCCGCTGGTCGAAGGATGGAATTTTCTTTGGGTTGGGCGATTCGCGCCAACCCCTCAATCAAGCGACGCAGCCGAAGTTGGAGCGCTTGGTCCGAAGCATGGAGCTTCATCGCAGCCCGCTGGCGGAACAGAAAAATCACTCACTCTATCGCGCAGCGCCGGAACGATGGCTGGAAACGATTGTTCGCGAAGACCCATCGAAACTCGATGCCCAACTGGACGCGCGCAATCTTTATGCGCAAACTCCGGCGTTCGCGGCCGGTGATCGAGGCGTCCTGGATCTGCTCGGGGTTACCAACCGCGGGCGTCTGGTGGTTATTGAACTGAAAGCGTCGGAAGATATTCAGCTGCCACTGCAAGCGGTGGATTATTGGCTACGCGTCCGACGGCATCAGCTCGAGGGAGATTTTCAGCGGTTCGGCTACTTTGCGGGAATGCAGCTGAGCGCCGATCCGCCGCTGGTATGGCTCGTTGCGCCGGGGTTGCGGTTTCACTCTGCGTCGGACATTTTGCTGAAGTATCTGTCGCCCGAGATTCAAGTCACTCGCGTCGGCCTCAATGAAAATTGGCGTCACGGACTGAAAGTGATTTTTCGCCAGTAGCTGGGAATGTTCCAAATTCGAGCTAACGGCGCAAATTCGCTGCCACAATCGTGGTGGGCAAATGCGTAGTCGAAACGCTCGGCATTTCGCGTTGTCAATGAGCGACTGGGAGCCAGGGGCTATCGCCGGGCACAGCTTGCTGCACTCCTATCAAACCATCTGGCTGTATTATTTTCGTGCCCGCTGTGGCGCAAGGGTTCCTAAGGCGGTATTCAAATTGGCAAAAAATTAGGGAAGCGGCCTGGGTTAGACCAGAACCACTTCCCGGGGTGTGTCCTAGAAGTGTTTGATTAGTTAGACGTGAGGAACGCGAAAAGGTTGCGTCGCGATGTAGCGGGTACCGCGCCTCAATAAAAAAGGTATTTGCGCCACTTTTCGTCACGATGCCCGATCAGGCGCATCAGCTGCCGCGATGTGTGCAGCGTAAAGGGACGAGGGCGCCGCTGAAGCTTAAGGCCCGCCTCCTCGGGCGTACGATCCCCTTTGTTGTTGTTGCACGAGTAGCAGCAGGCGACCAGGTTTTCCCAGGACGAACGGCCTCCGCGCGAGCGCGGCATCACGTGGTCCAAAGTGAGCTCCGCAGCGGGCAACGCGGTGCCGCAAAACTGGCAGGTGTTCCGGTCGCGGAGCAAGATGTTCTTTCGAGATAACGCCCGGCTCTGCTGCGGGATGTGCCGGTAGCTAAGAAGCCGAATCACGGAAGGCACTTTCACGGCTCGGGAAGTAGAATGCACCTCGGTGTGGTTTGTTTCTTCGGCCTGGGCCACGCCTTTCAGGACTAACACCAGCGCCCGGCGCACTGCAGTTACGTTGATGGGCTCAAACGTGGCGTTAAGGACCAGTACGGGGGCCTGCATCAGAGAGGTGCGCCCAGTGGAGCGTGATGGAGCTTTTTGAACCGCAGAATCCTGCACCGTCCCGCCGAGCCCAATTTTGGGCCGGGGCCGCAGTCCTGTTTTAAGCCGGTTCTCCATTTGCGCCGCCTTTGCGTCGCCCGAGATTTAAGTAGTAAATTCCTCTACTACTAAGAGATGCTTCTCTGTCTCCCAAGGATGCCGCTTTTCATCCTTAACTACGACAGCTGCTTCAACCTGCGGTTCAGTCAATAATTACTTACAACGATCCGCCCGGCACGACCCTTCCTACAGTCAGTCCCATTACTGCGGCCGCTCCAGCTTTCTTCAGAACTCTGGCGCACGCATCCAGCGTGGCTCCAGTGGTCAATACATCATCTACCAGCAGGACGCGTAGCTTGTCAACTTGCGCGCCATCGCGCATCGCGTAGGCGCCACGTACGGACTTCCAGTGTTCGCTTCGGGAGAGCACTAATTGCGGGGGCCGCGGCATTATCCGCACCATTGCATCGGACGCCAGCTTCACGCTCAATCGCCTGGCCAGAGGCTTCGCTATCAATTCCGCCTGGTTGTAGCCGCGCTCGCGTTTACGGTCAGCGTGAAGCGGAACCGGTACTAGCACGTCGAAGCTCAGAAGGTCCGGAGTCCGCGCAGCCACCTCCGCAAGACGGGCGGCGAACCAGTCGCCCAGCCGCGTAATCTGGTCGTATTTGAGCAACAGTATGGCACTGGTCAAAGCTTCGTTATAAACGGCAAAGCTGCGGGCAAAATCAAAAGCATAGAACCCGGTGCGGCAGAGGCGACAGAGCGGACGTTCGGCGTGTGCGGCGACCACCGAGACGAACGGACGGCCACAGAGCTGGCACATCGGGTCTGCTATGGGCTTAAACGATTCGAGACATGCGACGCAGATCGGTACGCGGCTGGCATTAATGAGCGGGGAGCCGCATATTCGGCACGGCGCGGGGACAAGCACCGATACCAGCGCGCCAAACGTATGTTGAATGTTCACCGGTTAGCAATTCATC
>Ga0210384_10007184_pt1 | contig 11760 bp, 5 predicted proteins | sample IncBWH2MmetaG_FD_160574 | JGI IMG/M metagenome (GOLD analysis project Ga0210384, IMG submission 160574) | Forest soil microbial communities from Barre Woods Harvard Forest LTER site, Petersham, Massachusetts, United States - Inc-BW-H-2-M | ecosystem: Environmental > Terrestrial > Soil >...
TTGGGAGTCGCGGATCGGTACGGCGCGGGTGAGGAACCAGCGATACTCTCCTTCTTTGCCTCGTAAGGGAAAGGTGTCTTCCCATGGCTCCTCGGCCTTTCGGGATCGCTCAAGCTGCTTAATGACCCGATCCGCATAGTCCGGGTGCTGGACACTCCGCCATCCCCACGTCGGCATTTCTTCAGACAGAGTACCGATGAAGTCGTACCAGCGCTGGTTATACCAGAAGATGGAACCCTCAGCGTCGGCCATCCAAGCCAACTGTGGGATTGAGTTTGCCAAGGTGCGGAATTGATGTTCACTTTCATGCAGCTGCTCTGTTCGTTCCGCGACCCGTTGTTCCAGTTCACGATTGAGACGTTCGAGCTGACGATTCTTACGGTGCAACTCGGCAAAGACGCTCACCTTGGCACGAAGCAATTCCGGAATTACAGGAACCGAGATGTAGTCGACCGCGCCACTTTTGTATCCCCTGATGCGGTCGAGATCAGTAAGATGAACGGCGGAGATAAAGATGATAGCCGTCTTCTGGAATCTCGGATGTTGCCGCATCATGTCGGCCAGTTCGAATCCATCGATCTCCGGCATGCTTACGTCCATCAAGACGACCGCTATATCTCGACGCAAAAGGTGATCGAGCGCTTCCCTGGCGGAGCGGGCTTGAATTAAGTTCTCATTCAACTCCTTGAGTATGACTTCGTAGCTCATCAGCTTGCCCGGCTGATCGTCTACCATGAGTATGTTTGCCCGGTCGTGGTCGTTCATCTTTGTTCTTTGTCCGTTGAGGATTGCATTCCCGAAGTCCGCCATTGTAATAACGAAAGCACTGTTGTTTTATCGATGGAGCCACATGCGGCATGCCGACAAGAGTTGCTCCGTGTTTACCGGTTTCGCCAAATATTCGGAGGCGCCAGCTTCCAGGCACTTTTCGCGATCCCCTTTCATGGCTTTCGCTGTCAATGCGATGATTGGCAGACGGCGAAACTGTGGATTCTGCCGGATGACCTGCATGGTTTCATATCCATCCATCTCCGGCATCATGATGTCCATCAGGACAATGGAAAGATCGCTCGTTGATTCGACCGTCGCAATTGCTTCGCGTCCGGTCCCCGCCGTAAGAACGCTCATGCCGCGGCGTTCCAAGACGCTGCTTAGAGCAAAAATATTTCGCACGTCGTCATCAACGATCAGGACTTTCTTGCCGACCAAAGCTTCGTCCGAACGGTGCAATCGATCCAGCATATTCCGCTTTTCCTCCGGCAAATCGGACACGACCCGATGAAGGAAGAGCGCAGTTTCGTCGAGGAGACGCTCGGGCGATTCCACATCTTTTACGATAACGCTGCGCGCCAACATGTGTAGCCTTGCGTCTTCCTCCGGTGACAGATCCTTTCCGGTAAAAACAACCACCGGCAACTCACCTCCAGGCTTGGATTGAGCCAGTTGCTCAAGGAGCTCAAAGCCGGTCATATCGGGCAGACGGAGATCGAGGACGACACAGTCAAACTGCTTCTTGCTCACTGCCACAAGGGCATCCGAGCCAGTCGAGACAACGGAGACGTCGATGTCATCATGACCTAGCAATGCTTCGATGCTGAGTTGTTGTGCCGGTTCATCCTCGACCACGAGAAGCCGCTTGCGGCGAGGGCTCGAATACTCGCGTATCCGAGTAATCGCAGCGCTCAGCCCCTCGCTCGTTGTTGGTTTGGTGACAAAAGCGAAGGCCCCATGAGATAGGCCGTGGTGCCAGTCCTCATCCATAGTCAACATCTGGACTGGTATATGGCGCGTCGCGGGATCCTGCTTCAGATGATTTAGGACAGTCCACCCGAGCATATCGGGAAGCGAGACGTCGAGGGAGACCGCGGTTGGATGGAACTCACGCGCCAACGCGAGTGCCTCGGCGCCTCTGAGCGCCACCAGAACTTTGAAACCCTTTTCTCGCGATAGGTCACAAAGAATTCGCGAATAGTGGATATCGTCTTCAACGATTAGTAGTACGGCATCTCCGGGTTGGATGTTGTTACGGTCGTCCTCGAGCACCTCAATCGGGTCCTCCATGGCGGTCATGACCGAGACTGGAAGATCGAGGCGCGGCCCGTGGTGCGGGATACTGGCGGCGTTGACAATCTGCGTGGACGGGCCGACATAGGTCTGCGGTAGATAAAGGGTGAAGGTACTGCCCTTGCCCGGTGTGCTTCTCAGCTGGATTTCTCCACCAAGGAGGCTCGCCAATTCGCGGCTGATCGCGAGACCAAGGCCTGTGCCGCCGTACTTACGGCTGGTGCCGGCATCTGCCTGTTGGAAGGCTTCGAAGATAATTCTTTGCTTGTCCGCAGGGATGCCGATGCCGCTATCGGAAACCTCAAAGGCCACAACAGAGGCTGCCCCGCTAAGGATTGGATGACGAGCTGTCCATCCACTTGTGACAGTCGCAACGGAAAGACGTACGCCTCCCTGCTCTGTGAACTTGAATGCGTTCGACAAGAGATTCTTGAGCACTTGCTGCAGGCGCTTGGAATCCGTTACCAGGCTGCGCGCGAGATGAGCGTCAGTATCCACTTCAAAAGCGAGCTTGCGATTCTCTGCCTCGTGCCGGAAAGGACGTGCCACCATTTCGATCAGGCTACCGAAGAATACCTCTTCAGCTTCGACCGAGACAGTGCCTGATTCAATCTTCGAAAGATCCAAAATATCGCTAATGAGATTGAGAAGATCAGTTCCAGCGCCGTGAATGGTACGGGCAAACTCGACTTGTTTAGGAGTGAGGTTGGTGTCCGGGTTGTCGGCGAGTTGCTGGCCAAGAACAAGGATGCTATTGAGTGGCGTCCGCAATTCGTGCGACATATTTGCCAGAAACTCCGACTTGTACTTCGAAGTCAGGGCGAGTTCTTTTGCCTTCTCTTCCAATGCTCCGCGAGCTTGTTCAATCTCCTGATTTTTGCGTTCTACTTCGGCATTTTGTTCGGCGAGCTGCTTAGCTTTTTGGGCGAGCTGTTCGTTGGTCTGTTGCAGTTCCTTTTGCTGCGTCTGCAACTCGACTGCCAACTGTTGCGATTGCTTCAACAAGCCCTCGGTCTGCATCGTGGCTTCAATGCTATTCAGCACAATGCCAATGCTCGAAGTCAATTGCTCCAGGAAGGCGAGATGGGAGGTCGTGAAAGCGTTCAGACTGGCCAGCTCGATGACAGCCTTGACACGATCTTCGAAGAGAATCGGCAAAACAATAACGTTGCGTGGAACTGCCTTGAACAAACCAGAGCGAACCGGAATCGTGTCTTTCGGCAGATCAGAGATCAACATGCGGCGTTTTTCCATTGCACATTGTCCGACCAAACCTTCGCCTATCTTCACAGTCTCCTGATGTCCCTCAGTCGAGTCTGCAAATGAGGACAAGAGCATCATCCTACCTGACGTCTCCGCCTCCATTTGATAAAGAACACCTTGCTGGGCATTAACCAGGGGCGCAAGTTCGGAGAGCAAAAGACGTCCGACTGTGGTCAGTTCGCGTTGGCCCTGCAACATCCCTGTGAAGCGGGCGAGGTTCGTTTTCAGCCAATCCTGTTCCGTATTGCGGTCAGTGGTGAGCCGCAAGTTGTCGATCATGGTGTTAATGTTGTCCTTCAGTTCTGCGACTTCGCCGCTGGCGTCCACCTGAATCGAACGGGTCAAATCGCCTTTGGTGACTGCGGTGGCCACCTCAGCAATTGCGCGCACTTGATTAGTCAAGTTGTCGGCGAGGAGATTCACGTTGCCTGTGAGATCCTTCCAAGTGCCGGCTGCGCCAGGTACGTTGGCCTGGCCGCCGAGTCGCCCTTCCACGCCTACCTCGCGGGCAACCGTTGTGACCTGATCGGCAAAAGTAGCCAACGTGTTGGTCATGTTGTTGATGGTTTCCGCAAGAGCCGCTACCTCGCCCTTTGCGTTCACCGTGAGCTTTTGCGTCAGTTCACCGTTGGCCACTGCTGTCACCACTTTGACGATGCCGCGCACTTGTTCTGTTAGGTTCACCGCCATTACGTTAACGTTGTCGGTAAGATCCTTCCAGGTGCCAGCGACGTCGGGCACCTGAGCCTGGCCACCCAACTTTCCTTCTGTGCCAACTTCTCGGGCCACGCGCGTTACCTCGGCGGCAAACGCGTTAAGCTGGTCCACCATCGTATTAATGGTGTTCTTCAACTCGAGAATCTCTCCTTTCACGTCGACAGTGATCTTGCGTGACAGATCTCCGCGAGCCACTGCAGTGGTGACTTCCGCGATGTTCCGAACCTGGCCGGTCAAATTTCCTGCCATGGAATTGACTGAGTCGGTAAGGTCCTTCCATGTTCCGGCAACACCGGGAACATTTGCTTGCCCTCCGAGTCGCCCTTCAGTACCGACCTCACGAGCCACGCGTGTTACTTCGCCGGCGAATGCGTTCAATTGGTCGACCATCGTGTTGATGGTATCTTTGAGCAGGAGAATTTCGCCGCTCACGTTTACCGTAATCTTCTTCGAGAGGTCCCCGCTTGCGATGGCAGTCGCAACTTCCGCGATGTTGCGTACCTGCGCCGTTAGGTTACCTGCCATAAAGTTGACGTTGTCGGTAAGGTCCTTCCACGTTCCGGCGACGCCGGGCACCTGCGCCTGGCCTCCCAGTTTGCCGTCGGTGCCAACTTCGCGTGCTACTCGAGTGACCTCTCCAGCAAAGGAACGGAGTTGATCCACCATTGTATTAAGCGTGTCCTTGAGCTCGAGGATCTCGCCGCGGACGTCCACGGTGATTTTACGGGACAGGTCGCCACGCGCAACGGCGGTTGCCACCTCTGCAATGTTGCGGACTTGCGCTGTGAGGTTGCCGGCCATGAAGTTGACCGAGTCGGTAAGGTCTTTCCACGTTCCTGCGACGCCTGATACCTGCGCCTGACCACCCAGCTTGCCTTCGGTTCCGACTTCGCGAGCAACACGCGTTACCTCGCCTGCGAAGGCGTTGAGCTGATCGACCATCGTATTAATGGTGTTTTTCAACTCAAGAATTTCGCCCTTGACGTCAACGGTGATCTTTCGCGAAAGATCGCCACGCGCCACAGCCGTTGTGACCTCAGCGATATTGCGTACCTGTCCCGTAAGATTTCCGGCCATCGAGTTGACTGAGTCGGTCAAATCCTTCCATGTGCCGGCGACCCCGGGCACGTTGGCCTGTCCGCCAAGGCGGCCTTCGGTTCCAACTTCGCGTGCCACGCGGGTTACTTCGCCAGCAAACCGGTTGAGCTGGTCGACCATCGTGTTAAGTGTTTCCTTGAGCTGGAGAATCTCGCCGCGCACATCCACCGTAATCTTGCGGGAAAGATCTCCATTCGCGATCGCTGTCGCCACCTCCGCAATGTTACGGACCTGTCCAGTGAGATTGCTGGCCATGAAGTTTACGTTCTCGGTCAGGTCTTTCCAAGTTCCACCAACCCCGAGCACCTGCGCCTGGCCGCCCAGTTTGCCTTCCGTACCCACTTCGCGAGCGACGCGAGTCACCTCGCCAGCGAAGGCGTTCAACTGATCCACCATCGTATTAATGGTGTCTTTCAATTCGAGGATTTCCCCTTTGACATCTACCGTGATCTTGCGCGACAGGTCGCCGCGGGCCACTGCTGTCGTAACCTCGGCGATGTTGCGCACTTGGGCTGTCAGATTTCCGGCCATCGCGTTTACAGAGTCAGTGAGATCTTTCCAGGTGCCGGCAACGCCCGGAACCACTGCTTGTCCGCCAAGCTTGCCGTCGGTGCCAACTTCGCGAGCCACGCGTGTGACTTCGGAAGCAAAAGACCGTAGCTGGTCTACCATCGTGTTAATGGCTTCTTTGAGCTGTAGAATTTCTCCGCGGACGTCGACGGTGATTTTGCGCGAAAGGTCGCCGCTGGCCACGGCCGTAGCCACCTCGGCGATGTTGCGAACCTGACCAGTAAGGTTGCTCGCCATCGAGTTCACCGAATCGGTAAGGTCTTTCCAGGTGCCGGCCACTCCCGGTACTTGAGCTTGCCCTCCAAGCTTGCCGTCGGTGCCGACCTCGCGAGCAACTCGGGTGACCTCGGCCGTGAAGACGCCGAGCTGCTGAATCATGGTATTGACGATGTTGGCAGAACGCAGAAACTCGCCCTCAAGAGGTCTTCCGCCAACATCCAGACGTACCGTTTGCGCCAGATTTCCCTGGGCGACGGCTGCGATAGCGCGAGTAACTTCAGTTGTGGGCCTCAGCAGATCCTCGACCAGCGTATTGACTGAGGCCTCCATCTTGCCCCAGGAACCTCGGGATTGTTGAAAACGAGTACGCTCGCGCGTCTTTCCCTCTTTGCCAACGGCTTGGCCCACACGGTTGAGTTCAGCGGCCATCTGTTCGTTTGCCGCAACAATATCGTTGAACGTGTCAGCGATCTTCCCTTCCAGGCCAATCCACGCTACCGGAAGTCGAACAGAAAAGTCGCCGTCCCGCATCGTCTGTAGGCTCGCCAATATGAGCGCCAGATCGTCAGATTGACGGGTTGATCGGGCCGCCGAAAGCTTGCCTCCCGCGCCATTTTCAGAAGACTTGGTCTTTTTGTTTGCTCTAGCCGTGACGGGGGCCGTTGTCGCCATAAAATCAGGATTCTCCTGTTCGAAGTGCGGGTCAAACTCAAAGTTCCGACCACTTCACCGACCCGATTACGCAGCGATGCTCGCAAGTTTAGAGAAATCCTCCCACGGAAGCAAGAGCACTTGTCTGAACAAGATTCGGGATGTGACGTGGCGGCGCCTTTAGCGAAAAATTTGATGCGCATCGTCCGCCCTGGGGATGCCTAAGCGCAGCTTAATTGCGGTTGTCGTACTAACAAAGTGCGAGATTCCCCGCAAGCTTTATACCAATCAGCCGGGTTCTACTGACGCGCTTTTAAATAGACTGCGGATGCATTCCGTTCACGCCACGTACAGTCAGTTGTTACTAAGAGGTCTTTGACCCCTTAGACCCACCCACCGTCGATGACGAAACTTTGATTGGTGATGGTTGAGCTATCTTCTGCAGCCAGGAAAAGGACCAGGCGAGCAACCTCGTCGGGCTTGATGGTCCGCTTCAGCGCCTGCCTAGCAAGGATTTCGGCTTTGTAGGCTTCCGTAAACCAGAGCCGTTCTTGCCGCTCGGTTTGAATCGCCCCGGGCATAACGCAGTTGACTCGGATATCGTGAACGCCCAACTCATGGGCAAGCGTGCGAGTCAATCCAACGATAGCGGCCTTCGCTGTAACATACACGGGCAAGCCGGTTGATGGGATAGCCCAGCTGATTGAGCTCATGTTGATAATCGATCCATGCCCCGCCTGTTTCATCGCCGGGATCACGGCCTGGCACATAAAAAACTGATGTTTGAGGTTGACAGCCATCATGCTGTCCCAAGATTCAGGAGTTACCTCTTCAATCGAATGTCGAGAGTCGTTCCCAGCATTGTTTACAAGAACGTCAACCGTATTGAATCGCCGAAGAATGTCTTCAACCGAAGCTTTGATTGCCGCGACGTCGCTCAGGTCGCAGTGGTAGTAGACAGGTGAAGGGAAGCCGGCTGCTTCAATCTTGTGGATAAGCGTGTTCGCGGCCGTATCTTGAATATCCAGAAACGCAACCCGCGAATTTTGGATTGCCAACGCTTCGACGATTGCCTCACCGATACCACTCGCACCACCTGTCACGACAACGACGCGATCGCGAAGACTTGGATAGGAAGCCATCTCTTTGATATTCAACTTTGTGCTCCTCCAACCTGTCGCCCTCTTCGAAAGCTGTCATAGACGAAGCTAATATGTCGCTCGCCCACCGCTCAAATCGAAGACCGCAGCGGTTGTGAAAGAGTTTTCTTCCGAGACTAGCCAAGCCACCATGGAGCTTACCTCGTCGACTTTGAGAAATCGCCCACGGGGAATCTTCGAAAGCATGAAGTCGATGTGTTCTTGGGTGACCTGATCGAAGATGCGGGTTTTTGCGGCGGCGGGAGTGATGCAGTTCACGGCGATGTTGTTGAGTGCAGTCTCCTTGCCGAGCGATTTAGTGAAGGCGATGACGCCAGCCTTGGCTGCGCTGTATCCGGAGGCGGTCGGGTTACCCTCCTTGCCCGCGATAGACGAGATGTTGACGATACGACCGTAGTTCTGCCGAAGCATGTGCGGAACGACTGCGCGGCAACAAAGAAAGACACCGGTCAGGTTGATGTCGATCACCTGTTTCCATGCGTCGAGGGGATACTCCCAGGATTTGAAGTTTGGGCCGGCGATACCGGCGCTGGCCACTAGAATGTCGATTTTGCTGTGCTTGCGGATGGTGTCCTCCGTTACAGCCATCACGCTCTCCGCATGGGAAACGTCGACGGTTTCTATGGAAACAACGCCCTGCCCCTGCAGCTGATCAAGGGCGACTTTGAGAACGTCTGCATCCCGGTCCCAAAGCGAGACTGAGGCTCCGGACGCCAGCAGACGGGATGCAACGGAGAAGCCAAGGCCTTGTGCCCCTCCGGTAATAACGGCATGCCGATGATTGAGATCGATCTGATTCACTTGTTCCTCTAGTGGGTCTCGGATTATCAATCAGTTTACAAACGTTGGAGAGCATGCAGATTCATAACAGGAGTCAAGTCGAAATCTGCGGTGTCAGCAAACTCCGTTTCGGGTCGACAATGAGCCAGGCGAGTGCTCCCAAGATAGCGAAAAGAGCTGCTACGAAGAATGACATATGCCATCCGAAGTGTGCTGCTATCAGAGGCGTCAGCGAGGTAGTGCATGCTCCACCGATTTGAGCGCCCATGTTCATGATTCCCGAAGTTAAGCCAGCGTATTCCCCGGCGAAATTGGCACTGACCGCCCAAAAGCACCCGGCGGAGACATATAAGATGCCCGCTCCCAAGGCAAGGACGATGCCTGCTGTCCGGGCTTGTTCCGCCCTTGATCCGAGTATGAGCAGGAGAGCGGTGAGTGCCATCGAAGATGCGGGGAGTAAACAGCGACCAAGGCGTAAGCTGAAACGATGCGCCAACCAATCGCTGGTGACGCCGCCTAATAAGCAGCCGATAGTCATTCCCACGAATGGTAGCATCGAGTAAATCGCGCTGGTTTTGAGGTTCAGTCCTCTCGCCTGAGCCAGGTAGATGTAGAACCATCCAAAGAAGACCCACGCTACGTAGCCAAAACAGAAATAACTCAGAGTTAGGGCAAGCGTTTCCTTACTACTTAAGATTCGGGTCCAGGGTACGGCACGCTTGATGGTGGGCAATATGCTCTTCGACGATGCTGGTGTAGGTTCACGGTCTTTGAGAATAAGATCCAGCTCGGAGTTTCGAACCAGGCGATGTTCCTCTGGTGTATCTCTGGCCATGAGATACCATACGGTTCCCGCAATGACTCCAACCAGGGCGCTGAACCAGAAAGACGCACGCCAACCATAGTGGACAATGATTGCGGTAACGAGCGGCGGCGTGAGGCCGGATCCGACGCCAACTCCACCGAAGATGATGCCGTTAGCTTTTCCCCTTTCGCGCATCGGAAACCAGCGTTCAACGAATTGACTCGTTGCCGGGTACATTGTCGCTTCACCTGCGCCGAGTGCGAAGCGAACGAGCACTAGAATCATGACAGAACCGTTGAGCCTCGGGGGTACAACGGCGGTGAGTACTGTAAAGAGTCCCCACCAGAGCACCGCGAACGTCAAGACGAGTCGCGTTCCAAATTGATGAACGAGAAGTCCGGCGGGGACCTGGAAGGCGGCGTATCCAATTAAAAATGCGCTGAAAACCCAACCTAAGTGGGTGTTATCGAGGGCAAATTCCTTCCCTATCTGGATGCCCGCAATCGATATATTGGTTCGGTCGAGGTAGGCGACTGCGCTTAGAACAAATAGCCACATCACCAGCAGATATCGTATTGGCAGCGCAGGCGGTGATTGTCTCGGAAAACTGTTCATGTCGCTCGTTCGCTCCGGCTACCTGATGTCTATATTTAGTTGTAGCCAGAGCAAGCGTCTTATCGAATTGCTCCAACGGGTGAGCTTCGCAGACTTCAATCGCGACGTGCAATTGAAGCCGGTTGTGCCCGTTCGTTATTCTTTTTCCAGCCGAGATCGAAATCCGTCGTTAGTAATGATGCATTCGGTTTACCAGTTGGTTATAGAGCCATCTGGCCTAAAGTAGGTTTGGGCACGAGCCGTTACGGGTTCTGCGATCTCGGCTACCTGTTTCAGTTGTTTAAAGTCGAGTTCGACTCCAATGCCGGGTCGCTCATTTGGATAAAGCTTTCCATTCTTGAAGTCGAGGCATACTGGCAAATGCGGTAGGGTTCGCCCCTGGTAGTTGTATTCCATCAGGACCGGTCCTGAGTAGGTTCCTAGACAGTTGACGAGGGCAGCCGTTGCGATGGGGCCGGTGAAGTGCGGAACGATTCCAATGAAGTGTGTTTCGCATATGGCGGCAATTTTCATCATTTCAGTGATGCCGCCGACATTGGGCAGTGTGGCCCGAACGAAGTCGATATCGTGGCGTTCGACTAGAGGATTGAAATCCCACCGGTTGCCCCATTCTTCACCGGCAGCCAAGGGCACGTTCACCTTACTGCGCAAGATTGGCAGATCCTGCAGAAAAGCTTCGGTACGAACAGGGTCTTCTACGAAGAATGGAGCAAGGCTCTCGATTTCGTTGCAGCCGCGGATGGCGTCGGGGAGGTCAAAGCGCTGATGAAAATCGATGACCCAGTCGCCGTCTTTGCCGACGCCTTCCCGTGCTGCGGCGCATTCGTCGGTGAGATGATTGATTCGTTCTCTCGTGTTGAAGACACTGTTATCACGCGGCAGGTCCATGGCGCCGAAACGAAAGGCGCGATAACCAGCCTCAACGGTGGCTCTTGCGCGTTCCTTGATGGGCATGCCGGGAGTGACACCGGGGATAATGCCTGCAGTGTTATAGCACTCGCAATAGTTGCGAACCATTCCACCGAGTAGCTCATGAATAGGCTGGTTCTGCACTTTACCCTTGATGTCCCACAGCGCCAGATCCAGGGCACCAATGGCGTCAGTTCTTTCACGGCCGGCGGGGTAGAAGAAGGCGCGGTTCATGTCCTGCCAGAGCTGTTCGATATGCTGCGGATCACGGCCGATTAATCGCCCCGCGGACTGTTCCAGCAGATCTTTTGATCCGCCTTCTCCGACGCCTATGATTCCGGTATCCGTCTCGATGGTGACGACCATGTCACTTTGATTGAATAGCGGATTTGGATTTGGCGGCAGATACGCTCTGACTCTCGTGATCTTCATCTTTGGAAGGCTGGCAAATGCGGGAAGCCCACTTGTTGCTGCAGCGACCAACGTGGCTGACAGGGACTTTAGAAAGGACCGACGTTTCATGAATTGAAACTCCTGAAGAAGCAACTGGTTTTGTTTTCCGATCAACTGGCGTTGTGAGTCGTCTTGATTTAGTCATTCGGTGATGACGATTGCGATCGCCATACCGTCGTATCCTTTTCTGCCGACAGTTTGAATCAGAGTGGCCCTCACGCGGGGTTCATTTGCGAGAAGCTGATTGAAACGGCGGATGCCCTGAACACGTGCATCGCTACTTGCCGGATCCAGAATCTCTCCATCGCGTATGACGTTGTCGGCAATGATCAGGGTGCCAGGGCGGGCGAGTTTCAGGGACCAGGCAAAATACGCGGGGTAACCTTCTTTGTCTGCATCGATGAAGATCAGATCAAAGGGACCGTGACCTTCGGCGGCGAGTTGCGGCAACGTATC
>Ga0210384_10007185_pt1 | contig 11759 bp, 11 predicted proteins | sample IncBWH2MmetaG_FD_160574 | JGI IMG/M metagenome (GOLD analysis project Ga0210384, IMG submission 160574) | Forest soil microbial communities from Barre Woods Harvard Forest LTER site, Petersham, Massachusetts, United States - Inc-BW-H-2-M | ecosystem: Environmental > Terrestrial > Soil >...
TGTTGTTCATGCGTTTTATCTTATCATGTGAGAAAATTTACTTAGGCGCGTGGAATGTGCTTTTCTTCTTCGCGAGTTTGTACTATCAATTCTTCTACAGCAAGTTCCATTTCCATCGGCCCCGGGGCAAGCTTTCCGCAACTGTTACGGTGTGTTCACAATATTGAGTTAAGGAGTGTTCATGGCGAAGCAAGGCAAGAAGACGGTGACCGGACGCGTGTTGCACGATCCAGTCAAAGACAAGCTCCGCCCGATCTTCCCGCTCGATCTTTCCAAATGCCAAACGATCGACCAGCTCGTGCGTGCCATGGGCGACACCGCGTACACCGCGCGCCAGGTCGGCGACGCCGCCGATGTTCTCGAAGCCATGGCCCGCGACAAGGATTGCTTTGTAGTGATGACTCTAGCCGGTGCGCTCACCGTAGGCAAAATGGGACTCGTCTTTTGCGACCTGATCGAAAGCGGCATCGTCAACGCCATCGTCTCTACCGGCGCGCTCATGGCTCACGGCCTCGTCGAAGCCACCGGCCTCTCGCACTTCCGCTACGATCCGTCCAAAATGAACGACAACGAACTGTTCATGGCCGGTTACAACCGCGTCTACGATTCGCTTGAGCCGGAAACCAATCTCGACCACGTGGAAGAAGTCGTCGACGGCATTCTGGAAAAATGGGATCCCGACGAAATTGTCTGCAGCTGGAAATTGCATCGCAGAATCGGTGAATTTCTCAAGAACAACACCAAGGGCCGCGGCATCCTGAAATCCGCGTACGAACACAATGTGCCGGTCTTCGTGCCGGCATTCAGCGACTCTGAACTCGGGCTCGATTTTGCTCTCAACAAATACGGTCGCCAGCGCGATGGACGCCCCCTGCTTCGCTTCGACCCCTTCGAGGACTTCGAAGCCTTCGCCGACACCATGATGGCCACCAAAAAGATGGGCATCTTCACTGTTGGCGGCGGTGTTCCGCGCAACTGGTCGCAGCAATTTGGCGTCTACGCCGAATTGATGGCTCGCCGCGGCTACAAAAAATTGCCGTTGAAGCGTTATTCCTACGGCGTACGCATTTGCCCCGAACCCGTCCATTGGGGCGGCCTAAGCGGTAGCACGTACACCGAAGCTGTTTCCTGGGGCAAATTCGTTCCGCCCGAAGAAGGCGGTCGCCTCGCAGAAGTTTTCGAAGACGCAACAGTAGCCCTGCCGCTGGTAGTAGGCGCCGTCCTCGAACGCGTCGGCTACTTCAAGCCCAAGTAGCTGCCAGTGGTCCAAGCGTTTCTCACACTTTTGTTGGGGCGGCTAGGCCGCCCTCGTTCTGGGAGCCAGACAAATGAAGAACCGCCTCATAGTCTCCGCCCTATTCGGCGCATTACCGTTCGTCGCGTTCTGCTTCTTTCCGGCGCTGTATACTCCTTCGCGCAAAGCCACCTCGCTTGCGGAACAACCCGTCAAGGACAACTCGATGACAGCGCACGCCACAGGACCCTTCGACGTGAAACTCGCACCTCTCGATCCCGCCAATAAGACCGACGACAACTCTCTCGGCCGCATGTCCATCAACAAACAATTTCATGGCGAACTCGAAGCCACCAGCAAAGGCGAAATGCTCACCGCGGGCACCGCCGTGAAGGGCTCCGCGGGCTACGTGGCCCTCGAACGCGTCTCCGGCACGCTGCAAGGCCGCTCTGGAAGCTTCATTCTTCAACACAACGCCACCATGGATCGCGGCGCCCCGCACCTCAGCATCAACGTGGTTCCCGATTCCGGCACAGGCCAACTAACAGGCCTAACCGGCACCATGAACGTCCTCATCGCCGACGGCAAACATTCCTACGATTTCAACTACTCCCTCCCAGATTCGAAATAGACACCCGCACCGTTCTTGTCCTTTGGGAGGGCACAACTTCAGTCGTGCCCTAAATGCTGCTTTCGTCTTAGCCGGGCTTTCGCCCCCTCAGGTTAGGTCCAACATTAGCTGTGACCGGGTGCCGCAGCCTGCGCCTTTCAGGGCTGCGGGTTTTGACTTTTGTCTTGCCGCCTTCGCAATGCGCCAAAATTCACAGACTTTGTAGGGGCGGCTTTAGGCCGCGCATCTTGGGTTTCTACTCGACTTCCCAGCTCCGGTAGCATCGGCGTCTCGCCCGCCGGAGGCCAGCGCTCATCTGGAAACACCTTTCCTCCACTGCTACAATCTCGAAAATCCCTAGCAAACTGCGGAGGCCGTCATGCCCAAAACCATCAGCGCAAGAACATCCTCCCTCTACGACGTTCATCCCGGCGTAGCCATGGTCCAAAAATGGATCACCGAACTAAAACCAAAAACCGGCCGCACACTCGAAGAATGGATCGCGCTCGCGAAAAAGGAAGGTCCCAAGGACCACAAAAGCCGCCGCGAGTGGCTGAAGACCAGGCACAAACTCGGCACCAACTCTGCCTGGTGGATTTCCGAGCGCGCCGATGGCAAAGGCGGCGAGGAAGATATGCCCGAACGCTATCTCGCCACCGCAGTTTTGTACGTCGACGACCAGTACGCTGGCGCGAAAGCGCATCTCCGACCGATCTACGATGCGCTCCTCAACCTCGGCAAATCGCTTGGCCAGGACGTAAAAGCCTGCCCGTGCAAGACCCTGGTACCACTCTATCGCCAGCACGTTTTCGCGCAAATCAGGCCCACCACGAATTCGCGTATCGATTTTGGTCTGTGTTTTACAACCCACAAGGGGAAATTGCCGAAACGCCTCATCGACACCGGCGGCCTGGCGAAAAAAGACCGCATCACTCACCGCGTCCCCATCGAATCGCTAACCGACATCGACGACGAAGTGAAAAAGTGGCTAAAAGCCGCCTACGATCTCGACGCCTGACCTCAGTTAGTTAGTAGGGAATCGTTCTGCCCGAACTTCACAGACTGCGGAAAAAGTACTTGGCACCGGGGGCGGAGCTTCAGCGCCCACATTGAATGCTTGGCTTGCAGCGGGCTTTAGCCCCTGAGGTACTTAGTCGTTCTCGCCGATCAAAAACGCTGCCGTCAGCACTGTGGACCACAACCCGCGCTTATCACCCACCGCCGATTGCGTAACGTTCATCGTCCGAACAATCTTGTTGGAGATCCGGTAGACTTCTTTTTTCTCGTCCCACGAAAGATCCGGATCAAATTCCACGTTCAGCGTCGTGGCCAGCATTTCCGCCGCGAGTTCTTCCGCATATTCGCCGGCAACTTCTTCTGTCTCGCCGAAAGAATGGTGTTCCGAAAGGTATCCGTACATCGTTTTATCACCAGGCAGCGCCAGTCCGATGCTGGACGCGATTAAACGGTGAGGTTCTTTCGTCGAATTCTCGCTGATCACCGTGAATGCCACTTGTCCCGGTTTGATCAGCTTCAATCCTTCGCTGCGCGAAATTAATTTACAGTTGGGAGGGAAAATCGATGAGACGCGAACGATATTGCAAGCGGCAATGCCCGCATTTCTCAGTGCTAGTTCGAAGCTCGAAAGTCTTTCACGGTGTTTTCCGACGCCTTTGGTGAGGAAGATTTTCTTAGCGACAAACGCCATTTTGCCGGGTCACCATTTTCCTGGGTGGTTTCACGCGAATGAATTGCGTCTTGTGGAAAAGTAACAAGAAGGTTTCGCAGTGTCAATCGAATACGACTGCTTCGCGCGCTGCAAGCGACTCAGAAAATCCAATCATTCGCGAGAAGTGTCTGTCGCGTCGCGCGAATCATTTGTGAATGGAATGTTACAGGGAATCGTTGGCCGTTACTCGCGAACTCTTCAACTTTTCTCGCCTCTAAAATCGCCCCACTTATTCTCCTGCGAGACGCCTCACCAATTTTCCTAGCGGTTTGCAGAGCGCTTGTACTCTTCCAAGGTCCGCGGAGTTAAAATCCGCGCCCGCTTCGCGCGCCGTCATTCCTTTACGGCTGATCTGCATCACTCCGACCACTTTTCCGTCATCCAAAATCGGCACGCTGATAATTTTGTGAATGGATTCGCCCGTCGTGGTCGCCGCCTTTACGCCTTCGAACACCGATGCGTGCCGAACGGCGGAAAACGCGTTGTTTATTTCCGCTCGTGTGTCTCGCGCAGTACGTGCCGCCAGCGCCGAATTGCTCGACAGCGGGATAAATCCCACATGTTTCAGCGCCGCTGGCACCAGAAAATGCAGATGCCTCCAGCGATTGGATACTCCGAGGATCGCCACTTCGTCCGTGCGCACGCCAAGGTATTTTGCGATCCATTCGGCCACGGCCGGCAGGGAATTGGCGTCCGTGGGCGAACCCGCGGTATCCAGCGCAGCGGCTAAACGCTCCAGTTCGGAAACTAGGCCTTTGCTCATCGAATTTACGTTCTCATCGCCACGCGGGAAAGGGAAACGGCGCTGAGAACCTCCGTAATCTGAATCCATCTTGCGTGCTCCCCGTACAACTCGCAAGAAATTTTCGAATTGTTTGTTCCTTCCGGCGCACTGCGCAGCTTGCGTGGATTTTGTCGGCTCCGTGGATTGCCGTATACTGGTTGTGCCGCGATTTCATGGCGCACCATATGTTGAGCTGTTCGGTAATCGAGGGAATCTAGCGGCGGAGAGGGCATGTCCTCTACGACAACCCGGCCTGAAACCAGCTACCTGCTTCGCAAACTTCATTCTTTCACCGGCATTCTTCCTGTTGGCGCATTTCTCGCCGAACACTTCTGGTCCAACAGCGCCGTTCTGGTCAGCCCGCAAAAATACGATTCCGTTTCTCAGGATTTGCAGACCATTCCGTTTCGTCCATTGGTCGAATGGGGCGCCATTTTTCTGCCCCTGCTGTTTCACTCCTTCTACGGCATTTATATCTGGATTCGTGGCAAGTCCAACGTCTCTTCCTATCCCTGGGTAGGGAACTGGCTCTACAGCACACAGCGCTACACCGGCCTGATCGCCTTCGTCTACATCGGCTGGCACTTGTATACGCAACGCTGGATGACCCACGGCAAATCCACCTACGCGGAAGTGGAACACTTTTTCCATAATCCGTGGTATCTCGCCTTCACGGCAATCGGAATTCTCTCGTCGTCGTTCCATCTCGGTATAGGCATCTGGAACTTTCTTTGCAAATGGGGCTTGGCCGCCACTGTGAATGCGCAGCGGCTTGCTGGACGCCTGGGCGTCGCTGTTGCTCTGATTTTTAGCCTGGTGGGAGTTCTGATCCTGATCAGCTTCCGCTACAACTGGCATCCCTTCGAGTTCTATTACACCAAATGAGACAACCAAAGATCATCGTCGTCGGTGGAGGTCTGGCCGGACTGATGGCGACAATTCGCGTCGCCGAAGCAGGCGTTCCTGTCGAGCTGTTTTCCATCGTTCCAGTAAAGCGTTCCCACTCTGTCTGCGCGCAGGGCGGAATTAACGCCGCGAAAAATCAGAAAGGTGAGGGCGATTCCATCGCCAAACACTTCGACGATACCATCTACGGTGGCGATTTTCTGGCGAATCAGCCGCTGGTCAAGCGTATGTGTGAAGAGGCCCCGGCGATCATCGATCTGCTCGATCGCATGGGTGTCATGTTCAATCGCACGCCGGAAGGCCTGCTCGACTATCGCCGCTTTGGCGGCACGTTGTATCACCGCACCGCCTTCGCTGGGGCAACCACCGGCCAGCAGCTGCTGTACGCGCTCGACGAGCAGGTTCGCCGCCACGAAGCCGATGGCAAGGTTAAAAAGTTCGAAGGCTACACTTTTCTTTCCTCGGTAATCGACGATGCCGGAATCTGCCGCGGCATTTGCGCCATGGATCTTCGCTCCATGGAGGTAAAGACCTTCGCCGCCGACGCGGTAATCTTCTGCACTGGCGGCATCGGCGCGATCTTTGGCCGCTCCACCAATTCCGTCGTCTGCACCGGCTCTGCGCAATCCGCTCTTTTTCAACAGGGCGTCGACTACGCCAACGGCGAATTCATCCAGGTTCATCCCACTTCCATTCCGGGCGAAGACAAACTCCGCCTGATGAGCGAATCGGCGCGGGGTGAAGGTGGCCGCGTCTGGGTGCCCCGTAAGCCGGGCGACACCCGCGACCCAAAAACCATTCCCGAAGCCGAGCGTTTTTATTTCCTGGAAGAGTGGTATCCGAAATACGGCAATCTCGTTCCGCGCGATATCGCCACGCGCGCCATTCACCGCATCGTCTATCAGGAAAAGCTCGGCCTGAAAACGCAAGCCGCCGTATTTCTGGACGTCACACACATACCGCGCGAAGTTCTCGATCGCAAACTGGAAGGCATTCTCGAAATCTACGAAAAATTCTGCGGCGTTGATCCTCGCGAAGAGCCCATGATGGTTTTCCCAGGCATGCACTACACCATGGGCGGAATCTGGGTGAATGACCACGATCAGGCCACCAGTATTCCTGGAATTTATGCCGCCGGAGAATCCGAATACCAATATCACGGTGCCAATCGCCTCGGGGCCAATTCTCTGGTCAGCTGTATTTTCGGTGGCGGCATTGCCGGTCCGGCCGCAGTGAAATATGGCAAGGGCCTGCAAAGGGGCGTCGAAGCCACGGACTCTTCCGTCTTCGACCGCGAGCGCAAGCGTCAGGAAGCCAAAAATCAGGCGCTCATTTCGCAGGACGGCACGGAAAATCCCATGACCATCTGGAAAGAGATGGGCGAAATCATGACTGAGCACGTCACCGTCACGCGCATCAACAAGAATCTGGAGCTGGCGCACAATCAATTGCGCGAACTGGAAGCACGCTATGGCCGCATCAATCTCAGCGACCGCACCAAATGGTCGAATCAAACTCTGAATTTTGCCCGCGAACTGGAAAACATGCTCCTGCTCGCTCGAGTCGTCACTCTTGGCGCCCTGAATCGCAATGAATCGCGCGGCGCCCACTACAAACCCGAATTTCCGGAACGCGATGACGCCAACTGGCTCAAAACAACCCGCGCCAAATATGTCAACAACGAAATCCAGTTGACCTACGAGCCAGTAGACACGTCGCTGATCCCGCTACGCCCGCGTCGCTACGACGCCGCCAAATAGCGGACGCACTCGTATACGCCGGGCTTCAGCCCGGCCAGCCGTTCCGCGGGCTGCAGTGGCCGATCTTTAGATCGGCTCTTGGGTTTGCTTTTGTAGGGGCCGCTTCTTGCCCCGGGCGAATTTCGCGAAGGGTGGGCCGCCCGTCTTGGGGTTTCTCTTGTGTAGCGGCTGCCTTCCGCTTGCCGTTACAACGGAAGGGGGAACGGGCGCCGTTCGCCGCTACCGGGAAAGCGCTGGTCTTATGCGCCGCGGAAATTCTTGGGGGGGCGGACCTTCAGGTCCGACATTACCGCCCAGCAAGATTTGGGTTTTAGCCCCTGAGGAATCCGGCTTTTGCACCGCTCGATCGGTGCTGTTTGTGAACTCATCGAGGTCTTATGAGCGAAAAACAAAAACAAGTCATCGTCCGCGTCAAACGCCAATCGTCTCCCAATCAACCCGCCCAATGGGAGGAATTCGCCCTCCGCTGGCGCCCCGCGATGAACGTCATCATCTGCCTGCGCGACATCGCCGAAAATCCGGTCACCCGCGACGGCAAAAAAACCACTCCCGTCACCTTCGACTCCAATTGCCTCGAAGAAATCTGCGGTTCCTGCGCCATGCTCATTAATGGTAAAGTCGGCATGGCTTGCTCCGCCCTCGTCGATAAACTCGAACAGCCCATCCGCCTCGAGCCCATGACAAAATTCCCGGTCGTCCGCGATCTCGCCGTCGATCGCCAGTTCATGTTCGAAAGCCTCAAGCGCGTCAAAGCCTGGATCCCCATCGATGGCACCTACAGCCTCGGCGAAGGTCCGCGGCTCGCGCCGGAAATTCAGGAAAAGGGTTACCCGCTTTCACGCTGCATCACCTGCGGCAGCTGTCTGGAAGTCTGCCCACAAGTAAACCAAGGAAACAAATTCATCGGCGCTGCAGCCCTTAGCCAGGTGCGCCTCTTCAACATGCATCCCACCGGAGCCATGCATGCCAGGGAACGCATCCAATCCATCCTCGGCGAAGGCGGCATCGAAGAATGCGCCAACGCACAAAATTGCGTAAAAGCCTGCCCCAAGGGTATTCCCCTCACCGAATCCTTGGCCGAAGTAAACCGCCAAGCCTGGAAAGAATCCCTCCTGGGCTGGTTCGTTGGCTAACGTGTAGTGGCCGATCCTTAGATCGGCTCTTGGGGTTGCTGCGTTTTTATCGCGCTCTCACTCAAAGTGTCATCTCGACCGGAGCGGTGGTGCACCCTAACCGCCGCACGGCGCGTTTTTTGCGCCCCGTGTGCTTCATCGGAGTGGAGGGATCGTGGCAACATCAAACCCCTTTACTGCTCGTTCCGCGCGCCGTAACTCTCACACTCTTCTCTTTCTCTGCTACACTCACCCGAACCTAAATCCCAGGAGAATCCATGCTCCGTTCCATCCGTCTGCTAGCCTGCCTCTCGCTAATCATCTTCGCCACGGTCGCCGATTCCGTCTCCGATCAAGCCAAAAAACTCCATTTCTCCTCCATCGTCCTCGACACCCACGACGACACCACGCAAAACTTCTCCGACAACAATTTCGACCTCGGCAAACGCAACGCCACCGGACACATCGACATCCCGCGAATGCGCGAAGGCGGTATGAACGCCATCTTCTTCTCCATCTGGATCGATGGCCGCACCATGGGCCCGGTGGCCATTCAAAAAGCCCTCGATCAAATTGACGCCATTCGCCAAAACGTGAAATCCCACTCCAACGATTTGGTCCTGGCGCGCACGGCCGATGACGTCCGCCGCGCCCACGAGCAAGGAAAGATCGCCGTGCTCATGGGCATCGAGGGCGGCCACATGCTCGGCAATGACATCCGCATGGTGCGCATCTACAGCGACCTCGGCGTCCGCTACATGACCCTCTCGCATTTCTACAATGACGAATGGGCTGATTCCTCCACCGACAAACCCGCCCACAACGGACTCACCGACCACGGCAAGGAAATCGTACGCGAAATGAATCGCACCGGGATGCTAGTGGACATCTCGCACGTTTCCGACAAAACCTTCTACGACGCGCTGGAAGTCAGCAAAGCACCGCTGATCGCCTCGCACTCTTCCTGCCGCGCGCTCTGCAATCATCCGCGCGATATGACCGACGACATGATCAAGGCCCTTGCCGCAAAGGGTGGCGTGATTCAGATCAATTACGAAAAAAGCTTTATTGATCAGGCCTACAAAGACGCTTCGGACAAACTATCCGGCGGCGTGGTCGCCGATATGGATCGGCTCAAGAAAAAATGCGGCGATGACGAAGCGTGCATCGGCAAAACCATGGCCGAGGAAGAAAAACAGGCCATAGCCGAAGGGAAATTACCGCACGTAAGCTGGGAAAGAATCGTCGACCACATCGATCACGTCGTGAAACTCGTCGGCCCAGACCACGTTGGCCTCGGCTCCGACTTCGACGGCGCAAACATGCCCGAAGGGCTGGAAGACTGCTCCAAGCTCCCCAAAATCACCGAATCCCTTCTGCGCAAGGGCTACTCCGAGGACGACATTCGCAAAATCCTCGGCGGCAACACCCTACGCGTAATGGCCGCTGCCGAAAAAATAAGCCACGACCTCACTGCCATCACGCAGTAAACGTGGCAAAGACACTCTTGTCTATGCTCCTGAGTTGTTTTGCTTTGTTCTCCGCTGCTCTGTCATCTCGACCCAAGTGGCACGGCCTTTTCGCGCCGCCTTCGGCGCGACGGGCCACGCGGCCGAGGGATCGTGGCAATTTCCAAGATGGTGCACGATAGGTCAGTGCGCCTGAACTCTCGAACTCTTTTCTTGCTACACTCCCCTCTCGACTTCATCTCTGGGGGATCAATGCACCGCGTCGTTTGCCTCATAGTCTGCCTTTCGCTGGGAGCCTTTCTGATGGCCGCTGACACCGTTTCCGAGCAAGCCAAGAAGCGTCACTTTTCTTCCATCGTTATCGACACCCACGACGACACAACGCAGCGCCTGCTTGATCCCCAATTCGATATTTCCAAGCGCCACACCGACGGCAACGTCGACGTCCCTCGCATGCGGGAAGGCGGCCTCACCGCCCTCTTCTTCTCCGTCTGGATCTCCGGAAAAATCATGGGCGCCGAAGCGGTCAAACAAGCGCTGCAACAAATCGATGCCGTCCGCGAAACCGTTCGCAGAGATCCCAACGACCTGGTCCTCTCCACTACCGCCGCCGCTATCCGCGAAGCCAAGAAACGGAACAAAATCGCGACGCTCATAGGTGTCGAAGGCGGCCACATGATGGGCAACGACCTCGCCGTCCTGCGCACCTTCGCTGCGCTAGGCGTTCGCTACATGACTCTCACGCACATGGAAAATAACGAATGGGCCGATTCTTCCACCGCCAAGCCCGAGCACAACGGCCTCACCGATTTCGGCAAAGACGTCGTCCGCGAAATGAACCGCATCGGCATGATCGTCGACGTCTCACACGTCAGCGACAAAACCTTCTACGACGTACTGGCCACCAGCAAAGCCCCGGTCTTCGCCTCGCACTCTTCCTGCCGGTCCATCTGCAATGCGGCCCGTAACATGACCGACGACATGATCCGTGATCTCGCGAAAAACGGCGGCGTCATCCAGATCAACTATCACGTTGGGTTTCTCAGCCAGGAATTTCGCGATTATGAAAGTGCCCATCCCGACGTCGAGAAGGAAATCAGCGCCGAAGTCAAAAAGCGCTGCGGCGAAAACGAATCCTGCACGCTGGTTGCCGGTGACGCCCTCGTCCGGGAATTCATGGAAGCGGGAAAACTACCAAAGGTCGATTGGACCAAAATCATCGAGCACATCGATCACGCCGTAAAAGTAGGTGGCATTGATCACGTCGGCCTCGGCTCCGATTTCGATGGCGCAGTTATGCCCATCGGCATGCAGGACGTCACGCATCTCCCGCAAATCACCGACGCGCTCCTGAAAAAGGGCTACTCCGAATCCGACATCCGCAAAATCCTAGGCGAAAACACCCTCCGCGTCCTCTCCGAAGTAGAACGCGTAAGCCACTCCCAAAACGCAAACGCTAACCCACCCAAATAGCTTGCCGAACCTGACCTGCCAGCGAGGTGCTCCTTTGTAGTGGCCGATCTTTAGAATCGGTCTCTTGGGGTTTGCACACCTACTTCTCGAATCATTTCCCGTGGTCTCCAGGTCTCAAGTGCGATATAAGTGACCGAAAAGCCCTCGAATCCGAGGTGACGCAATGCTGAACCTGCTCCGCGAATCCGCAGACGTTCGAACCGCCCTTCTTTTAGCCGCAGTCCTCGCACTCGTCTTGCAAACCTCCGTCTCTCATGCCCGTGCCTCATCTCCCCTGCAGATGCCGTCGCAAGGTTCCGGCTTCTTAGGCCAATGGTGTGTCGGTGGTGACCCCACCAAACGAGCCTCCATCAGTGGTAATGGCGGCTTCTTCAACCTCACCAACGAATCGGGAAGCACCTCCACCGGACACCTGCAGGGTTTTCAACAGAATGTTCTGGTCGCCGACGACTGGCAATTCGTCCAAGGCACGCTGAGTTCGGACGGCAACCAGATCAATTGGTCAAATGGAACTTCGTGGTCACGCTGCAATAACGGTGGAGGTGGTGGCGGAAGGCGCCGCCCCAACTTTTTGTATATTGGCCGATCTTCCGGTCGGCTCTGTTGGGTTCTTCTTATTGCTATCTCTGCCTATCGCCGACCCCAAACTCCATCCGAATAAAACCCTTCACCCCCTCCTCCC
>Ga0210384_10007186_pt1 | contig 11759 bp, 8 predicted proteins | sample IncBWH2MmetaG_FD_160574 | JGI IMG/M metagenome (GOLD analysis project Ga0210384, IMG submission 160574) | Forest soil microbial communities from Barre Woods Harvard Forest LTER site, Petersham, Massachusetts, United States - Inc-BW-H-2-M | ecosystem: Environmental > Terrestrial > Soil >...
CCGGCTTTCCGCTCGTCATCAACCGGGGTGGCATCTACGCCCTCGCCCTGGGCGCGAACATGAACCAGGGGCCGGCGGCCCTCGAGCACCTGTGGTATGGCCGCATACGTATCTTCACTAGCGATCCCGGCTGGTGAGGCGGCGGTCGAAACCTCAACGCACTTGATTGAATTGGTGTGGCGGCCGCGCCACACAGTGCCGCTGCCCGATTTTCCGTCGCGAAACGGCACGCATTTGGAGCAGACCGGAGCGTGTGCGGGGGGTCGCATGTGGCACGCGAGTTGCTCCCGTCGTCTCCAAGGTAGTATCAGGCAATGAAGACAGTTCGACACTAGCTAGTTCCCCTATCCCTTATCGACATGTCGATCGAAGCCGCACGTCCCGAAGGCGGGTGGCCGGCGCCTGCGCGCGTGTCGGCGCCGGCACAACGGCCGGCGCGAGAGCGGTCGTCAACGCCGCAGCGCATGGGGATGTTGCGGCTGGTAATTATTGCCGTCCTGTGGAATCAAGTGTGGCGCATTCAGGATCTCTATCCGACGCTCGGCACAATCAGGTTCCCGCTGATCATGACGGCAGCGTCGCTACTCCTGTTCATTGCGTCGAAGTCCGCCCTGCAAACGGTGCGACGGAGGGCGTGGCACCCGGTCATGAAGGTCTCCGGCGTGCTTCTGCTCCTCATGTGTCTTTCCATTCCGACGAGCCTGTATCCGGGCCTGAGCTTCAATTTCCTCCTTACCGACCATTTGCAGACGCTTCTCCTCCTGGTGCTCGTCGTAGCGAGCGTCCGGACGCTGAAGGATCTCGAGCGGTTCGCCATCGCCCAGTTGATAGGCGGAGCAGTTTTCGCTTTCTATGCCTTGCGCATCGATATCGGTGACCAAGGAAGGCTCGGCGACCTGCCATATTACGATGCGAACGACCTCGCGATGATGCTGGTTGGCACCCTTCCGCTCGCGCTCTATTTCGTTCGCCGTGGCATGCCGCCGCTCGTGCGCGCGTTCGCAGTTCTCGTCTCTGGTCTGTACCTCATGACGCTATTGAAGACCGGCTCGCGCGGAGGGTTCCTCGGGTTGATTGCCGTTGGCCTGTTCGTGCTGCTGACGTTCAAGGCACTGTCGACTCGAGTTCGCATCGGGTCTGTTGTTGCGGGATTCCTGGTGCTGAACATCTTCGGAAGCGACTTCTTCTGGAAGCAGATGGGGACGCTCCTGCACCCGCAGGATGACTACAACTGGTCCGGCAACGAGCAGGGGCGCATGGAGGTGTGGAAGCGGGGCATGGGTTACATGTGGGCGCGGCCGATCTCTGGCGTCGGCGTGAGAGCCTTTGGTGTAGCAGAGGGGACCATCTCCCCGCTGGCCTCGCGACAGAACCTCGGAATCGGAGTTCGGTGGGAGGCCGCCCACAATTCATTTGTGCAGATTGGTGCAGAGCTCGGCGTGCCCGGCCTCCTTGCCTTCATCTGGTTGCTCGTGGCGGCGTTTCTTTCCTTGCGCCCGGCTGCGCGGCGACGCACCGACAGTGACCCGGAGCAACGGAAATGTGCCGCCATGGCCCAGGCTCTCCGCGCCTGTCTCATCGGATACGCCGTGAGCGGATTCTTCCTTTCGCAGGCGTATGCCGCGTTTCTCTATGCGACGCTCGGCTTGATCGTCGCTCTCGTCTACATCAGCAGGCGCGGACCCGGTCGCGTTCCCCGGCGTCGGCGGGCCAGGCTGTCAACTCCCCAGTTGCGGCCGCTGGCAAGCGCGTGACGGAGCCTTCAGGCCACCAGCGGCGAGATTTCATGTCCGCCACCCATGCGCGAATATGGCCGCACGCCGACGGTCTCGACGTACAGCCGGTGCCAGGTGGAGAAACAGAGCAGCGCCCATAGAATCCCCTCGCGGTTGTGTCGGCGATCGAAATGGTCACGCAATAGCCCCGTCACGACCTTCGCGTCGAAGTAGCCAAGCCGAGACAGCCGAGCGGACGAAAGCTCGTCTTCGAGCATGGGACGGAGTTCGTTCCGCATCCATGCGGACGTCGGTCCCACGAATCCGCGCTTCGGGGCTGTGAGATGTGCCTGGGGGAGTCGCTGGGCGAGGGAGCGCTTGAGGAGCGCCTTGGGCGCTCCCACACCCGCCTTGAGGCTTGCAGGCAAGGGAAACACATGCTCCACGAGGACATGATCGACAAATGGCACACGGATCTCCAGCGAGTGCGCCATCGAAAGCCGGTCAGACAACGCCAGGATGTCGTCGGCGAGATACGTGTGGTAGTCGAAGTAGAGGGCGGCGCTGAGCCCGTGCGGGGATCCTCCCTCGCCATACAACTTACGGAATCGCTCGCCCGCGAGCGCGCCGGATATCTCGGAGCGCAGGTGGGGTGCGTAGCACGAGGCACGCTCGGCGTCTGCCATCCGGCTGATCATCTGGAGATAGAGTTCCGGCGTCGAGCCACCAGCTGCACTCGCGCGCAAGAAGCGTTTGGCGCGGTCAATTCCCAGTCCGCCGCTCAGATCGGGCAAATGCCACGCGAAGTTCGCGGCTGCCCGCCTGAGCGCCAGGGGCAGACGAGCGAACCTCTCCAGGGCGGTCAGGCCAAGGTGCCTCCGATATCCTGCGAAAAGCTCATCCCCGCCGATCCCGGTCAGGGCAACCTTGTAGGCACTGCCCACGGCCTGCGACAGTGTCCAGGTCGGAATGGCGGAATCGTCGGCGTGAGGCTCGTCGAGGGCATGGATGATCGGCTCGAAGATGTCCTGCACAGCCGGCGAGATGTCCACGACCGTGAGCTCGGTGCCGTACCGCGCGGCGAGTGCGCGCGCGAGCTCCGACTCGTCTGCAGCCTTCGCTCCGGAACCCGCGTAGCGCGCGGTGAAGGCGTGTGGCGGGGCACCGCCTGGAACGAGTGCCATCGAAGCGACTACCGCGGAAGAGTCCAGGCCTCCCGACAGAAATGCCGCGACGGGAACGTCGCTCACCAGATGCGCGGTGACTGCATCGTCGATCCATTCGACCACGCTCCGCTCGACATCTTGAGGCGCCGGAGAGTGGCCACGCGGGAGATCCCAGTACCGATGCATTTCGATCTCGCCGTCTTCCCGCCACCGCAACCAGTGCCCTTGCTCAAGCTTTCGAACATCGCGAAACGGAGTCGACGGTGCAGGCACGTATCCCAGTTGCAAATACGCGTCGAGCGCCTCCCAGTCGAGCTCCCGGTTCGTCATGCCGGCCGCCACGAGTACCTTCAGCTCGGACGCGAACGCGATGCCCCAGGGCGCGGTCACGTAATACAGTGGCTTGATGCCGAACCGGTCGCGGGCGAGGACCAGCGAGTGGTCCCCGGAATCCCAGATGGCGAAGGCGAACATGCCGCGCAACCGCTCGACGGCCGCCGGGCCGCGCTCCTCATAGAGGTGAACTACGGTCTCGGTATCGCTCTCCGTCGTGAATCTGTGGCCGCGGTCGAGCAACCCGCGGCGCAACTCGCGGTAGTTGTAGATCTCGCCGTTGTACACGATCGTCTTCGAGCCATCCTCGTTGGACATCGGTTGCTGGCCGCCGGCGAGATCGATGATGCTGAGCCGTCGCATGCCGAGGCCGACGTGCCCAGCGACAAAGGTTCCCTCTTCGTCAGGTCCGCGATGCCGCATCGCGCGACACATCCCGCGTATGACATCCGCGCTGACGGACCGATCAGGGTCGCGATGGACGATACCCACGATGCCGCACATGAAAGACGTACTCCGGCGTTCCGGGTGGGATGAAGATGCGGGTGGCGGAATGCATGTCGCGGCGCACATACGTTGCGAGTACTCTGGCGCCGCGTCGGAAAGTTAGCTTGTGGCAAATCGCTGCGAAGCACCTCTGGCTTCGGACGCACACCTGCGCAAGAATGATACCTGTTGAGCCCCTATGCGCCTGCTGCACATCGTAGCCCCAGCCGGTTTCGGCGGGCTCGAGCGCGTGGTACAAACGCTGGCCATGCAGCAGCAGACAGCCGGGGATGAGGCGCATGTCGCGGCCGTCGTCGCCGGTCTCGCCCCAGCAGACGGTGAACTCTTCTCCGGGCCGCTGCGCGCCGCTGGCGTGGAGGTCCACAATGTGAGCGTTCCTGGCCGTGGCTATCGTCGCGAGCGCGCCGCCGTCGCGCAACTGGCGCAGCACCTGGGCGCCGAAATCCTTCATACGCACGGTTACCGACCCGACGTCGTCGACGGCGGAGCCGCTCGCCTGGTTAGCGCAGCGGCGGTTGCCACCGCTCACGGCTTCACGGGCGGCAATGCCCGCAACCGATTGTATGAATGGCTACAGTGCCGGGCGTTGCGCCGGTTCGATGCGGTTGTCGCAGTCTCCAGACCTCTCGCAGAGCGGTTGGCCCGCGCGGGCGTGCCGGCAAACCGCATCCACATTGTGGTCAACGCCTGGAGACCGTTCACTCCCCTGACCGACCGGCGGACGGCGCGCGACGCGCTCGCAGTTTCGCATGAAGCATTTGTCATCGGGTGGGTGGGACGTGTGAGCAGCGAGAAGGGGCTCGATGTGCTCTGCGATGCGTTGCAGGACCTTGTAGACCTCCCCATCCACGTCGCAGTGATTGGCGAGGGGCCCGAGCGGCCGGCACTTGAGGCGAATCTTCGGGCGAGTGGACAATCGCAACGAGTGTCCTGGTGCGGCCTTGTACCAAACGCGGCTCGTCTCTTCTCCGCCTTCGATCTGTTCGTGCTCAGTTCGCGCACCGAGGGCACGCCCATGGTTGTTTTCGAGGCCGCGTCGGCCGGCGTGCCGATCGTTGCCACGAGCGTCGGTGGCGTGCCCGACATCATCACCTCGCGAGAGGCAAGCCTGGTGCCTCCGGAGAATCCTCGCGCGCTTGCGATCGCGATTCGTGACGTGGTTCAGCAACAGGCAACCGCGGCGCAACGAGCTCTGCTTGCACGGCAGCGGCTGGAGCGCGACTGCGACGTGAGCTCGTGGGCCGCGCACTACCGCGACGTCTATCGTTCGGCGCTCGAAATCGCGCGAAAGCGATGATCGCGCTCATCTGGTTTTCGCTGGGCCTGTGGGGCTATTGCTATGTCGGCTACCCGGCGATTCTGCGCTTGCTCGCCGTTTTCCATGCCCGTACTGCGGTTCACGTCGACCCAGTCGAATGGCCACTCATTGGCATTTCGATTCCTGCGTACAACGAAGCGCGTTCCATCGCCGAGACACTCGAGGCGGTCCTGGCGTGTGACTACCCGGCTGGGAGGCGACAAGTGGTGGTGATCTCGGATGCCTCGACCGACGGCACGGATGAGATCGTGGCGCGCTTCGCTTCGCGCGGCGTCGAGCTCGTTCGCCAACCGGAGCGCAAGGGCAAGACCGCGGCCGAGAATGCCGCGCGGCAGGTGCTGCGCGGCGAGATTGTCGTGAACACGGACGCGTCGGTTCGAGTGCATCCGCAATCAGTGAGGAATCTCGTGCGGGCATTTCAGGACCCGGACGTGGGCGTCGCATCCTCACGCGATGTGAGCGTCGCGCGAATGACGGCCGCGTCGAATCTGGGCGAGTCGGCCTACGTCGGATACGAGATGTGGGTCCGGGGACTCGAGACATCCGTGAGCGGGATCGTCGGCGCTTCGGGAAGCCTCTTCGCGATTCGCCGGTCACTGCACCAGGAGTACCTGCCTGAATCGCTCAGCCGCGATTTCGCGGCGGCGCTCGTGGCACGCGTCAACGGGTTTCGGTCTGTGTCGGTGAACGACGCGATCTGCTTCGTCCCGCGGGGCGCCTCCCTCCGGCAGGAGTACCGGCGCAAGGTGCGCACCATGACTCGTGGCCTGGCAACGCTCCTGTATTTCAGGCGCCTGCTCAATCCGTTCCGCTACGGCGTTTTCGCATGGATGCTGGTGAGCCACAAGCTCGCGAGGTGGATTCTGCCCTGGGCGACAGTGGCGCTTGCCGCGGCTCTGGCGGGTCTGGCGGCGGGCTCCACCGTGGCACGCGCATTGCTTGCGGGAGGCCTGGTGGCCGGCGCGCTCGCCGTGGCAGGGTGGATCTGGCCCCGTGACCGCGACATGCCGAGGATCGTGTCGCTGCCAACGTTCACGCTCGCCGGCATCGCCGCAGGCCTGCATGCGTGGTTGAAACTGTTCGCCGGGCGGAAAGCTGCTATGTGGGAGCCGACACGGCGCGAGGCGGCACCGGGCGACGTCGACACAGCACACAATTGAATATGACGTACCTGCGCTGTCGTTCCAATCGTCATTTGAGAATGCTGGAAACCTGACGCCGGGATTCATGATCCTGCTGAGTCTTGCGGTGGGACTCGTCGCCGCCATCATGCTGCTCTCGACGCTATCTGACGCGTTGAGCATCGCCTGGGTCCTGCTCAATCACCGCTCTTCGCAACCCTCGTCGCCCGCGGGATTGCCGAGGCTGCTCTTTCTGGTGCCGGCCCACGACGAGGAATTGCTCATCGACTCGTGCGTACGGTCGCTGCTGGCGATGCAATACCCGACCGCTCGATACGATGTCGTTGTGATTGCCGACAACTGCACGGATCGTACGGACGAGATTGCGCGAGGCCTGGGCGTCAGGTGTCTGGCCCGCCTGGATCCCGACTTGAGGGGAAAACCCCACGCGGTCGCGTGGGCGGTGAATCAGCTGCCGGTAGGCGACTACGACGCCGTGCTGATCCTGGACGCTGATGCAGTTGTCGAGCCGGGTTTTGCCGAGGGAATCGCCGAGGCGGCGCCACTCGCGCGGAAGGCGGTGCAGCCATTCAACGACGTTCGGAACCCCGAGGAAAGCTCAATCACCCGGATGGCTGCCGTGCTCGCAGGCGGCATTTTCCGTGGCTCCTTCCCGCTGAAGTACCGCGCCGGATTGAACGTTCCACTCGGATGCGGAATGTGCGTTGGGCGCGAGGTATTGGCCGCCTACGGCTGGAAGGCCTTTTCTCTTGGTGAAGATCTGGAGTGGTACGCCATTCTGACTTCAGAGGGCGTGGCGATCGATTACGCGCCTAATGCCCATCTGTACGCGCAGGAGGCGAAGTCGCTCGCGCAGAGCGGCTCGCAGCGACAGCGATGGCTGGCCGGAAGACTGAGCAACCTTCTTCGCCGCGGACCCGAGATCGTCCGCAGCGGGAAGACAGGCATTCGCCAAAAACTCGACGCCGTCGCGGAGCTTGCAGCCATCGGTCCGATAGCCCAGTTGGGCCTGCTGGTCCTGCTCGAAATACTGGTATTCGCAACGGCGCCTCCGGGCGCGCAGATCCTGACAGCGTTGCTTCTCGCTTCCCTCGTGCGGCCGTTGGGCTACGCGCTGATCGGCCTGTCGCACGATCCTCATCCCCTCCGTGCCGTTCGGGCCTTTGCGTTCCTGCCGATTTACGCCGTGTGGCGCGTCGCCGCGCTCATGGGTGGCCTGCGCATGGTTGGGGACAAATACTGGATCCGCACGGGCCGGCACTAGGGGCGTGCCGGAGGTCAGCGCCCTACCAGCCGCCCCGTCGCCCCAGCATCACCGGCAGGGTCCGCAACATGATCTTCGCGTCTTCGACGGCCGACTGGCGGCGAATGTATTCGAGATCGAGCGCAACCTTTCGGCGTACGTCGTCAAGCGAACGGTCGTACGCCAGGTTGATCTGGGCCCAACCCGTTATCCCCGGCAGCACCTGCTGGCGGTGTGGATAGTAGTCGATTTTCGCGCGGAGCTGGGAAAAGATGTCCGGTTGCTCCGGCCGTGGACCCACGACGTTCATGTCACCACGCAACACGTTGAAGAACTGCGGCAGCTCATCGAGGCGAAACTTGCGCAGCACACGGCCCAGCGGCGTAACGCGCTGGTCGTCCGGACGCGCCCATGTCTGGGTCTCGCTGGCGGTTTCCGCCATCGTGCGAAATTTGTAGATCGTGAACGGCCTCCCGCCGACATTACCGTTCCGCCGCCAGTTGTCGCCCATTGTGCGCGCGCCGCGCCGATCGAGGCCGACGCGGGTCTGCTTGTAGAGCACGGAGCCGCGAGTGGTGAGCTTGACCAGGACGGCAATCAGCAGCATGAGCGGCGCGGCGATCACGATTGCCGCAGCCGCCGCGGAGAAATTGAGAACACGCCGTGCCGCGAGACTGACGCTGCGCGAGCTGAACGATGCGAGCGTCGTTCGTCGCGGAGCGAGGGCAATGCGTGGTTTGTCGAAGACTCTGGTTGCCATGCGAGTGTCTAACAGCAATTGTGTTCGAGAGGCCTGAGAGAACCGATTTGCAGCTAATGGCGAACGGGCATGGTAGATTTTTGCGCCGATGCGCGCCTGACGCAAGGTGCGTAGTACAACCGCTACGTTTGTGGACTAGGTGTTACATCCATTATCCCCTGATCGATGTAACCTTTTGAGGGTGGAACCGCCAGCACGAACGAAAACCGCGTTCCAATCCCGAGTGCCGTCTCGACCCGCAATGTCGACCCCATCGCATGCACCAACTTCCGGCAGATCGTGAGGCCGAGCCCGGAACTGGAGAACCGATGGCCCCGCTGAGGTTCCCGGTCCCTGAAGGGCTCGAAGAGCGTTCGCATCTCCGCCGGATCGATGCCGCGGCCGGAGTCCTGGACGGCGAACTCCAGCAACGATGCGTCGCCTTTCACCGCTACCGCGGAAACCTCGACGAACCCCGCGTCGGTGAATTTAAGTGCGTTCGTGCTCAAGTTGAGAAGGACACGCGAGATGGCTCGCTCCCACCCGTCGCGGCGGTCGGTTTGCGGCAGTACCATCCTGAACTCGATGTCCTTCTCCTCCGCGATCGGGAGCACCATGTGACGAACGGCCTCGAACGTTTCCGAGACTGAAAACGGGCGTGGCACCTGGTCGGTCAGCTTTCCCCCCCCGCGGGCCAGTTCGACCACGTCGCTGGCGATGGTACAGAGTGCGAGAGCGGCGCTGTGAATGAGGCCCAGTTGACGGCGCTGCGCGGCAGTGAGGGGGCCACTTTGCCCAGTCTTCAGGAACTCGGCGAGCACCAGGATCGATGACAGCGGCGACCGGAGGTCGTGGGCCAGTTCCACGACGAGTTCGAGGGCGTGCGGCCCGGCCGCAGGGATCCTCCGCTGCGCAGGGACCGATGCCGGCGTTCGCGCCAGGTTCGACCTCATGCAGTCGCCTCATTGGCGGCGTCGGGGGCCTCCGCCGGCGCGCGGTCGCTCACGAGGCCGGCGGTGGGCTGACGGCGAACGCCGTGCCGCTCCATGAGCCGGTAGAGCGTCGTGCGGTCCACGCCAGCGATCCGCGCTGCTTCCGACATGTTGCCGCCCCCGCGGTTGATCAACCACTCGAGGTACCGGGTTTCGAACTGCGCGATCACGCGGTCCCGCGCCGGGTGGTAGCACTCGTCGGCTGTCGGTGTCACAAAGTCTCTCTGGCTTGTTTCTGGCGCGGCCCCGGGCTCGTGACGCAGCGGCAGGTCCTCCGCCCGGATCGCAACCCCAGGTTCCGCCAGAACGGCGACATGCTCGATGACGTTCTGGAGTTCGCGCACGTTGCCTTTCCAGACGTGCGAGCAAAGCCGTCGCATTGCGCCCTCGGTGAGTTCAGGCGTCTCGCCCTGAACGTTCCGGCGTCGCCAGAATTTGGCAAAGAAGTAGTCCGCCAGCAGCGGAATGTCTTCCTGCCGCTCTCGCAGCGGGGGCAGGTGCACCGGCACGACACGAAGCCGGTAGAGCAGGTCTTCACGGAGGTCGCCGCGCTTGATGGCAGCGTCGGGATCGCCGTTCGTGGCCGAGATGAAGCGAACGTCGACGACGGCGTCCGTGTCCTCGCTTCCCACGCGTCGCACAACGCCGTCCTGGATTACGCGCAAGAGCTTCGCCTGGGCGGTCTTCGGCATGTCCACGAGTTCGTCGAAAAACAGCGTACCGCCATTGGCTGTCTCGATGAGACCGGGCTTTTCGCGCATGGCACCGGTGAACGCGCCTTTCCGATGCCCGAACATCTCAGACTCAATGAGCGATTCGGGGAGTGCTGCGCAGTTGACGGGAACGAATGCTCGCTTGGACCGCCGACTCTGTTGGTGAATGAACTGAGCGACGAGTTCCTTGCCGGAGCCGCTCTCGCCGGTGATGAAAACTGAGGCGTCGGTGTCCGCAACGCGCCGCGCCAGTTCGATGGCCTTGCGAAACGCGGGCGTCGACCCGAGCAGCGCCAGCCTCTCGCCGATTGTGGACGATTGCTCCGCTTCCGGTGCGGCTCCCTGGCTGTTTCGCGCGGTGAGCACGAAGTGAGCAGCCCTGCCGACGAGAACCTGCAGATGGGCGGCCGAGAACGGCTTGGGGAGGTAGTCCCAAGCCCCCTGGCGCAGCGCCTCGATGCTGGAATCGATGCTCGGATCACCTGTCATGACGATCACGAGCGTGGCGGGGTTGCTTTTGAGTGCCGAGCGCATCAACGTGAGGCCATCTACTTGCGACATGTACAGATCGAGCAGAACGATGTCGAACACGCGTCGCCGCAAGAGTTCGAGAGCCTCGTCGCCTCGGCCGCAAACGGTTGCGTCGTATCCCTCGAGCGTGAGCACGTTCGCGCAGCTCTCGCGGAGCGTGTGTTCGTCGTCTACCACAAGAATGCGTGTGCTCGCCTTGGCCTCGGCGCCAACCGACATGAGCGAACCCGTCCCGCTCGAGCCATTCCGCGGCGAGTATGCCGGGGTCGGTCGACGGGAACGGATCGAGGTCTGGGAGGGCGGGGTCGGCTTCACTGAGTTGCTCCGGTTGTGAATCGTTCTGTGCGGTCGTCATATGCACGGATCGGGCCACACCGAAGCACCGTCGCAACACTACATAGTAGCGCTCATGCACCAATCTGGATGGATGGCTGTGGCAAATCGCACTGAATTGCAGCAGAACCGTTACAGCAATCGGCTAACCTGTCCTCGCCCGGCGCCCGGGCGTGGTATCGTACTTGCAACGAAGTGTGGCAATGTCGCCTAATCTGCCCGTCCCCAACGAGCTGCCAGACTCAAATCACCGTCCTGAGACGGAGCTCGCGCGTTATTCGGAACAACCCCTCGACGCCTTTCAAGAGGAGGAGGGCCTCAACCTTGGCCGCGCAAAAAGCGCCCTTTTTCGCTTTAAGTGGCTGGTGATTGCTGTCACGATTCTAGGCACCGGCGCGGGATTCGTCTTCTCGCGCGGATTGAAGCCTGTGTACACCGCGGGCACGTCGATTTGGATCGACCAAGGGGGACGCTTCGGCGGCACTCCGGGACCGCTTCAGGCTCCGCGGATGTTCGATGCCGAGGCCTGGGTCGAGCTCGTTAGATCGTTCGTCGTCATGGATTCGGTCGTTCGCGACCTGCACCTCAACGTCTCATTCGTACCGTCGATCGATCCGGGGCTCGCCGCTCAGTTCTCACTTGCCGATCGATTCTCGACCGGGCTGTACCGGCTGCGAATCGACTCGACCGGGCGAAGGTACACGCTTCTGGGCCAGGACGAGGCAACGATCGAGAGCGGGACCCTGGGCGATTCGCTCGGCGCGCGACTCGGCTTTCGGTGGGCGCCTTCAGCGGGCGCGCTTCCCGCCAATCGGGAGATTCAGATCGGCGTGGGCAGCATTCGCGGTGCCGCCGCTGCTCTCAAGGGCAACCTGATAGTCAGCATCGACCAGGCCGGCTCCATTCTCAAGCTGAGCCTCAGCGATACCGACCGCCAAAGACTCGCCGCCATCCTCAACGCGGTATCGCAACGTTTTACCGTGGTGGCCTCGAATCTCAAGCGGCAGAATCTCGCCGAGCTCTCGAA
>Ga0210384_10007187_pt1 | contig 11756 bp, 9 predicted proteins | sample IncBWH2MmetaG_FD_160574 | JGI IMG/M metagenome (GOLD analysis project Ga0210384, IMG submission 160574) | Forest soil microbial communities from Barre Woods Harvard Forest LTER site, Petersham, Massachusetts, United States - Inc-BW-H-2-M | ecosystem: Environmental > Terrestrial > Soil >...
CCCAACACCTTCACCGGCACGGTCTCCACGTTCGAGGTGGTCGGCACCTTCTTCCTCCCCGGCGACCTCAACCACGACGGCATCGTCGACGGCCAGGACCTGCTCCTCTTCGCCCCCTGCTTCGGCGCCCATCGCTACGACCCGAACTTCCAGCTCGCCTGCGACCTCAACGGCGACGGCATCGTCGACGGCCGGGATCTCGCCATCCTGGCGTTCAATTTCGGCAAGCGGTCCTTTTAGTCCTAGTCGGCGCCGCCAGCGGCACGCTCCCTCGCTCCCCTCCTCCCAGCCGGGGTGCCGCGACTGGCGACAGGCGGAGCCGCGGCCGCTCCTCTCGCGGGGGGGAGTGTCGTTCGCGACTCGAGTCAGGAGTCAGGGGTGGGCCGCGGGAGGCCGGTCAGGAGGGCGGGTTGCCGCCGAGGCCGGCGACCTGGCCGCCGCCCGCGGCCCGCGAGGGATCGAGGGCTGCAAGCTTCTGCTGCGCGGGTTGGCGATACGGCGATTGCGGGAACTCGTCGACCAGCCGCTGATAGGTCTGGATCGCTTCCTGATCGCGGTTGAGCTGCTCGAGCGTGATCGCCAGCTGGTAGAGGGTCACGTCCTGGGGCAGCGGCGCATCCGACTGGTCGAGCATCTGCCGCAGCTGCTGCGCCACCTGCTGTCCCTTGCCCTGGCCGCGGTCGAGCTCCAGCAGATCGATGCGCGCCTGGACGGCCAGCACGTGGTCGGCGTGCTTCTTGGCGAAGTCGCTCCACAGCTGGCGGGCTTCCGCCACCTTGCCGGCGGTGGCGTCGAGGTCCGCCAGGTACAGCGAGGCCACGTCCGCGGCATCCGTCCAGCGGTAATCGGCACGCACCCCCTCGAACAGCCCGCGGGCGCGTGCCTGGCGGGCCGCCTCGCTGGCGAAGCTCGGTTCGGCGGGATCGTTCGGCTTGGCGCCGGCGGGATCGATCGGCGCCCCGTACACCTTCACCGCCGCCGCCAGCGCCTGGTTGGCGAGGTCCGAGCGATGGGCGATGTAGAAGTAGGTCACGATCCCGATCAGCACCGCCAGCAGCACGGCCCCGACCGTCATCATCAGCTCCCGCGTGTGGCTCTCCGCGAAGTCGACGCCGCGCCCCACCGCCGAGGCGAACTCGTCGCGCTTGATGTCCTTACGAACAAGACGTTGACTCATCACCGGCTCCCATCGGTCTCCTGCACCCAGGCAACCCCGCACTCAAAGACCCGCAAGGCTATCACACCAGCAACCCACCCGGCCCCGGGTAGTGTCCTGGGTAGTGGGTCAGTCTCCCGCGGCCTCCCTTTGGGCGAGGCGCCAAAGTCACACACCCCAGGAGCCTGGGCGCCTCGCCCAAAGGGAGGCCGCGGGAAACTGACCCACTACCAATCCAGGACACTGCCCGGGGCCGTCTCGCGATATCGTCTGCTCCCGGGAAGAACCTCCACCCGCTCGCGAGAGGTGATGACGATGCCAAGGATGCCGAAGAATGCCCCGCTGTTGCTCACCTTGATCGCCCTGGCCTGGGCGGCTGCCGCGCGGCCCGCCGCGGCCGAGTCGTCGATCGGCTTCGGCCTCCACTCGTGGCGGACGGTCGACGACCTGCACAGCGAGGGCTTCGGCAACCTCCGGCGCAGCGGCGTGTCCTACCTGCTCTCCTACCAGTACAGCCCCGCTCCCCTGCTGAAGCTCGAGCTCGACGCCGAGTACTTCGACAAGGGTTTCGGCGGCTCGAGCCACTACGCGATCGCGCCGCAGGCCTTCGTCCTCGTCGGCAGCTTCGTGTACGGCGGGCTCGGCATCGGCACCACCTACTCGAAGGACTTCAGCAACGACTTCTCGAGCCCCTTCTACGCGGCGCGGGTCGGTCTCGACCTCCACCTGCTCCCCCGCATCCGGCTGGACGTCAACGCCAACTACCACTTCCACGCCTTCAACGAGCTCAGGGGAGTCAACACCGGCACCGTCACGGTGGGAGCCGTCGCCAGGTTCAAGATCTGACGCGCCCGGGAGGGACTCGCAATGCTCGGAGAGTCGCCCCTGCACCTGTCCATCGCCGAATCTCGCAGGGGACGCCACGGCCGCCTCGGTAGTGGGTCAGTCTCCCGCGGAGGGAAACTGACCCACTACCGCCGCCCCGGTGCGCGCGGTCTCCTGCCGGCCGTCGTGCTCGGCATCGCCGCCCTCCTCGCGCCGTCCTGCCTCGAGAGCCAGGCCGATCCCACGTCGCGAGCGTCGAACCAGCCGGTCGCGCCGTTCCGCATCATCGGCAATCTGCACTATGTCGGCGCGAGTGACATCACCGCGTTCCTGCTCGCCACCAATCGGGGCCTCATCCTGCTCGACGGCGGGTTCGTGGAGACGGCGCCGCAGATCCGCGACAACATCGCGCGGCTGGGGTTCAAGCCGCGCGACGTGAAGATCATCCTCAACAGCCACGCCCATTACGATCACGCCGGCGGCCTGGCCCAGCTCAAGGCCTGGACCGGAGCCCGGCTGCTCGCCAGCGCCGGGGACGCCCCCCTGTTGGAGGCGGGGGGCCGTGGCGACCCTCTCTTTGGCGACACGCTTCCCTTCCCCCCGGTCAAGGTCGACCACCTCCTGCGCGACGGCGAGGCGGTGACGCTCGGCGACACGACGCTGGTCGCCCACCTGACGCCCGGCCACACCCGCGGCTGCACCACCTGGACCACCCGGGTCGCCGAGGGCGGCAGGCTCTACGACGTGGTCTTCGTCTGCAGCACCACCGTCCTGCCCGGCTACCGGCTGGTCGACCATCCCACCTATCCCGGGATCGCCGACGACTATGCGCACACCTTCGCGACGCTCGCCGCGCTGCCCTGCGACGTGTTCCTTGGCTCGCACGCCTCCTTCTACGGTGGCTCCGGCAAGGCGCGTCGCCTGCGGGAGGGGGCGAAGCCGAACCCGTTCGTCGACCCGCAGGGCTACCGCGCCTACGTCGCCCAGTCCGCAGCCGCCTATCGCGAGCGGCTGGCTCGCGAGCACACGCCGACGGTGGACAAGCGCCGGTAGGGCCCCCCCCGGCGGAGAGTGGAGAGCGGAGAGCGGAGAGCGGAGAGCGGCGCGGCGGCGATGACCGAGCGGCACCAGGAACCGGCGGCGCGAGCGAGCGCCACGAGCGACCAGAGCGACCAGAAGGAGACCGGACGCCTCGAGGCCTTCAGCGACGGCGTCTTCGCCATCGCCGTGACCCTGCTGGTGCTCGATTTCAAGGTGCCGAAGCCGGCGGACCTCCCGGCCGGGCCGGGGGCCCTCGGCACGCATGGGCTGCTCGCCGCCCTGCTGACGCAGTGGCCGACGCTGCTGGCCTACCTCACCAGCTTCGTCACCATCCTGGTGATGTGGGTCAACCACCACCTGCTCTTCGGCCTCATCCGCCGCACCGATCACCTCTTCCTGTATCTCAACGGCCTGCTGCTGCTGTTCGTCACCTTCGTGCCGTTCCCGACCGCGCTGGTCGCCGCCTACCTCGGGCGCCCGGGGGCGACGGCCGCGGCGGCGCTCTACAGCGCCACCTTCTTCTGCATCGCGCTCGTCTACAACGCGCTGTGGCGCCATGCCTCGCGAGACCGCCGCCTGCTCGACAGCGCCGCCACCCCCGCCGCCATCGCGGAGATCGATCGCAGCTATCGCTTCGGGCCGCCGCTCTACGGCCTGGCCTTCCTGCTCGCCTTCGTCAACCTGACGGCGAGCCTGCTAACCTGCCTCGCCCTGGCCGTGTTCTTCTCGATCACCGGTTCCCGCAGCCGGCGGTAGCGGTGGAGGAAGGGCGAGGCCGGCCGGCGGTAGCACGCGGGTTCGCGCTATCCTCCTTACAGACGGAAAGGAGCGTGGCTTGGCGATCACTACTCTCACCAGCAAGGGCCAGATCACCCTCCCGAGAGAGGTGCGCGAACACCTGCACCTGGGTAAGGGAGACCGGCTCGAGTTCGTGATCCGGAGCGACGGCGAGGTTCACGTCGGGCCGGTCGTCGGATCCTATCGGAAGCTGCTGGGTATGCTCCGGCGGCCGGGGAGGCCCTTGCCACCGGAGGAAGCTCTCGACCGCGAGCTGGCGCGGCTGCTGGTCGAGGACGATGAAAGGATCCGCCGGGGCGGCGCGTGAGGGGCCTCGACACCAACATCCTGCTGCGTGCCCTCACCGCCGACGACGCGGCGCAGAGCCGATCAATAGCCCGCGACCTCGAGGACGGCGTCGGCGAATGCCTTTGGCGCCTCCTGTGGCAGGTTGTGACCGATGCCTCCCGTGATGACCCGGTGCGAATACTTCCCCGAGAATTTCTTGGCATACGAACTGGGTTCGGGATGCGGCGCACCGTTGGCATCACCCTCGAGGGTGATGGTGGGCACCGTGATGACGGGACCCGTCGCGAGGCGCCTCTCGAGATCGTCGTACTTCGACTCGCCTTCGGCGAGCCCGAGCCGCCAGCGGTAGTTGTGGATCACGATGCTGACGTGATCCGGATTGACGAGGGACGCAGCGCTGCGCGCGAACGTGGCATCGTCGAAGTCCCACTTCGGTGAGGCGAGCTGCCAGATGAGCTTCGCAAAGTCGTCGCGGTACTTCTCGTAGCCCGTTCGGCCGCGCTCGGTGACGAAGTAGAACTGGTACCACCACTGGAGCTCGGCCTGGGGCGGCAGGGGGATTTTCCCGGCTTCCTGGTTGCCGATCAGGTAGCCGCTGACCGCAACGAGTCCCTTGCAGCGCTCGGGCCACAGCGCGGCCACGATGTCGGCCGAGCGCCCTCCCCAGTCGAAGCCCGCAAGGATCGCCTTCTGGATCTCGAGAGCGTCCATGAGCGCGACGAGATCGAGCGCAAGGGCCGACGGCTGACCGTTCCGGACCGCGTCCTTCGACAGGAAGCGCGTCGTGCCGTAGCCGCGCAGGTGCGGCACGATCACCCGGTAGCCGGCCGAGGCCAGCAGCGGAGCGACCTCGACGAAGCTGTGAATGTCGTAGGGCCAGCCATGCAGAAGGATGACCGCAGGGCCACCGGCGGGGCCGGCTTCAGCGTATCCGACATTCAGGACGCCCGCGTCGATCTGCTTCAGTGCGCCGAAAGACGTGCTCGCCCGCGGGCGGATCGAGGAGATACCTGCCGGCTTCTTCTTCTCCTGTCGTGCCGCTGCAGAGCCGATCAGGCCGAGCTCGGCGGCAGCAAGAGTCATGGCCGCGGTGCCCAAGAAACGACGGCGATCATGATCGATCTCTTCCGACATCTCTGCCTCCAATCAGGTTGAGGTCGGTGGAATTCGCCTGCGAATCACCGCAGCGACTTGAACGCCGCGCGAAGGTCCGCCACCAACAGCTCTGGCTGTTCCCACGCCGCGAAGTGCCCGCCCTTGTCGAGCTTGTGGTAATAGATGAGCTTGGGATACGCCCGCTCCGTCCAGCTTCGCGGGGCCTGGTAGAGCTCCTCCGGAAAGGCGCTCACGGCAGCCGGGACGGGGACGCCCTTCGGAGCGAAGAACGCGAGCTTGCTCTCCCAATAGAGACGAGCCGAAGAGACCGTCGTGTTCGTCAGCCAGTAGAGCGTGACGTTGTCGAGGATGTCGTCTCGGGTGAGCCCCTCGGCCTGCCCGTCGAAGACGCGCGCGATAAGAGCGTAACTGCTCGCGTCATGGTCGATCATCCAGGCCGCCATCCCGACCGGCGAATCCCCGATCCCGTAAAGCGTCTGCGGGCGGTTCGCCATCTCCTGGGCGTAGCCCAGGCCGTGCTTGTAGAAGGAGGCGAGCTGATCGTACGCGTGCTTCTCGTCGGCCGAGAGACCCGGCGGCGCCGGCGCACCGGCAAGAGCCGCCTTGTCGATGTCGGGCGGCACGGTGGCAGGCATGTTGGTGTGAATGCCGATCAATTCCGGAGGTGTCAGCAGGGCCATCTGTTCCGTGACGGCATTCCCCCAATCGCCGCCTTGCGCCACGAATCGTGTGTATCCGAGGCGCTTCATCAGCACTACCCACGCACGCGCGATGCGAATGGGATCCCAGCCGGTCGTCGTGGGCTTCCCGGAGAGCCCGTAGCCCGGCAGCGACGGAATCACGATATCGAAGGCGTCCGATGCGCTCCCGCCATGCGCCGTGGGATTCGTCAGCGGATCGATGATCTTCAACTGCTCGATGATCGAGCCCGGCCATCCATGCGTGACGATGAGCGGCAACGCGTTCGGATGCTTCGAACGCACGTGGATGAAGTGAATGTCGACCCCATCGATCTCGGTGATGAATTGCGGCAGGGCGTTGAGCTTCGCCTCGCACCTGCGCCAGTCGTACTCGGTCCCCCAGTAGCGCGCGAGTTTCTGAGTCGTCGCGAGTTGCACGCCTTGCGACTGATCCGTGACGGTCTCCCGCTCGGGCCACCGTGTCGCCGCGATGCGGCGTTTCAGGTCGGCGAGCGCCTCGTCCGGAAAGTGAACGCGGAAGGGGCGGATGGCGTCGGCGCTGCCCCCTGTCTTCGCTTGTGCTGGTGTCTGTCCGGCGGGCGTCCCGCCGTTCGAGACATCGGACCTGGCGTCCATCGATGTTGGAGCCATGGCGATGGTTCCTCCTATGAGAAGTGCGACAAGTGTCCAACCGTGCTTCATGGCTTCTTCTCCTTTCTGATCAGTGGGCGATGCGGGTGCCGCCGGACATACACGACGCACGACGCACGCTCAGCACAGCGATCGAAACGCGCCAGGGACCTCGCGGGTCATGAGACGCGAGGATTGCAAGAAGGTCCAGCGCAGGATTCGTCTCCGCCTTGCCGACGTCCAGCGGGCCGCATAGCGCCGACAGCGGAGCTGGTGCCGGGGAGGGTGCCGGCCACGGTGGAGCCGAGAGCCCTGACGAGGGTCAGCGGGACCGCGCACGCGCTTCCCAAGGCCGCAGCCTCGATCTCCGAGGCGTTCGTCGTGGCGGCGAGCCAATCCTTACCAAGAAACGTTACGCGGTAGGGGCAAAGCGGGACAAAGTAGTGCTCGAACGGCACGCGGTTTACGGTGGGCGCCCTCGGCCTCGAAAGTCCGATCGTGGGCACCCTGGTCCGTGCCTCAGCCAGCAGGGGCCGCCATGGCGGCGCGCACTGCCTGTGCCCAGCGCGCCCTGGCCTCCTCGCGCCAGCTGCTGGTGGCGGTGGGCTCGAAGCGTCGCTCGGGCTGCCAGCGGGCGGCGATCTCGTCGAGGTCGCGGAACACCCCGACGGTCAGGCCGGCCAGGTAGGCGGCGCCGAGGGCGGTCGTCTCGCGCACCCGCGGGCGCACCACCGGCACGCCGGTGAGATCGGCCTGGATCTGCAGCAGCAGGTCGTTGGCCGCGGCGCCGCCGTCGACCCGCAGCTCGCCCAGGCTACTCGCGGGGCTCGCGCTGCCGGTGCCGCTCGCGAGGTCGGCGCCGCCGCTGCTGCCGGCGCCCGAGGACGCAGCCCGAGACGTGCTCATGGCGGGCCCCGCGAGGTCCTCGGCCATGGCACCGAGGACGTCTGCAACCTGGTGGGCGATCCCTTCGAGCGCGGCGCGGGCGATGTGGGCGCCGGTCGTCCCGCGTGTCAGCCCCAGCAGGGCACCGCGCGTCCCGGCCTGCCAGTACGGCGCGCCGAGGCCGGTGAACGCGGGCACCAGCACCACGCCGCCGCTGTCCGGCACGCTGGCGGCCAGCGCCTCGACGTCGGCGGCGGCGCGGATGAGGCCGAGGCCGTCGCGCAACCATTGGACCGCGGCGCCGGCCACGAACACGCTCCCCTCGAGCGCGTAGTCGGTGCCGCCGGCGAGGCGCCAGGCCGGCGAGGTGAGCAGGCCGTGGGCGGAGTGGACCGGACGGCGGCCGGTGTGGAGGAGCAGGAAGGCCCCCGTGCCGTAGGTGTTCTTCGCCATGCCGGGCGAGAAGCACGCCTGTCCGAAGAGCGCCGCCTGCTGGTCGCCGGCCACGCCGGCGATCGGGATGGCGGCGCCCAGCAGCGCGGCGACGGTCTCGCCGTAGATCTCGGCGGAGGCGCGGATCGGCGGCAGCACCTCGGGCGGGACGTCGAGCAGCCGCATCAGCTCCGCGTCCCAGTCCCCGGTCGCGAGGTCGTAGAGCAGCGTCCGCGAAGCGTTCGTGGCGTCGGTCAGGTGAACGCCGCCGGTCAGGTTCCAGATCAGCCAGGAGTCGATGGTGCCGCAGGCGAGCCGCCCGGCCGCCGCCGCGGCCCGGGCTCCGGGCTGGTGATCGAGCAGCCAGGCCAGCTTGGTCGCCGAGAAGTAAGGGTCGAGGGTCAGCCCGGTGCGCTCGGCGAACAGCGCCTGCAGGCCGTCGCGCCGCAGCCGCTCACAGGCCGGCTCCGTGCGCCGGTCCTGCCAGACGATGGCGTTGGCGATCGGCCGGCCGGTCGCCCGCTCCCACACCACCACCGTCTCGCGCTGGTTGGTGATGCCCAGCGCGGCGACGCCGGCGGCCCCGACGCCCGCCGCGGCGAGGGCCTCGCGGGCCACCTCGAGCTGCGACTCCCAGATCTCGAGCGGATCGTGCTCGACCCAGCCCGGCCGAGGGAAGATCTGCCGCAGCTCGCGTTGCGCCATCGCGAGCTGCGCTCCCGATTCGTCGAACACCAGCGCTCGCGAGCTGGTCGTCCCCTGGTCCAACGCAAGGATCGCGGTCATTCGCCGGCGTGCCTCCGCTCCGCCAGGGCCCCCCATGAGAGGTCATGTAGAGCCAGCCGACCGCCAGCCGGCAGCGGTGCGGGCGACCGGAGCCGCGAGGGGCTATCGGCCGCGCAAGCTTAATACCGAGAGACGCCGTTCCAGCTCTCGCTCTCGCCGAGCCGTTGCCGGGGCCAGGCCCGCGCCTTGCAAGCTTACTGCTCCGGAGGGCGGCGCCGCCGTGGCCCCGTCCGCGATTCAAGCTTGGAGCACGAGATGTCGAGAGAGACGTTGGGACAAGACCTGCCACCGGCCACGTGGGATCCGGAGCCCGAGGACACCTCCGAGCAGCCGGCGCCGGCGCTGCGCGAAGAACCACCGCTCGGGAGGCCGCACGAGCACGAGCACCAGGACGACCAAGCGACGCCTCCTCGGCGGGCGGCCTCTCGCGGCCGGCCCTCGATCCGGCGCCGCCGCGGTCGTCGGCCTGCGCGAGGCGTCACCCCCCCTGCCGCGCCGAGCGCGCCACCCGCCGCGTCGTCGCCCGCCGCATCGTCGCTCACCGCGTCGCCGCACGCCGAATCCCCACTGGCGGACCTTGCCCTCCTCAACCCTCCACCGCAGGCGGAGCCTGCGCCCCCGTCGCGCTCGATGCGCGCGCTGGTCCGGCGGCAGCGCGGCACCATCCGTGACTGGCGGGCAGAATGGCGGTCAAGGTGGCGCAGCCAGCAGCCGGAGCTCATGTCGCGCGTCCTCAAGCTGCGCGACCAGGCGTCCGCCCTGCTGCGTTCGCCCCGGCGGCGCGCGGCGGCGGTCGCCGCCCTCGTAGCGGTCCTGGCGCTCGACGCCTACCTGCTGCATGCGCGCTCCCGGGGCGCCTCCGGCGGCGCCGGCGAGCGGCGCCATGGCGGCCAGCCCATCCTTCGCGAGCTCGCCACGGCCGGGGACCGCTCGCGGACGGGAACGTCGTCGCGGGACGAGCGATCGGCACCGGAGTACGCCTGGCCGTTCCCGACCCGGCCTGCGACGCGCGACCAGGATGCGGCCCTGGAGCCGCTGCCGAACGGCCCGGATACGGCGGGCCCTTCCGCAGCGCCGGCGGCGACCTCACCCCTCTCCGGCAGGCAGCCCGCAGCGCCCTCCCCGCCGCTCGGGCCGACCTCCCCGCCTTCGCCGATCTCCCGCCTGCCGCGGGTCTCCCCGGCCCCGCCATCGCCGCTGCCGGCGCCGCCGCTGCCGCCGTCCGGCAATGCCGGCCGGAGCGGCGAGGAGGATGAGGCGGCGGCCGCCGGCGCAAGCGCCGGCGGGAGCTCCGGCGCGAGCGCTGGCGCGGCCACCTTCCCGGAGAGAGCGCCAGGCGACACCGGCCTGCCGCCCGCGGGGCCTGGCGCGAGGCCCCCGACCCGCGCCGAGCCCGATGCCGACACCGCCCCGCCGCCGCCGCCGGAGCCGTCCTCCGCTTTCCCGCCGAATGCCCATCCGGCCATCCTCGACTCCATGCGGCCTCGACGCGCGGGCGACCTGACCGGCTCGTGGGAAATCCAGAACGTCGTCAGCTCCACCGACTATCCCGCCTACCGCGGGCTGCGCCTCACCTACCGCATCGTCCTCCATCAGGACGGGGAGCGGATCTCCGGCGACGGCAAGAAGTGGGCGGAGAACGGCCGGCGCATTCCGGCCGCGCAGCGGACCCCGATCCATCTCTCGGGAGAAATGGCGGGACGCGAGGTCCGGGTCCGGTTCACCGAGAGTGGGAACCGGCGCGACAGCGCCGGCAGCTTCCGCTGGCGCCTGTCGGCCGACGGCACTGGCTTCGCCGGCACCTTCGCCAGCAGCGCCGCCGCCGCGCGGGGCGTCTCCGCCGCCGTCCGCCTGCCGTGACCGCCTGCCCCGCCGCAGCTACTTGGTCTCGCGGACGTCGTCGAGCATCACCGCCTCGGTGGCGTAGCGGTCTTCGTGCCAGATCGCCCGGCGGAAGCGCCTCAGCGCCCACCCCCTGAGGCGGCCCCGAGGAAGGGACACCCCATCCCTTTCCCTCGCTGACGACGCTTCTCTCTAGTGTTACCGTACGACGCGCGATGGACAGGGACCTGGGCTGGGTGGTGCTCAAGTTCGGCGGCACCAGCGTCGCCACGGCGGAGCGCTGGGCCATCATCGCCGGGCGGGTGGAACGCCGCTTGGCGGAAGGCCGGCGGCCGCTCGTCGTCTGCTCGGCCCTGGCCGGCGTCTCCAACCGGCTGGAGGAGATGCTCGCTCTCGCCGTGGCGGGAAGCCACCAGGATGCACTGGCCGAGATCCGCGAGCGGCACCTGCGGCTGGGTGAGGCGTTGGGACTGCCGGCCGGCGACGTGCTGCGGGCGGACCTCGAGGAGCTGGCGCGGCTGGCGCTCGGCGCCGCGCTGCTGGGAGATGCCGGCGCCCCGCTGAAGGCCCGCGTCATGGCCTTCGGCGAGCTGCTCGCGACGCGTCTCGGCGCGGCCTATCTGAACGCCAGCGGCATCCCCACCGCCTGGCTCGACGCGCGCACCGCGCTGCTGGCGCGCGACGAGCAGCCGGCCCATTCCACGCGCTCCTACCTGGCCGCCTCCTGCGACGACGAGCGCGACGAGGAGCTGCGGGCGCGGCTGGCGGCGGAGCCGGCCGCGGCCATCCTCACCCAGGGCTTCATCGCCCGCAACCGCGCCGGCGAGACGGTGCTCCTCGGGCGCGGCGGCTCCGACACCTCGGCCGCCACCTTCGCCGCCAAGCTCGGCGCCGACCGGTGCGAGATCTGGACCGACGTGCCCGGGCTGTTCACCGCCAACCCGGCGCTCATTCCCTCGGCGCGGCTGCTGCGCTGGCTCGACTACGACGAGGCGCAGGAGCTCGCCACCACCGGCGCGAGGGTCCTCCATCCACGGTCGATCCCGCCGCTGCGCCGGCATGGCATCCCGCTGCATGTCCTGTGCACCGACCGGCCCGAGGCTGCCGGCACGGTGATCTCCCGGGTAGGCCCGGCGAGCGGCCCCGAGGTCAAGGCCGTGTCGTCGCGCCGCGGCATCACCCTCGTCTCGATGGAAACCGTCAGCATGTGGCGGCAGGTCGGCTTCCTGGCCGAGGTCTTCACATGCTTCGCGCGCCACGGGTTGTCGATCGATTCG
>Ga0210384_10007189_pt1 | contig 11754 bp, 12 predicted proteins | sample IncBWH2MmetaG_FD_160574 | JGI IMG/M metagenome (GOLD analysis project Ga0210384, IMG submission 160574) | Forest soil microbial communities from Barre Woods Harvard Forest LTER site, Petersham, Massachusetts, United States - Inc-BW-H-2-M | ecosystem: Environmental > Terrestrial > Soil >...
ACGCAACTCTACCACGGGCGTAACATAACCGTCACAATGACGCTGATACAATGACGACTCCATCAATAACTGGGAGGATTGCCATGCGTTTCTCTCCACTGTCCTTCGCCTTGGGTCTCGCGGCGGCATCGGTCATTCCCGCGCTTTCTCGCGTTTTCCGGCCGTTCGCGGTGGAGGCCGCGGCTGCGGGTATGGGCATGCTGGAGGACGCGCGGCGGTTCGCGGCCGAGCAGATCGAGACCCTCGAGGACATCGTGGCCGAGGCCAAGGTGCGCCGCGAGCATCTGGATGCGGCGGCGGTGGCCGCCGCCGCGACGATGAGTGAGTCAGAGGACGAGAGCGAGGAGCCCGCCACCACGGCAGCGCCGCGGCGGCGAACGAACGGAGCCGCCCGGCGGCGCACCGCCGACACCGGGCGATGACCCAGCTCCTGGTCGTCCACAGCATCCCGGGCCGGTTGCGGCTACGGGTGCCCGCGGACGGAGCGACCGAGGGGCTTGCCGAAGCGATCCTCCGGGAGCCAGGCGTCGTCGGCAGCTCGTGGTCTCCGCGAACCCGGAGTCTCCTCGTTCGCTACGGGCCGGACGAGACCGATGCCGCGACGATAGCCGATGCGGTCGCGCGGCTGACCGGGGCGGAGATCGCGGATCGGGACACCGCCGGCCCCGCGGTCGAGGCCGGTGACCCGGGTCGCGCACTGGGCGCTGGCCTCGGTGACGCCGCACGCGTGCTCGACGAGCGGGTCCAGCAGCTGACGCGCGGGACGGTCGGCCTGGCCGGTCTGCTCCCGGCCGCTCTCATCGGCTGGGCCCTCACGGAGGTCGTGCGCGGGCGGACCGGTCCGCTGACCTGGTCTACGGCGCTCTGGTACGCCCACGGGTTGTACCGGGACTACTCGGCTCCTCCCTCACGCGACTGACCCGATGGGTTGCGAGGTCGCGCACTCCATCCGTGGACGCCTGCGCATCCGCTACCCCGCGACTTGGCTGCGGGCGCAGGGTGAGGGTCTGGAAACCGCGATCCGTGCCCTGACCGGGGTGCGCACGGTCAGCCATAGCCCGGTCACCGGCAGTGTTCGCGTGGACTACGATCCCGTCCAGCTGACCGCGGACGACCTGCTCGCGGCCATCGAGAGGATGGCGGCGCCTCTGCTTCCGTACCCCGCGCCGGTTCCCGCGAGAGTGGAACCGGCCAGGGTGTCGCCCGCCGGCACGCCGCTCTTGCGCCTGATCGGCGCGTCGTCGGTCCTGACCGCCGCGTGCCTGCCCCTGCCGCCTCCGGTCGTCACCGGGCTGGTGCTCGCCGCAGAGCTGCCATCGATCGCGCGGGCGGCAACCGCCCTCACCCGGCGGCAGGTCAACGGCGACGTGCTCGAGGCCGCCACCCTGCTGCTCCTCGCGAGTCGAGGAGAGTTCGTGGCCTCCTCTCTTCTGGTCTGGCTGCGATCGCTCGGCGAGTACGTGGTGGCCCGGACCCTCCGGAGCGCGCGGCGCTCACTGCGCGACGTGATCGGTCCGCCCGGCGCTACCGTCCCACGGCGCGAGGGTGCGACGACCCGCCGGGTCCAGGTGGCCGATCTGCGCGTGGGCGACGCCATCGTGGTCGGCTCCGGCCAGCGGCTTGCGGTGGACGGCACCGTGATGGAAGGCGAGGCGCTCGTGGATCAGCAAACGATGACCGGCGAGGCCCTCCCGGTCGAGCGACGCGCCGGCGATCCGATGTTCGCCGCCACCACGGTGGAGTACGGGGAGGTCACGGTACGCGTGGACCGAGTGGGGCTCGACACCGCGGTGGGCCGCATCGTGCAGGCCATCGAGCGCGCGGCCGACGAGAAGTCGGGTATTCAGGATTTCGCGGAGCGCCTGGCCGATCGAGGGATCGGCCGGACCATCGGCCTCGCGGGCCTGGGCACACTCTTCACCGGCAGCGTCGATGCGGGCACCGCGATCCTGGTCGCCGACTACGGCCTCGCCGCGCGGGTCGGGGTACCCACCGCGATCCTGAGCTCGATCGATCGCGCATTCCGTCACGACATCCTGATCAAGGGCCCGCGCGCGCTCGAGAACCTGGCCCGCATCGACACGGTGGTGTTCGACAAGACCGGCACCCTCACGGTGGGATCGCCTCGAATCACGCAGGTCTTCGCGTATCACGGGCTGAGCGAGGAGGCTCTCGTCCGGCTGGTGGGGGCGGCCGAGCGCCCCTTCCATCACCCGATCGCCCGCGCGGTCTCCCGTCTGGCCGTCGAGCGCGGCCTGGACCTACCCACGGTGACGAGCACGACCGAGCAGGTCGGCCTCGGCGTCCACGTCCGGATCGAGGGGCGCGACGTGCTGGTCGGCAGCCGGCGGCTCATGGAGAGCCACGAGATCGGGCTCGCCGCCGCGCTCGCGGACGAGACCGCCGCGCACGCCCGCGGTGCCTCCCCGCTGTTCGTGGCGGTCGGCGGACGACTGGCCGGCATGCTCGTCCTGCAGGACGAGCTTCGTGCGGACGCGCCGGAGGCGGTGCAGGCCCTCCGGGCTCGACGGATGCGCAACGTGATCCTGCTCTCCGGCGATCACGTCGAGCCGAGCCGGGTCATCGCCGAGTCGCTCGGCCTCCGGCACCACTACGCCGACCTGCTTCCCGAGGACAAGGCCCGGCTCATCGCCACCCTCAAGGCGGACGGCCGCGTCGTGGCCATGGTGGGCGACGGTGTCAACGACGCCCTGGCTCTCAACGAGGCCGACGTGGGAATTGCGGTCCCGGGCGGCGCGGAGGTCGCCACCGCGGCGGCCGACGTCGTGCTGCTGCGCGGGGGACTGGACCGCGTGGTGCAGGCGCTCGACCTGGCCCGGGAAAGCATCCACGCGGTGCGCCGCACCCTCGGCATCGCGTCGAAGGCCAACATGGTGGTCGCGGGCCTGGCCTCGCTCGGCCTGGCCCGGCCCGTGGTGAGCATCCTCCTGAGCCACGGGACGACGGTCGCGGCCGCGGTGTTCAATGCCCGGACGGGATCGGCCGCCCCGTCTTTCAGTTCGCATACTTAACCGCAACGAAGGAAAGATGACCCAGTTCCGTCATCCGCCTGTCACACTGTTTGAGTACCCTGAGAGACAGCCATACCTCAGTCTTCACCCGGAGGGAGGCAGCGTCGATGCTCGGGTCACTCTTGATGCGACTGCTGGCGGATCTGGTGGTGGACTCGGCGGCGACGGTGCGCCGATCGTTCGACTCCGAGATAGACCGGTACTTCCAGGACCAGAAGCTCCGCTCCTCGCGTCCTCAGCCCTCCCAGAACCGCTAGTCGCTCCGCTCGCGCGCCGACCGGCGCGTCCGAATCCGTGACCGCGCGCCGTCCGACTCGCCGGGACCCGGCCCGGTTCGCGGCGCCGATGCCGGTCACGGTGCTCTCCAGCACGGTGCCGGGCCGGGTTCGCCTCCGAGTGGACGTGCTCAGGGGCCAGGAGCGTCTCGCCGGCAACCTCGCCGAGCGCATGACCACCGAAGCGGCCGTCCACGATGCCCGGGCCAACGCGCTGACCGGCAGCATTCTGGTCCACTTCGATCCGGAGCGTCTCGACACTCAGCGTATCGCCGGCCTGGTGCGGCGGCACGCGCGCGCGCTCCAAAACGGCCATCACGCCCATCGCCCGGACGTGGAAGCGGCCTGGCACACGCTCGCCGCCGACGAGGTGGCTCGGCGTCTGACGAGCTCGCCGCAGCACGGATTGTCGAGCGGGGAAGCCGCCGGCCGGCTCGATACGGTGGGCGGCAACCGGCTTCCGGTGCCCCAGCCGAAGACGACCCTCGATATCGTCGCCGGCCATGTCAGCTCGCTCCCGGTCTTGCTCCTGGCCGGGGCCGCGGTTCTCTCGCTCGCGAGCGGAGCCGCGGTGGAGGCCGGCGCCATCCTCACGGTGGTGGTGGCCAACGGAGTGATCGGTTACCTCACGGAGCGTCGGGTGGAGCGGATCCTCACGTCGCTCCAGGACACCCACGAGCTTCGCGCGATCGTCCTGCGCGACGGGGTCGAGGCCACCGTGCCGGCGCAGGCGATCGTGCCGGGAGACGTGATCCTGTTGCGGGCCGGTCACGACGTTCCGGCCGATGCCCGGGTGATCGAGGCGGACGGTCTGGCGGTGGACGAATCGGCCCTGACCGGAGAGAGCGTGCCGGTGGTGAAGAGCGTCGCGGCGGTATTCCCTTCCAACGGGGCGCTCGCCGAGCGCGCCAACATGGTCTACGCGGGCACCGTGGTCACGGAAGGATCCGGCTGCGCGATCGTGACCGCGACCGGGCGTCACACCGAGCTCGGCAAGGTGCGGACGCTGGTCGCCGAGACGAGCGCCCCGATGACGCCACTCGAGGATCAGCTGGAGCGGACGGGTCGACGCCTGGTCGGCCTCTCGCTCGGGGCGTGCGCGGCGGCGGTCGGGCTGGGCGTGCTGCGGGGCGTGCCGTTCCTCGAGATGCTGCGCAGCGCGGTCTCGCTCGCGGTCGCGGCGGTCCCGGAAGGACTGCCGGCGGTCGCCACGACCACGCTGGCGCTCGGCATGGATCGCATGATGCGTCGGGGCACGCTGGTACGCCGCCTGGCCGCGGTCGAGAGCCTGGGCGCGATCACGGTGATCTGCGTGGACAAGACCGGCACGCTCACCGAGAATCGGATGACGGTCGACTCGTGGTGGGCCGGCGGCCGGGAGTACGGGCGCGACGAGGCCGCGGCCGCACGCTCCGGCGACCCCGCGCTGGCCCGGGCGATGTCCATCGCGGTCCTCTGCAACGAGGCCGAGCTCGGCGCCGACGGGGTGGAGGCCGCCGGCAGCTCGACCGAAAGCGCCATGCTCGAGGCGGCCCGCGAGGCCGGTCTCGACTATCGCGCGGAGCGCGAGCGCTATCCGATGCGTGACGTGAGACGCCGCCGTGAGGGCGACCACTGGATGGCGACCACTCACGCGGTCGGGCCGGAAGCGACCCTGATCGTGATGAAGGGCGCGCCGGAGCAGGTGCTGGCCCGCGTCGACTCGTGGATCCACGACGGGCGACCGGAGCGTCTCACCACCCGGGACAAGCGTCAGATCGCCACGGTGAGCGATGGCCTCGCCGCCCGCGGCCTGCGTCTCCTCGCCCTCGCCTTCAAGCCGGCGACCGCGCTCGAGGAGCCGACGTACGACGGGCTCGTTCTTGCGGGCATCGTCGCGCTGACCGACCCGATCCGTCCCGGCGTCCCCGAGGCCATCCGGGCGTTCCGGGCCGCCGGGATCCGCCCGGTGGTGGTCACCGGGGACCACGCGCGCACCGCGGCCGCGGTGTACGGCGAGATGGGGCGGGCCGACGCGCACGCCAGGATCTTCGACGCGTCGCATCTCGGCGACCTTCCCGCCGACGAGCTCGCCACGCTGGTGCGGGACGTCGACGTCTTCGCCCGGGTCTCCCCCCGGGACAAGTATCGGATCGTGCGCGCCTTGCGAGCCGGCGGCGAGGTGGTGGCCATGACGGGCGACGGCATCAACGACGCTGCCGCGCTGCGGGCCGCCGATATCGGAGTGGCGATGGGCGCCCGCGGGACCGACGTGGCGCGCGACGTGGCCGACGTGGTGCTGATGGGGGACGATTTCGACGGCATCGTGACCGCCATCGAGCAGGGGCGCACCATCCACGCCAACATCGGCAAGTCGCTCCGTTTCCTGCTCGCCACGAATGTGAGCGAGATCCTGGTCACGCTCGGCGGCCTCGCCCTCGGCATCCCGCGGCCTCTGTCGGCGATCCAGTTCCTCTGGATCAACCTGCTGTCCGACGTGGCCCCGGCCCTGGCGCTCGCGGTCGAGCCCGCCGATCCCGACGTGATGGCCAAGGCGCCCCGCGACCCGAGCGCGCCCATGCTGTCGAGATCGGCGCTCGTCGAGATCGGGCGTGACGCGTCGATCCTGGCCGGGACCGCGCTCGGCGCCCACGCGCTCGCGCTGGCCCGCTACGGGGCGGGGCCGCGCGCCACCACCGTCGCCTTCTCGACGCTCACCATCGCCCAGCTGCTGCACGCGCTGACCTACCGGTCGCGCAACGGTGGGGCCGGGGGCCAGGCGCTGCTCGCGACGGTGGGCGGGACGGTCGGGCTACAGCTCGGCGCCATGGCCCTGCCGACGTTGCGCGCCGTCCTGGGCCTCACCCCGCTCGGCCTGGGAGATTGGGCGGTCGTGGGGGCCGGCGCGGCACTACCCCTTCTGGTGAACAAGCTCGTGAGAGCGGAACCCGGCGTCGAGACGACGCCTACCATCGTTCGTAGCTAAGGAGACCATCCATGGCGAAGATCACGAAGGGAAAGCGAACCCCGACCCGCTCTCCGCGCCGCCCGTCGGGGACGAAGACGGCCCCGAGAGCGCCGCGGCGCGGGGGCGTGAAGCGGAGCCCCGCGGCCGGGACGATCACGAGCGGCGGGATCGTCGCCGCGGGAGTCCTGAGCCTGGTGAAGAGCACGATCGTGACCGCGGTGACCGGGGCGCGGGATGTCGGCGCGGTCCTGGCGGAAGCCGGAGTGTCCGCGACCCGGGGGGCCATCAAGGCCGCGTCCGAGATCGGCGGTGACCTCGGGGCGACGGCGCGCGACGCGGTCCGCGCCACGCTCGCCGCCGCCGTCCAGCTTGGTGGCGACGTCGTGCAGGTGAGCCGCGACGCGGCCGGTGGTGCGGTCAAGGCGGCCGGTGAGATGGGGGGTGACGTCGCGGTCGTCGCGCGCCGCGCGGTGGAGGGGACCGCAGTGGCCGCCCGCGACCTGGGGCTCGACGCGGCCCATCTGGTCCGGAGTGCCGCGGCCGGCGCGATCGAGGCCGCCGACCGGATCGGATCGGTGGCCGGCCGCGCGGTCCGCCAGACCCTGGCCGGATCGGTCCCGGGGGTGTCGTCCCCGGCGGGCGTGGTGCCGGCGCGATCCGCCCCCGCGCGGCGTCCGCGAGCGAAGGCGCCGGCCCCGGTCGCGACGGCAAGGCGCGCCCGCGCGCGAGCCCGTTGACGCCGCTCGCGCGCTCATGATACGGACGTCGGGGCGGCCCCTCCCTGACGTCGGGTCCAGCATCGGTCATGGTAGGGCTCGCCATCGACGGTGACCTTGTCGGCGTGCGGGGGAATCACCAGGCGGCAGACCGCGCAGGTGATGGGTTCCGGCCGATACACCCCAGAGACGTGGAGCCAGAACAGATAGCACTCCAGGTGGACGCGGACGGCCGACGTGATGGCGGGAAGCTCGTACACGTGTCCTCGCCGGATCGGCACGTCGCACACGTGGCAGTGCCCGATGATTCCCTCGCGTATCTTGGCCCGATCGTCGGCCAGCCGCCAGAGGCGGCCGGTCGCGAGTCCCTGTACCACGCGGTCCCGGATCTGGCGAGCCGATAACATCGGGAGCCGGAGCCTAGCACGCGGCTCGCGGCCCGCTCGTTACGTGAAGATTGCGAAACTCCGAGGCAACGGACCGGTCGTGGTTTCTTCATGCCCCGTCTGTTCCCGCGCTTGGCGACAATCGGCTGGGAGCCTCTCTCATGTCCTGGGGATTCGGGGACGCGCCGCCGATGTCGGATCTGTCGTGGGCCCTGCTCGCGGATGTCATCCCGCTGCTGGGCATCGAGCGCGCCTGTTACGTGTGGATCTCCCGGGCCCCGGAGTCGTTCCGGCAGTGGTGTGAGCGAGCCTGGGTGGCGCGCTGGGGCGAGCCGGTCGTCATCGTCCGGCTCCTCTTCGTCACCTTCAAGCTGTTGCAGGTGGCGGTATTCCTCGGCTGGTGCCTGATCCTGGGGGGACCCACCTTGCCCCCGATGCACACCCTCCCGTGGGCGGTGGGCCTGGCCACGCTGCTCGCCGGCCAGATACTGAGCACGCTGGTGTTCTACCGGCTCGGCACCGTGGGGACGTTCTTCGGCGACCGGCTCGGCTACCGCGTGCGCTGGTGTCGCGCGTTCCCGTTCTCCGCCTTCTCCCATCCCCAGTACGTGGGAGCGGTCCTGTCCATCTGGGGATTCTTCCTGGTGGCGCGCTTCCCGAATCCGGACTGGGTGCTGGTGCCCGCGGTGGAAACTCTCCTCTACGTCGCCGGGGCGCTCCTGGAAGAGGAGCCGGCCCGGCGCTCGGCCGAGACCGGATGAGCCCCGGTCGGTTCAGGACCATCTGGCTCAGCGACATCCATCTCGGCACGCGCGACTGCCGCGCCGCCGCGCTCCTCCAGTTCCTCGAGCGACACGAGTGCGACTTCCTGTACCTGGTCGGCGACATCATCGACTTCTGGAGCCTGAAGCGCTCACCGTACTGGCTGCCCACCCACAGTGACGTGCTCCGCCGCGTGCTCGCCACCGCCGGGAGCGGTACCCTGGTCACCTTCGTGCCCGGCAACCACGACGAATATGCGCGCCGCTTCTGCGACACCCAGGTCGGGAACATCATGGTCGTTCGCCAGGCAGTGCATCGCACCGCGGACGGCCGGATCCTGCTCGTGCTGCACGGCGACGAATTCGACGTGGTCACCCGCTGGAACCGATGGCTGGTCTGGCTCGGTGATCTCGGATACCGCCTGCTCATGAGACTCAATCGGTGGCTGAATCGGTCCCGCCGGCTGCTGGGTCTCGGCCACTGGTCCCTCGCCGGCTTCGTCTGGCGGGCCGAGCGCGCGAAGCGCTACATCGAGGAGTTCGAAAACGCGGCGGCGCGGGAGGCGGCTCGTCGAGGCATGGCCGGCGTGGTGTGCGGCCACATTCACCGGCCCATGCTGCGGTCCATCGGCTCGACTCTCTACTGCAACACCGGCGACTGGGTCGAGAGCTGCAGCGCGCTGGTGGAGCACGAGGACGGAAGGATCGCCCTCCTGTCGCTCGTCGATCAGGTCGACCAGTCACGGCGCGCGGCCGCCCGGGCCTGACCCATCCGGCTAGGAGACCGGCCGGCGCAGTCGCGCCCGCGCAACGACGAGCTTGGGATAGACCGGGTGGTCGAGCGCATTGTGGCGCACCACGCCATCCGGGCACACCAGCGTGATGCGCGCCCGGGCCTCCGCGAGGTCGAGCACCGCGAGGCCGGTGATCCTCTCGCCGATCCGGTCCTGGATCTCGTCGGGCAGGAAGAACGCGGTCGACGGAACCCACACGTGGCGGATGCCCTCGACGGTGCGGTCGAGGTACTGGTGGGTGTGGCCGCTGATGACCGCGCGCAGCTGCTTGCCGGTAGGCCGCGAGGCTCGGGAGCGAGAGCGGTTCTGCGGCCGGCTGCCCGGGCCCGGGCGGGTTGTCGCCGATGTCGTGATTGCCGGGGAGGAACAAGATTCGCGTGGGCCAGTCGGTGCTCGGGCGGCGGGCGTGGTCGAAGTGCGAGGGATCGCTGGCCCCGTCCACCGTGATGTCACCCAGGTGTACGGTGAGGTCAGCGGACGACTGCGATCTTCATGGTTCGGAGTCGCGAACCGGCCGCCGGGGCGCCGCTACGGTCGGTCTAGCCTCCGGGTCGGCGCCGTGCACGCCTTGGGGCCAAGGGCTTGCGCCGGCGTGCCGCGCGTCCCCTCGGTCCTTGCGCCTTCTGGCGCGGCTTGCCGCGACCAATTCCGGCGAGGGCCGCCTCCGGCAGTACCGACGACCCGGCCGGCGGCCCGGGTGGTCTCGCTACCTTCTGCTCGACGAGGTCATTGGCGGCTTGCGACAGCCGGACCGCCGCGGTCAGCGCGCCTTGAGCGGCGAGCCGGGCGACCCGGCCCAGCTCGGTTCCGATATCGCCGGCGACGCTCACCGCGGCGACCAGCGTGTCGAACACGACACGCCGTTCTGGACCTGCGGTCGTCTTGCGGCGAGGCTTCGGCATCGGCTCCCCTCTCTGCGAGATCGAGGGGCCATCGTACGAAGCGGCGCCGCGCTAGTCAAGCGCCTCACAACGTGAGGCGAAAGAGCCAGAACAGGAACCCCGAGAGAAGCATCGCGGCGGGCAGTCAGGACCCAGGCCATCAGGAGGTTTCGGACCGTACTCCACTGGAGGCCGGTGCCGGCAACCCCGGATGACCGGACGTGAGTCGTACTCACGGGCAGGCCGAAGTGATCCGCCGCGCCGATGGTGGCCATGGCGGTGATCTCCGCCGCCGCGCCTTGGGCGTAGCTCAGGTGCGTTTTGCCGATCTTCTGCCCCACCGTGACCACGATCCGCTTCCAGCCAATCATCGTTCCCAGGCCCAGCGCGATCGCGACCGCGACCTTCACCCACGTCGGAATGAAGCGAGTCGCTCGATCGATGTGGCTCTTGTAGTTGCCGAGGGCGGCCCAATCCGCGGCCGCGATCTCCGGCTGTCCCGACTTGGCCATCAACCGAAGTCCCTCGCCCACGAGGTACATGTCATTGCGAACGTTCGAGATTCGATCGTCGGGAACCTTCGACAGCTCCTTGAAGAGGACGACCTCGTTCCCCACGTCGTTGACCAGCCCACGGAGGGCGAGCATCGTGTTGGGGGTGAAAGTCCGGGTGCAGATGTACTCGGTCAGATCCTGGCGCGGGTCGCCGACGACCGCGTCGCGGCTCACGTAGCGATCGAGGACGCCGACCGCCTCTCGGGAGACGGCGATGAAGTCCTGCGAGTCCTTGGCCGTTACCGCATGGTTCCAGAACGGTGGGGGGGTGGTGCCCTCGGGCGCCTGATACAACGTCCGGTCACGAATGAAGACCTTGACGAGGAGCAGGAGCAGGGCCGCGCAGACGAAGCCGACGAGGGGCGAGAGGAGCAATGATTTGCCGACCCCGGCCGCTTGCACCCAGTCGACCCCACTCGTGCCCGGCCGGCTGGTCATGAGCTGGTTTGCGATCCCGACGCCGATGATGGAGCCGATGAGAGTATGCGAGCTCGAGGCGGGGAGACCCAGGTACCACGTGCCGAGATTCCATATGATGGCGGCCACGAGGAGCGCGAAGACCATGGCAAAGCCAGCGCCGCTCCCGACCTGGAGGATCAGCTCCACCGGCAGGAGCGAGATGATCCCGAACGCGACCGCCCCGCTCGAGCTGAGTACGCCGAGAAAATTCCAGGCGCCGGACCAGACGACCGCGACCTGAGGGTCGAGGGAGTGGGTACGGTGGCGACGGCGTTGGCGGTGTCGTGAAACCCGTTGACGAATTCAAAGCCCAGAGCGACGAGGAGCGCGACCCCCAGCAGAACGAAGGGCAAGACGGACCGCCCGTGGATCGTCGGCAGCTCGGCGGTAAGGCTGACGCCGACGTAGAGCACGCCGACCAGCAGCGCCGCGACGAAGATCAATGTGCCGAGGCGGCCGGGCCCCTTGGAGAGCTTTGCATCGAGTGCCGTAGCTGGCGCGGTGGCGGTCGTCATCGGATCCTCCCGGTAAAGTCTCGGTGCTGACGGGAGGCTTATACCCGAGGAGTGTTGCGGAATGATGACGATACAGGTGCGTTTCGCTGCCGACTACGTGTGCACGCCCCGTCGGGATCAAAGGGCGCGTTCGATGAGATCCATGACGGCGCGACCGGCAGGCTGCCGCCATGAGAGCAGCTCCAAACACGTGTCGTACGCTAGAACCGGTACGAGCTTCGGTCCGCATCGCTCATCGACAGGATCCTTCCAGAGGCGAGCAAGGTGGTCGAAGACCGAAGAGTCGCTCGCTTCGCGCTCGGGCTCGGTCTCGCGCCCGAGTCGCGAGCTGAGCCGGCGTTCCGTCTCGACTCGGTCGTCGCACCGACACCAGAGAAGGAGAGGTTCTGCATCGTGCGCGGCACAGACGTCGAAGACGGCCCTTCTCTTCTCGA
>Ga0210384_10007190_pt1 | contig 11753 bp, 14 predicted proteins | sample IncBWH2MmetaG_FD_160574 | JGI IMG/M metagenome (GOLD analysis project Ga0210384, IMG submission 160574) | Forest soil microbial communities from Barre Woods Harvard Forest LTER site, Petersham, Massachusetts, United States - Inc-BW-H-2-M | ecosystem: Environmental > Terrestrial > Soil >...
GTGCCGGGCGGGCGCCCCAGCACCTCGATCACCGCCGCGCCGGCCTGGTAGAGCGCCCCTCGCCCATCCTCGCGGTCCCAGTTCTGCAACCGCGGCAGCGACAGCGTCTCGCCGTAGAAGCGGCACGTGCGCTCGAAGCTCTTGGCGCGGACCACCACCCGCAACTGCCGGATCTCCATCGTCTTCCTCCCCGATCGCAGGCGGCTGGCGTCGCTCCGCTCCGCCCTCGCGCTCCCTGTGTGGCGCCAAGGATTACCACACAAGACCGGCCGGTTTCAAAACCCGGTCTCCGAGTCAGGTGGTAGTGGGTCAGTAGCGCAGAGAGAACTGACCCACTACCTGCCGAGGGCACTACGATGGGGTTCCGCAGGTGCGTGCTGACGCGGCGAATGTCACGGATTGGTGCCGGCGAGCGGCTTTCTAGGGTGAAGGGAAATCTGGCTAGGCGCGTGCCTGGGCATGCAGTCTGCCCAAGAGATCGAAGTTACAGCATGGGCGAATAGTGTCATAGCAAGGGACAGAATCGGGTACACTGAGCCAGGGAGGTCCCATGGACGAGATCCAACCGGCCGTCGAGGTGCAGGCCAAGCACTACGCCGGGCTGTTGCGACAGGCGGTGCGCGCCGCGGGCTTCTCGGTCAGCGAGATCGAGCGCCGGCTGGGCACCGGGCCCAAGTCCCTGCGGCGGGTGTTCGGCGGCTCGGTGGATCTCAAGTTCAAGCACGTCATCGCCGTGCTGCGCATCATCGGGATGTCGGAACAGGAGTTCTTCGCGATCGCCAGCCGCAATGCGGGCCGCCGCCGGCGCGGCGGCGCCAGCGGCGAGCTGCTCGCGAGCTTCGAGCGCGTCGGCTACAGCGGCGAGTTCGTGCCGACCGACGACGACCTCGAGACGCCCTCCGCGGAAGAGCTCGACCGGCAGGTCGAAGAAGCCGTGGAGCGGGTGATGCAGCGGCGCGCGCAGCAGGCCAAGTTGGCGCCCCCGCCGGAGCTGCTGCTCGATCAGGAGGGAGAGAGGGATCCCGAGGGCGGGGAGCCGGAGTAGGCGCGGGGCCTGGCCGGTTGCCGCTCGAGGTGCTGGAGCAGATCCGCGGCGATCTCGATCACCTGCTGGATCCGGTCACCGCGGTAGTGACAGGCCCGCTTCAAGACGAGCAGCGTCGCCACCGCCTCCCGCGCGATGCGCAGCGCCCGGAAAGTGACGATCATCTCCTCGGCAAGGTCGAACACCTCCCGGACGCGGCCCTGGCGCGCCCAGAGGGTGGCGAGGTCCAGCCCGACCAGGGCGGCCGGATAGACCTGTTCCTGCTCGACAAACCCGGTGCGCGCTTGCTGGAAGGCGGCCTCGGCGCGTGGAAAGTCCGCCAGGCCGGCGAGGATCTTGCCCTCGAGCCAGCGCAGGCGATGGGGCTCCACCGTACCGGCCAAGACGATGCGACTCCGCCAGAGGAGACGCCGGGCGGTGCGGAAGTGCCCCAAGTGCATGAGAGCCCAGAGCATGTTCCAGAGGCTCTGGATCTCCAGCTGCGGGTCGCGGTCCGGGTCGAGAAGGTCGAGGCCGCGACGGAAGAGGATCACTGCCTCGGCGGGGGATTCGCCCCAGTCGGCCAGGCTGCCTTGGCTGATCAGGGCCCGGCCCGCGAGGTGCCAATTCCCCGCCTCGGCATGGATGCGGTAGACGACGGCCAGGAGCTTGCGCCCCTCGGGGAAGCGCCGCTGGTAGGCGAGCAGCATGGCCAGGAGACCCGCGACCCGGGCCAGCAGGAGATCCGACCGCGAGCCGCGCCGGCACCAGTACACGGCGCGATTCATCGCGCGGTCGGCCTGGTGGAGCTCGTTGCACGCCCGATAGGCGCTCGCGAGCTCGGCCCAGGCGAGGGCGCGGAGATCCGCCACCGGCGCGCGGCCGAGCTCCCGCATGCGCAGGCGATCCGCCGCATAGCGCGCCAGCCGCGCAAAGCGGAGCATGCCCTGTGGGTCCTCGTGGCGCAGGGCGCGGCTGGTCTCGAGCAGCGCGCGGAGTCGCGGCAGCCCTTGCAGCGCCGACAGCTCCGCGGCGGACGGTCCAGTCTGGCCGCCGTCGCCGGTGAGCAGGGCGAGCAGGGAGTCGAGCGCGGCGAGCGCCTCCAGGCGGGGCGCGGTGATGCGAAGTGCGGCGGCCAGGGCGCGGTCGATCGCGGCGCCGTAGTCCTCGCCCGCCGCGTTGCCGGGAACCTCGAAGCCACAGCGTCGAGCGAGAGCGCCGCAGCAGCGAGGACACCGGCGCAGGAGATGGGAGAGCAGCAGGGCCTTGTCGTGGGCGGAGAGCGTGCCCTCGACGAGCCGATCGAGATCCGCTGGCGGTGGGTGCTCAGGCATCGTTCTTCCCGAGCACTCCATTATGCCATCGATTGCTCATGGACGGAAGAAGGGGGGGTCGGACCTCCTCGCTCCGCGCGTCCAGCATGAAGGCTAGCTTCCAGAGTGCGCCGCTCCCGGACGAATGACGATCGCCGGCGGACATCCATCGGGATTGATTACACCGCCGCAGTCGACCGTCACCGGCGGCCGCGGGCCGGCGGGCGAGAGGGGCCGATTCGTGGCTTGGCCCGCCCACCCCCACCAGCCTGCGGTCCACTGCACGAGCTGATGGGTCAGCGAGCTGAACCAGCCTGGGGCGGGGCTCTCGCGTGCCTGGACGGGCGCCACCGCGAGGAACAAGGCGAGGCCCAAGAGAAGCGCGATCGGGGCAAGACGACGGGTCGTACGAGGCATACCAACCTCCTCATCGCCGGGACGAAGACCGGGGCCAGGATGGCCGACAGCGCCCGGCGGGATCGATTCACTCAGTTTCGCAAGTTCGAGGAGGAAAAGCGCTGCAAAGTTGAGCGTAACGCACCCTTCCAGTCCAATCGCATCTAAAGGGTGCCGCGACGGTTCGCAGGCAAGAGCCCGGTGAGTGTTACGCAACGGTTGCAAATTGGGCAGGTCTTGGTCATTCTATGTCCCATGTCCACCAAGACCTCTCACGGACCCTCGGAGCAGGGGCTCGGCCAAGTTCTCGGTTCCCGCATCAAGGAGCTGCGCGAAGGAAGGGGCTGGAGTCAGCGCGCGCTGTCGCAGGAGCTGGGGATCTCGAAGTCGATGGTCGCCAAGTACGAGGGCGGCGTACACACCCCGACGGTCAACCTCCTGGTGCGGTTGGCGGCCCTGTTCGGGGTCACTCTCGACAGCCTGTTGGGACGCGATGTGCGCGATCCCCGCCTCGTCCGCTGCCTGCTCAAGATCCAGGACATGGACGCGGGCAGCCGGGTCGCGGTCGTCGACGCGATCGAGGCGATCGTCCACGCCTACGCGATGCTGTTCGAGCGCGGTGAGGCGGAGGAGCCGCGGTGACGGAGCGGCGGGCCGCGGAGCGCCACCTGGACGCGGTCACCCTGGCCGGCCTTGGCGCCAGGGAGCGGGCGCTGCTGGTGCACGTCGCGTGCTGCGTGGCCTGCCGGCGCCGGCTCTCGGCTGAGGAACGCGACCAGCTTGTTCCCTGGACGGATCCGGAGGCCGACGCCGCGATCCGCCGGCTGCTGCGGGAGCTCGAGAGCGAGACGGGGCTCGACGGCAAGATGGCGGCGATCCAGCGCGAGCGCCGCGAGGCCGCGGAGCGGGTGCGCGAGATCCTCGCGCGCCCCGACAGCTGGGGCACGGCGGCGACGGAGCCGCGCTACGCCTCGATCGAGGTGGCCTGGCAGCTGCTCGAGGCGGCCAGGGACGAGGAGCCGCTGCTGGCCTTGCGGCTCGTCGACCTGGCCTGGGACGTCGCCGGCCTTTTGGCCGCGCGTGATCCCGGAGCGCTCCTGCATCGACAGCTGCTGGTCGAGGTCCGCTGCGAGCGAGCCCACCGCCTGCTCGACATGGCGGACCTCGCCGGCACAGCGGTGGAGCTGAGCCGGACCGCCGGCCAGCTGGCGCCGGACCTCGGCTATGGCCGGGCGTTGTACTGCCGGGCGCTCGCCAGGCTGCGCCGCGAGCAGCGACGCTGGGAGGAAGCGCTGGCGCTCGGCGAGCGGGCGGTGGTGCTGCTCGACGACTACGGCAGCACGCTCGAAGCCGGCCAGGCGCAGGTCGAGCAGGGCTGGACGCTGATCGAAGCCGGCGATGCGGACGAGGCGCAGCCGCTGCTCGAGGCGGCGATGCCGCTGGTCGACGGGGTGCAGCCGTGGATGGTCACCGGCCGCCTGGGCCTGGCCGTGGCCATGCGGGAGGGCGGGGATCCGGAGGGCGCCGAGAGGCTGCTCGCCACGGCGGACCTGCTCATCGCCGGGGTGACGGAGCCCGGGATGCGCTTGCACCTGCGCCGGCTGGCCGCGGAGGCCGCCCGGCGCTGCGGCCACGGCTGCAGCGCGTTGCGCCGGCTGGGCCGGGTGGTCACCGGCTTGCTGGCGGTGGGCGAGGACTACGAAGCGGCAGGCGCACTCCTCGAGCTGCTGGCGCTCTGCCTCGAGCGTCAATGGCCGTGGGCGTTCAAGATGGGCGCGGTGCAGCTGGCGCTCGACGCGCTCTTCGAGTCGCGCCAGCTGCATCCCCGCGCGCGGGGCGTGATCGGGTTCCTTGCCTACGTGCTGCACGATCCGGAGCGGCGCCGTGCGGCCGAGGTCGTGCCCGGCGCCGGCCGCTACCTGGTCCACTCGCGCTACCAGCCGGAGCTGCCGTTCGAGCCGACCTACGAGAAGCCCCTCATGCATCTCGCATGGGACGACCTCGAGCCGCGGGTCCGGGCCGGCATCTGCGTCGAGGTGGGGACGGAGGAAGAGATCGGCCGCCGCCCGGGCAAGGACCTCGAGTCCGACCTCCGCGACTTCATCGCCTGGCGTTACGAGGTGCTGCGCCGCGTGCGGATCGAGTTTACGACCCAGGGCCGCGAGGAGCCGCCGGCGGCGTAGCCGAGCCGCCGGCGGTGACGAGAGCGCGCTCGATGGTCGATCGGGATCATTCGGGATGGTCGGCCGACATCACCGCGGTCCTCGAGCGCGTGCGGCCGCAGCTCGTGAAGACGCTCAAGAGATATCGCGTTCCCTTGCCGGACAGCGAGGACCTGGTGCAGGACGCGCTGCTGGCCCTGGTCACCCGGTGGGAGCACGTCCGGGAGCCCGGGCTCTGGCTGATCGGCGCCGTACGGAACCTGTGCCGCAGGTACGTGCGGCGGCAGCTCGGGAGCAAGACGGTGAGAGTCGACCGAGAGCAGCTCGAGTGGCTCGCCGGCGCCGCGCCGAGCGGCGAGGAGCAGCGCGGCGTGCGCCGCGATCTCGAACGGCTGATGCGGGAGCTCCCGCCGCGCCAGCGGCGGCTCCTGCGGCTGAGCTTCGGCCTGGGGCTCGACCTGCGCGAGCTCGGGCGCCTGCTCGGCGGAGCCAAGCCGGAGTCGATCCGGCGGGCGCGCTGGCGCGCCGTCACGCGCTTGCGCGAGCTGATGGCAGCGGAGCGCTAGGGAGAGGCCCCATGGGCGACAGCGGCGTCGATCGGGAATGATCCGGGGATGTCAGCCGGCGGATCGCGGCGTCGGCCTCCGGGTCCGTCCGGGAAGCGAGCTGGTCGCGCTCCTCGGCCGAGGGCTGGCGCCGGCAGGCCACGCAGCCGGCGACGTGAACCAGCAGCGACCGCTCCCTGGCGCCGAGGCCGGCCAAGGTGACCGCGTCCAGATGGCGCTCCGCGGCCCGCTGCTCGGTCACCGCGGCCCCTCCGCCTCGCCGCTGCCGGGGCGACTCACGGTCCGCCCAAAAAGAAGTTGAGCAAAACGCACCCCTTCCGGCTCGGCCCGGGGGGGTCTCCGGCGAGAGGGTGAGCGGGACGCAACGGTTGACACGCAAACAATACACGTGAGATTGTGCTGGAGCGTCGCAGATAAGGAAAAACCGCCGCTAGCCGGCGACCAGAAAAGGAGCGTTCGATGCCGTTCGATCCCTCATGGCGACGAGCATTCCCGGTTTAGCCCGGCGCACAGGAGACAGGCCATGAAAGGGACGCTTCCAGCAATTCTCATGGGTGCCCTTGGAGCATCGCTCCTTGTCGCAGCCCCGGCTCTAGCCGGCGGTTGTGACGCTTACTGCGACGATGCTCTTGGTTGTAGCGGCAGTTGCAGCATCGATCAGGACAACTGCGCGGCCATCTGCATCGAGGGCGGATGCAGTGTGGATTGCTACACCGCCCCAAGGAGCTGTGGAGGGGGCGGCAGGTTGGAGTGTGACAGGCAACCTCCTACCGACTCTCCATCCACCGGGCGGCAATCATGGGCGGAGACTCCCGAGCGCGGCTGGGCTCTCCTGCGCTACGAGCTGCGGCCCGATGCACCAATCGTTAGTGATCATGTGGTCGCCGTCCGGGCGTCCTCGGAGGACTTTGCACAGTTTGCCAGAGCGGCTGAGGCCCGACTGGAAAACGATGAGATGGCGAAGCTGCGGCAAGACTCGGAAAAGGACGTGTTGGCGATCGCTCTCGGCGACGGCAGCAGGGAGGTCCTCTTCGTCGCGCCGCGCCATACATGCACTCGTCTGCGCTCGACGCTCAAGAACCGCCAGTTCGTCGGCCAGGTTCCAAGCGCCTCGCAGACGGTGTATTTCCGGGCCACGACCGATGGCACAGGCCGCATCGCGTCCCTCGATGTTCTTTACTCCGAAGCGACCGAGGCGAAAACACGGAGGGTCGTCGCTTTCGGCGAGAAGAACCTGCAGGTCTGGTCCCGACAAAGCCCGAGCCTTCCTTTGGAGCTGTTCGGGTCCCTGAGCGTTACACCCGCGGGTAAAGTCGGCTACATGCTGGTGGGGGGAAACTCGCTGTTCTGAGGGCTTGGCGGCGCCTCGCCCGAGCTGCGCCTGGGGCCGCTCCGCGGGCGGCATTCGCCGGCGTCGGCCGCCGCTCAGTCGGCGAGTCTTGCCGCCGGATTGTTCAGCGCGGCGCCGGCCTGGTGGTGGCGCAGGGTCACCGCGGCGCCGCGGTGGCCGGAGAGGGCCATGGCGTCGCCCAAGCTGACGCCCTGGCGGCCGGCCGTGGTGACGCCACGGCGGCGCGGGCTGACCGCGGGGGTTAACCCTCTCGGACGCTCTAACCAAGAAGGAGGGAGACAAATGTTTAGGCGAATTCATCGGATACTCGTCGTTGCCGGATTCCTCGGCATGGGCGCGGGGCTGTGGCCCTCTCCAGCTCAGGCGTCAATCCACTGCCAGGTCAAAATCTACCAGCACTGTTCACTATACGTCTGCTGCTTCGAGGTCTGCACGATTTGCACAGATCAGGACGGCAACGTCATCGATGTCACGTGTGGCGACACTGTCTGCTATGACAGGAATCCTTAGGGGAGGTGTCCATGCGAGACTTGGATCTCACCAAAGGTGCGATCACGTCGGTCCTAGTCGTAGCGCTCGCGGTCTGCGGACGGGCAACCGAAGCCCCGGCGGTCGCGAACCGGACCGTCGCCCGCGTTTCACCCGAGCGCGTGACAGGCGACCCGGCGCGAGAGAACCAGCAGGTTTCTCAGTTCCTCGGGGCGGACGCCAAGGGCCGGGTCTTTCTCCTCCACGGCGACACGCTCGCGGTGGACCAGATCCTGCCGACGGGAAAGGTCGTGCCCTTCCGTGGTCCGCAGGGTAAGAAAGGGAGCGACGCCGAGGTGGGTGATGCGGCGCTCAGTCCCGATGGCAGCTCCTGGCTGCTCGCCAGCGGAGACAAGCTCAGTCTGCTGAGCAGCGATGAACTACGCGAGCTTCCGACGCCCCACTGGTGGGTCTCGTCGTTCACCTACACCACAGATGGGCCGATCCTCGCAGTGCTGCCTTTGTGGGGAGGAGGCGAGGACGCGGCCTCCAACGTAGCGTGGGACAAGCCGCCGTTTCTCCTCCAGCTCGATGGCCAAGCGTGGAAGACCCTGAGTGTGCAGGATGCCCCGGAACTGATCAGCGAGAAGCCCCCGGTGATGCCTTCCTTCGTGAATATCAAGGCGGAACGCGACGTCAAGCTGGCCGTGGGGCGAAACGGCGCGCTATGGTCGGCGCAGCAGAATTCATACCTTCTCAAGCGGTATTCCAGGCAGGGCGCCGTCGAGGAGTCGGTCACCGTGAACGGCGCGCACGTGGAGTGGAAAGAACGGACCGAGGAGGAGTGGCAGGCCATCGATGGAGCGCTCGGCCGGAAAGCCAACCGTTCCAACAAGATGGTTGCCGTCCGCGTGGTGCGCGGGCTCACCGCCCAGGGAAACCGCGTCTATCAGGTCGTCGAGACGCCGGAGGGCGTGGCGCTCGACCGCTGGGATGACGATCGCCAGGCGCTCGATCGTCTACTGCTCGGTGGGATCGCACCGGGGCCACGTTATCTCTATCTCGCCGCTGGGCGCTATGACCTCTACATCGCCGCGCATGGCCTGGGGGAACCGATCTGGCGCCTCGACTGGCAACGGCTGGAAGAGGCCAAGTGGAAGACGGTGCCCGAGGCCGTTGTCCAACGCCCGCGCAAGCAGTAGAGCGAACCAGCGCGGAGCCTAGTAGTCGGCGAGCCTGGCCGCAGGGTTCGACAGCGCGGCGCCGGCCTGGTGGTAGCGCAGCGCCACCGCGGCGCCGCGGTGGCCGGAGAGGGCCATGGAGCCAAGCCGGAGTCGATCCGGCGGGCGCGCTGGCGCGCCATCCACGCGGTAGAGCCGTACATGACTACCTCGCCGCTAGACCCCGAGGACGAGCGTTCCGAAAGGCGTCCGGCGCCGCGGGCCGGCGCTGGCGCGATTCCCCTCTCGCTGCGCGTCTGCTGGTGGGGCCTGCTCGGATGCGACGCGGTGATGGTGGCCGCCGTCGTCGGCCTCGCGAGCGAGTTCGGTGCGCGCCTGCTGCTGGCGGGCTTACCAGGCTCGGTGTTCTCGGGCGGGATTCTGGTGTTCGTCGGCTGGTGGCACGCCCGCGGGCCTGGCCGCCGCCTCCGGAAAACGGCGAGCGGTGACTCGGCACAAGGCGCGCAAAGCCTTCCAAAGCGGGAGAACGATGGCTCGGAGTAAGCGGGACTCCCGGCGTGGGCGCGCAGCATCTCGCCCGGGCTGTCGCGCGCCCCAGCCAAGGACCTGCCCCCCGACTACGCCGCCAGCAAGCTGGTGAGCGTGCCCTCAGCCGCGAGCTGATGGGCAGGGGAGGGTTAGGCCGCGAAAATCGGGACTTGTCCTGTTTTCCCCTCCTCGTGCAACTGTATGTGTAAGAGCTGTACACACGCGCTTGCTGAGGCGCCGCTCGTAGCCCGGCTGCGGCGGCGCGGGCCGACGGCGAGGGGTAACCCTCTCGGACGCTCTAACCAAGAAGGAGGGTAGACAAGATGCGCGGACGAATTTACCGGGTGCTCGTCGTTGCCGGACTCCTCGCCATGATCGTGGGGCTTTGGCCGTCTCCCGCTCAGGCGCTTGTCTGTAAAGTCGTGTACTTCCACTGGTGCACCGCATATACCTGCTGCGCGCAGGCCTGCGTATACTGCATTGACCCCGTGACAGGCCAGCTGGTGGGAGACGTTAACTGTAGTGATGCCTTCTGCTGGGATAGGTTCCCCTAAGGAGACGCTTGCCGTGCGAGACCGAAATCTCACCAGAGCCGCGATCACCTCGCTCCTGCTTGTAACGCCGGTCTGCGGACGGGCGGCTGGAAACCCGCCGGTCGCCGAGCCGCCAGTCGCCCGCATTGCGCTCGAACGAGTGGCGGGTGACCCGGCGCAAGGTAACCAGAACGCGCTGCAGTTCCTTGAGGCGGACGCCAAGGGGCGGGTCTTCCTCCTGCACGGCGACAGTCTCAAGGTCGAGCAGATCCTGCCGTCGGGAAGAATCGTCACTTGGCGCACACCGCAGGGCAAGGAAGCAAGTGGTGATGCCGCGGTAACCGATGCGGCACTCAGCCCCGACGGAAGCTCATGGTTGCTCGCCAGTGGCGCCGACGAGATCAGTCTCCTGAGCGGCGATGATCACCGCCAGCTGCCGGCGCCACACTGGTGGGTTTCAGCCTTGGCTTTCACGACAGATGGACCGATCCTCGCTGTGCTGCCCGGTCAGGTGGGAGGCATGGACGCGACCGGCCAGACAGAGTGGGACAAGCCTCCGCTTCTGCTCCGGCTCGATGACCAGAAGTGGGAGACCCTGAGGGTGCAGGAAGTCCCGGCGCTGCCTTCCTTCGAGGAGCTCAAGGCGGAACGCGACCTCAAGCTGGCGGCGGGGCGGAAAGGGGCGCTTTGGGCAGCGCAGCAGAATGCGTACCTCCTCAGGCGCTATTCCAGGCAGGGCGCCGTCGAGGAGTCCGTCGCCGTCAACGGCGGCAGCGTTCAGTGGAAGGAACGGACAGAGGAAGACTGGAAAGCTCTCGAGAAGACGGCGCAGGCGGCCGGCACGACGTTTACTCGGTCCCGCCACCCCAAGGCGGCGGCGGTCCGGGTCGTCCGCGGCCTAACCGCGCAAGACGACCGCGTTTACCTCCTCGTCGGGACGCCGGAAGGCGTGGCGCTCGATCGCTGGGATGCCAACAGCCAGGTACTCGATCGTCTGCTGCTGGACGGGATTTCACCAGGGCGAAGTTATCTCAGTGTCGCTGCTGGCCGGGACGGCCTCTACGTTGCCGAGCGCGTGCTTGGGCAACGGATCTGGCGCCTCGACTGGCAGCGGCTCGAAAACGCCAAGTGGAAGCCAGTACCGGAGGCCGTTGCCCAACGGCCGCGCAAGCAGTAGACGCCCGGCAGCCCTGCTCCTCTGAGCACTCCCGGACATGGCGCGGCTTCGTCGCCGACCACGACGAAGGGCCGGCGGTGCATACGGACGGGACGGGGAACTGCCGACCTCGGTGTCCCGTCTGAACGGAAGGAGGACCAATGGTCAGACATCGACAACCAGGGGCACGCCAAGGTCGTCGTCGCCGGAGCCAGGCCGGCGGGATGGGAGTGCATCGTCAGTTGACAACGGCGGTGGTCGTCGGGTGCGTGATCTCGGCGCTGGCGGTCATCCCGGGGGCGGCCGCAGCGCCTGGATCACCGGCGCCCGCTGGCGCCGCGGCCACGGGCACAGCGGCCGCAGTGCCATCGGGACCGCCCTGGATTCCGGTCCACCCCGAGCGGAAGCACCGGCTGATCGGCGCCCCGATCGGCGAGGTCTGCTTCGACGGCACACCGCCCATGAAGCTTGCCGGAAAGCCTCCCGAACTGCCGCCCTCTTCCGTCTATCGTCGCCTCGGCGGCGTTCTGGTAGCGCACTGCCTGGTCGACGACGAGGGCTACGTGGTCGAGGCGCAGCTATGGAAAACGCTCGATCCGGCGGACCGGCAAGCCGTAGAGCGTGCGCTCGCCGGTTGGCGTTTTGCCCCGGCCCGAAGGCGCGATGGCCGTCCGTCCGCGGTGCATTTCACGGTGACGATCCCCATTGCCCGCGACCGCGGCAGGTAGCGCGGGGTGACGAAGCCGGAGCGCAGGCTGTGGCCGCCTGCTGCTCGAGGAATCCCCGGTAGGCGTCTCCCGGGCCGATCGGGCAGGCACTCGCGCCCGGAGGTGTTATCCTTCGCGGGTGACCGAGCTTCACCGCCTGGTTCTCCTGGCGACCCTCCTTCTTGCCCTCCCCCTGCTCGTGGCCGCTCAGATCGGACGGCCGGAGGCGCCGCCGCGCGGGCCCGTCGTGGTGCTCGACGGGCGCGAGCTGGCGGTGCCGGTGACCATCACCCCCGGGGGCCCGCTGTTCGCGCTCAAGCCGCTGGTCGACAGCCTGGGCGGCCAGCTCGGCAGCGACGACGCCGGTG
>Ga0210384_10007192_pt1 | contig 11752 bp, 12 predicted proteins | sample IncBWH2MmetaG_FD_160574 | JGI IMG/M metagenome (GOLD analysis project Ga0210384, IMG submission 160574) | Forest soil microbial communities from Barre Woods Harvard Forest LTER site, Petersham, Massachusetts, United States - Inc-BW-H-2-M | ecosystem: Environmental > Terrestrial > Soil >...
GGGCGGCATGGACTACTAAGAGCGCAGTCCATCTAGATAGTTTGGAAACCCGTCCGGCCCTTAGGCCGGACGGGTTTTCCTTTTCGGTAGGGACGAGCTCCCGACTCCGTAGGGCTTACGTCGCGGCAGGTTCTGCGACGTGTTCGACCTGGAGCAAGGGCCCGCCATAGGGAGGCGACCGCAACCTGCTCGTCCGTGGTCTATGCGCGTTCGAGTCTCTTTCGCCATCGAATCGAGGACGAGCAGGAGCTCGTCCCTACCGAAAAAAAGCAGTAGAACGCTCCGGCGTGGGCAGAGTATTCTATTGTCATAGCCACTATCGCCGGCATATACAGGCGCATTTGCCGACGAAAGTGACTGCAGAAAGGATTGACACCCCGTGAATCGATCGAAAGAGGCAGCAAAGGAGCGCTAACTCCGATGGACTGGCTCAAGTTCTTCGTTCTAGTTCTATCGGGCGTGTTTGCAGTTTATCAGTACGCCATGGTCCGGCACGATCTGGCTTCGCATCATTCGACGCCCGATCTACCTAACCCGCACGAACCGTCGAACTTGGACACGATCGTTTACGTCCTGTTGCTGGGTGGAGATCTTCTGGCAACGGTCATTTACGCGCTGCGTTTTGGTACCGGTGGCCTGGCGAACGCAACTGCCTGGGGTGCAGTCTTTTGTCTGGGTGTCTGTCTGGTGATCGCGATCTGGTGGGTTATCCCGTTTCGAGATTTACCCCCGGAACAGGACTTAAGCGGCATCCCTTTTCCAGTTTCAGGCGAACAAACCCTGCGGATTGTCCGCATCATTTCCGCGGTCTCCTTCCTCCTGGGGTTTCTGCTGCTCTGCGCCTCAGTCTCTGCTTAACCCGTAAGAACAAGAGGTCGATCGCACTGCGCTTTCAACCGGCTTTCCCTCGCAACACCCGGGCGAATGGGCCCTCGTCCCTATCGCTTCATAGATGCAGATGAAAAATTTCGATCAGGCCAACCAAGATCAAATAGAGCGCAACAATGTAGTTTAGCAGTCGCGGCATTATCAAAATTAAGACGCCTGCTATCAAGGCCATGATTGGCCCTAAAGAAAACGAAAGGGTCACTGCGGCGAACGGGGTTAAGTTTTCCATAGACCTTTTCCTACTTTAGAATCGCCGTGGTATTACCAGATGGCCGTATCTAACACAAGTCCAGGCACGCGTTTTATCCATCGGGCCAGGTTCCGAAACCGGCCCCCGGTTCCCCAGTAACTCGAACGCGCTGAACCATCGAAACTGTTCAAACGGTTTCTGCCTGAACGACCAACGGCCAATCGATCGAGTTCGGGCGAATCGTTTGGGGCCTACGTCAGGTTGTCATCTTGCAACTCGGCGTCGCCGCGGGAATAAATTAGCTGGCGAGATGTTATTAGAAATGGACACCGTGAGCAGAAAAGAAGGGACGCTAACGATGCAATTCAGCTGGGTTCAATTTGTCATTTGTCATCTGTCATTTGTCATTAATCCGCAGGACGCCCTGCGGACTGACCAAAAGCAGTTTCCGGGTCGCCGATTGATATCTTTGTGCGCTGGTTTGCGAAACATCGCCATTTTGATCTTGTTGTTGGGCTCGGCGCTCGCCCCCGTCTCTAGTCGAGCGGAGGAAAGCAGCTCTCCAGTCGGTCTCTGGAAAACTGAAGACGCACAGATCGAAATTTTCCAGGTTGACGGAAAACTGAGCGGCAAAATCGCCACCCTAGACAAAGAATACACCTCGGACGGCATCGAAAAAACGGATATCTCGAACCCGGATCCAACAAAGAGAAGGCGGCCGTTGATCGGTTTAGTCTTCATGTCAGGGTTCACGCCGCAAGCGCCAGGGCGCTGGGAGCATGGAACCATTTACGATCCGAAGACGGGCAACACTTACGCTTCAACCTTGGAATACGCTGGTGGCGACACTCTAAGGGTTAGAGGTTACATCGGGATCTCAATGCTCGGCCGGACCGTCGTGTGGACCAAAGTGAAGGAATAGAGGCGGGAAACAGCCAAGGGAATAATCAAAGACGAACTAAGGGCCATGAGAACGCTCGTGGCCTTCTTGTTGGGATTGATCATCGGGGGAGTAGCGATTTTGTTTCTTCCTGATCCCAGGAGAGACGAATTGAACGCGGAAATCCGAGCACAGACGGACGCGCTGCAAGCGCAACTCCACCAGTTTGGTGACCAGCTGAAAACTCTTTCTCTACCCAAACTGGAAAAATCTCCTTCCCCATCTGCGACCGCGACACCTTAGTCGTAAACACCATCTCCTGCCTTCCACCCCCGGACCTTTGCGCCTTTGCGTCCTTGCGTGAGATTTCTCTTTCGTCTTATACCGAACGACGGTCCTACCTTGGATTACGTCCGTTGACACCCCGTTTCCGGCTTGCAGCTGCCTTACCTCCTTCTCGCCAAAGCTCCCAATACACGCTGAGTCGTTCGACAAAGCGAGCGGGTTTCTCGACGTAGATCATACGGGCGCGATGCAGAGAGAGTGTCTTTAGCCGATGACGTCGCCGTTCGATCGTGCGAAGGAACGCCTGGCGTGCGTTGACGTCTTCTTCGGTGTCCGCAGGTTCGATAGGTAACTGCAAAATCCTTTGCTGAATCAGGGCAAAATCATGATCATCGCCTAAACTGTTCGAGAGTTCATCTAAGGCATCATTCCAGGCATGGATAGCGGACGGCCAGATCTTTCTGATCAACCTCAGCTGGTAGCCCAGCGCTTTGGCTTGTTTGCGGATCTCGTGCCAGAGCTCATCGGTCGCATTCTCCATCCCGATTGTCTCCACGATGCGATAGTGCTGGCGTCCTCGCCGGTAAGTATGTTCCAGTCCGGCCGCCAGCAGCATACTTCCCCGCTGAATAACGCCGCTTACAAAGACCCAATCGGGAATCCGGGTACGCATATTCGCCAACAGTTCCGTGACGGTCTTGAGCTCGCGTTGCGTCAGGGACCGGGCGGCTTCGGTCTGCAGTTGTTGCCGGATTCGGTCGACGATTTTCCTTCCGACCGGTTGCAATGCTTCTCCTTTAGGGCGTTCTGGTGTGCCGAAGAGTTTCTCCAGAGCTCCCATTAACGCCTCGGCATCCCGGGTACCTGAAAGTGTTCGGCCAGCGTCTCGTAAGACTAGATTTTCCTGGGTGCGCATCGTCTTGACCAGGTTGCCCCGAGCCAGTTGGAGCAACGCGCGCAAGCTCTTCAGATCCTTTCTGATTTCATGAACATCTTGCGGGCTAGGTCGCGGTTTGGCGCTGGCAGCCGTAATCGCTTCGTCCAGTCGTTCGTTGGCGATTCTTCTTACTCCGTCAATCGGCGTTTCGTAGTTTTCAAAGCGAAAACCCATAGTGGAACGAAAGCTAAAGAGTAGCTTGCCTCGTTCAAAAATGCGCATGCATTTTGAGGCAAAAAAAACGATAAGGGATGAGCCCTGGACTCGCCCGAGCCGTCCAGATAGCAAATAGCAAAACCTCCGCAATATGCCGCTAGCCGGGCCAGGCCAATCTGCTATTTGCTATTTTCTATCTGCTATTCTGGACGAGCTTACGGCGAGTCCAGGGCTCATCCCTCCCCGGCTCTAAAACAAAAAAACCAGGGCCGAAACTATCGACCCTGGGAAATGATCTACAACGGTATGGCGCCAAATCTGGGGCGCGCAACCAACTCAAATGCTGGGCTGCTCAGTTATTTCATTGCGTCCAGCATCTTCTGGCTGCACGCGGTGACAAACGTTTGAAACTTGCTCGATTCTTCCGGCTTCAGCTTACCGGCCACCTGAGCCGCTTGGGCCTGGAGCTGTGGCGCTTTTGCTTGTAGCGCCGTAATTTTGCTATTGTCTCCCGCTTTAGCTGCTTTGTACGCGTCAATGTAGTCGTTGACGAAATCAGAGTAGGTTTTCACAAAATTCGTCACGTCTGGATCGCTAAACGTGGGAACGTCATCACCAAGAGCTCGGCTAGTCACAAAGCTACCGGTGACCATTAGGGTGAAGACCAGACACAGGGTTCGGAGTGTGTAATACATATTTTTCATGTGAGTTGGGCGGGGGTCTGAGGTTTAACTTCCGCTACTTGGTAGCGTCGATCATTTTCTCGGTATAGTCGGCGATGAATTGCTCGAACCGTTGGGTTTCCTCCGGTTTAGAGCGCAATTTTTCAGCCACTTTGGTTACCTTATCTTGTAGTGGTGGTACCTCCGTTTTCAGCTGCGTGAACTGGGACAGGTTTCCAGCCTTCGCCGCTTGATAGGCCTGAATATATTTGGTCACAAACGCGGCATAGTCGCTTACAAAAGTGTTCACATCAGCATCACTGAATTTGGGCAATTCATCCGCCCAAACCGATTTTGGGAACAACACCACTAGGAGAATTGCAGCGAGGGTCCCGATGCTAAACCGTGTCAAAGCTTTCATGGCCGGCTGGTAAGATCGCATTAACTCGCTTGAGCGCAGAGAACAAGGCAGTCTCGCACTTTTTTTAAGCGAGTGATCGTTTCAGAGCAATGATGTTTGCCAAGCAATCCGATTTTTAGCCCTTCGGATATGTCGCGCTTATTCTAGGAGCGAGTGCCCTGACTATCAGCGCCCGCCTATCGTCTTCAGAACCTAAGGCGGACGCGACTGACATCGAAAAGAACCAGTCAGATCAAAACAAAGTTGTCTGTTGAACCAGTCGCAGTTTTAGCCTTTCACCGCTCCTGCGGTTAGACCTTCGACAATCCGGTATTGGAAGACCATCACCAAAATCACTAGTGGGATGGTGACCACCATGGACCCAGCCATGATCGAGCCCCAAGGCTGCTCGAAGGAGGTACTGCCGGAGAATTGTGAAATTACGACCGGAACCGTTTTCATGGTGTCTGTTACCGTGAAGGTCAGAGCAAACAGGAACTCGTTCCAGGCTTGGATGAATGCCAAGAGACCGGTCGAAACCAAGCCGGGCATGGTGAGAGGAAGCAAGATATCCCAAAACACTTTTAGCGGCGATGCCCCATCGACATAGGCTGCCTCCTCAAGCTCTCGTGGCAGGCTACGGAAATATTGGGTCATAACCCAAATCGTGAATGGCATCGTGAAGATCAGGTAGGTCAGGATCAGTCCTTGCCGCGAGTTAAATAAATCCAGCGTCTTCAGCATAACGAATAGCCCCGAGAGGACGGAGATGGTGGGGAACATCGTCATGGTTAGGATCAGGTAAAGAACGGCGCCTTTAAACCGAAATGGAAGGCGTCCCAGAGCGTAGGCACACAAACTTCCAAGCCCTAGAGCAATCACAACGGTAGAACCGGCTACAATGACGGAGTTACCCAGGGCCGCCACGAACCTGGCATCCTTGAACACCGCCGCGTAATGATCCAGCGTTAAGACGGTAGGCAGAAGCTTCGTCGAGAAGAGCTCGCTGCTGGGCCGGAACGATGACAGCAGCGCCCAGACGAACGGGAACAGATTGAAAACGATGATTGCGACGACCAACAGATAGAAGAGGAATCGCAGGACCACACCCCGATTATCGGCCTTTTTGGTTGCGCCTTCGCTGGTCGGGGTGTCGACAGGCGCAACTTCTTTGGTAGCATTGTTCATTCGAAGCTAGTCCGGCTAAAGCGCGTGTACATGATGACAAACAGCATGATAACAATCAGGATGATCACCGAGGTGGCGGACCCGACCCCCGCGTCGAGAAACGAGATCAGCTGTTGCTGATTGTAAACCGCCATCGTCGCCATGTTCCCTTGACCTCCCACCATCACGTAGAAGATGTCGAATACTCGAAGCGCATCGAGGGTTCGAAAAATGAGGGCGACTAGTAAAGTGGGTGTCACCAACGGGAGGGTAATGGCCCAGAATTGGCGAATCTTGGTGGCCCCATCGATTGATCCTGCCTCGTAGAGGTCCTTGGGAATCAACTGTAGACCTGCTAACAGGAGCAACGCCATGAACGGTGTCGCCTTCCACACGTCGACCGCGATAATAACCGGCAGCGCGGTCGCCGGAGTCGCTAGCCAGGCAATTTTCTGCGGCAGGATGTGCAAATCGGTGAGGACGATGTTCACGACTCCATAGATGTCGTTCACCATCCATCTCCAAACCTGTGCCGACACTACCGTCGGAATTGCCCATGGCACCAGGATGGCGACTCTCAGTAGCGTGCGGCCCTTAAATTTCGAGTTCGCCACCATCGCGATCCCCAAACCCAAAATGCTTTCCAGCGCGACGGACACAACCGTGAAGATCAACGTATTACTAACCGCGCTCCACCAGTCGGGATCGCTCAATACGAATGCGAAATTATCAAACCCGACGAAGCTTGGCGGGGTAACCCCGTCAAGCTTGTACTTCAGAAGTGAGTAGACCAGAACCTGGATGGTCGGGTAGGCGATGATCAGTAAAACAACGATCACCGATGGCATGATCAGAAACCACGCTAACCGCTTCTGACGGGCGTAGAGATCGATTTCCTTGATCACCGTGAGAATGTCCGGTTGACCGTCTTACTTCACAATCCGTTTTGCGACTCGCTCGACGTCAGAAACTGCTTGCTGAGACGATTCGCCGCCAGTCAGGACCTTATTCACACTCTGGAAAAAGACCGTCGAGACCTGATTATAATCCGCGCCCGTGACCGTTGATGGCCGAGCGATGGCATTATTCAATATGTCGACTGCATTCGCGAACCAAGGATACTTTGCCAGGACATCCGGATCTTTGTAGACCGCGGGACGGGTTGGCAATTCGCCTAGATCGACGGCTCGCCTCTTTTGGATTTCTGCTGCACAAAGAAAACGGGCCAGATCAGCTGCCGCATCCGCGTTTTTGGAGTACGCCGAAACCATCAACTGCCAACCGCCCAAGCAGGCCGCATTTTTTCCGTCCGCTCCACCTTTCGGCACCACAGTCGCGGCGAATTTTCCGGAGATCACACTCTTTTTATCGTCACCCAGAGCATAGGCATATGGCCAGTTGCGCATGAACGCTGCATTGCCGGCCTGCCAGATGTTCCTGGCTTCCTCTTCACCGTAACTGACCACACCCTGAGGAGAGATTGTCCCGACCCAGCTCTTCGCCGCTTCGAGCGCCTTAATCGCGTTCGGGTTATTGATCGTGACCTTTCTATCCGGGTCGATGATTGTGCCGCCGCCATAACTGTAAACCCACTCAATGGCATTGCAGGTCACGCTCTCACTCGCTTTACCTTCAAAAACAAAACCTTGAAAATCCGCTTTGCCCGCCTGGCGTTCGCCGTCTTGAATTTTCTTGGCCATTTCCGCTAGCTCTTCCCAAGTCTTCGGCGGTTCTTTGTATCCGTACTTCTCCAAAAGGTCGGTACGATAATAAAGGACGCCTGCATCAGTATAGAGCGGCAGACTGACGAGCTTCCCTTTCACCGTGTTATTCTCGATAATGCGCGGGAAAAACTCTTTGATCTCATCGTCTTTAACGTACTTCTTCAGATCGGTAGCGTGAGCCGCTGCGATTCCCTGCCAAATAACGTCGATCATGTAAACGTCGACGTCCCCGCTTTTCGCGGCCCAGTATTGTTGGAATAATTGTAAGGTCGCAGAAGCGTCGTTAGGGCGACTGATATAGTCGACCGTGTTTCCAGTCTTTTTTGCCCATTCTTCGGCTACGACTTTGGTCCAGCGGCCGCCTTCACCGACATCGGAGTCGCCGGCAAAATGGATGGTTACTCCAGCAAATAGCGCAGCCGGCATAAAAACTGCCGCTGCTGCAGCTAATAAGGATCGAGGCATAATACGCCCGTAAGGGGGGAGTTGATAGTTGTTCATTTGGGGGTTTTAGAACAAAGATGGGGTCTTTCGTCAGTTAACAGTCAGCAAAGTAAGGTGTCAAGCTAATGCCCGGGTCGAAACGCACGACAGCTGAACCGGTTACGGTAGGGCGCTGAACTGAATAGCAAATAGCCGATAGCCAATGGAAGAGCGAGCACCGGCACTTCTCGCTCTTTCGTGCTGGAGTCGTTGCATGCGGTTCGTTCTCGCTCGTCTCCGCTCGCTCCCGCTCGTTTTACGCCGGGTGAGGGCCGCCGTTTGCACGGACGCTGAAAACGATTCAAGGTTCTATTCTTAATCATCGAGTTTAAAGCCAGGCCGCCACGGATTGTCTCTACGGATCGATAATTGCTGGCGAGAGTCTGGCTCGGGAGCGTTTCTGGTATGCGAATTCTGGTTGTTGACGACGAAAAAAATATCCGCCAGGCGATGGCGACGGCTTTGGAAGTAATGGACCATGAGGTCACTACAGCCTCTACCGCGCAAGAAGCATTGCGCCGGATGGAGTCAGGCACTTTTCAGGTGATCTTGCTGGACCTTAGACTGCAGCAGGATAGCGGGCTGGACTTATTAGGCGAAATAACCCGCCGAGATCCCAATGCGTCCGTGGTCATTGTCACTGCCTACGCGTCGATTGAAACCGCGGTAGAAGCGATGCGGCGCGGCGCTTTCGATTTTTTAGCCAAACCCTGTACGCCCGAACAGGTCCGCCAAGTCCTCGAAAAAGTTGAGCAGACCAGGCGACTTCAGAACCGAGTTTTGGAGCTTGAGTCCAGATTGAAAGCCGAGGCTCCGGAGGTCGACCTGGAATCAGAGGCGCCGGTCATGGAAAAGGTGGTCAGCATCGCGATTAAAGCCGCTGCTAGCGAAGCTACGGTCTTGCTCCTCGGAGAAAGCGGTACGGGTAAAAGCATGCTCGCACGCGCGATGCATGAGCGAAGCGCCCGGGCGAAGGGGCCGTTTGTGACCGTCAGTTGCCCAAGTCTTTCTCGGGACTTATTGGAAAGCGAACTTTTCGGCCACGTAAAAGGTGCATTTACCGGGGCACTGGTTGAGACCGTCGGCAAGGTCACAGTAGCCGATGGCGGTACCCTGTTTCTAGATGAGATCGGTGATTTGCCTCCGGAAATTCAAGCCAAGCTTTTGCGGCTGCTCCAAGAGAAGGAATATGAACGAGTCGGGGACACTCGATCGCGGCGAGCCAATGTGCGCATCATTTCCGCGACCAATAAGGACCTCGGTCCAGCGGTCACTGCCGGCCGGTTCCGAGAGGACCTTTATTACCGTTTGAATGTGATCTCAATTCCCATTCCGCCGTTGCGCGATCGCAGCGTTGACCTGCCCCGGATCGCCGAGAAACAGCTCCAATTCTTCTCGAGGCGATCCGGCAAGCCCGGCCTCACGTTTTCACCGGAAGCACTGCAAGCCATGCGGGAATACTCCTGGCCTGGAAACCTGAGGGAATTGCGGAATGTTATTGAGCGGGCCGTGATCCTGGCTGAGGCCGATCAAATAGAGGCGGCGGATCTCGGCGACATAGCTCGATCGGTGACAGAATTTCGTCTCGGCGGTAGGGCGAGCTTGGAGGAAATCGAGAACGAGCACATTCGCAAAGTTCTGGCGAACTCCCGGACAATCGATGAGGCAGCACAAATCCTCCAGATCGACCCGGCAACGCTTTATCGCCGGAAGAAGCGGCTTTAGCGGTCGGTGACCGCGAAAGATCGTCTCTACCGTGCTCGCAAATTGCGACCCTTCGGGTACGAAGTCTCGCATCTTACGACCTGCGGGTGCCACGGGAGCCCCGGCGCAGCGATTACTTTGAGGGGGGAACGCGAAAATTAAAGTGTCCTTTTTCGGGATGGCACAGCCCAAGCTTGGTACTCCTGCCCGCACGTTGCGTTTTGGTTAAGTTAAGAGATGAAAAGGCGAATTTTTCTAGGGCTCGCCCCGATTTTGGTCCTGCTCGCAGGGATCGGCATCTATGCCATTGTCCTGCTGAAAGAGCTCGGCGGGAAAATCGATCTCACGCTGAAAGAGAACTATCGTAGCGTCGTCGCCGGCCGGCAGATGAAAGAGAGCCTGCAGTCGATGGATTCAGCTCTCGTCTTCACTATGCTCGGTGAAACCGAGCTTGGGGCTAAGATCTACCAGCAGAACCAACCAACTTTTGCGAAGAACCTGGTAGCTGAAGAGCACAACATCACTCTGCCAGGTGAACAGCAACTAGCCGACTCTCTCCGGCAGCAATTCACAGCCTACGAAAACGAGGTCAAACGCTTCAACGAGATCACCGATCCAGATCAGAAGCGGCAGTTCTACTTTTCAACCCTCCAACCTATTGGGACCAAGATCAAAGACACTGCCCAAGAAGTGATTCGTATCAACGAAGAGAACATGTTGAACGCAAATCAGGGAGCGCGTTCGCTGAGCACGAATTCTAGCCGCTACCTTTCCTTGGCGGTTGCGATTGGAATTATCGCCAGCCTTTTTTTTGCATTTGGATTGCAACGTTCCATTGTCCGATCGCTCCACACCTTAACCTCGGTTGCCAAAGAGCTCGGAGAAGGCAATCTGGATCAGCTCGTGCCGGTATCGTCCAATGATGAAATGGGGCAACTGGCCGCAGCGTTTAACAAATTGGCGTCTAAGCTGCGTGCCTATCGACAGGTCACGACCGACCAGGTGCTGCAAGCAAGGCAGATGACCGAGATTACGCTTTCTGCATTTCCCGACCCGATTTTCGCTTATACGCCCGATAAAAAATTCAGTTTCACCAATCCGGCAGCCGAGCGGCTGTTAGCCAAGCTGAATGGACGCCTACCCGACGTCCTGCTCCCGGACGTAGAAAAAGTTTTACAAGGAGCGCCCGATTTCTTGCCGGCCAGTTTCGAAAAGGCAATCGCCCTGAGGCTGCACGGCTACGAACTTCATCTTCTTCCGCGTATCATCGGGATGCGCGACGAAGCCGGCAATTTGTTCGGCGCCGCCATGATCCTGCAAGATGTCACCCGTTTTCGCCTGATGGATGAAGTGAAAACGAACTTGGTTTCGACTGTCAGTCATGAACTCAAGACGCCACTCACCAGCATCCGGATGGGGTTACATTTGCTGTTGGAAGAACGGATCGGTTCACTTAATACCAAACAAACCGAACTGATGCTGGCCGCCCGCGAGGATTCGGAACGGTTACTGAAGATCATCAACGATCTCTTGGACCTCGCTCGGCTTGAGTCCAATACCACTCAACGGACGCTCCAGAAGATTTATCCCAAGACGCTGATTACCACCGTGGTCCAAGATTTGGAGCCCACGGTGGAAGCGCACGGAAGCCGCCTCAAATTCGAAGCTGAACCGGATCTGGAGCCAGTTGCCGTCGATGTTCAACAGATCCGTCACGTTTTTTCAAACCTGATTTCAAACGCAGCTAAGCATTCCCAGCCGGGCAGCGAGATTCTAGTTCGGGCTAAACGGATCGGGGATGGAATCAGGTTTTCCGTGATCGACCGGGGCAGCGGTATTCCCTTGGAATATCAGTCCAAGATTTTCGACCGTTTCTTTCGGATTCCGGGCACCGAACGCGGTGGCGTGGGGCTAGGGTTAGCGATCGCCCGCGAGATTGTGCTCAGCCACGGAGGCACCATTGGACTGGAGAGCCGGGCGGGCGAAGGAAGTGAATTCTACTTTGACCTTCCGCTCGCAGAGAGAAAGGCGGCATGAAACGCATTCTGATTGTCGATGACGAACCGAATGTCCGATTGAACTATCGGATCACGTTAGAGCTGGAAGGCTATCTGGTGGATGAGACCGGGCTTAGTACTGAGGCGCTCAAGAAAGTGAAAGTCGATAAATTTGATTTGGTCATTCTTGATATGCGTATGCCGCGAATGGGTGGGCTTGACCTGCTAGCGGCTATGCGGGCCCAGCGAGTCACCACCCCCGCGATTATCATTACCGCC
>Ga0210384_10007193_pt1 | contig 11749 bp, 8 predicted proteins | sample IncBWH2MmetaG_FD_160574 | JGI IMG/M metagenome (GOLD analysis project Ga0210384, IMG submission 160574) | Forest soil microbial communities from Barre Woods Harvard Forest LTER site, Petersham, Massachusetts, United States - Inc-BW-H-2-M | ecosystem: Environmental > Terrestrial > Soil >...
GGTCTCGACCACGCCATACCATCGAAACGGATTCAGCCAGTTGGGATAGGCGGAAACCCGCACCGGATCATCCCCGTCATAGAGACGGGAATCGAGCGCATTGACCGCTCGCCGGTGTTCATAGTCCCGGACACCCCACACTGTGATCACGCCCAGCAGCGCCACCGCCGCCGCGAGACGTCCCGTCGGCCCTTTGCGCCGTACGCCGATCTCGTCATTGATCAGCGAGAAGAGCCCGGGCACCACCAGGCCGCCGATCAGCAATATCAGGAGCAACGGCTCAATTATGAATACGATGTCCCACGAATACCATCTCTCCGAGAAAGGCCAGAACGGGCGGACGCCGTAGTTGTTGGTGAAGTCGAGCAGAATGTGGGTGAGGCCGGCGAGATATGCGAACAGAAACAACAAACCCCAGCGCGGCGGCAGATTGGGATCCCTAGTCTTGCGCCCGCGCAGACGCCAGATGATATAGATCAGTCCGACAACCAGCGCCTGCACCAGCAGAAGTCCGAGAAACGAATGTGTGAGCCCGCGATGGTGGGCGAAGCCAAATACCGGGTCTTTGAAGTTCCCCAATATGTCGATGTCCGGCGCTTCCGCCGCCAGCGTCATCGTGGCTGTAGCCAGCGCCGTTTTCCGGTTGAACCCGGCACGGGCGAGGCAGGCTCCGGTAAGAAAGTGAGTAACAGGTTCCAATTTCCCGGGTGATCCCGACCAAAACTGTTTTTGATGCGGTTGTCACTAGCGCAGATTCATTTGAGTAAGTCTACCTCGGACCCTTGCGAAGCAGAAAAGAGCATAGACCACCAAGGACACGAAGGTGCACGAAGCTAAGCCCCTTTTGAATTCCTTCGCGTACCCTCGTGTCCTTGGTGGCTATTGCCTTTCTGCTGGCACCAGCAAAGCCAGCGCATTGGGCACAATGCTGATCGCGGCCGGCAGCGTCCCCAGCAATTCTCCATCGGCTTCGACGAAGATGCGGGAATCTCCGGTCGCGTCAGTCAGCGGGCGACAATCGATCTTCAGGCTGTGCAACAGGTCGATCCCGCCCACCTGCCATTGCGCCCCCACGAGACCCCGAATGATGTACTGCAAATAAGCCCAACGGCTCGAAGTGCGAAACAGTACCATCCGCAAGTCGTCGCGATCGAGCGAGGCTCCGGGCGCCAGCTCGCGCAGCACTCCCCCGAAGTTCCTGATACGAACGGCCAGCAGCTGCGAAACCTCCGCTGCCGGACCCTTTCCGTTAGTCTGCCTGGCGTCCTGGTCAACTTCGACCGCGAACTTCTCCATCGGATGCGTCAGCCACAGCCTCGTGGCTTTGGCATAGTAAGCCGCCATGCCCAGGTGGCCCTTGACCAGCGGATTCAATTTGTAGAAAAGGTGAGCATCCACGCCGATACCGGCGGCGACGGTAAAGAATCGGAAGCCGCGATTGCCTTCAAGATCCGTATATTCCACGCGACCCAGAGCGATGCGGCGGGGCTTTGCAGTCAGAAGGGCCCGGGCTGCGCCCACCGCAGAGAGCGGCAACTGCAGATCGTGGGCCAATGCGTTGGCTGTGCCCAGAGGAATGATACCGAGCGCCGTCTCGCTCCCCACCATACCCTGCAGAATGTCATGCGCCGTACCATCGCCTCCGCAGGCGAAGATGGTGTCACAACCCTGGGCAATGGCGTGGCGCGCCTGCTCGGCCGCATCTGCCTGTCCCCGGGTGGGCTCGGCAATCGCGTCGACTCCAGCTTGGTGCAGCACAGCCTGGGCCGCTCTAACGTCCGCCAGCCGCCGCTCACGGCGACGGCCAGACAGCGGGTTGTAGAAGAGTGCGGCCTTGCGCATGGAGGTCAATGGGATTGTACTGAAAACATATTCTCGGCAGGTGACAGCCAGGTTTAGTTTGAAAATCCCTAAGGAATTGTCATTCCGAAGCGCGACTGCGCGAGGAATCTGCTGCTTCGCTGCCGGCAGCTTCGGATTGACAAGGCGTGGGGTTGTTTTTTGCGCGAACTGCACCGATACCCGGGTGACAGATGAGGTTGCGACTTCGCCATCTTTTGACTAAGCTACTGGCTCGGGACCCCTTTCTCGCTCGGCGTTCTTCACAATCGTCAAATTTCCAGGAGGGAACGCATATGAGGCACGCTCTCGTCCTCTCACTCGCCCTTGCGATATGCAGTCTGGCAGTGGCGCAGGATCATTCCGCCCACCAGCAAGCGAAGCCAGCCACTTTAATGTCCGGCTACGGCGACCTTCATCATCCGGTTTCGACCAGCAACCCGCAAGCCCAGCAGTTTTTTGACCAGGGGGTGCGCCAGATTTACGCCTTCAACCACGACGAAGCAGCGCGCTCGTTTCAGCGCGCGGCCGACCTCGATCCCAAGCTTGCCATGGCGTATTGGGGGGTGGCCGAGGCAGTCGGCCCAAACTACAATGATCCCGCCAGTGACGAGCGTTTCGCGGCGGCGCATGCCGCTGTTCAGAAGGCTGTCGATGTCTCGGCCACTGCTTCCCCGGTCGAACAGGCCTACATCCAGGCCATGGCGCTGCGTTTCCCCGCCGATCCCAAGGCCGATCGCCGGCAAGCAGCCGAGGCCTATCACGACGCCATGCGCGAAGTGTCGGAGAACTTTCCTGACGATCTCGATGCCGCTACCTTGTTCGCGGAATCCGGCATGAACCTGCATCCCTGGGGTTTGTGGCATCGCGACGGAACTCCGGAAGCCGGCACCGAAGAAATCGTCGCCGCGCTCGAATCCGTGATCAAGCGCGATCCCAACCACATGGGCGCGATTCACTACTACATTCATGCGGTCGAGGCCTCTGCGTCTCCGGAGCGGGCGCTGGCAGCCGCGAACCGCCTGGCCGCTATGGCGCCGGCCGCCGGACACCTGGTACACATGCCGGCCCACGTTTACATCCGCACCGGCGACTACGCGGCCGCGGTCAAGACCAACCAGGCCGCAGTCATCGCGGATCGGGCATACATCAAGGCCAGCGGTGTTCAAGGCCTCTATCCGATGATGTACTACAGCCATAATTTGCATTTCATCGCCATGTGCTCGGCCATGAATGGCGACTATGCGGAGGCCATGAAGAATGCTCAAGTGCTGGCCGCCCACGTCAGGCCGCACGTAAAGGAGATGCCGCCGCTCGAAGGTTTTGTGACTATTCCTATCGCCGTCGATGTCCGGTTCCGCCGGTGGGACGACATTTTGAAGATGCCGAAGCCGAGTCCGGAGATGAAGACCGAGACTGTCTTCTGGCACTTCGCCCGCGGCATGGCTCTCGCCGCCAAGGGAAAGCCAGAGGAAGCACAGGCTGATTATCAAGTAGTGGCCGAAGCGGAGAAGAGCACCCCGGAAGACGTCGTTTTCGCCATGCCGGTTAACAACAAGACCAAAGATGTCCTGAAGATCGCACGAGATGTATTGGGCGCAAAAATCGCCCTTGCGAAGAAGGACAACGCCAGCGCCATGGCACAGCTGCAGGACGCGATCTCGGTGCAGGACTCCCTGAAGTACAACGAGCCCGAAGACTGGTTCTTTCCGGTGCGAGAATCGCTGGGTGCGGTGCTCCTGATGAACGGAGATGCCGCCGGTGCTGAGAAGGTCTTCCGCGAAGACCTGGACCGTCACCCACGTAATCCGCGTTCGCTATTTGGCCTCGAAGCGGCCCTGAAAGCGCAAAAGCGAGACTACGACGCTGCCTTCGTGCAAAAACGCTTCCAGGCGTCATGGAAGGGCGGACCGGCAAAGTTGAAGGTCAACGACCTGGTGTAGTGGTCAGCGACCACGTGGGGACGGCCGCCCTCGGCTGTCCGGGCGAGCCCAGCTCGCCGGTCTTAGTCCCGTATGGACCACTGATAGTAGCCCGCCACTTCAGTGGCGGGTGCGCTCGACGAAACGATACGTGTGCCGTAGGCACACCTGAAACGGACCTTCGACGTACGTGGACACATGTCAGGCGTTCCTACGGAACGCGCATACTCCGAATTACATAAACGCAGTGCGGCAAATCCCTCCACATAACTTCCTTCCACAAACTCAGCCCCACTTTCTCCGCCACCCGCCGCGAAGGCAAATTCTCCGGGCGGATCAGCGAGATCAGCCGCACGGCGCCAAGCCGCTCGAATCCATAGTCGCGGCAGGCCCCTGCCGCCTCCGAAGCCAGCCCTTGTCCCCACAGGTCACGCCGCAAGTGATAGCCAATTTCGATCTCATCCACTGCATCCACAGTCTGCCGGGTCAACCCGCAATCGCCAATAACCTCGCCGCTCGCTTTCAAGACCATGGCCCAGAGTCCATGACCGTCATCCCGATAGCGCCGCCGGTTACGTTCAATCCATGATTCGACTCCAGCCCGGTCAGGCGTCTCCGGATAGAAGCGCATCGTCCCGGGATCGGAAATGACCGATGCGAGCGCGTGAGCGTCGCCCGGAACAAATTCCCGCAGCAGCAATCGCTCGGTTTCAAGAATCTGCATATCCCGTGTGGCGCGGGCGCCCTCGCCCGCGGCTTTTGACGTTGACTTGACGACGTTGACTTTCGCTGTCGGCTTCTCGCGGGCGAGGGCGCCCGCGCCACACAATTGCCAGACGAATATAATCTCTCAGTCATGCCCACCGCGACCAAGGGGATCGAAAAAAAAATCGAAGCATTGCGCGAGAAAATCCGCCACCACGAATACCTCTACTACGTCCTCGACAATCCCGAGATCAGGGATGCCGAATTCGACCAGTTCATGATTGAGCTGAAGAAAATCGAATCCGAACACCCCGACCTGATCACGCCCGACTCTCCCACCCAGCGGGTCGGGGGCAAGCCCCGCGAAGGCTTCCTCAAAGCGCCACACTCCTCACCCATGCTGTCGCTCGACAACACCTACAGTGAGGACGAACTGCGCAACTGGGAACGGCGCGTGCGCGAACTGAGCGGGCGTGAGGACATCGACTATGTCTGCGAGTTGAAGCTCGACGGCATGTCCCTGGCCTTGCATTACGAGAATGGCAAACTGGTTCGCGGTATCACCCGTGGCGACGGGACTATCGGCGAAGACGTCACGCTGAATGTGCGCACGGTTCGCTCTATCCCGCTTTCCATACCGCTGGACAAGCTGAAGAAAGCCGGAATCCCCGCCGACTTCGAAGTCCGCGGCGAAATGCTGATGCCCATCGCCGCCTTCAGAAAAATGAATGAGGAGCGTGAACAAAAGGGCCTGTCAGTTTTCGCCAACCCGCGCAACGCCACCGCCGGCACGGTGCGCCAACTCGAGCCCAGCATCACGGCGCAACGCCGGCTCGACTATTTCGCCTACGCGCTACTCAAGGACGGCCGTACGTACTTCGACCGCCACTCAAAAACCCTCGATGCGCTGGACGCCGCTGGTTTCAAAGTTAACAAGACTCGCAAGCTGGCGAAGACTTTCGAGCAAATATGGTCGTTCATCGAACAGGAAGAGCCCAAACGCGAGAAGCTGCCCTACGAGATTGACGGCATTGTCATCAAAGTAGATCGCACAGGGCTACAAGCAGAGTTGGGATACACCGGAAAAGCTCCGCGCTGGGCCATCGCTTACAAATATGCTGCGCGTGGTGGCATCACGAAAATCGAAGACATTCTGGTGCAGGTCGGGCGAACCGGCAAACTCACGCCGGTGGCGGCGTTGAAGCCAGTTCCCATCGGTGGCACCACGGTCAGCCGCGCCACCTTGCACAACATGGACGAGATCGACCGCCTCGGAGTAAAAATCGGCGATTGGGTGGAAGTCGAACGCGGCGGCGACGTGATCCCAAAGGTCACGCGTGTGGTCGAAGACAAAGACCATCCCCGCGGCCACAAATCGTTCCACATGCCGGAGCGATGCCCGGTGTGCGGGGGCCACGTGGTTCGCACCGAAGGCGAAGCCGACCATCGCTGTGTTAACGCCAACTGCCCTGCCAAGCTGCGCGAGACGATTCTGCACTTCGCGTCGCGCGGTGTCATGAACATCGATGGCCTGGGCGACGCGCTGGTCACCCAACTCACCGACCGCGGCCTGGTCAAGAATGTCGCGGACATCTACCGGCTGACCAAAGACGATCTCCTGAAACTCGAGCGTATGGGCGATAAATCCGCCGAGAATGTACTGGAAGAAATCAAAAAGTCGAAGAATCTGCCGCTCGAACGCGTTATCTATGGCTTGGGCATTCGCATGGTTGGCGAACGCACAGCGCAGTTCCTCGCAGAGCACTTCGGCTCCATAGACGCGCTGATGAACGCAGGCGAAGGGGAACTACAGGAAGTGAACGAGGTCGGCCCCCGCATTGCTCAGAGCATCGTGGAATTCTTCCAGGAACCGAAGAATCGGGCGCTGATAAAGGATCTGCACGAGCTGAAGTTGCGGTTGACGGGAGTAAAGAAAGAACGCGGCACCAAGCTGGCCGGCAAGACTTTCGTGCTCACCGGCACGCTGCCCCACCTCACCCGCGACGAAGCCAAAAAGTTGATCGAAGACGCCGGCGGCCGGGTCTCCGGCTCAGTCAGCAAGAAGACCGATTTCGTAGTTGCCGGAGAGGATGCCGGATCCAAGCTGGATAAAGCCAAAGATCTGGGAGTAAGAGTAATCGGCGAAAAAGAAATGCAGGAACTCCTCAGATAGTCACCTCTGCCCGTGTGGGACCGGGTCTCCGACCCGGTCAGGCGGTCCAAGGGGCCGCAGATCACTGCACGCTGACTTGCAGCGGCGCTTCGCACCGCCGACCGGGTCAGAGACCCGATCCCACACAAACATTACTCCGCCATTGCCGTCTTAATCCTCCCATATGTCGTCTCCAGCGTCTCCGGCAAAACCCTTGTCTCCCCCACCACCGTCATGAAATTCGCATCTGCCACCCAGCGCGGCAGGGCATGTAAATGGACGTGCCCGGCCACTCCGGCCCCGGCCGCCTTTCCAAGATTCATCCCCAGGTTGATTCCCTCTGGCTTGTAGACCTGGCGCAAAACGCGCTCCATCCGCTGCGCCAAATCCATCATTTCGTGGGCCGTTTCCAGCGGCAGTTTTTGCAGCTCATCCAGATGGACAAAGGGAACGATCATCACGTGCCCGGCGGTGTACGGGAAGGCATTGAGGACGACGTAGCAATGCTGCCCGCGATGGACAATGCCTGCTTTGGCGTCATCCGTCAACCGCGGCAATTCGCAAAAGATACAGCCCGAAGTCACGTCTATGCCGGCCACGTAAGCATAACGCCAGGGAGTCCGGAGATAGTCCATAGGCAGGGCAGAGTAGCAGATGTGATGCAAGGCTTCTAGCTCCTGGCTTCTAATTGATGCGCGCCTTAGCCAGGAGCTAGAGGCTAGAAGCCAGAAGCCGCTTTTGTCGTTTGACACTGCTCGGAAACGGTTGCTACACTCGAAGTGTTCCCTTTGGACGCGGGTTCGCTTAGAGACGTCCGACCGCTGGGATTGTTCCAGTCCGTCCGCCAGGGCGGGCTCAACACAACCTTAGACTAACGCCAGCCGTCCGCTAATCACCCGCACCCGTCCCCGCACCCACGTGCGTGGAAAACCGAGAGAGGCCATCAACCTTGCCTGACGATAACAACGCCCATAACCTGGATTCCGCGTCTTCGACTTCCGTTGCCGAGCGACCCGCGGAATCCGCGGAGGGCTCGACCATAGACAGCGTCTCCCCCCAACCACCCCAGTCGGTTCACACCGATTTCTCGAGCCACAACGACTCGACCCAGAATTCGGACGAGAAACAGCCCTCAACCACCGAAGACTTCGCCTCCGCCCTCGAGAGCTTCACCACCGAGAGCGAAGAAGCCGCCCGCGAGGACAAGGTCATCAAGGGTACGGTGCTGAAGATCACCGCCACCCATGTAGTGGTGGATATCGGCGCCAAATCCGAGGGTATGCTCCCCGTTGCCGAAGTGATGGACCACTCCGGCAAGCCACGCTTCCAGCCCGGCGACGAAATCGCCGTCATGCGCGACAAGGGTGAGACCGAGGAAGGCTACATCAACCTCTCCCACCAGAAAGCTCAGCGGTTGCGCGCCTGGGACGAAATTGAAAAGGCACACAACGAGAAGAAGCCGATCAAGGCAGTAGTGATTGAGCGCATCAAGGGCGGCCTGACCGTCGATATTCTGGGTGCCCAGGCCTTCCTGCCGGGCTCGCAGGCAGACTTGCGCCCCCTGCGCAACCTGGACGTGCTGAAGGGCGAGACCATCGAAGTCGCCGTCATCAAGCTCAACAAAAAGCGCGGTAACATCGTCGTTTCGCGCAAGCAGTTGATGGAAGAAGAGCAGAACGAAAAGAAATCCAAGACGCTCGAGCACCTGGAAGAAGGCACGATCCTCACCGGAGTGGTCAAGAACCTCACCGAGTACGGCGCTTTCGTGGACCTAGGTGGGATTGACGGCCTGTTGCACATCACCGACATGTCCTGGGGACGCCTCACGCATCCCCGCGATTTGGTCAACGTAGGCGACCAGATTCAGGTAAAAGTCCTCAAATTCGACAAAGACAAGCAGCGAGTTTCGCTGGGATTCAAGCAGCTCACACCTGACCCCTGGCTGGATGCCTCGCATCGTTATCCGGTCGGTGCGCATGTCAGCGGACGCGTGATCAGCGTCACCGACTACGGCGCATTCGTCGAACTCGAGCAGGGTATTGAGGGCCTCGTCCACGTCAGCGAGATGACTTGGTCCAAGCGCATCAAACACCCGTCGAAGCTGGTCAACGTGGGCGATCAGGTCGATTGCGTCGTGTTGAGCGTCAATCCGCAGGAGCGGCGCATTTCGCTGGGCATGCGGCAGTTGGCTGCCAATCCCTGGGACGCGCTGCATGACAAGTATCCGGTGGGCGCAACCGTTGAAGGCCGGGTGCGCAACCTCACCGATTTCGGCGCGTTCATCGAAATCGAGGAAGGCATCGACGGTCTGGTCCACGTCAGCAATCTGAGCTGGACAAAGCGCGTGAAACACCCATCGGAAGTGCTGAAGAAGGGCGACCGCGTCAAAGCCATCGTCCTCGCGATCGAACCGGATAAACGCCGGCTCTCGCTGGGCGTAAAACAACTTCAACCCGACGTTTGGGAAACTTTCTTCGAACAACATCACGTGGGCGACGTGCTGCACGGCAAAGTCCTGCGGGTAGCCACTTTCGGCGCTTTCGTCGAAATCGCGGAAGGCATCGAAGGTCTCTGCCACAACAGCGAAGCCGTGGATGCCAACGGGCAGCCCATCACGCTCGAGCCGGGTGTCGAGCACGAGTTCAAAATCATCAAGATGAATCAGGAAGAAAAGAAGGTCGGCTTGAGCATCAAGGCGGTAGGCGAGGAAGCTTCCCGCTCTGAAGTCGAAGCCTACAAGCAACCGGTATCAAGCACCGGCGGCTCCACCATCGGCGAGCTCATGTCCTGGAAGCGCGCCGGCGGCGATAACAACTAACCTTGGGTGGCGCGGCGCCCCCGCCCGCTGCTCTAGAGCCGCGAAGCGGCGCAAAGAATGTAGCCCAGGGCGCAAGCCCTGGGGAGGATGGTCGGACAGGCAATAGCCCTGAAAGGGCGAGAGAAACGGAAGCCGCCAAAGATGGCGGCTTTTTCTTCTTATCCCAAGCGCCATCCTGAACCCGGCTCCAGTCGGGCGCCAAATAATGGCGAGTACACGTCCGTAGAGCCTGAGATCCTTCGCAAGCTCAGGATGACAACACAAAAAGCTAGGTCAGCTTCACTTCCACCAGCTTCCGGTCGTCCTCCGACACCCTAAAAAACTCCCGTGGCTGCAAAGCCATCAGGTTCGCCAGGAAAACCTCCGGCAACTGTCGAATGCGAGTGTTGTATGTATTCACATCGTCGTTGAAAAACTCGCGGCGATCGGCGATGCGCTCCTCTAGTTCCGAAATGCGGTTCTGCAGCTTCAGAAAATTCTCGTTTGCCGTCAGCTGGGGATAATTCTCCGCCACCGCAAACAGCCCGCGCAGCGCCCCGGTCATCATCAGGTCGGCCTGCGCCTTCTGCCCAATGCTGGCCGCATTCATGGACGCCGCCCGCGCCTGCGTGATGGACTCCAGCGTCTGACGCTCGTGCTGCATGTAACCTTTGACCGTCTCCACCAGGTTCGGGATCTCGTCGCGCCGCTGCTTGAGCAGCACATCAATATTCGCCCAGGCGCGGTCATTATCATTTCGCAGCCGGACCAGCTCGTTGTACATAATGATCAAATAGAGCAAAAGCCCCGCCACAACGAAAAACACTGCCGCAGCCGCGACAATACTGACTCCCATTTTCACTCCCCTGTCATCCTGAGCGAAGTTGGCGGCTTCGCTTGCGAAACCGCCACACAGTCGAAGGACCCCAATAAGCGAATCGGTAGCGTATTCCTAGTACAAATGCAAATGCCCCAGCAACAAAGCCAGACAAAACAGCGCCAGCACGGCCCCGCCAAACACCATCCCCAGTGCCCGCTTGCGCAGAACCTGCTGCACCTCCTGCTCCGGTTTCCATGAAATGAGAAAGGTCTTCTCATTCTGCCCCATCACAATCATGTTCCGGTCATGCGCGTCGCGCGCTTTCGGGTTCTCCACGCAAGTGCCGGTCACGTGGTACTCCTGCCCGGGCAAGATGAGATATTCGCGCATGCGGTAGCGGCCCGTGGCCGAGGAGGAAGATATCGCTACGGGCGGCATGGGCACGGTGCCCGTGTCGTGCAGCTGCTGTAGAAATTTTTGCCGCTGCGCCTCCTTTTCCGGATCAGCCAGCGGCGGCGACGACATGATTTTTTCGATTAGCGTCGCAGGGATGGTCCTGGGAATGCTCGCCCCACCCGACATCGCCTTCGGTAACGCGCGGGCAATCTCCAGAAGAGTCTGCCTGCCCTGCTCGCGTCCCGGATCTTCCAGCGGGCCCTTGCTCTCCAGCCAGTGTTCCATTTTGCCGGCAAGCTGGTTCACGCCCGCTCTTTGGACATACTGCAGCAGTTCCTGATCGCTGGCTCCTGTCCCCATGAAAGGTGCAATGTGGGCGCCGTCGACGACCCTGGGCGGACTCTCCGGCAAATCGTATTCCGCCGAGTAGGAATCAACCAGCACTTTGCCGGTCCCGTCCTGAACGTAGAATTTGGCGCCGTCCATGTCCGTGCGGTAGTGCTTCCATCCGCCGTGCTTGCCGGTTTCATAATGCTCAATTTTGACCTGATAAAAGCAGCAAGGCGTGTGGGCGATCGGACTGGGAATCGGCTGATCCGTCAGAGCTTGCCCGCGCACCTGCACCAGCCCCATGGGAATGCTCCGGATGGGCATGCAGGGCGTGTCGGCAACGATCTTAAATTCACGAAATACGCGGAAGCCCTTGAAAAAAATCCAAACTCCCGCTCCCGTGCCCAGAAGCAGTGCGCCCGTCGGATCTGATCGGCTCATACCGGAACTTGCAACAGAATGCTACTGAATCAGACCAAGTGAGCGCAAATGTAGGCGCGAGCGCCCACGCTCATGTGTTCTTGAAATCACCAGAGACCGCGTGGGGACAGCCGCCTCGGCTGTCCGGCGAAGCTAAGCTCCGCTATTCTTGGGAAGAACAATATCTGCGAAGGACAAGATTTGTCGAGCTTCGCCCGCCCGGACAGCCGAGGGCTGTCCCTACGTGGCCTGTGGTTGCTACTTCGTATCAATCTTCAGATTGATGTTTACCGTGGGGCGCGTATCAAACTGACTGACCGTCTTCGTGTCGCTTTTGTGGTCTTTGTACTGGGCGTAGACCTCATAGT
>Ga0210384_10007194_pt1 | contig 11749 bp, 8 predicted proteins | sample IncBWH2MmetaG_FD_160574 | JGI IMG/M metagenome (GOLD analysis project Ga0210384, IMG submission 160574) | Forest soil microbial communities from Barre Woods Harvard Forest LTER site, Petersham, Massachusetts, United States - Inc-BW-H-2-M | ecosystem: Environmental > Terrestrial > Soil >...
TTTCCGGACCGCAGGTCTTTGCCGTAAGAAAAAGCAACTCCGATTCCGAAGACTCGTACTTTAGCCTGCGCCCCCAGGTCCCAAAGCCATTTCTGCGAGCCCAGCCCTGCCGATGCATCGGTAATTTTGCCAGTATCGAGAAACGGCCCCAACTTCACCGTGAAGATCCCGTTGCGATACACGTTCTTGTCCGCCTCCCAGTTAGAGAGAAAATAATTTCGCCCCAGTGGAGCGCTGCCCTTTCTGCCGTCCCGCGTCCCAATATGCGCGCGCATCTCCAGATCGTTGTCGCGCTCCAGACCCAGGATAAAGAACTCGTCGAACGGAACCTCTCCGAATGTCTTGCCGACCCTGATCCGGTGCTGTATTTCGTAGTCATCGCCCTGGGAGTGCGGGAACCAATGGAAGCGCAACGAACCTTGCAGCTTCTCGAAAGAATGCGGGGGCTGCGACCAGACGCGCCCCGCCTGCGAGGACGCTCCGCCCTCGATCGTCAATCGCCGCTCCGGTAGACGCCAGAGTTCGGCGTCCACCTGCGTAAGTTGCTTGAGCTGATAGCCCTTGGCCAACAGGCTCGGAGTTAGCGTCGTTCCCGGAAGTACGTTGCGGAAGTCGCGATGCGAAATTTCGGCCCCGGCAGACCAGCGCCAGCGCCCGCTTTCCATCGAAGCGAAATCCACAGCCACCGCTTCCCGTCGCAGGTTAAAGCTCCCCAGCACAGGCGCGGGTCCCTGAAACGATTTTCTGATGTCCCAGTTTTCGCTGCGTAAGTCGGCAATGAAGCCATAACGAAATTTTGGATTCGCTTTGAACGGACCTGAGAGTTGCGCCACGACCCGTCGCTTCTCCGCGTCCCAGCGATACATGGAAACAAAGTTGAGGGCCCGATCTCGCAAGTTGTAAACCTCGGGAGTAATGCTCTGAAACGGCAGGCCCCGAAGCAGCAGAAATAACTTCTCCAGCTTGCCCTGCCCCCATCCGTCCCGCTCTCGGTTGCGGAAAAGAATGTCAAACTTGCCGTCGCCACGGGCCTGCAAATCAAATTGGTAACGAGGGAAGATTTCCAGCCCGCGGACGCGAACCTCGGTGGTCAGCAGATCGGGCAGACGCAGAATGCTGGCCGGCGCGAAGGCCATAGCGCGGTCAAGCAACGCCGCATTCACCTGCGGCGTGGGCTGGCTTCGTACCTGCACAATTTGCGGCTTGCCCACGCGGTTCCAATACTTGAGCGCGGCTTCAATGTTTCCCTGGAGAAAATAGACAGTGCCGAGGAAATCGTTGCCATAGGAATCGGCGGGATCGAGATGCAATGCTCGCCGCAGGTGGCGCGCCGCAGCCGCATAACGTTTCTGCTTGAACGCCACTCCAGCCAGTTCCAGATGGAACCGTTTGTCGCCGGGCTGGAGCCGCGCCCCGGCCGCAAATGCGCGCTGCGCATCGTCCCAACGGCCCAACCGGGCCAATGCCGTTCCGTAGTAGAAATCGAGTTCAGCGGAAGGGTGCGGTACAGATTGAGTAAGGGCGACAATCTCCAGCCAGCGCTGCTCATCAGAAAGGTGGCGGGCTCTGTCGGCCAGGGAGTCATCCGATGCTTGGGCGTTAGCCAGCAACGCAAAGTTGAAAAGAAATATGAAGGCAACGATTGAGATCAGCGCGGCTGGGTTTGAGGCAATACCAGCAGCGTCCATTTTCCGGCCGCACTCCATTCCCGTTCGAAGCTTGGCCGGTCTTGTTGCAGCAGTTTGCGTTGGGCAGGATCGTTGACCATCACCATCTCTGGTCCGAGGCCAGTCACGACCACATAGTGCAATGCGCCGCCAGATGCAGGCTTCAGGGCGACGGGCTTCAAGGCTACGATCAGTGGCCGTCCCTTGTCCAGATGTTGTTTGAGATCTTCCCACTCTCCGCGAATTGTAAACGTGCGGAACCTATTCTCCTGAAAGTAGCGCTCCATATCGGAAGCAAAAATGCCGTGGGCTTTGGCCGAATATAGGGTGCGCTGGATCTGGGACGCGTCGGAACTGTCGTTCGCCGGTTGTCCCTGCTGAGCCTGCCAGTACTGCATCACCATCGCAATGCTGGCCGCGCCGCAACCGTCCTTCTCCTGCTTCACGAAAGGAACATCCAGCCAGACGCCAGGAAGATCCGCGGCCAGCAGCGCACCGCAGAGCCCGAGCAACACGGCGGAAATCACACCAATGCGACCAGACATCTTGCCGATCATATTGCCGACCTATCGCACCGCCACAATGATCAGGATAAGTGCGGCGATGGCGACAAGAATAATGATCAGGTCGCGATCACTGAGCGTGCCCGCGGCGAAATCCGCCTGCGTCTTCTGCGCCCCCGAAGCCAATTGCGCCAACTCGGCGTCGTCCAGCGTGGAGACCGCGTTCTTCACCTGCTCCGGGTTCATGTGGGCTGATCGTAGCGCCTTGTTGGCCCTCTCCGAGGAGAAGAATTGCCGGACCTGTTCCACGTTCTGCTGGCGCACCGTCGAGGCTTGCACCGCCGCTTGCTGCAGGTCAGAAGGACTCACGACATGCGCGGCCCCTTCTGCCAGAAGGTTCTGCGGAAGCGTGAAAACCGCGGAAAGAACGAACGCTGTCGCCACTCGGGATACCTGCTTCATATCGAAATACATCTGTTGCAGACCTCCTCGGAAGATTTCTTCTTGTAGACCGTTCGTGTGGGGACGAATCGGAGCTCGCCCTGAGCGTAGTCGAAGGGACCCGTCCCAGGCGAGCGCAGCTCGGCACCCTTGAAAAAATAGTACACGCCCAAACCTTCGATGCGGAGGTTGTTCCGAGGGTTTGTCCAGGATGGTAACAAGATCAATAAACAAGGCTGAGCAGCGGCCCAGGAACCATATGATCTATAAATTTTCCACCACTTCCTGCAGTTCAGCGGCAATCCAGTGCGGAGCGCTGTCAGGAGGGAACCGGACTGGCGCCCCGATTTTCACTTTTATCCTTCCACACCGCGCAAACTTCTTCTTTGCCTTCTTCACTTCAAAGAGCCCGTCAATCCGCATGGGCACGATCGGTATCGCCAGGTTGTTGGCCAGTAGTCCCACACCGGCACGAAACGGCGCTATCTTGCCGTCAGTCGTGTGGCGCCCTTCGGGAAAAACCAGAATGCTGCAGCCGCGGTCTGCGGATTCTCCGGCAAAAGCAAAGCTCTCCCGGAAACCGGCTTCACGCGGCAAGGGAAACAGATTGAGCAAGGACACTCCCAATGTCCACTTCACGCGGTCGTAGAGCCTGCCCAACAACCTTCGTCCAGGTGGCGGAGTGCGTAACGCCTCCAGCGCCTCCCCTCCCGTAGCCGTCGCCAGTCGATGCCGGAAGCGGGCGGGAAGCGCAGTCTGCACAAAACCGACGTCCACGTCGTCAATGTGATTGCACACCACCAACACCGGTCCGGGAAGGTCATTCAGGTTTTCCCGCCCGGTGATGCGCGGCCATCCCAGGAGAAATACCGCCGGACGCAACAGCGAATAATGAGCGATCAGCCGCGCCCAGGTTGTCGGCCAGCGCTGCACCCATGCTGGATAGTGATAGGGCACCCGCGACGGAAGTTTGCCGTGCAGCATGCGATCCAGGTCGCCGACTGTCTTCACCGCAGCGAATCCGGTTTCGCTCAAGTCCACCTGATATCGGTCTTCGAGTGCGCCCAGCAGTTCCACACGATCGAGAGAACTCAAGTTCAAATCAGTTTCGAGATCAGACGCCTGACCTATCGCTCCGGCGGATTGCCCTTTAACGCGCGCAATCAACTCGGCCAATGAACTCGATCCGGTTTGGCCGGCAGGTGTCGCTCCCAATCGCGCCTGAACAACTTGCAGGACTGCGTTGGTTTGCGCCTTTTGCGTAGAGGTGCGCGGGAAGTCGCTTTCGGGCCACACAAACCAGTTCCGCATGCGCTGGTACTCAGCCAAAGCTTCGTTCGCGTGTCTTACTACAGTTTCCGGATCAGCGTTGCTATCGCGCATGATCATCACCGCGCATGCTTCGGCGTTCCCATCTCGCGCTAGTGCGAGCACCACGCAGTCCTTGACCTCAGGTTGCCGGCGCAGCGCGGCCTCTAGATCCTCGGGATAAACATTCATACCAGCAGGCGTGACGATCACATCTTTCTTCCGCCCTTTGAAGTACAGGTTACCTTCGCCGTCGAGGGCGCCGATGTCTCCGGTCCCGTACCAGCCCTGGTCCGCGGTCATCGGCTGTAGTTCGTGTCCGGTCCAATATCCCGCGGCTACGCCACTGCCGCGGACCAGGATTTCACCGTCCGGAGCCAATTTGACTTCGCGTCCCGCCAGAACTTTTCCGATCGATCCTTTGCCCAGGCGAAAAGGATGATTCACGCTGACGATGGATGTCGTTTCCGTCAGCCCGTAGCCCTGGATGGCGGCATAGCCCAGTCGTCCCCAGAACTCTTCGGTCACGCGGTCGAGCGCGGCTCCCCCTGAAATGAACGCCCAGAACTTCCATCCAAAGTGGCGACGCACACGCCGGAAAATCCACCAGCGGTGGAGGAAGTGTTTTCCCTGCGCAGCTTGAAACCGCTTCCGGAAAGCTTCCAGCCCTTTTTCATCTTCCAGATCGCGCTCGATCTTCTCCTTCAGCGATTGCAACATGCGCGGCACCGCCACCAGCACCGACACGCGCTCGCGCAGGATCGTGCGCATGACTTCACCCGGCTTGAGCGCATCCTGGAAAATCACGGTACCCCCCGTCAGTTGAGGCAGGAATATTCCTAGAAATTGTCCAAACACATGGCTCAAGGGCAGGAGATTCAGGAAGCGAACAGGATGGACCAGGTGTTCGTACTTCGAATATTCTTGGATTTCCGCTTCCAGCGGCGCGATATTCCCGAGCACGTTGCCGTGCGTGATCACCACGCCTTTGGGTTCGGCGGTGGTCCCGGAAGTAAAAACAATTTCCAGGATATCCGCAGGGCCGATCGCCGCCGCATCGTAAGGTGCAGATGAGTGGGCTGACAATGTGTCTCGCAGATCTTCCAGTGTCACGACTGGGAGTGAGGGCAGGACATGTTCAAGCGAGCACACCAGCAGCCTTCCATCTACTCGCCGACAGACTCGCTGAGTGAAATCGGTTGCGCCCGCGTCATCAAGCGGCACAACGATCACGCCACGCAGCCCGCAGCCAAAGAATACCGCCACCCACTCTGCCGAATTCGGCCCCCACAGCAGGATGCGCTCGCCTTTCCCGATTCCACGCTGTTCCAGTTCGCGGGCAAAACGGAACGCAGTCTCGGCCACTTGCCGGTAGCTCCAGCGTTCGATGCGGTACCCGCGACGCTGTATATAGGCGCACTCCCGCCCTCGTCGCAGAAAGTCGTCAAGGTATTCGACAACGGAGCGGCGCCCCATGCCTAGGATGGTATCGCTTTAAGAGCTGTGAGTTGCATCTGCCTGGCATCCTGGGCGAAGGGGTTGTTTCGTTTCGCGAAGCAGCCACGCAGTCGAAGGACTCCGACTCCTGGCAAGAACGTGAGGGTTTGTCGTAGCAATAGGGTCCTGCGACTCGCCTGACCGTCCGCAAGCGGACGGTCAAACTCGCTCAGGATGACACCCGAATATTTCGATTCGCACTACGCCGACATTCGCCGCGCGTTCTTCGGACAGAAGGTCGATAACAAATTCAGAAACTCCGTCAGAAAGGGAGGGTTGGGCTGATTTCTCAGCGTGACCGCATACCATTGCCGCCTGAACCCGTGACCACCCAGAGGGCGAATGGCAACTTTGCCCGCTTCGACGGCCGGCGCCACCGCCCAGCGAGCCAGAAAGCCAATGCCAGTGCCGGCTCCAGCCAACTCAACAATCGCTTCAGTGAGTGGAACTTCGATGACTCGCTGCGCCTCCACTCCTGCCGGCTTGAGCAGTTGGTTAATCAGCGTGCTCTCTTCTCGGGGCGGATAGATCAGAATGGTCTCCGTCTCCAGGTCTTTGGGCCGGACTTGGCTCGCAGATGTAAAGCGGTGCTTCGGGGACATCACCAGGACTAGTTCATCCTCGAACATTGGAGTCACCCGAAGATTCTTGTTCCGCGGCGGAGAACTGATAATAGCAACATCGAGTTTGCCCTCGAGTAGAGCTGCCGCCGGGTTCGACGTAGCGCTGGCGACGATATTTACTTCCACCTTCGAAAACTTCCCGTGGAACTTATGCAGTACCGGGGGCAACCAGTGATAGCAGGTATAGCATTCCGTGCTCAGCCGGATCTCACCCCGCGCCCCGCCGTTGAGTCCTTCGATTTGCCCCTCCGTAGCGCTCAGCTCGTCGAGCACCCGGCGCGCGCACGCGATCAGCCGCTCACCGGCCGGAGTGAGTACCATCTTTCGTCCCAGCCGCAAAAACAGGGCAGTACCCAGCTTTTCCTCCGCATCGCGTAGCTGATGGCTCAGCGCGGACTGCGTAAGGTGCAGGCGCTTACCTGCTTCGGTCACGCTGCCTTCTTCGGCAACGGTCACCAGCAACTTGAGGTGTCTGACTTCCAGTTTCGGACTCATATTCACATGAGTGTAGTTCATTGATTGAATGAAAACAAACAATCAATCTCATAGGTAGCAAATCTCGTCCAACTCGGTAGTACGCAGGAAATCGGATTTGACGACAAGAAACGGATAGCGAGTACTCAACCTTCGCTACAGACTGAACTCTGACCGTCGGCAAATCCGCGAAAGCGGTCGAACGAAAACCATAGACAAACAAGGGGAGGTTGTTATGAAGAACCGAGTTGGACGCGCATTTGCTTCACTTCTGCTGGGTATCCTGATGCTGGGCTCCACTGTCCACGCGCAGCGCAACGAGCGGATCATCAAGGCAAACATTCCATTCGATTTCGTCGTGGGCAGCGAGACCTTTCCCGCCGGCCGCTATTCCGTGGCGCTCATCGGGCCTGTGTTCCTGGAGTTGCGCAACTCCGAAGGTCATACGCTAACCAGCGTACTGACCCAATCGGTCCAGGCCTTGACCGAAACGGCTCGACCCAAACTACGGTTCGACAGCGAAGGTGGCCAGCACGTTCTGACCCAGGTTTGGCAAGAGGGCGACTCCACGGGCCAGCAGATCCTCCGGTCGAAATCAGCCAGTGTTGCTGTCCAGAAGCGTTCCGGACACGTCCAAACTGCCGAGGTGGGCAATTCGCGTTAGACACTTGACTATCGCAATCACAAAGTGAGGGTTCGATGAATACCGTAATGAACGGAAGCGACGGACAATCGCAAGCGGCTGATCTGCACGTTCAGGAGGTCATCCGCTCTGCGGAACGAGAGCTTCATGAATTGCTAGGGCAACGGGCGGAACTCATGAAGCGAATTGGCACCATCAAGCAGACCCTGGTCGGATTGGCGAATATTTTCGGCGACTGCGTACTCAGCGACCAACTGCTCACCTTCCTCGATCGCAAATCGGTCAGTCGCCAGCCGGGCTTCACGCGGGCCTGTCGGGTTGTCCTGATGGATGCCAAGAAACCCCTTGGCGCTCGTCTGGTATGCCATGCCTTGCAGCAGAGATTCCCCGAATTGATGGAGCGCCATAAGGACCCCATCGCCTCGGTGACTACAGTGCTGAACCGGCTGGCCGACTACACCGAAGCCCGATGCTCGCTGGATGGAAATGGCCGGAGGGTCTGGGAGTGGATAGCGGAGCGCGAGAACTCTGCCGATTTGCTGCTTGCAGCAAGCAATGGGTTCCCGCCGCAGCCGCTGGCAGGAAAGAGACAATAGCTCGGGAGGCGGAGTAGCTGGCTTGCAAGTCGGGTGAGGCCAATGCTCCGGAGGGGCAGGCGAGAACTGCGTGGGGGCGCGCCCCGGCACAGTCCGTGCTAGACCGTGCCAATCTCTACTCCCGCCCCACGCCGAGCGCATCCGCTACGCGGTTGATGTAATTGAACCAGGCGGCGATTAGCGTAATCTGCAGGATCGCCTTATCGTCGAAACCGGCTGCATGGAGGCGTTCGTGGTCGTCTTTCCAGACTCTCGTCGCATCCTTGGTGATTTTCACTACGTAGTCGAGCATCACCCGCTCTTGCGTGGTGACGGGCGCGGTGGTGTAATCCTTCTCCAGTGCATCGACCAGGTCCTTGTCCAGCGTAACCCGACGCAGAAACTCTGCGTGTGAGTCGATTCAATAGACGCACCGGTTGGTGACTGAAACCACGGTGGTGATCATCTCGTGCTGTCGCCGGGAGAGCGGGAGGTCGGGAGACATCAGCACGCCGAACGTGGCAAAGGCGTGGTAGAGGGCGTCGGGGATGAGGCTGTGGGATTCAGTAATCAGCGCCCCCCCGCCTTCCGTGGGATGGACCGGAGTGGCGTACTCCTTGGGATAAAGAGATTTCTGTCCCTCCATCGCCTGGCGCAGCTTTTCGTCCCCTTGGGAGACCGGAATAGTGCGGATCCAAGTCATGAGAATCGAATTGCCTTCCAGAGATGTTTTCGCCGCAGAGTGCCGGCCGCGAAGAGGTTATACCGGAAATATCGAGACTGCCAATAGTCGAAATCCGTTATCCGAGCCAGCGCGAGGCCGCCAGCGTCAGATCAGCCCGTCTTTCACCCGGCGAAGAAAGTCTTCGGCATCGGATTGGGCTTTTTTGGCAGCACTGGGATCATTGCGGTTTTCGAACGTAATTTCCTGCAAAGTAATCTGAGCCGCGTCTTTCGGCTTGAAACCCCGTGTCACCAGCTTTCTCGCGCGGGCCGCGAAACTCTCAGAGTCGGAAAGCACCGCTGGCTCGCCGTGCACCGCGCAATCGTGCTCCTGAAACTTGCTCGAAGCCAGCCGGTCATACGCGCTCTTAGCTTCCTTGTCGGTTAGCATCGACGGCACTGGAAAAGTCCAGCCACACTGGGAACACGCCCAGCCAGTAAGCCGCGCGTGCGACACCCATGTCAGCCATCTGCCCATAGTTTCCCCTCATCGCCGCAGGGGGTAAAGCGTGCCTGGGCCCAAATCAGGTTCTTTACTTCCTGGCAGAAACGCGGCGAATGTTAGCGAACAGAGGTTTCACCAACCCAGCGTGCCCCCCCGGGACGCTGAATGCTGCTGCGCGCAATCTTACAAGAACCAAGCCGCCAGAAGTAGTGACGGCTTAGGAAACCTGAGCACGGTCATGGAGGACGGGCCTCCCGCCCGTCGCTTTTCGCGAATTGCTCACAGCTGTACTCATATTTTCGCTACATCCCGGAATCAGTAGCGCGACAGACTGTAGCGGGCTGGTGCACTTTGGAGGTGTTCCTGGGCAGATTTTCCGAATCGCCTTCGTCCTGCACAGTCGTATTCAGCTGGAACAACACGATGTCGGCGCGCGCTTGTTACTCAAGTTTGATTCCCGACGGGCGAGGACGCCCGTCCTCCACTATCAGCCCGTAGTTCCAGTTAGCAGGGTGGTTCCCGACGCAACTCGGTCGTACACTCCCTTTCGGTAACCCTTAGTAACCATACGATTCTTGGTAACACGTCTTACAATGACCCTTGTCCGAAAGACCATCCCTCGTATGATCGGCAGACATGGCCGGTCGGGTGGCCAACCCGTCGGTGAACCTTCTCACGGAAGATGTTTTCTGGCGGGAAATAAACCGGGAGCTGGAGTCAGCAATCTTATGGCGTTCGGTTTTGGCTTCAACAAACAGAAGGCTCTCAGTGCTGCGGAGAAGTTCGTCCAGCAGGGCAAGCTGCAGAATGCCATTGCTGAGTACGAAAAAGTTCTCAAAGCCGACCCCAAGGAACTCACCGTCTCCAATACTATTGGAGACCTCTACGCTCGTCTCGGTCAGGGCGACAAGGCCGTCGAATCGTTCAAGAGCGTTGGCGACGCCTACGCCGCACAAGGTTTCACCGTCAAAGCCATCGCCATGTACAAGAAGCTCACCAAGCTGAAACCCACCTTGGAGAGCGTGCTCCGACTGGCCGAACTCTATACCCAACAGGGACTCTTTAATGATGCCCGGGCGCAATACCTGCAGGTAGCGGAAGAATTTTTGCGCTCCGGCGAACTCGAACAGGCCGTACGGATTTTCCAGAAGACGCTGGAGATGGATCCGGAAAACGTCGCCATGCGCACCCGCCTGGCCGAGGTTTATATCCGTCTTAACAAGAAAACAGAGGCCTGGCAGCTTTTCGCCGCCGCCGCCGACAGCCTGCGGGCGCGCGGCCAACTGGGTCCGGCCGAAGAAATCCTGAATCGCATGCTGACGCTGGATCCGAGCAACAGTCATGCCCTGCTGCTGCGGGGCCGCAACGCATTCGACTCCGGCGACATGGCTGGTGCGATCCAGAACCTGGAGAAGGTGGCCGATCTCGACAGCCATTCCGACGGACTGCGTGCGCTGATGCAAGCCTACCTGCAAAGCGGACGTTTGCCGGAAGCCGGGAACCTGGCTGCCAAATTGTGCACCGTGCACAACGACACCGGCGCGATCATCGGCTACGCCGACGCGCTCATGGCTGCAGGACATTCGACCGAGGTGCTGCAGGTTTACCAGCAATATTGCGATCGTCTGGTGGCCACGGATTCAGGCAAAGTTCTTGAAAGCCTGCACGCGCTGATCGGCCACATGCGCGAAGATGTGCCCTCGCTGGAGATCCTTCTCGATCTCTCACAAAAGGCCGGCGACACCACTCACATCACCGAACTCTACGAATTGCTCGCGCATGCCAGCGTGCAAGCCGGAAATCTTGAGAAAGCTCGTGACTACTATCTGAAGCTTACTCAAATGGAACCGCAGAACCAGTTGCACACTCGCAATTATGAGCAGGTGCTGACCAGACTGGGCGGCGCTGCCTCGGGCTCGCGACCGATTACCCCCGAAGAAGGCGCAGTCCTGGTGGAGGAACTCGAAGCCACTGCACCGTTCATCGACCAGCGCTATGCGGACGACGTCGCTCTGGCAGTACGGGCCGCATTGACCGACGCTGAACTATTCGTTTCCTACAACATGCCGGCCAAGGCACTGGGACCCTTGATGTCTGCTCTACCCAAGGCTCCCCGCGACCTGCGGATCAATCAGCGTCTGGCCGCGTTGCACACCCGGGCGGGCCGCTTCGGCGAAGCCGCGGTTTGCTGCCGCAATCTGGAACAGCTCTATCACGATGCCGGACATCCCGACGAAGCCAGCCGTTATAGCGATCTGGCCGGCAAGTACGAAGAACGGACTTCCGCGAAGCCCGTCAAAGCGAAGGAGGCCACAGCCGCGCCGGCGATGCCGTTTGCGCCCGCGGCCATTGCCCCGCCCGCCCTCGATCATTTCGCCGCTGCGGCGGCGACGGATGTTTCCGCTTCGACCTCCGAGCCTTCAGCTTCCGGACTCTTCTTTCACAAGGCGGCATCCTCGACGGTACCCCAACCCAGCGAATTTGAGGTTCGTTCTGAACCAGCCGTCCCGGAGAGCGAAATTGATATCTCCGCCGAATGGGAAACGCAGATCTCGGATGAACCGAAAGCAGCTTCGTTCGCCGCGGAAGCGGGTGCTCCGGATGCGGACGCCGACCATGCCCGAACCGAGACCATCAAGGAGACTGTCGAAGAACTCCGCTTCTATCTCGCGCACTCGATGGCCGATCAGGCTCGCGTGGTCTTCACCAAACTGGAAAAGCTGAAGCCCGGCGCGGCCCAGCTGGCGGCGGTGTGGCAGGAAATTGAAGCTACTGAAGCCCAAGCCGGCCCGAAACAGCCTGAGGCGGTAGAAGAGGTTTCGGTCGAGGAGGCGGACGAAGTTCCGTTCG
>Ga0210384_10007195_pt1 | contig 11748 bp, 19 predicted proteins | sample IncBWH2MmetaG_FD_160574 | JGI IMG/M metagenome (GOLD analysis project Ga0210384, IMG submission 160574) | Forest soil microbial communities from Barre Woods Harvard Forest LTER site, Petersham, Massachusetts, United States - Inc-BW-H-2-M | ecosystem: Environmental > Terrestrial > Soil >...
CGATCGGCGGGGAGTGAGGCGATGTATTGCGCTGGCGTCTTGACGTTCGATGGTGGTTTCATGGATTCGTCGTCTTCCCGAGCGAAGTGTATCACCGAACGTTTGAAAACCAGCCAGCGGCAGGGGTTGTGAGTATCGCGTAAGTCCTAGCCGTGCTTGCGACGTCTTTTGTCCGTTCTTAAAGTCATCACCAGAAGAGAGGGCAGTGGGCGCCTGTGGAAATCGCGCAGCGATTTCCATCAGACTGATGTTCTCTCCGGTAAGGGTCCATCGAAGCGGCACGAAATCTACTACCTTACGGAGAGCAATCCCTCAGCAGTACGCATTGACGACTTCAAATATCGGTTCACGGACCAACCGAACGGCTGGTTCGGCGCGACCGTTAAGGTCGATCACCAATCTGCGGCTGGACCCGCTCGAGCGAACCAATAACCGAGCGTGGGGCACCCTCCGCGTTTTTTGTGTTTTGTCGACTAGGAGTGGGGGGCGGAGCGCCGGTCCAGGCGTGTTGAACGATTTGCCAGGTGCCGGGGGACTGGCGTCTGAAGATGATGATGTAGCTGCCCTTGGAGGTGATTTTGGCGCCGGTGGCGATGGTGGTGAGGGTTTCCTGGAAGTCGCCGCTATCGTAAGCGAGATCGCCGGAGGTTTCGAGGTTCTGGCTGTGCAGAGTGAGGTCGGTGTTGAAGGTGGCCATTACGTTTTGGAAGAGAGTGCGGAGGGCGGCGGAACCGGTGATGCGTTCGCCGGTGGGGTGCAGTAACACGGCGTCTGGGGCGTAGAACTTGAGAATGGGTTCGAGCTGCTTGGTACGAAGGTCGTGGACCCAGACTTCGCGGAGTTGGGCGAGGGTCACGATGGTGGAGGCTTGGGGGGCGGCGGCGGTAGAAGAAAAAGTGGGTGCGAGGACGGTGGTCAAGGCCAGGAACGCCAGGGAGGCGCGGCGCGAGAAAGGGAATAGCGGCAATTGGGCTGGGCTTGCGGCAGGGGCGTTCATGGCAGCTCCTATTCTTAGAGAGTTTGGCCGGTGGTAGCGCTCGGGCGAAGTATATCAGTCGCGGGCTTGGTTTGTAGCTGGAGCGGCTGGCAACACGGGAAATAGCCTCGGCGCACGAAATCTGCACGTTGAAGGTGCTAGTCTCTAAAATGCGATTGATTCTGTTGCAGCTCAGAAAAACGAGGGGATTCGATAAATGAACTTTTCCGGGAAAGTGGCGCTCATCACCGGTGCCGGCAGCGCCCTTGGGATCGGTTTCGCCACTGCGCGTCTGCTGGCGCAGCAAGGGGCAAAAATCGCCATCAGTTCGACGACCGAGAGAATCACCGAGCGGGCTGGCGAACTGGCCGCGGAGAACGCCGATGTCTTTGCTTTTCCAGCGGACCTGCGCCATCACGCGAGCACGCACACGCTGGTGCGTGAAGTCCTCGCGCGCTATGGGCGTATCGATATCCTGGTGAACAACGCCGGCATGACGCAGATCAGCAATCCCGACGAGACGCTCTCGTTATCGTTAGCCGAGCTTAGCGAAGCGGACTGGGATTACAGCATCGGGCTGAACCTCAAGACTACTTTTAATGTTACGAAAGCGGTTCTGCCATCGATGCTGACAGCCAGGTATGGGCGGATCGTGAATGTTTCGTCGGTCACCGGACCATTGGTGAGCAATCCTCGGGCAACGGCGTACAGTACGGCCAAAGCTGGGATGGTGGGGCTGACGCGCAGCCTGGCACTGGAGCTGGCGCGCAAGGGAATCACGGTAAACGCGGTGGCGCCGGGGTGGATTGAAACGGCGTCTTCCACCGCGCAGGAAATTATCGCTGGCAAGAATACGCCGGTCGGGCGCCCCGGGCGTCCCGACGAAGTGGCCGCTGCTATCGCGTTCCTGGCGTGCGAATCCGCATCCTACGTCACCGGGCAGATGATCGTCGTCGACGGCGGCAATACCATCCAGGAGTACAAAGGGCCGCCCGAGTCTTACTACTGAGCATGCAGGGAAGGCGCGGCGACAACGTGAGGGACAAGGTCGAGCTCCGTTCCCATTTGCGGACTGCGCCAGTAGCGACCGGTGCCGAGGCTCCCGACCTATTGAGTTCGGTTTTGGTTCAAGCGACTGAGCCTTCGGGTGAAAATCCCAACTCCGAAACCGAGCGAGACCCCGAAAATGAGTGCACCCAATACGAGGCCCGCGAGCGACACGAGATGCAGCGATGCCGATCCGCCGGTATGAAGGTGCAGTGCGCAAACAATGATGATGGTAGCAACTGCGCCCGTTGAGACGAACACCGTCCAGTACATTTCGGAATCGAGGCTTTTCGGCTGGCCCTTCCAGGCGGCATATCCGATCGCCGCAGCAATAGCCGGAGCTACCACGAATAAGGTGAATAAGATGAATCCAGCTTCCACCCACACGCCCGTAGTGGTGCTCATCGCGCCGGGAGAGTAGTTGAGGTCAATGCGGTTATCAAGAGGTTTGTTGGTTCCATCAGTGCCGGGCCGTCGTCAGCTTTGGCGATAACTTGCTGAGTCCAAAATGTGTACAAGCCAAGACGGAAGCCGGACGCGTGGGATGACTGAATTCTTTCTCGCAATCAGAGGAGCGTGGTGTATAAGGGTGGCCAGATGGGCGAGGAGAGTGGAAATCCCCGCCAGGAACATCCCGCTGAGGAAAATACGGAGGAAAACGAAATGAAAAAATCACTGATTGTGTTGGGTCTGGGGGCTTCGGTGATTGTCGTGGCTTCGGGTGTTGGGCAGGCTCAGAAAACCTCGACACGGCACACCGAGAAGAAAGTCATCTACGTGGCTGCAGGTAGCGAGAAGTACAAGCAGATACCAGCGGAAAAGGCCTCCATGGCAGTCCTTTGGGGTGACCCGGACAAGGGCGTGCATGGAACGTTTACGAAATTCGAGCCGGGGTTCGATGCAGGAATGCACACGCACACGAACGATGTCTGGATCGTGGTTCTCAAAGGCGCTTACCTGTATAAGGATGAAGCGGGCGAAAAGCGTGTCGGGCCGGGAGATTTCCTACGGGTTCCTGGTGGCCACAAGCATTGGAGCGGCGGTGACAAGACGGAAGGCGCCCTGTTTTATGAGGAAGCGTCGGGGAAGTTCGATAGCATACCTGCGAAGTAGAGCTACCCGTAAAGCTCTTGGTCGGCGGGTGGGCTCACACGTTAGCCCATAGAAACCTCTCTGGCTTATCCCTTGCGGGGTTGCGAGGGTGGGCTCTTGCTTCACTTCCCGATGCTCCGCATGCTTTATTGTGGCGCACCTACGGTGATCGAGGTTCTGCGTCGAGCGTTCCCAGCCCGGACTGGGCTAGCTTCTGGGGCACCTAACGGTGCTTGATCGAAACAAACCTGTTCCTTAAGAAGCGAAGCCGGGGCCGCCAGGCGACCCGCACTCTTTCCACAACTTTTCCCAATTCCAGATCCCGGACGTCACATTGATCGGCAACGGGAATCCGAGCTGATGCGCGAGCATACACACCTGCCCGCGATGGTGGGCTTCGTGACAAAGCATGTAGCAGAGCATTTCAGGGCCAACCGGCCAAGGCCGAGCCCAGCCGTCTCTGCGAAACGTCTCGACGCGGCCGCCACCGCCGCCGAGCGCTTCGGCGAGTATCTCCGCGCAGCGAGCGGCGCTCTCGGCCAATCCCGCGCGGGCCTGCTGCGGCGTGCAGTGCAGGCGGTTGAGCTGCGGTGGAACCCTGAGGTGCGGAGCGGTAAGGCGGACCCACTTCGTGCGGACGTTGTGCATGTGCGTGAAGATCGCGGCAATGGGGCGGACCTTGCCGGGCGGTTTGGAGCTCCAGGCGGCAGGGTCAAGATGTTCGATAAGAATCTGGTTCATGCGCTCGTTGGCGGCAAAGATCTGGACTGCGGCTCTGCCGAGTTGCGTGTGAACCTGGTGCGTGTGAACCTGGTGCGTGTGAACCTGGTGTTGACGTTTGCTCACGGCTCCCTACTCCTTGACCTATGATACTTGCGGGCTGCCGACAAACCGGAACTACTTACGCTCCGCGGAAAATGATTACGCCAAAAATATCGGACCACGCATGAGCTATCATCCCGGGCCGCAAGCTCTTCCGCCAGAGAGCGAGTAGCCCGAACAGGATGCCGTAGAGCATGATTCTTGCTACCGGGCCCACACCTTCGTAGAGATGGCCAAGCCCGAATACCAGCGCTTGGATAAGAACCGCCCACGTGGCGCTGCCGGTGATAGCCTGAAATTGCTGCTGAAGATAGCCGCGAAAAGCGAGTTCCTCGCAAAATCCCGCGGAGAGGGCAAGAGGTATCCACGCGAGGCTCTCAAGAATTCCTTGGGGAAGAAGTCCCTGAGCGGCATTCGTTCCTTGGCCCAGGATGTGAGGATTCATCAAGCCGATCCACACAGCCCACAGGCCTGCGCCCAAAGCGATGTCCTTCATGACCTCTTTCGGAGTGGCCCAGCGGCCGCCAACAAGATCGCGCAAACGCACTCCGCGCTTGCGCACGCCCATGCGGACATAGAGCACCAGGAGCCATTCAAAGACGAGCAGAGAAACGTAACCTGGCACGGCGCTGTCACGCGGCACAGTTGCTTGCGGGTGCTGGTTTACGGCGTGCTGAAAGAAGCCGCCGATGACGGATAGACCTACAAAAATCGTAATGAACAGAATGGTATGCCACGCTGGGGCAATGAGCGGGCGGCTGGATAGGCGAGAAGAAAGGTTCGCGTCTGCGCTCATCGTGCCTCCTGCACGCACGCTCGTGAATCTTCGAGTGCTTCTGAAGGGCGTTACCTACTGGATGCCGGCGCGGGTACCCCATGGAGTGGAACAAACTTTTGGTAGCGCGAATGTGCGAAAAGCAAGGCGAGAAGAGCGGCCAGAACCGCAACGGAAGCATATCGTGCGGTGCTGCGAATCCAACTGAAACCGGTGGGAGCTTCGGCACCGCCCGGCTCGGACCTAACTTGTTCCACGAACCTGTAGCCTTTCTTGGGAACGGTCTGAATGTAACGCGCGCTTTTGCTGGTATCTCCCAGGGTCATCCGCAAGCGGTTCACGAGAACATCGAGGCTGTGCTCGAAATCGACGTTGCTGTCCGGCCAGAGGATGGATCTGATCTCCTCGCGCGTGATCAACTGCCCGGCACGGCCAAGCAGCAAGATCAGAAGGTCCAGGGATTGTCCCTGGAGAGGTACTATGCTTCCGCCGCGACGAAGTTGCCTGGCTCTCTCATCAAATGCAAACTCGCCGAACACTTTCATACTGCGACTCCTTACCGGAAGCGATTGCTAAATAATTTCTTAAGGAGGTGATTGTACCGCAATGAGCTTCTGAGAGGCGCAAATGAGGATATTTGAGTTGACGCGACTTGTGGGTTGCTGTGGGATGAGCCTCGTTCGTCAGAAGCTTGGCGACGATGCTGGACGAAAAGTCGCGCACAAGGGGGAGAGCAACAGTGCTTCGAAGGATAGCGATGTGGACCGTAGCGGTGGTGATGGGGTTGCTTTTTGTGGTGGTTGGATGGTCAAAAATGGCCGGAGCTTCGGGGATTAATTGGGCGGCGCGGCTCTCTCAATGGGGCTACCCTGGGGCATCGAGATACGCGATAGGGGGGATCGAGATTTTGGCGGGCCTCGGATTGCTGGTGCCGCCGCTTAGACGGTGGGCGGCGATTGCGCTGATGGTGGTGATGGCGGGCGCCTTGGTTACACACCTGATACACGGCGAATTTGTTCGACTACTGTCGCCGCTGATTTTGGGCGGACTGACTTATGGACTGTACTCGTGGCAGCCCAGTGCCTCTCAGAAAGCGTAAGGCCGGCCTAGTTGTGCGCAGTGGCGCAGGGATTACGCCGGCATTTGCTTTCATAGCTTTTGGGTGCTCAGCACAGACTGTGGATCGCCATTCTTTATCACGCAGGCGCTGGTAGTTCGACTTCATTTCCTGGAACCAGTTGCCGGCGGGTGGCCCCGAAGGGTTGAACGTCCATGCGCATTCTGAGCAGCCGAAGCCCTGAAAGCGCGGCTGTTCAATCCATATAAGCATGCGGAGCACTTCCATCCTGGAACGCCTCGCGAGGTGGGAGTAGGTTGCAGTCTCGGGCATGGCTTCTCCTTGTTGACTGGGTTGCCTTACGCCTGTGCCGAATGGACCAGGGGAAAAAACGACAGTCGCATTCTTCGCATCGATACGGTCGAATCAATAGCCTGCCAGGAAGGAGTCGACAATTCCTCTCGTTCTTGATCTGCGGATTTGGTCACTCTGACAGTCGGGGCACTCAATAGATTCCACAGCACTCTTCAGCGGGCATCTGATCTAAATGTGCGGTAAGGCGATTAGCCAGGAGTTGTGCTGAACGCTGCTCCTCCTGGCTGCTCGATTTTCTGCCAGATCGTGTTGTCTGCGCTTCACATGACAAGCGTGGCCGAGTGAAGTGACCATCAGGGTCACCGGCGAGCGATTCACAAGAAGTGTCCCAGCTACAACGAATCGGGTTTTTGCGGAGGCGCGCCATCAGGAAGGGGCTATGCGGGGGGCTTCCGTTTCAAGCGCGCGAATCCATTGCTGGAGACGTTCCGCTTCGCTGGTGATCATGGCGGGGTCGTGGAAGGTGTGAGCGAGCACGGACACGCCTTGCGTTGCGGAGAGAAGGTGCACGGCGAGGCCGCGGGAATCGGCACCTTTGCCGAGGGCCTGGAATTGCGTCTCCATCCAGGCGAGAGCCTCTGCAAACAATGCCGTCGATTTCCTGGCCACCGGGCCGCCGTGCTTGTGCAGTTCGGAGCACAAGGTTCCGACGGGACAGCCGCTGCGGGCCAGCGAGTCGCGGTTGTTGATCTTTATCTGGACGAAGGCGCACAGGCGCTCTTTGGGAGAACCGGCTTTGTCCAGTTCGCGCAGCAACTTCTTAAAGCGCGAGACGCGCAGCTCGACGATGGCGTCGCCAATGGCGTCCTTGGTTCTGAAGTAGTAGTAGACGTTGCCCAGCGGAATCTTGGCTTCTTTGGCGATGTCGGCAATGGCCGTCTGGGCGAATCCGTAGCGATAGGTGATTTTCTCGGCGGCTTGCAGGAGCCGGGTGCGGTTGTCTGCTTTCATTTTTGGCATTGCGCCGTCCTATAGTCAGTTGACTGACCCAATGGTAGGGGGAAGGGCGTGGCCGCGTCAACGGCGGGGGAGGTTGTTGACGGGGGAAGTGCTTGCGGGTATCGTCTCAGTCAGTCAACTGACTGCAAGAGCGCAAGAAAGTCCGTAGCGGCGGCGGCATTTCGCAGCAGCACGGAGGGACGACAAAGCAGAGCGTGAAAGAGAGGAACACCAGTGGTCGGAGATTCTCCGGCTGGCGCGGTATTGTCATCAACAAAGAGCAACGCTCTATTGGCCATCGGAGTGGGGGGCCTGATCGCCGGGACCCTGGACCTTACCCAAGCGATGCTTCTGTTTGGAAGGAGAATTCCGCTGGTGATTGCGGCCGGGCTGCTGGGGCGGCAGGCTTTGCATGGAGGCGCGGGCACGTATGTTCTGGGTGTAATCCTGCACTTCTTTATCGCTTGCTCGGCAGCGGCGGTTTACTACGGGGCGAGCCGCAGGCTGCGTTTTATGACGGAGCACGCGCTGGTGTGCGGTTTGTTATTTGGCGCCGCGGTGGAAGAGGTGATGAGTCTGGTGGTCTTGCCGCTCTCGGCGCTACAGGCGCGGGGGCCTTACACACTTCATGACCTGATTTTGGGGTTGCTGGTGCACATGGTGGTGGTCGGGCTGCCGATTGCGTTCAGCGTGCGGCGGTTCGCGAAATAGAAGGGTGCGGATTCGTGCTTGTTCGCAAGAAACCACAGAGGAGAATGAACTCATGAAGACGAACCATAGACCGGCCGTGGCCGAGGGCAATCGTATGAAATTCAAAAACTGGAGTGTTTGCGGGATGGCCCTGCTTTCGTTTGCTGCGGGATCGCTGATTACCGCGTACCTGACACACGTGAAGCAAGTGCGCGCGGACAGCAACCGGGTGTTCGAATTGATGATTTATCACACCGTGCCTGGCAAAGTGCCGGCGCTCGAGTCGATCTTTCGCGACGTTGCAAAGCTACAAGAAAAGCACGACCTCAAAGTGGTCGGCTACTGGGTACCCAACGATGATGCAGCTTGGGCCAACACATTCATCTACGTGGTGGCCCATCCCAGCCGGGAAGAGGCACAAAAGAATTGGGACGCGCTTCATGCCGATCCGGCTTTTCCAGAGTATAGGAAGCAGGCCGTCCCGCTTATAGAAAAGGCGGAGGAAAGGTATAAGGTGGACGAAGTGTATATGCGTGCGACGGATTATTCGGCGATGAAGTAGCGGACACGGCGAGCCGAGCATATGACACTACTGATATGCCGCATTGCTTTCCACCTTTGGTCCACCAGGGTTTTCTCCTTGCGGGGGTTCGCGCATGGGGGCGAACTGTGTGCAAGATTCATGATGGTGGTTCTCGGGTTCTCGTTAACCACGGCTGCCGCGGCGCCATCCGCGCACTGGGTGGTTAGCTGGGGCGCCAGCGCGGGGTGCTCAATGCGGGAATCGTTGGCAACCGGATTCTTCATGATGCGCCGCAGGAGGCTGTGGAACTCGGCGTAAACGGCCTGGCGCGCTTCGAGCAGGACGCGCTCGATCAGCCGGGAGTGAAATACGTGATCGTGCTGGAAGGCATCGTGGACATCGGGCTTCCAGGGACGGCGCTTGCGCCCGCGTCTGGGGAGGTCCGCGTGCATAATTTGATCGTGGGCATGAAGCGGTTGATTGAGCGGGCGCATGAAGGTTTTTGAGCGACGCAGACGCCCTTTTAGCGGCGCCAACACGGTTCCGGGGATGTTCAACGCAGAGAAAGAAGCACGGCGCAAAGCTTTGAATCAGTGGATGCGATCGAGTTACGCGTTCGGACTTTGACAAAGTGGTGCGCGACCCGGCGAACCCGGAAAGAATCCGGCCGGCGTTCGATAGCGGCGATCACCTGCATCCGAATGACCCGGGATACGAGGCCATGGGGAAAGCGATTGATATCAGCGTGGCCGGTGCCGAGATGCGGGGACCGGCTGATTGGCGTGGCGATCCGCTATTCGTGGGAGATGAGGTTGACGTGGAAGTGGGCGTCGGCCAGGCCGGCATCGACGAAGGCGTCTGCGCTGGGCCAGGCGGAATAAGGGCACATCTGGCGGCCGTCCCATCCGGAGAGGTGGATGATTTTGTCTTCGGCGAGTTTAGCGAGTTCGCGGCGGACAGATTTTTCGGGAACGTTGTAAAAGGCGGAAATGCGACGGGTGCTGATGCAGGCGGGATGGCGGCGAGCTCCGGCGAGGCGGAGAAGTTCGCGGCGAAGAGTGGCGGAGGAGGTCATGGTATCACCTAGCGGCTCATCAGAATTTTCAAGAAGGATCGAATTTACCGGGTCTGGCTATCCAGATTGATTCGCGTTGGCTTGGGCTCGTTTTCTTGGACCGGGAGAGTGTACCGCCAGGATGGGCAAAAGGAAAGCGCTTACCCTGGGCGCACAGGGCGGTGAGGCCGCCTGGTGCAGGAACGCCGGCTCTCGCCATTGCCCGTCTGAGCCGCTATGCTTGTGGCCTTCGATATGTGTGAAGCGCGGAGGGACACTTGGGCGCACCTCAGCAAGCCTGGATGGAACAGATCGCGAAAGTTTGTGACACGCTGAATCAAGGCGTGATTCTCAATGACAGCGGGAAACGAGTTGTTTATGCGAACGCGATATTCCTGGACATGATTCAGATGAATGCCGGTCAGCTTCTGGGGCGCCCGGCTGCGGATTTGTTTCCGGCGGAAGATGTGCCTCGATTGCTGGAGCTCATTAGGCAGAGAGAAGTTCGCGGGCGCGCGCGATATGAGTTTTATATTCCGCAAGCGGACGGCGGGCATTTACCGGTGGTGGTCACTTCGCGGCAAATCCAGGACCCGGAGGGAAACACGTTTGCTGTGGTAACGGCGACGGATATCAGCGAACAGAAGCGCGCGGAAACGGAACTGCGCAGCGCCAACGAGCAATTGATGGCGCGCCAGCGGCAGATGCAGGAAGAGCTGTTGCTGGCCGAACGAGTTCAGCAGAGCCTTGCGCCCAGGAGTTTGCGTTGGGGAGGTATCTCCGTGGAAGCGCATTATCAGCCGGCGTGGTCAGTGGGCGGCGACTACGGACTAGTCCTGCCCAGCGAGGATCACCTGGACGTGCTGGTTTGCGATGTTTCCGGGCACGGCATTAGTTCGGCGCTGGTGGCGAATCGCATTTACTCCGAGACCATGGCGCAGATGGAACGGTCCGTGGAGCTGGGAGCGATGCTGCGGCATTTGAATCATTTTGTAGTGACCAATCTGGCTAACTCCACGTTCTTTTTCACCGCGGCAGCTTTACGGCTGGACCGCGGCTGCCGGTCGTTGCAATTCGCCGGAGCCGGGCATCCTCCGGCGATGCTGCTGCGCCGCGGGGAAGCGCCGAGGCTGCTGGAATCGAGGAGCGGGCTTCTGGGATTGTTCGAAGATGCGGTAGACGCGGAGGCGACTATCGAATCCAGTGTGGAGCCCGGAGATCGAGTGCTGATCTACACCGATGGACTAACTGAGAATTTCAATGAGGCCCAAGAAATGCTGGGCGTCGAGGGCCTTCGGGAAATCGCACGGGCGGCTGCCGATCAGCCGTTGGCGGGGATGAAGCGGCAAATCCTTGAGCAGGTGGCGGCCTGGCGAAGCGGACCGGCTACAGATGACGTGTCGGTCGTGTTGGTGGAGATTCCATAGATTCGGCGGATCGCTGTCGTTTGGGCAGGGCGGCTGCGATACGGTCTGCGGCGCCGTTCCAGACGAGTTGGTGATAGAGCGTGTCCATTTGTGCTGGCGGCAACGGCTTGCCGTGAAGGAATGCGAGGGTGTTTCGGGCCGCCCTGAAGGACCCCCCTCTCTGCAGAGATCGGTGGAAGACGTCTTGCTAGTGGATTTGTTTGGTTTTGCGGGACATGTAGTCCATGAGCAGGTACTGGCCGAGGTTGTAGGGAGTGGTGAAATAGGCTTTGCCGCGGCACATTTCGGTGATTTTCTGGACGAAGTGAACCAGCGAATAGTCGCTGGCGAGCATGAAGGTGTTGATCATGATCCCGGCGCGTTTGCATTTGTTGACTTCTTCGAGAGTTTGGCCGACGACGAAGGGATCGAGGCCGAAAGCGTTTTTGTAGATGCGGCCGTCTTCGAGCGTGAGGGCGGAGGGCTTGCCGTCGGTGATCATAACGATCTGGCGCATGTCTTTTTTCTGGCGGAGCAAAATGCGCTGGGCCAGGCGCAGGCCTTCGCGGGTGTTGGTGTAATACGGGCCGACTTGCACGCGGGCCAAATCGGCGAGCGGAACTTCTTCGGCGGAATCGTGGAAGAGGACCAGGTTGAGCGTATCGCCGGGATATTGCGTGCGAATGAGGTGCGACAGAGCCATGGCCACGCGCTTGGCGGGAGTGAAGCGGTCCTCGCCGTAGAGAATCATGCTGTGGCTGCAATCGAGGAGCACGACGGTGGCGCAGGAGCTGTGATATTCGCACTGGTGGACCATGAGATCGGAGTAGTTCATCTCGATGGGAACTTTTACGCCTTCGCGGCGGACGGCGTTGAACAGCGTGGCGCTGATATCGAGGTTAAGCGTGTCGCCGAATTCGTAATGGCGCGAGGCGCCGCCGGATTCGACGCCGGTGGAGAGATCGCGCGTATCGTGGCGGCCGAAGCTGCTG
>Ga0210384_10007197_pt1 | contig 11745 bp, 7 predicted proteins | sample IncBWH2MmetaG_FD_160574 | JGI IMG/M metagenome (GOLD analysis project Ga0210384, IMG submission 160574) | Forest soil microbial communities from Barre Woods Harvard Forest LTER site, Petersham, Massachusetts, United States - Inc-BW-H-2-M | ecosystem: Environmental > Terrestrial > Soil >...
AAATGTCCGGCGGGCTGGTATCGGCGTTTTTACTATGCGCGATATCGACGAGCGCGGTATGCGCACCGTCATGGAAGAGGCGTTACGCATGGCCGGGCGCGGCACTGCCGGCTATCACATTTCTCTCGACATGGACTGGATCGATCCCGAAGATGCGCCCGGCGTGGGCACTCCCGTCCGCGGTGGCGCAACTTATCGCGAAGCGCACCTGGCGATGGAAATCATCGCCGACCACGGCCGCATGCTCAGTTTTGAAATCGTCGAAGTGAACCCGGTGATTGATGAGCACAATCGCACGGCGGATTTAGCCGTCGAACTGGCGCAGTCGGCGTTTGGAAAGAAAATTCTGTAAACCGCAAAATCCGCCCGGTTCCGGCTATGCCGTCTCCAGCTTCGCGACCTTTTCCAGGCCACGTTCTTCGGTCTCAATTTCGCGGATGCGGAACTTCTGAATCTTGCCTGTTACCGTCATCGGGAACTGCTCCACGAAACGCACATATTGCGGAATCTTGAAATACGCGATCTTTCCCTCACAAAACTTCCGTATTTCTTCCTCTGTCGAAGCTTCCTCCGCTTTTAGCCGGACCCAAGCCACGACCACTTCCCCCAGTCGCTCATCCGGAATTCCCACCACCTGCACTTCTGCCACCTTGGGATGAGCGTAAAGGAATTCTTCCACCTCCCGCGGATAAACGTTCTCGCCGCCACGAATGATCATGTCCTTGGCGCGCCCGGTCAGGTGAATGTACCCGTCTTCCCGCATCAGGCCGATGTCGCCGGTATGCAGCCAGCCTTCCGCGTCGATGGCGCGCGCGGTGGCCTCCGGTTCGTCGTCATATCCTTTCATCACCATGTAACCGCGGGCGCAGACTTCGCCCTGCTCTCCGGCCGGCACGGCTTCTCCATCCAGCAGCGAGACAATCTTCATCTCTGTACACGGCAGCGCCTTTCCGATCGTGGATACCCGGAGCTCCACCGGATCATCCGCCGCCGACATGGTCACTATCGGCGCGCTTTCCGTCTGCCCGTAGCCGATGGTCAGTTCCGAACATCCCATTTCGCACATCACGCGTTTCATCACTTCCACCGGACAGGGCGCGCCCGCCATCATTCCCGTACGCAGGCTGGACAAGTCGTAGGACTTGAAATCTGGCAGTCCCAGTTCGGCGATAAACATGGCCGGAACGCCGTAGAGTGCCGTCGCTCGCTCCGCCTGTACTGCCTGAAGTGTGGCGTGCGGATCGAACGTCCAGTTTGGCATGATGATGGCCGCGCCAGTGGCGAGGGCCGCCATGGTCCCGATCACACACCCGAAGCAGTGATACATCGGCAAAGGCACACAGATCCGGTCAAGCTCCGTGAAATGCATGCCCTGTGCCAGCAATTTCCCATTGTTCACCTTGTTGCGGTGGGTCAGCATTACGCCCTTGGGTTGACCCGTGGTCCCAGACGTGTACTGGATGTTAGCAATATCTTCCGGGTCCACGGTGTCGCTAATTTTGCCGGATGCGGTCAGTAACTTCTCCCACCGATCAGTGCCGAAAAAGATGGCGTCCTCAAGGCTCAGCTGCTTTCCCGATCGCGCCTCGTCCAGGACCTGCGCGTACTCCGCCCTACTGTCCCGTTCCCAAAGGAACAAGATCTTCATGCGCGACTTTTGCAGCGTGAACGCAAGCTCATGAGTGCGATATGCCGGATTCACATTGACCAGCACGGCCCCGGCACGCGCGCATCCCAGGTGCACCAGCATCCACTCGGCACAGTTCGTGGACCACAGCCCCACCCGGTCTCCGCGCCGTATTCCGAGCGATGCCAGCCCGCGCGCCACCGCGTCCGCCGCATCCCGCAGTTCGCGCCAGGTGTAACGCTTCGATTGGTGACAGGAAACCAGGGCCAGGCTATCGCCCCAGCGTTCAACGCCTCGATCGAGCACCTGCCCGATGGTCAACTCCCACAGCTCCTGGTCGGGACCGCGTGAGTAGCTGAGCATGAGACCGCCCTCCGTTTGTGCTGGTGAGTGCCCAGCATCGGCTATGAGCGACGTAATAGTACTAGGTTTTGGTCGTGGCTCAATTCGAAAAATCCCCTGTCCAAGCCGGTGTCATGCTGAGCCTGCGAAGCATCTTGTGTGATGCGGATGGGTACTGGCCGCAACTGCACCGCTACGCGCCAGATCCTTCAGAACTAAGGTCCATCAGGACGACGCCGGGTTGGGAGGTTGCCTGGACCCTCAGCCGGCAGACATATCCTTGACAAGAAAGTAACACCCACCTGACACCTGCCTCCTTGCCCCTTGCTAACTTCTCAATAGAAACCCTCAATCGGGAGGAAACTATGAAGGCAATTTTTGTGTTATTGCTGACGATGGTATGCCTGGGATGCGGATACAGCTCTCCCAAGGCTATGGCGCCGCAACCCGGGGTCATGCCCGCCGTGGCGCAGCTTGTACCCAACACCGCGAATTCCGGCGATCCTCAGTTCACATTGACGGTCAACGGCAGCAATTTTGCCACGAACGCGGTCATCAACTGGAACGGCGCAAAGCAGACCACGACCCGCATGACTGCCGGCCAGCTGACGGCGACGATCCCAGCCACCGCCATTGCTACCCCCGGCATGGTGCCGGTCACCGTAACCAACCCCGGAACTGCGGGCTCCGGTGGCATATACGGGAGCGGCGGCACCGCGAGCGAGACGTCCAACACGATGAACTTTACTGTGAACTAGGTCGGGAAGTTTCTTGCAAGAATGTTGGGTAACAGGTCGGGGCGCCGATGGATCGGAGCCCGGTCACGGCTATCGAATCAGGCGGCTTGTGTGGACTGGTTGTGGCCCCAGGCGCACGTACAAACCATCTTCTCCTGCTCGGTCTCCGAGGGGAACATGTGGTAGTACATCGCGATGACCATGGGGATGAATACGATCGAATTGTAAAAAAGATGCAGTTCCACGCGTGGGAAGACCAGCTGCAAAACACTGCAAGGCACTGGCTTGCCCCAGAAATTGTGGTGGGTCGTGGCCTGCCAGATCAGCAGGAAGTGTTCGATGTGGTGCCAGAACTGGATCACCAGAGCCACTGTCCACCAGGTCCGGGACCTCCCGGTAAATCCCTTGCGCAGGACCCAAATACCGGTAAGCATGATTAGAGCGTAGCCGTAGTGCAGAGTCTCGGACTTGATCAGCCAGGGATACCACAAACCAAGAATGCCATTGGCCATCGGGCGCGGCCATCCCATCACATAAATCTGGTAAGCCTGGACCAGGTGCTCGCCCCAATGTGCAAGCACGATAAACATGAAACCTTGCAAGGCCCGCTCATGCCAACGGGTGTTGAGCTTCTCGTAGAAGCTGGCATTCGCCTCAGGCGCGGCATGAACATTGGGAACCGCAGGACTTGAGACTGCCATAGCCGTCCTCCTTACAATCCCTTCCAAGTCAACCGCACAATTATATTGCCGCCGGCGCCCATTCGGAAGGCACAATCGGGGACGATATCGAGACGATTCGCCCGCCTTCTAGAATGAAAGTCTTGCGCTGACCTGAAGTTCGCGGCCCGGCGTCATCGCCATCGTGATGGTCCCGAACTGCGGAGTATTGACGAAACGGTTCGGTGTCCCCAGGTTGGTCTTGTTGAGCGCGTTGAAGGCTTCGGCACGGAACTGGAGCCTGGCTCTTTCCGTGACACTAAACGAACGCGCCAAGGCCAAGTCCAGGCTTTGCTGCCGCGGGCCGTAAACGGAATTCCGGCCAGCGTTGCCATACGTAAAAGCCGGGGGCGTAGCGAAAGCTGCAGGGTTGAACCACTCCGCGGCGGTGTGCGTTCCCGGGCCAAATTCAGGTTGCCCGGTGACATTCGCACGAATGGGGTTCTCTCCCAGGACTGTGCCGGAATTCGCCGTGTCGCCGAACACGGAGATGGTAAATGGCATTCCCGATTGCACCTGATAGATGGTTGAGAAATGCCAATTCTGCGTAACTAACCGCGCCCATTCCGTTCCACGAACCGCTGGAATGTCGAAAACGCTGCTGAGCGCGAAGCGATGGCCTACATCACAGCCCGGCCCTTTTTCGGCGTTGAGGTCCAGGTTGTTTTGCGGGATGGACGCTTCGTCCATGGCCGAGCGAAAGTCCGGCGCATTGGTCAGGTTCTTGGCATAGGTATAGTTGGCCAGAAAGCTCAAGCCGTGCGAATAGCGACGTCGCAGGTTAACGTAGCCCGCGTCGTACCAGCTTTGCGCTGTGTTTTCCAACAGGTTGATGGTGCTGACAGGGAAAGTCTGGCTCTGGACAACGGCGGTCGTGCTACCTGGCGGCAGCTTGGTCCCGGGGACAAAGGTCAGCGTCTTGAACGGACGCCGGGGGCCCAGAGGGCCGGGTCCAGGAAGCGTGTTATTGATCAAGTGCGCTCGTTGTAGGTGAAAGCCGCGGGAGCCGAGATATCCGATTTCGATCGACGTGTCCTTCCCCAGACTCTTTTGCACCGAACCATTCCACTGCTGAACGTACTGCGCAGGGGCATGCGGATCGAATGCAGTAAAGCTCACCGTGGTAGCCGGGAGTGCGCCCGTACCCAGGACCGGAGTGCCAAAATTCAACTCATTCGCAAAGAGCGAAGCTGGAGGAGTGAAATTGTCCGCTTGCTGCGTTTCCGGAAATACATAGGGCACGTTGTGCCGCTGGTTGCACCACGTATTCTGGTCTACAGGGGTGAAGAAGATGCCGAAAGAGGCATGAAGCACGAGGCCGCGATTGGGGAAGTTCTTGGCGATTCCAATACGGGGCGCAAAGTTGCGCTGGTTCGCATACATCAGCCCTTGCGGATATCCGTTCTGGCCGCCGACGAACACTGAAGGTACGCCATCCTGGAAGATCAGGTTGGTGTTGGTATTGTCCTTGTCGTACAGGGGGTTTGAGTATTCGTACCGTAAGCCCAGGTTCAGGGTTGTCGTCGGCGTGATCTGCCAGCTATCTTCGATGAACGCATCGCTGCCCCAATTGCGCAAATTCATTTGCGGGATGCCGGCCTGGCGTTGCTTGACGGCCGGCAAACTCAACAGCATGCTGGCGAACCCGGAACCGCTCCCATTGTTAAATCCAAATTCGGTGGTGTAGCCGTTGGTGAACTGATAGTAGCCGCGGTTCTGGAAAAATCCCCACATCGGCCATGTGTACCAATGGAAATCGCCCCCCATTTTGATTCCGTGACGTCCCCGCTGCCACGCGAAGGTGTCGCGGAATTCGTACATCGTGTCCCAGGCATGCATCGGGGTAGCGGCAAAGGTGTCCCCGATTCCGGTATAACCCTGGGCGGCGAACCAGGGAGCCCCCCAGGCGTTCGGGCCACCGAATCCCACGCCCTTAATACCGAGCGCCCCAACGATGTCATTCACTCCATCGTTTTGTGATGTGCGATCCATCGACAAGCGCGAAACCGCAAACGAACCAGTGTTGACCTTGTTCGGGGCGAAGATGTGGTTCCAGGAGATCACCGCCTGCTGCGAACGATTGTCGAAGTTTGCTCCGAACCCCGGAAGATCTTCCGTTGTGGCCGTCACCCCGCTGCTCGGCGAGAATCCATTTTCCGTCCCGATACTGTACCTTCCAAAAATGGTGTCGTCGTTCGCGAAATTGTGGTCCATGCGAACTGTGCCCTGGTCTTCTACGTGGATTTCGTTGCGCACATCGAGGTAATTGTTCGAATCCGGTCTCCCCGCCGTCATTGTCATGTTCGGTTGGGGCACATATTTGAGCAGGAAAGCGGTCAGAAGCGGATTCATCCTGTTCGACGGGATCTGATTGTTGGGAAACTGAGAGCGGGTGTAGGGAAAATTTGCCGGCCCGGTTGGTTTGGCCGGATTGAAGTTCGGGTTGGCAACTGCGGTTGTGGGATCGTAGATATTGATCCCGCTCATACTGAAGTCGCCCTGGATCTCATCTGGGGTGGGCACGGTCAGAACTTGCGCGTCCGCTTGTGACAAACGGAGACCTTCGTAGTTCAGGAAAAAGAATGTCTTTTTCCCGACGAGCGGTCCTCCGAAGGACGCTCCGAAGTTGTTCTGCACAAGATGATTATTTCCCATCGAGCTGAAGGTGCTCGCGTCCATCGCTCCGTTGCGAAGAAACTCGTAAACCGTCCCGTGATATTGGCTGGAACCCGAGTGCGTGACAATGTTGATCTGACCGCCGCCCGCTCCTCCCATGTCCGCCGTGTAGCTGCTGGTCTGCACCTGGAATTCTTTCACGGCATCGGGCGACGGGCTGAGGTTCTGGGTGTTGAAGGTTGGATCGGTGTTGGTCGCCCCGTCCAGCAGAAAGAAATTCGCATTGGGGCGACTGCCGCCAATGACCACAGCGGAGCGCTGGCCGGGGCGCCAGTAAAGGGGATTCGTCGAACCGGTTTGTGCGCCAAAACCTACGTGGGCGCCAGGCACGGTGAGCACCAGGTCGATCAGCATTCGTCCGTTGAGCGGCAACTCGCGGATGGACTGAGGCTCGATGACCTCTCCAACGCTGGCATCCCTGGTGTGCAGCACTTCATTCGCTGCACTGACGTTGACCCCCTGCTTGACGGAACCCAGAGTCAGGCTGACGGTAACCGTGAGTTTCTGGCCGACCTCGAGCCGAACCGATTGCTTGTCCGGAGCGAAGCCGGGTGCCTCGGTTGTAAGTTCGTAGTCATCCGGCAAGAGGGCTGAGGCTTCGAACAGACCACGCTGGTCCGTGACGACGTGGCGAACGGCCCCGGTGCTGGCGGCAGTCAGTTGTATCGCGGCCCCCACAACCGGCAGATGCTGCGGATCTGTAACCGAGCCCGTCACGACGGCATAGTTGCTTTGACCGAAGGCGGATAGCGCGAACCCCAGAACCAGCAGCAGCAAGCGTTTTTGCATCGACTTATCTCTCCAGAAAAAGGGTGCAGCAGGGATACGTCCGCGAATCTCGGGGAGCCTTGGGAGGTCGGTTGCAGCTGCACTCGACTGATGGTTCGCACGACGTTGCACGCCAACGTAGCTCTGAAGAAACCATCGATCAATAATAGGAAAGCACTAGGATTTGTATTTCGCTCAGCAGGCTTTCACGGACCGTCCCCTGCCCTGAAGTTGCGACCGGTGCGAATGGGCAGAAGCTTTGCTAAAGCAATAATTAGGAAGACACTAGCGGGAGACACTGGAAGGGAGATTCCTGCAGAAAAGGCGCTGAAGTCACCGCAGGAAGGCCGTCTTCCTCGATCGGGATTCGACGCAGGTTTACAAGTATTATTTCGTGCCACCCATGCACGCCGGAATTTCAATGTTCGCCGGACCCGTGAGCGGGCCGTAGTTCATCTGGACGCCACCAGCGCCGCTCGGATCAACCAACTCGATCCGCAGCGGCAAGCCGGTGTCCTTGGCCACGAACAGGTGCACCGTGCCCTGGGTCTTCTGGTTGTCGTAGGAATAAAACTCGTACCCATCGGCCATAGCACCGTTTACATTCTGATCGCCGATGGGGTGGAAGTCGGTGAGCTGTGTCGTGGACTGCGCGCCCGGCCCGCCCTGGGGGACGTCACGGCACTGCCAGGAAAACATATCCCGCTCCTTCTTGAGCATTTTGGGAACTTCCGCATGCGCCATTGCGACCCCTGCGGCAGTCATTCCTGCGCCGATCGCACCCATGGGACCTTCTGCCGCCGCGCGAGCGATCGTGGTCGCGGCCATGCGGTCCAACTCCGCCAGGTCGTGAGCTGCCTTTTCCTCGCTTTCCTTCAGTAATCGAGGCACCGCAGCCGAAGTTATGAGCCGCGCCGCGCGGCCGTTTTGCACCACCGCCCGAATCTCCCAGTCATCCACCGTTCCCGGCACGTCTGTGGCTGGCATTTTGTAGTGCATGGTGTATTGCCGCGTATTGCCCACAACCAGCATTTCCTGCGGGCTGAATATGCTCTGGGCCATTGCAGCCATTTGGGGATCGCTGGTGTGCATGGTCATGACCATGTGATAGCCGGGCTGGGTCTTCAGCCGCATGAACGAAGTATAGAGCGCGCTATCCATTGGAACCGGCACGCCGGTATGCGATGGAATGGAGTTGGCAGAGCGAGCTGATCCGCCTCCTGCCCCGGACCTCCTCGCGTTACGCTGGGCCATCGAGGCCTGCATGCGCTCCCGCATCTCAGGGGTCATGTTGGCCATCATTTGCTGCATCTGCTGCATCTGGTCCGGTGACATTCCCTGCGGCATCCCCTGGGAGCTCATGCCTTGGGGACCCATCCCCGACGATGTATCCGGGGCGGAGCCCTGCATAGTGGTCGCGCTTTGCGCCGGCGTCGAATTCTCCGCCGCCGCGGCAGCATCTTTCTTTTTCGATTCCGCAGCCAGCATGGCGCGTACCACTTTGCTGCTGACTCCGGCCTGGCTGAGCGCCTGTAGTCCAGCCGAGGAGAGATCGAACTGGATGTCTCGGGTGGCGATGGCGTTCACAATGGTGGCTTCCGGCGTCCCGGCTTTCACCATTTTCACCACGTCAATGTTGGTCAGCGGGGCATTGTTCTGTTGTGCGGTCAGGATGGTGGTGCTCAGGAAAAGCGCGCCCACAAAAATGCTGAGCTTCAGCAGTCGCATAACGCAGCACCTTTTGGCTACAGATTTGTGCGGCTGGAAAGTCTTTGGCCCTTGATCTTAACGCGCGACAACTCTTCGGGTCTGCGCCCCGAAGAAGTAATTACAAAACGACCCGCAGACTATCGGGGGCGCCGCCACCCGCTGCGTTCGCCCCTTATTGCGTGACCGTTTTTACCACGTCGCCGGTCTTGAAGCCGGTTCCGGTAACTGCGGTCGCGACTGCAGAGATATCGTCCACATCGGTGACCCGAATAATGCCGATTTGGCTGGACAGGCGGCGGATCACTTTCCCGGTGGACGGATCCTTGATTTCCTTCGACACCCGCTCGACTGCCAACTGGTCGCCGACCTTCACGCCGGCTTTGGAGCCGACGTTCAGGACGATTTGTCCCGAGTCAACCGCAGCGACGAGTCCATCAACGGAAATGGTGCGCGTCACCAGTTTGTCCTTGTCGGCGATCACCTCGACGCTGGTCTGCTGCACCGCGGCCTTTACCGCTTCGCCGAGGATCGTATTCTGAAAGTCACTGCTGGAGAAGTCGACATTGCCAGTTCCGAATCCCTTGGTGCCGACCCCTGCTCCCAGCAACGTGGTGCTCTCCCGCTGCGATTCGCCCTTGCCTTCCGCGACGCCCACAATTTCGCCGGTATCAACATCCACCAGGCGCGCCGTAATCGCCACAATGGCTTTGGACTTCTTGTGTCCGACATTGCCCAAGCCGAAGGGCACAAAACCGCCAGCGGCCCCGCCGATGTTGCTGGTTTTCGTCTCATTGCCGAATTGCGTAATGCTGCCCACGATAATCGCATCCACGCCCAGGAGTTTCCCCAGTTTGGCGGCGGAGGTCGGGTTGGCGCGATCGCTGTTGGAAAAGTTCTGCTCCTGCATGACCTTGTCCAGCGCCTTGCGCTCAATCAACGAATAGGTACCGTCTTTCACCAAATAGGTGACCATCAGATCGGTGATTCCTTTGCCCACGTCAACGTCTGTCCCAAAGAGCGCTGATATGCCACTGTGCACCGTAGCGTAATCGAAATCAATAACTGCCACGCGCTTCTTGCGCGGGGCCGCGGGTGCAGCTGCTACGGCAGGCGGGGGCGCTGGCGCAGCTACTGGTGCAGGTTCCGGCGCCGGTGCCGGCGCTGGTGGCGGCGCGGCCGCGGCTTTTGGTTTCTTCTGGGCCATGCCCAAGCCGGTCAAAAGAAGACACAACAACGCCACTAAACTGATTGTCCTTCGCATAGTGATTTTCCCCCGGAGCGAAATCAAGACAAGACCGTACTTTGCGGTCTGGTCGCCGAGGCTATCTTGGGTACAGCCCTTGACAACCCAGCCAGTATGACATTGTGCAAGAATGGGGAGGTCTTCGCAAGCCATAAACACTATGAAGAAACTACGCGTTGGCATCCTTTTTGGAGGGCGGAGTGGAGAGCACGAAGTGTCGTTGCTCTCCGCCGCATCCGTCGTTAGTGCCATTGACAAGAGCAAATTTGATGTTGTGCCTATCGGCATCACCAAGGAAGGCCGGTGGCTGACCGCGGGCGATGCGGAACTATTGCTGCAGGGAAAGGCGGGGCCTGCCCAGTCCCATCTGAGGGCCGGAGACCCCGATGCCACGCCCGGAGCCGCGGTTCTAGCCACCGGCCAAGCTGTCGTCGTTCCGCCCGAACCGCAGCGCCCGGGCGGATCTCTGGCGGCTTTTCAGTCCGAGGCTCTGACCCGTCGGGCGAGCGACCGGGCTATCAACGTCGATATCATTTTCCCCGTGCTGCATGGGACCTTCGGCGAAGACGGAACCATCCAGGGATTGTTCGAACTGGCGGATATTGCCTATGTTGGTGCGGGAGTTTTGGGTTCCGCCGCCGGCATGGACAAGGACGTCATGAAGTCATTGTTCCAGGCCGCCGGACTGCCCATCGTGAAGCACGTTACGGTCTTGCGCAGCGACTGGGAAAGCGCGCCCAAGAAGGTCCAGAAGCTGCTGGAGAGCAAACTGAAGTACCCGGTATTCGTGAAGCCTGCCAATCTGGGATCGTCGGTCGGAATCTCGAAGGCGCGGGAACGCAAGGAACTTGCCCCCGCCATGGAAGAAGCCGCCAAGTTTGACCGCAAGATTGTGATCGAAGAAGGCGTCGGCGGCAAAAAGCACAAGGCCCGCGAAATCGAATGCTCAGTACTCGGCAACGCCAAGCCCGCAGCTTCCGTAGCTGGCGAGATCGTTCCGGGAAAAGAATTCTACGACTACACCGCCAAGTATCTCGACGAAGGATCGCAGTTGATCATTCCTGCCAAGCTGAGCAAAGCCGAGACCAAGAAGATCCAGCAACTGGCAATCAGCGCATTCAAGGCGGTGGACTGTTCGGGCCTGGCGCGAGTGGATTTCCTGATGGACCCAAAAAACCGGAAAATTTACCTCAACGAGATCAACACCATGCCAGGATTCACCGCGATCAGCATGTATCCCAAGCTGTGGGCGGCATCCGGGCTGGCCTATCCGGAGTTGATCGAGCGCCTGATCCGGCTGGGGCAGGAGCGGCACGAGGAGAAAAAGAGAAATCAGTACAGCAGGTGAGAGGACCAGTTGCTGGTTTCCGGTTTCTGTTTCCAGTTCCTGATTTCCAGTTCCTGATTTTCAGCCCGTGACTTCTGGAAACCAGAAACTAGAAACCGGAAACTGCTTTTCTAGTGTCCTAAGAAGCGTTCCAACACATCCAGATCGCGTCCGGTGAGCTCGACGAATTTCTTGGCTCTGGCCGCGTCTCGGTGCTGCATTGCCTCCTCCGCCTTGAACAGATTCCCTTTCATGCTGGCCTGCTTTGCGACCATGTCTCCGCGTAGTCCGAAGCCGGCGGCGCTTTGCTCTTGCTGCAGGCGTTCCAGACTGGTGTTTACCGCAGCAGCGCGGTTGGAAAGCTGGTCAACCTCGTTCTCTAATTCGTCGAAGTTGGCTGAATCGTTGCCGGCTGGTGCTGCCATTCCGCTGTCGCCCTGCGAAGGCATGGCGCTATCGCTTGCCATTCCGTTCTGGGCAGTCAGCTTCCTGGCCCGGGGATGGCTGGGCTGCGCTGGGTTCGTTTCCTTTGGCGCAGGAGTCGCTGGGGCTTGCGGGGGCGGCATCGGAGCCGAAGTGTCAACCGACGCGGTGGT
>Ga0210384_10007199_pt1 | contig 11745 bp, 9 predicted proteins | sample IncBWH2MmetaG_FD_160574 | JGI IMG/M metagenome (GOLD analysis project Ga0210384, IMG submission 160574) | Forest soil microbial communities from Barre Woods Harvard Forest LTER site, Petersham, Massachusetts, United States - Inc-BW-H-2-M | ecosystem: Environmental > Terrestrial > Soil >...
CCAGATCGGAGCCCCAACGTATTCGATCGATCTTGCGCGCGCGATCATCTATTTGTGCCGTCACAACGCGCATGGGATTGTGCATGTCACGAATTCAGCCCATTGTTCCTGGTTCGAGTTCGCGCGGGAAATCGTCAGCGGGGCTGGCCTGAAAACCATCGTGCGTCCGGTCAGCACTGAGCAAATGGCGCGCCCCGCGCCGCGTCCCGCGTATTCGGTTTTGGCGCGATCCAGCCTGCAGGCCCAGGTAATGACCATGCCCCCGTGGCGCGATGCTTTGCGGCGCTACCTTGACGAGCGCGAATTTGCGGTTCCGCCCGGCATTGCTTCTCGCGTGTAGAGGCTGCTACGATCTGGCGGGGTTCGACGCACGGTGAAGTCCATCCTCAACTACATCGATGGCCAATTTGTCCGCGGCAAGCGCGAATTCCCCGATATAAATCCCGCTGATGGCACCGTGATCGCGGAAGTGAGCGAGGCCGATAGCGATCTCGTGGATCGGGCCGTCAGCGCGGCGCGCAAGGCATTGCATGGCGAGTGGGGCCGCATGGGCGTCCGCGATCGTGCCGCGCTCCTCCACAAAATCGCAGACGCTATTGAAGCGCGCTTCGATTGCTTCGTCGCGGCCGAAGTCGCCGATACCGGCAAGCCCGTTGCTCTGGCTTCAAAGCTGGATGTCCCGCGGGCCGCCGCCAACTTTCGCGCCTTTGCCGACTTGATCAAAACCGCGGGCTTGGAGTCCTTTCAGACCGAAACTCCCGACGGCAAGGCCGCTCTGAACTACGCCGTGCGCAAGCCGCTGGGCGTGGTAGGAATCATCACACCATGGAATTTGCCGCTGCTTTTGTTGACTTGGAAACTCGCGCCCGCGCTGGCCTGCGGCAACACCGTGGTCGCGAAGCCCTCTGAGGAGACTCCTGCAACCGCGACACTGCTCGCCGAAGTGATGCAGCAAGTCGGCGTTCCCAAAGGCGTCTATAACGTCGTCCACGGCTTCGGGCCGAACTCGGCCGGTGAATTTCTCACGCAGCATCCGGATGTAAACGCTGTGACCTTCACCGGCGAATCGCAGACCGGCGCCGCCATCATGAAAACAGTGTCGGCCTCGGTGAAGCCGGTTTCGTTTGAACTTGGCGGTAAGAATGCGGCCCTTGTGTTTGCCGATTGCGATTTTGAAGATGCGATCAACGGGATCGCGGAGGCGTGTTTTCTCAACACCGGCCAGGTTTGTCTGTGTACGGAGCGGGTGTACGTGGAGCGCACGCTTTTCGAGCGCTTCGTCGCCGCACTCAAGAGCAAAGCCGAGAGCCTGAAGATCGGATCTCCACTCGATCCGGCGACCAACCTGGGCCCGCTGATTTCTGCACAGCATCGTGACAAGGTCCGGTCGTACTACCGGCTCGCTCGCGAAGAAGGCGCGACGGTCCTGACTGGTGGCGGCGTTCCCAAATTCAACAGCTCGCTCGACAACGGCTTCTACATTCAGCCGACGATCTATACTGGATTACCCGAATCGGCGCGCTGCGTGAAAGAAGAAATCTTCGGACCGGTCTGTCACGTCGCCCCTTTCGATTCGGAAGGAGAGGCCATCAGCATGGCCAATGACACCAAATACGGATTGGCCGCTTCGATCTGGACCACGAATCTGAAGCGCGGCCATCGCGTCGCCCAGCAAATGAATGCCGGCATCACCTGGGTCAACTGCTGGTTTCTGCGCGATCTGCGCACGCCGTTCGGCGGCGTGGGGCTTTCAGGCATTGGGCGCGAAGGCGGCGCGCATTCGTTGAATTTCTATTCGGAGCTGAACAACATTTGCATCGGGCTGTGAGTTCTGCCGGTCAGAGCATGGCAAAAGTGGAGAGCAAAGTCGTTGCCGGGAAGGCCAGGCCGCGCGGCAAGTATCCGCACCTCAAGCGCGCCGGCGATTTCTTGATCGTATCCGGAACCAGCGCGCGCCGCGCCGACAACACCATCGCCGGCGCCGAGGCCGATGAATTCGGCACGCCGCATCTCGATATTCGTGCGCAGACCCGGGCCGTGATCGAAAACGTGCGCGACATTCTGCGGAGTGCGGGCTCCGATCTTGTAGACGTGGTCGAAGTCACAACCTATTTGGTGAACATGAACGACTTCGCGGGCTACAACGAGACGTACGGCGAGTTCTTCAGCCAGGATGGCCCCGCGCGAACTACGGTCGCGGTACACCAACTTCCACATCCGCATCTGCTGATCGAAATCCGGGCCATGGCGTACAAGCCGGAGAAATAGGAGACGCAATGCCGTCCATACGCAATCTGAAGGCGTTCAACTTCCAGTCCTGGATCGATGAGAACAAAGAAAAATTCAAGCCGCCCGTCGGCAACGCTCAGATCTGGGAAGACGGCGAAATGATGGTGACGGTCGTCGGCGGACCCAATCAGCGGCGCGACTATCACGACGACCCGACCGAAGAATTTTTCTATCAACTCAAGGGCAACATTTATCTTCGCATCATGGAGACTCCAGGCAAGCTCCCGCTCGAAATTCCGATAAAAGAGGGGGAAATGTTTCTTTTACCCAAGCACATGCGCCATTCGCCGCAGCGGCAAGCGGATACGCTCGGCGTCGTGGTTGAAATGCCGCGCCCCGAGGGCGCCCTCGACGGATTCGAATGGTATTGCCCGAGTTGCCACCAACTTGTGTATCGAGCGGAGGTCAAGCTCAAGAGTATCGTGCGTGACCTGCCGCCGTTGTTCGAACAGTTTTACGGCAACGAAAGTCTTCGCAAGTGTAAACATTGCGGCACGATTCATCCCGGCAAAAAGTAACACCGGGCAGACCAGTCACTGATCGAAGTCACGATGCCAGTCATCGATATCCACAATCATTTCTTCCCGCGCACGTGGCCCGATCTTTCTGCCCGCTACGGCACGCCCGATTGGCCATGGATTAAGCACAAGCACACCGAGCCCGGCAAGGCCGACATCATGGTCGGCGATAATGTTTTTCGCAAAATCAATTCGGCCTGCTGGGATCCCGAAGTGCGCCTGAGGGAGATGGATCGTGATGGCGTCGACATCCAGGTGATGTCAGCGACGCCGGTGCTCTTCGCCTATGATCGTCCGGCAGAGCACGCGCTCGATTGCGCTCAACTCTTCAACGATGCAGCGCTGGAACTCTGCGCCCAAGGCAAGGGTAGGCTGAAGTCTCTGTGCCAGGTTCCACTGCAGGATATCGACGCTGCCTGCAAGGAACTGACGCGCTGCATGCGCGCGGGCCACCTCGGCGTGCAGATTGGAAACCACGTCGGCGAAAAGAATCTTGACGATTCCGGCATCGTTACCTTTCTGCGCCACTGTGCTGACGAAGGCGCGGCAGTGCTCGTCCATCCCTGGGACATGCTGGGCCGCGAGCGCATGCCGAACTACATGATGCCGTGGACCGTGGGAATGCCTGCCGAGACCCAGCTCAGCATCGTCGCCATGATCCTCGGCGGAGCTTTCGACAAGTTGCCGCCAACCCTCCGCATTTGCTTTGCCCACGGCGGCGGAAGTTTCGCGTTCCTGCTCGGTCGGCTTGAGAACGCATGGCATCATCATCCGGTAGCGCACGGGGTCTGCGAAAAACCGCCGAGCCAATATCTGAACCGTTTCTATGTCGATTCGGCCGTCTTCGACGAGCGCGCACTCCAGTTTCTGGTTAAGGCCATGGGAGCGCAGCGCGTCATGCTGGGCTCGGACTATCCTTTCCCGTTGGGCGAAGAGCGCGTGGGCACGCTGGTTCGCTCGAGCCATTTCCCGCCAGATCAGAAGGCGAACCTGCTCGGCAAAAACGCTGAGATATTCTTAGGACTCAGAAAACCAGTCGAGGAGGCAGAGCAAAAATCACCCGCCGCTAACCAACTCACCTACAGCTCGTATCTGAAAGTTCCCGGCTTGCTCGCGCTGCAGGAGCCGCAATCGTCGCCGCAACATCACGATGAAATGCTCTTCATCATTGTGCACCAGACCTATGAGCTCTGGTTCAAAGAGCTGCTTCACGATCTGGACGCGGTGGTTTTGAATCTGCGCGCGGCGGCGGCCAATCCCAACTCGCGCGATGAAGTCTACGAAGCGGCGCGCCTTTTGCGGCGATGCACGGAAATCACTCGCGTGCTGGTCGAGCAGTTCACGATCCTCGAGACCATGCTGCCGACCCACTTCCTGGCTTTCCGCGGCAAACTGGAGCCGGCCAGCGGATTTCAATCGGAGCAGTTCCGCGAACTGGAGTTTTTGTGCGGGCTGAAGGACGAAAAAATGCTCAAGTATCACCGGCCCACTCCCGAAGCGCATGAGCAACTGGAGCGCCGGCTCCGCGAGCCGTCGCTGCGCGATGTGCTCTTCGATGCGCTGCGGGCCGCCGGTGTGCTGGCGGCTGCCGGCGACAATGAAAGCGAACGCGAGCAGTTCAACGCGCGCGCGCGGGCAGTACTCGCGCTCTATCGCGACGAACGCAGTCATCGCGACTGGATCGACGTCTGCGAACGCTTGACGGAGTTCGACGAACTGGTGGTGAGCTGGCGCCTGCGCCATATTCAGCTGGTGGAGCGTGTGATTGGCGTGCGCATGGGCACGGGCGGCAGCGCCGGCTCGTCGTATCTCAAGCTCACGCTCGACAAGAAATTCTTCCCGGAACTGTGGGAGGCGCGTACGCTGCTGACCGAATGAAATCCCGCGTGCGCTGGAACCTATTGCCGTCCGCATGACACCCGATTTCCAGACGATCACTCTCGTAGGCGCCGGACTCAATGGTCCGCTGCTTGCCCTTGGACTCGTCAAGCGAGGATTTACGGTCGAGATTTACGAGCGTCGCGCCGATATGCGGCGCGTGCACCAGAGCGCCGGGCGTTCGATCAACCTCGCATTGTCCACCCGCGGAATCCATGCACTGCGCCAGGCCGGCTTGTGGGACGAGATGCGGAAGATCGTCATCCCGATGAAAGGTCGGATGATGCACGCTGTCAGCTCGGAGCTGACATTTCAGCCCTACGGCAAAAGCGAAAGCGATGTCATCCATTCGATCTCGCGCGCGGCCTTGAACATCGCCTTAATGGATGCCGCAGAGGCCGCCGGTGTGCGCTTCTTCTTCCAGCAACGCTGCACAGGTGTGGATTTGCGCACCGGCGCGATCCGCCTATGCAACGAGCAAACCGGGAAGGACACTACCCTTACAGCGCAAGTTGTCATCGGTTGCGACGGATCGGCGTCCACGATTCGCAACGAAATGCTGAAGCTGAACCGCTTCAACTTCTCGCAACAGTATCTCGACTACGGCTATAAAGAACTTACAATTTCGGCGGCAGCGGGAAAACACGCCATGGAGCCGAACGCGCTGCACATCTGGCCGCGCGGCAACTATATGCTGATCGCGCTGCCCAACACAGATGGCACGTTTGCCTGCATTCTCTTCCTGCCGTTCCAGGGACCCGACAGCTTTGCGCAATTGACGACGCCGACTGCGGTTGTCGAGTTTTTCCGTTCTCGTTTTCCCGATGCCTTTCCCTTGATGCCGAACGCGGCCGAAAACTTCTTCGCCAATCCGACGGGCGCGATGGTAAGCATCAAGTGTTCGCCATGGCACGCCGAAGGACGTGCGCTTCTGCTCGGTGACGCCGCGCACGCCATCGTTCCTTTCTTCGGACAGGGCATCAATTGCGGTTTCGAGGACTGCACATGTTTCCTCGATCTACTCGACCGGCACGGCGCCGACTGGCAGCGCGTGTTTCGCGAGTTTGAGGAATCGCGCCGGGTCAACACCGACGCCATTGCCGATCTGGCCGTCGAGAATTTTGTCGAAATGCGCGACCTCGTCGCCGACCCCCGATTCTTGCTGAAGAAAAAAGTTGAGCTTGCGCTTGAGGCAAAATATCCACAACTGTTTGTCCCGAAATACGCCATGGTTACTTTTCACCGCATCCCATACGCGATCGCGTTGCAGCGGGGCCGTGTGCAGGATCGCATGCTCGCGGAGTTGTGCGACCCCATCGCGCGCGTCGAGGAACTCGACTGGGCGAAAGCCGATCGGCTAATTTACTGCCAGCTCACTCCGTTGGAGTTGGCCTCGTGAGCGGGGATCGCTTCCACGCCGGCAGAGATTTTGCCATCGCCATGGATGCCCGCGATCCGCTGGCGCACTTTCGCGAGCGTTTTCATCTTCCCAAGGCAAAAGACGGCAAGAACTCCATCTATCTCGCCGGCCACTCCCTGGGCCTGCAGCCGAAGAGCGCAAAGTCCTATCTGGACCAGGAACTCCGCGATTGGGCTGAGTTCGGCGTCGAAGGCCACTTTCACGCGCAGGATCCGTGGGTGCCCTATCACCGCCTTCTGATGCGGCAGACCGCCGAACTCGTTGGCGCCGAGCCCACCGAAGTCGTAGTGATGAACTCGCTGACCGTGAATCTGCACCTGATGATGACTTCGTTCTATCGGCCGACCAGGCAACGGCACAAGATTCTCATCGAGCGCGGCGCGTTTCCTTCGGACCAATACGCCGTGAAATCGCAGATTCTCTTTCACGGATTTGATTCTGCAACGTCGCTGCTCGAACTCACGCCGCGCGAAGGCGAGTTCTGCTTACGCGACGAAGACATAGAATCCCTGATCGAGCGCGAAGGCTCGACCATCGCGGTGATTCTGTTGGGCGGTGTCAACTATGTAACCGGGCAAGCTTTTGACCTCCAGCAGATCACAAAAGCTGGACATCGCCAGGAATGCGTAGTGGGATTCGACCTTGCGCACGCCGCTGGAAATCTTCCGCTCCGTCTGCACGATTGGGGCCCAGATTTCGCCGCGTGGTGCAGCTACAAATATCTGAATGGCGGGCCGGGCTGCGTTGCTGGATGTTTCGTGCATGCGCGTCACGCCCAGGCATGGAACCTGCCGCGCTTCGCGGGCTGGTGGGGGCACGACGAAAACTCGCGTTTTCAGATGGGCCCCGAGTTTCATCCCATGGCGGGAGCAGAGGGTTGGCAACTCAGCAATCCGCCAATTCTGGCGTTGGCGGCATTGCGGGCCTCAATGGAAATGTTCTCCGAGGCAGGCATTCATCGCTTGCGCGAAAAGAGCATCTCTCTCACCGGATACATGGAATTTCTTGTGCGGCACCTCTTAGCCAGTCAGAGCGCGCCGCAGTTCTCCATCATCACTCCGCCGGATCCCGGCGGGAGGGGCGCCCAGCTTTCGCTTCGAATTCCGCGCGACGGTCGCAGGCTCTGCGAAAAGCTTGCAGCCGCCGGCGTAATCGGTGACTGGCGCGAACCCGATACGTACCGTGTCGCGCCCGTGCCTCTGTATAACTCCTATCAGGATGTCTACGAGTTCGCGCAACGTTTCGCAGCGGCCTTGAACGAAACGTAAGTTGCCTGCTGAATCGTAAGTGGCACCCTTTCGATTCGTGTTTCCGTGTTACTTCCGTAACAGGAATGCTCCTCGAAGCGAACCTACAATCACGGAGTGGGGAAGTCTCCGCTCCAGTACGTGGGGAAGTGGACGCTCGTCGTCTGTGCAGTGGTGTTTGTCCATGTTTTGTTGTCTGTTTTCGTCCCGCGAGGCTTTGCTCTCACGGCGTTTGGCGATCTTCTGCAGTGCGCTCTTCTGCTTTGCGCGGCGGTCGCATTCTTCTCCAATCTGAAAGCATCTTCGCGGAAAGCCCGTCTCTTTTGCGCGCTCATGGGCCTCGGATTCGGAATGTGGCTGGTGGCGCAGATCCTCTGGACTTATTTCGAAGTCTTTCTCCGCCACGAAACCCCAAACCCTTTTGTCGGCGACGTCATCCTGTTCTTGCATATTGTCCCAATGATGGCGGCCCTCGCCGTTCAGCCCCATCTTCGGCAGGATGACCGTGCGCTGCGCCTGGGCACGCTCGATTTTCTATTGCTCCTGACCTGGTGGCTCTTTCTGTATTTGTTCATCGTGATTCCGTGGCAGTATGTCCACCCGGTCGAATCGACCTACGGCACCAGTTTCGATTCTCTCTATGTTTGTGAGCAGTTCGTTCTCGGCGCCGGCCTGGTTCTGGTGTGGCGGCGCAGCCTGGCTGCGTGGCGCAATATTTACGGACAGCTTTTCGCAGCGGCGGCGCTGGCTTGTGTGGGTTCGCTGATGGCCAACGAAGCGATCGATCTTCACATCTACTACACGGGAAGTCTGTTCGACGTGCCGCTTGTAGCCGCCATGGCATGGTTCGCGCGCATTGGCTACCAGGCGAGAGAAACGGCCACGCAGGACCCAGCAGACACGACATTTCAGAGTAACGGTATCTGGCAGGCCCGTTTGGCGATGCTCGCAGTCTGCGTAACGCCGCTTATGGTGGCGTGGGCGCAGTACGGTGGAAACGCCCCCCATGAGGTGCGCACCTTCCGCATGCTGCTCACGGTCGCGGTCATGATCACCATGAGCGCTCTGGTCTTTCTGCGCCAGCACCTGCTCGACAAGGAATTGCTCAACCTGTTGCGCTTGACGCGGCACAACCTCGACGAAATGTGCCTGATGAAAAACGAACTCGAAAGCAAGGAGCACTCCCTGCGCTGGCACAGTCTCGAGCTGCAGCGTAAGAATCTTGAACTGCAGGAGATCTCATTCACCGATGTCCTGACCAGGGTTTGGAATCGCCGTTATCTGGAAGAGATTCTCACTGCCGAAGCCGGGCAGGTTCTGCGGAACTATCAGCGCGCGCGGGGCGGCGGAATCAGGAAGATGGACCATCGCGACCTGGTCTTCATCATGGTCGACGTCGACTTCTTCAAAGAAGTGAACGACGAACACGGTCACCCGGCGGGAGACCGCCTGCTCCAGCTCGTGGCCGAACGGCTTTCCACCGTGGTTCGCAAATCCGATGTGCTGGTGCGCTGGGGCGGCGAAGAGTTCTTGATCATGAGCCGCTCGACCGATCCCGGCGGAACCCCTGCGTTCTGCGCCCGCGTTCTTGAAGTGATGGCGGCGGAGCCGTTTGATCTCGGCGGGGGCATGGTGGTGCGCAAGACCTGTTCGGTGGGATGGGCCGCTTATCCCTGGTGCCGCGGCGCTTTCGAATCTCTTTGCGCGGAAGAGTCAATCGCGCTGGCGGATGCCGCTTTGTATCGCGCCAAGGCTCTGGGCAGGAACCAGGGCGTGGGATTCGTCGCCAGCGACGCAGCCAGCCGCACGCCGGAGGCGATCACGCTCGCTTCGGTTCAGCAAGACAACTCCCACCTCGCGCGCACTATCAATACGGAATGCCCGGGCACTTCAGCTATTTCTGAGAGTGAGGCTCAAGCTGCAAGGTCCGCCAGCGGTTCGAATATTTGAACCGCAAGAACCCGCCATACTTTTCAGCCAACGCACTCTGCTTGACCTCGGCCTGCGGCTTGACTACATTGAGGAACCGGCTCCCCGCGATCGAGGCGACACTCTTCCATGAATGCAAAGAATCCTGTGCGCAAAACCGGCCTTCGTCAGAAGGCGCAACTCATGTCCGCTTCGGAGATTGAACGCACGCTGGTGCGCTTGGCGTATGAAATCGTAGAAAAAAACGGCGGAGTGGATGCTCTGGGTCTGGTCGGCATTCGCCGCCGGGGTGTGCCGCTGGCCGAACGGCTGGGCAAGATCATCGCTCGCATCGAAAACGCCAAGGTGCCCGTGGGCACGCTCGATATCACGTTCTACCGCGACGATTTGTCGACGCTCGGTCCCAAGCCCGTGGTCCAGGAAAAAGAAATCGGGTTCCCCATAGAAGACATGAACATCGTTCTGGTCGACGACGTTCTCTTCACCGGTCGCACCACCCGCGCCGCCCTCGACGCGCTCTTTTCTCACGGACGGCCTCGCCGCGTGCAGCTATGTGTGCTGATCGATCGCGGGCACCGCGAAATTCCCGTCGAGGCCACCTTCGTCGGACGCAACGTGCAGACCGCCACCAACGAAGTGATTGAAGTCAAGCTGACCGAGATCGACGAAGCGGAAAAAGTTCTGCTGATGGAAAAGTAGCGGCTCTGCGAATCGTTGGAAGAAAGCTGGGTAAGAAAAAAGGACGATGGCCTGAGCCACCGTCCTTTTTGTTTGATGCGAACTCTAAATCTTCGTGCACACCGCTTTGGTTTGCGTGTAGTTGTTGAGCACTTCGTGGCCCATCTCGCGGCCCCAGCCGGACTGCTTGTAGCCTCCGAACGGCATGGCCGCGTCAAAGACGTTGTAGCAGTTGATCCAGACCGTGCCCGCGCGCAGGCGCTCCGCCGTGCGATGCGCCTTGCCGATGTCGCGCGTCCATACCGCGGCAGCCAGTCCATACTGGCTGTCGTTGGCCCGCGGGACGATTTCCTCGGGATCGCTGAACGGCATTGCCGTCACGACCGGTCCGAAGATCTCCTCCTTCACCACCTTCATGTGCTCCTGCGTGTTGACGAGCACCGTCGGCTCCACAAAGTATCCGCGGTCGCTGGCTTTTTTGCCGCCGGCCATGGCCTTCGCGCCTTCGGAGAACCCGGCTTCCAGATATCCGCAAACCCGATTCAGTTGCTCCTCTGAAACCAACGGTCCCATATTCGTTTCGGGATCGAGTCCCGAGCCGACTTTGATCTTCTTGGCCGCCTCGGCGACTCCCTCGACCACGCGGTCAAACACCGATTTCTCCACATACAAACGCGAGCCCGCGCAGCAGCACTGCCCGTGGTTGAAGAAAATCGCGCCCGCCGCTCCCGGAATCGCCGCATCGAGATCGGCATCTTTGAAGACCACATTGGGCGACTTGCCGCCCAACTCCAGCGTGACTTTTTTCAAGTTCCCAGCTGCGGCGTGCACGATCAGCTTGCCGACTTCGGTCGAACCGGTGAACGCAACCTTGTCAACATCCGGATGCGCCGCCAGTGCAGCTCCAGCCGTCTCGCCGTACCCGGGAACGACGTTGACCACGCCTTCGGGGAACCCGGCTTCCATCACCAGTTCGCCCAAACGCAGCGCCGAGAGCGGCGTCTGCTCCGCAGGTTTCAACACCACCGTGCAGCCTGTGGCCAGCGCTGGACCCAGCTTCCACGCCGCCATGAGCAGCGGGAAGTTCCAGGGAATGATCTGTCCGACCACCCCGATCGGCTCGCGCAGCGTGTACGCCAGATACTTTCCGCCCGCCGAAATTGGAATCGTGTTGCCTTCGACCTTGGTGGCCCAGCCCGCCATGTAGCGGAGCACGTCGACGGCCAGCGGCACGTCGGCGACCTTGGCGACTCCCAGCGGCTTGCCATTATCGAGGCTCTCGATGTAGGCGAACTCTTCCGTGTGCTGTTCCAGCAGGTCAGCGAGTTTCCAGATCAGGCGCCCGCGCTCCGAGGGACTCATTTTGCGCCACGGACCGCCTTCAAACGCCTTGCGGGCCGCGCGTACCGCCTGCTCGATATCGTCGCGATCGCCCTCAGCTACTTGCACCAGGACTTCGCCAGTCGCGGGGTTGTAAGTCGGGAAAGTCTTCCCGGAAGCGGCGTTGACCCACTTTCCGTTGATCAGCATTTTTCGTGGTTTGTCGATGAACTCTGCGACTTGCGGATGAATTTGCGGGGACACTGCGATACCCATAAGGGACCTCCTAGGTCAGACCGATGCGTGCCAGAGAAGACGATGCCGCATGAAGGAAAACAACAAAGTTTATGCTACCCCCGCAAAGAATCAATTGCAAACGGTCAGCGCATGTAGCCCCGGACGCATTCGTCCGGCGTCGCGCGAAGCGCGATTCTCGCAAGAAGCACGGAACGGCGTGCCGAACAGC
>Ga0210384_10007200_pt1 | contig 11745 bp, 9 predicted proteins | sample IncBWH2MmetaG_FD_160574 | JGI IMG/M metagenome (GOLD analysis project Ga0210384, IMG submission 160574) | Forest soil microbial communities from Barre Woods Harvard Forest LTER site, Petersham, Massachusetts, United States - Inc-BW-H-2-M | ecosystem: Environmental > Terrestrial > Soil >...
GATCCGCTGAAGCAGGCTCAAGAGAAAGCTGCGTGCAATCCGCGTTCAGCAAAGCCACCTCGTTCTGTAATTTGGATTTAGCAACCTGCAACATTTCCGGCGAGGAGTCCACGCCGAGGAGACTCCGCGCGCCGGCATTGTGCAGTGCCGCTAACCAACGCCCCGTGCCGCAACCCAGATCGACAACGTCAAGCCCGCGCACCACCGGCATGATCGATTCGAGAATGCGCCGTTCAAGAGACAGCATCGGATTCGGCGCGCTGTCATATGTCTGCGCCCAGACGCTGTACCCGTCTCTCGAAGAAATCGCCGCCGCTGTGGAAGTGGAAGCCATAGCGAGTGCCAAGCGAACCTACAGGCTCTCCTGCTTGGGCTTACGCAAAGTAATAAAATCCTGCGCCAGCCGCAATTCCTTGGGGAAGGCGTAGAACCGCGTCGCGTAGCGCCACGAGCTGAGTGTTTTCAGCAGCGTTCTGCTCCACCGCGGCGCGCGAATATCCTGCACCGTGGGCCAGCGCGAATTGATCACCACCTCGAAATTGTCGATCAACTTTTTGGTTTTGCGCTTCAGCCACGGAGTATTGGGGTCGATGCGCAGCGTGAACTCCATCCATCGCTTGGTGGCCCATTCGTCGGGCGTATCGGGAAATGCCACTTGGCCCTCGATGTTTCCATACATGGCAGTTCGCTGCGGCACCGGTGTGTAGTGGTAAATGATGATTTCCGATTGCTTGTTGATGCGCTTGATCTTGCGAATGAATTGCAGCGTTTCGCGGGTATCACGTTCGGGGTCGCGCGGATTTCCGATCACAAAAGAAAACTCCGGGATGATTCCGAACTGGCGTATGCGCTCCGCGACCGCCAGCGTCTGCTCAGTAGTGATGTCCTTTTGCATTTCCTTCAGCACCCAATCCGAGCCGGACTCCGCACCAAAGAAAATCATGGTGCAGCCGCCCTTGCGCAACGCGGCAAGCGTCGCATCCGAGTAGCGATTGAACGTGTCGATACGCGCTTCGCACCACCACGGAAGATTCAGCGGAGTGATACGCTCGGCAAGCTCCACCGCGTGGCTTTCCTTGAGAAAGAAATTCATGTCGTAGAACTGCACCGAATCCGCGCCGTACTGCGTTTTCAAGTGGCGCAGGATCGCCTCGGTGCGCGCGGGAGTCTCGACCAATTCACGATTGCCGTAGGCCGCGTGCACGCCGCAGAAGCTGCACCGGAACGGACAACCGATGCTGGCGTGATGCGCGGCGGTTCGGCGCCCAAAAAACGATGGGCGCAGGTATTTTTCGACCGAAACGCGGTGAAAGGGCGACCAGGGAAACGCATCGGGCGGCTTCATCAAACGCTCGGGGTTGTGGCGATGCAATCCGAAAATATCCTTGAAGGACAATCCGAGAATGCCGCCAAGCGGACGATTGCCGCGAATGGCGTCGAGCAATTCGAGCAATGTATCTTCGCCTTGTCCGCGCACCGCGTAATCGACGTAGCGTGCATTGAGCGTGGCGTCGCTGTAGATCGAAGGAAAATAGCCACCCCAAACGATCGGCAATTTCGGGAACAAATTGCGAATCTCGCGACAGGTCACGATGGCCGCAGCCATCTGCGGCCCTGGCATCACCGTGACGCCCAGCAATTCCACGTTGTTGTGGCGAACCAGGTCCGCAATGATTTCCGTGGGGTTTTCCTCTACGTTGCCATCGACGATTTCGTATTCCTCACGGCCTTCCAGGACCGCGGCCAGGGCCATCACGGATAAAGGAAAGCGGCGGTTGCGGGGCCGGGTGGAACGCGGATTAAACAGAATGATCATTAGTTTTTCACCTGTGCGACGTAGATGCGAAATTGAGATGGTTCGCGGCGATTCTCCAGCCGCGAACGAAACGGACGCATGGCCCAGCGAAATCCGTACCACACGCGATGAACCCGCCACTCGAGTTCGAGCTTCGCTTCCAACGCCAGCAGCCGCGCTGGCGTTAGATATTCGCCGCTTTTCAGGCTGTCGGACTTGACGCCGAAGTTTTTTTGAAACGTTTGCTGCCGCTCTTCCAGCATTTGCTGGCCGCAGGATTCCTGGGAGTATGTAGGTGTATCGGCAATGATGATCGTTCCGCCGCGGGAAAGGCAGCGGATGGTTTCCGCGAGGGTCCGCTCGTAATTTTCGGAGTAATGGAACGAAGCATTAAAGATGGCGCAATCGAATTGGTTGTCGGCAAAGGGAAGATTGTCCAGTTCGGCCCGGAACCGGGGGAAGAAATTCGCAAGCGCGGATTGGTAATGGACCGCAGCGCCCAGACCGTCGAATGCATTGCCCAGCAAATCCACGGCGACAGGTTGATGACCCAAAGCCGCAAGGCGATAAGACATCCAACCGTTGCCGGCTCCGAGATCGAGTATTTTCAGGCCCGCGTTGCCTTTTTTGCGGCGCGCCGGAGAGAGCCCAGTTAAAGACAGCATGGGCAAAATATTTCGCACGATGTAACGGAACGTTCGCGAGCGAATCGACCATTGCCAGGCATTTCGCCCAGTAATGTCGCGGAACGGCAGTTCTAGATAAAATCCCGGCGAGTCAGAGCCTCGGCCTTCTTGTTTGCGTACGTGCTCATATTCCTGGATGAACCGCGCGAAATAACGCTGGCGAACCGAAGGCCATGCGCACCAAATCCCGGCCTCCTGCTTGGTGGCGAAGGAACACACTTGGCAGACGACTGCCTGATGATTCCCTGCCAGCGAGTCATACGAACAGGCAATGCCGTCTTTTCTGCACGCTGGGCAGCGCAACATGATCGCGGACACCGACGGCGCAAATTCAACGGAACTCTGACGCCCGCCAATGGGCAAGCCATGTTCCTGAATGGTGTCGGTCGCGCTCAGCGGGGGCATCGTACAAACTCCAGAAGAACGTGATCGCCTGCATCTCGCAATCCCGGCCAGGCGCTGAACGCGCGATCCAGTTTTTCCAGCCAGGCAAGTTTGCTGGTGTTCTCGCGCACCCACGGCTCCGCGTAAGACGGCGGCACGAACAGTCCGATAGCCCGGCGCGTTTCCAGGCGAAACCACGGCGCAAACGCTCTGCGCACGCTGGCAATCGTTGGATATGAAACAGAAATGCTAGAATCTCCAAGCCGCGCGGTGGCTCTCCCCGGGAATCTACGGAACGCCTTCTTCGCTTCTCCGCGAACCACAAACCACAGAACTTCTGCCAGGCATACCCGGCTCCACAAACAAATCAGAACCCTGGCGCCCGGTCGTACCAGCGCAGCCAGGTTGCGCGCGACCGGTTGAAGATCCGCGACACAATTGAGGCCCGAAAAATTCGAAAATGCGCCGTCGAAGGGAATCCTCGGAGACAAACGAAAGAGTTTTTCGTTGGCCAGCTGGCGATACTCGATGAAACCTGCGGGTTCGGCAACCACGGAGTAGCTCGCAGCCACGTCGATCATCGCCGCCGAAGCGTCGCAGGCCAGCACGGAAACTCCATGCTGCGCAAGGAAGCGGGCATCCTCACCAGTGCCGCAATTCAGCTCCAGTATCCGGTCGCCTCGATGGAACCCAGCTAGAAGGCGCGACCACACCTGCCTGCGCTGGGCGCGGCCAATCGCGGTCCGCGTAAAGAGTTCGTCGTAGGACGTCGCGACCCGGTCGAACGCACTCGCCGCTGGCGAGGCCGACGAGTAGGCTGCGCTAGGCGCGGCGCTCATGCGCTCACCTCGCTGGAGGTGGAGTACAAACTCTCGCGAAGCACGTTGACCTGCGCGCGCAATTCCTGCTCCGCCGGGCCCGAATCTCCTGCGCGTTGCATGCGCGCCAGCTTCACTTCGTTTTGCAACAAACGGTCGGCGAACTCATAAAACTTCGGCGAATGCCGCCCCCGAACAGCAATCTCCCTGTCGGAAGAGATGTTCCAGGGCTTCAACTGCACTAGTGATTTGGCCACTCGTTGGTAATACGGTGTTCCTTTGATCGGGTAGGAAACGGTAGTGAAGAATATGTCCGGGTCGGTGCGCTTCACATGTTCGATGGTTGCTTCGATGTCCTGCAACTCTTCCCCTTCGTAACCCCACATCAGAAACATGCCGGTCTGAATGTTGCGCTGTTTGCATAGGGACACCGCCGACTGCACTTGCTCCACGGTCACGCCCCGATCCATCGCATCCAAAATCCGCTGTGAGCCGCTTTCCGAGCCGATCCACAAGCGGAAACAACCGAGTTCAGCAAGCAAATCGGCAGCCTCGGGATTAAGCCGATCCGCGCGAGAAATGCATTCGAACGGAATGTGCAATCCGCGGCGTCGCATTTCCGTGGCGTAGGTGCGTAGCCATCCGTGATGAATCGTAAAAACATCGTCGGCGATCCACACCATGTCTGGCTGATAGGTGGAAAGCAGCCATTCCACTTCATCAACTACTTGTTTCGGGTTGCGGCGGCGATGAGTCATTCCAAACACCTGGTGACTGCACCAGCGGCACCGATACGGGCATCCCCGCGCGGTGATGAAAGAGAGCGAGCCTTTTCCGTGAGCGTCGCGCCAGGTCTGCATGTATTGACGAATATCGACCGCATCGCGCGCCGGCCACGGTTGCGCGTCGAGATCGGCAAGTTGCGGTCGCGGCGCGGTGCGAACGGTGCGGCCGTCTTCTTCTTTGAAAGCAATACCTTGCACATTGCCCACAGCGGAAGGCGAATTGCTGCGCAGTGCAAGAAGAAGTTCCTCCATCGTGACTTCGCCCTCGCCCAAGACCACAACATCGGCGCCAGCGTCGAGATATTCCTGGATGTACGCGCCAGGTTCGGGTCCACCGACGACGGTGGTCCAACCCGCCTGCCGCGCGATTCTCACAATCTCGACCACCTTCTTGCGGGTCATCAGATTGGCGTATATGCCGACAACCGACGGCGTGGTGTTTTGCAGATGGCTCGTGAGCGCATCCATGCTCGAAAAAGTGGTGTCAAATACATCCACGTCGAAACCCTTGTTGCGCAAATGCGAGCAGATATACAGGATCCCCAGCGGAACGTAGGGCTTCCGGATCTGAAGCTCTTTCGGATCTTCAAACAGAAAGTATCCATGGGTGAGCAGAACATCACTCATTGATGTCTCCCAAAGCCACGACCTGAGCCCGCAACTGCACCAACTGCGAGTGCGGAAGAAAAAGGGTGACTTGTTCGTTCGCAGCTCCATCGGGCAGCTGGGTGGCGTCCACGTTGCGGCTAACCGGCTCCAGCGAATCCACAAGATTCCACAGCTTCTTTAATTCCCGCAGTTTTACCAATGTGGTGCTGGCGCTGTTCCAGCTGTCGACCTCAGCATGCAATGCGTCGCGCACAGCCCGATAGAACTGATCCGCATAAGCCCCTTTGAACATCACGCAGAGATCTTCGCTGTCCGACCAGTTCTGTTTTTTGCCAAGCTGTTCCCGCACACGCGCATGGAAACGCGTGTTGGGAAGCGGATAGGAGAAAGAAACGCCGATGTCGTCGGGACGTGTCTCGCGAACCAGCGCAATCGTTTTCTGCAGGTCCTGCCAGTTTTCGCCGGGATAACCCAACTGCAGGAAATAGCACGCCACAATTCCCTCGCGCTTCAGATTCTGCCGAGCAGCGATGACATGCTCAACGCGCAAACCTTTTTCCATGGCATCCAGAACTTTTTGCGAGCCTGATTCCACGCCCATCCACACCTCGGCGCAGCCCGCGCGCTTCAAAGCATGCACAGTGTCGGCGGTGAGTAAATCAGCGCGTGCCTGAATCTTGAATGGAATTGCGCAGCCAAGTTCTTCGACCGCAGCGGCAAACTCCTGAATCCAGTGGCGGTTCAGCGCGAAAATATCATCTGCAAACCACAGGTGATCCGCCTCGTAAGCATCGCGCAGAAGTTTCATCTCTTCCGCGACATCGCGTGCCGGGCGCAGTTGATAGGTATCGCCAAAGATCGGCTTGGCACACCAATTGCACCGAAACGGGCAGCCACGGCTGGCAATCAGGTTCAGGGAAAAGAGTCCGTGCGCGCGCTTCCAAGCCTCGCGATACGGAGCAAGATCGATTAAATCGCGCGCAGGCAGCGGAAGCGAAGAGGAATCATGCCGCGGTTTCGCCCGGTGCGGGTCCGAGATCTGTAACGCCCCCAAGGCATCCAGCCACCGCACGCCCTCAAGTTTCGACACGTACGTTTCGTTGTTGTTTAGCGCGCGAACCAATTCGAGCAAGGGACGTTCCGCCTGGCCATCCAACACATAATCGCAACCGTGCCGCAAATACTCGACGGCATGATCGGTGGCGTCGGAACCGTGAACAATCACGCGAGCACCGGCGCGCCGAGCGCTCTCGCACATCTGCCAGGCAAGTTCGCGCATCCGCGTGAGGCACATCTTGGTGATGAAATTGAAATCATCCTCGTAGATCACAACAATCTTCGGTCGGTGAAGCTGCAGCGCCTTACCGAAACCCTTTTCTGGATCCTCCAGCATGCTGTCAAACACCGCAACGGAAAAACCGTTGGCGCGCAGCAAGCCCGTGGCGTACAGCGTCGCCAGCGGAGGATACGGCGTCATTTTGCGCGATTGCTTGCGGTCGTACGGCAGATGATAAGAATGCGTCAGGAGAACGTCAGTCATGGCGTTTCTCCCTGGTCAGGAGAACGTAGCGCAACTCGCGATTTGGCCGAAGTGTTAGCATGCCTCCGCTCCTTCCGCTCCAAGCGGCTGCCCGGTAACCAGGGATCTGCGCGTAATAATCTTTTCCACTTTTTTGCCGACCCACAACTCCCAGGGGAAAGAATATTTGTTGGAGCGAATTCGCCAACGCAGCGGAGCGCCCAACACACGGCGCACACCGGAGCGCAGCCTGGGATGATCCTTGGTGGCTTTGCGCAACTGATTATTGAGCAGAAAAAAATCCAGCATGCGGTGCAACCGATCCAATTCTTTTCCCTGCAGCCAGGGCAAAGTGTTCCGGCCCAGCGGCAATTCCGCCCATTCGTCCAGCGATTGCGGTTCGCGCAAACCCATTTCGCGGAGCTGCGGCCAGATGGGAATGCCGGGATACGGAGTGAAAATGTTCGGCGAAAAACTGACGTTCCAGAATTGCCGCGCGATGTCGCTCATGGTCTGCAGCGTTTCGATACGATCGGGTTCCGTCTCGCCCGGATATCCGAAAATCAAGTTAAAAGTGACATGAATCCCGCCAATCATGGCTTTGCGGGCGGTTTCATACATTTCGTCGACGCGCTGGTGGCGCTTGTTCATGATTTTCAAAACGTTGGCGGAGGTGGATTCGGTGCCGAATCCCATGTGCGACACACCGCTGGCGCCGAGCAGGCGCACATCGTCATCGCTCATCCGGCAAAGAAAATCGGTGGAAGCCTGAAAAGTCCACCGAAACGTCGATTTCGCGTCCAGAAAACCCTGCGCAATTTCGCGGGCCCTGCGCCAATCGACCGGCAAATTTGAATCGAGCATCGCGACTTCTTCAATCCGGTACCGGTCGGCAAGCTCCGTAACTTCGCTGACCACTCGCTGCGGCTCCAGCGCATTGAAGCGCCGCTTGTAAAAAACCATGTCGGTGCAGTAATTGCACGCATACGGGCAGCCGACGCTGGTGGCATAAGCCAATTTCCGCTCGCCGGAAACGCGTTCGTAGGCATCCACATCGGCTAGCTGAAATGCGGGCGTGGGTAGATCGTCCAGCAAAGCCACGCGCCGTTCGGGAGCATGGTGCGGCATGCCAAATTGCTTGGAAGAAACTCCCGCAACGTTGCGAAATTCCTTCCCGTCTGCTAGCTGTTGCGAAATTTCTAGCAGCGTCAGTTCGCCCTGTCCTCGCACCACAGCATCCACATAATTTTCCTGAAGCGTCTGGCCGGGCAAAAGGCTGGGATGCCAACCGCCAAACAGAACCGGCAAATCCGGCGACTCCCTCTTCACCGCCTTGGCCATGCGAACCGCGCCGCGAATCATGGGTCCGGTGAGAACGGAAATCCCCAGGCACAACGCATCGCGAACTTCACGCAGCACAGTTTGCAACCAATCTGGATGGATCGCCGCATCGATCACCGAAACTTCGAAGCCCGCATCCAGCAACGGCGCGGCGAGGCTCAGCAAACAAAGCGGTGCGCCCAGTGGCGGACCATCGTAGGGTGGATAAAAAAGTACGACTTTACGCTTCATCAGCAAGCCGCCTCTGCTGTCGAGGGCTCGAGCCGTTTGGCGTCGACCGCGGGCTTGAACGCGGCAGTTCTCTTCTTCAACTTTTCGTTCAGCCAAATTTCCGCGGGAGCGGCGTACACGTTGTGATCGAGCCTCCAACGAGCGGGAAGGGAGAGAAGTTTCTGCGCCAGGCGTGTGGTGCGTTTGCGCGTGTCCGCCGCAATAGGAATCCGGTCAAACGCCATGCGCAAATAGTCGCGGGTAATCTGCAAGCGTTTATGTTCTCGGCCACTGAGCCAGGGGAGCACGGTGTAGCGCGGAAAGAAATCAGCCCAACCTTCAAAAGAATTGGGCACGTGAATGCCGAGTTCCTCAGCGTGCTCCATCACCGGCGCGCCAGGGTATGGCGTAAAAATGTTGGTCCAGAATTCCGCGCCGGGATGCCGCCTGCACATATCCATAATGAAGCGGATGGTTTGCTGGCGTTCCTCGGGACCTTCACCCGGGTAAGCAAAAATAATATTGAACGAAGGGCGAATGTCCGCTTCCAGGCAGCGCCGCGCGGTTTCGTAGATCGTGTCGAAGTTTTGGAAGCCTTTGTTCATCAGCTTCAAAACTTTCGGCGAACCTGATTCCGCGCCATGACAGATCTGCTGGAGTCCGCTGCGCCGGAGCAATTTCAAATCCTCCACGCTCAGCCGCGAAGTCAAGTTTGTGGTCGCCTGAATGCTCCAGCGAAAGTCCGCATTCTCGCGAACCAATCCCTCTGCAATCAGCCGCGCCCGATCGAGGTCCACCAGGAAGTTGTCATCGACAATCCACAGCAGCTCGAGTCCATAGCGCCGCGTAAGGTCCACCGTTTCTTGTACCACCTGCCCCGCCGGCAGGGCATTCCACTTTCGTCCGTACACGCCCGCATTGGTGCAGTAGGAACAGTTGTACGGGCACGCCAAGCTGGACGTGTACATCGCCCAACGCCGCCCGCACACGCGCTCATATGCATCGAAATCGGCAATGTGATAAGCCTTCGGCGGCGAATCCACGATGGGCCTTAGCGGCCGTTCCGTGGTGAAAATAAGTTTCTTGTCGCGCTTGAAACCGATCCCCGGAATCAGATCCATGGGCGTGCGATTTTCCAGATGCCGCACCACGTCCAGCAGCGACTCTTCGCCCTGCCCGCGCACCACAATATCGATGTATTCGGCTTCCAGTGTCTGCTTCGGAAGCAGCGAAGGATGCCAGCCGCCCAGGATCACCGGAAAGTCTGGGTTCCAGGCTTTCACCGCGCGCGCGATTTCGGCGGTCTCGCGAATCATCGGCCCGGTCACCAGAGAAATTCCCAGGCACAGCGCGTCCCGGACCTCTTCCAGCACCCGTTTTTTGAAATTGGGCGTGATCGTGGAATCGATCAGCTTCACGGAATAGCCGGCGTTGAGCAGCGGCGTGGCAACGGCGAGTATTCCCAGCGGCGCGGTGGCTTCCGAACTGGCAAAAGAGGGAAAAAAGAAGACTACTTTCTTAGACATCACTGGCGTCCAAAATGCTCACACGCAAAGTTAAGGTAGGGCGCCCAACAGACTTGTCACGGCCATGTCACTTGGCTGTCATTTGTTGTTCTGACGCGTTCCAGCCGCTTGATTTCGCGCTACATTGGTCGACACTGTGATGGTGAATCTTTCTTTTGATCGGGCAAATCTGGTTTTCCGTACGGAGTTTTCTCTGGGGGGAGTGCGCTGCCGTCTTTCCACAAATTCATATAAGGTGCTGCAACATTCGATCCCCTGGCAGGGTGGTTCGCCAAATCCCGAAGCGAAAACTTTCGAAATGGACATTCTGGAAGACGCCTCGATGGGCTCGCCGACAGAGAGCCGCACACATTTCCGAGGCGTACGCCACCTGGTGTTCGCGATGCTGGAGCCGCGCAGCTTCGTAAGCTATGACTTGCTGCGCAAACAGGTCCGCGGGGTAGTTTCGCCCGACGCCGCGAGCGACCACACATTCTGGAAAACGCAATTACTGCCGATTACCGTGGGCATCTTAGGCACGACACTGGGCGTGGCACCTCTGCACTGCGCATGCTTAACCCGCAATGGCGACGGATTGCTCCTGGCCGGCCTTTCAGGCGCCGGAAAATCCACGCTAACCGCAGCGTTGGCGCGTCGTAGGTTCGCCGTGGTGTCCGACGACTGGACGTACATTTCCCGCAATCGAGGCACCCTAGTTGCCGACGGATTGTCCGCGCCGATCAAACTTCTGCCTGACACTGTGCGCTTTTTTCCGGAGTTGCACAAGTTCGCCCCGCACAAAACCATGAACGGCGAGATGGCCTACGAGATCGAGCCGGAAAAGTTCCACCCGGTCGCCGAGTTCACGTCATGCAGCCCGAAGTGGATTTTTTTCCTCGAACGCACCTCTGTGCCCGGCTGCCGTTTTGTTCCCTGCACTAGCACGTACACCCGTCATTTCTTCAAAAGCAACGCGGAGCGGCTGCCGGAAGAACTGCCTGCTGCGCAAGAGACACGCTCCGAAATAATCGATCGCCTCTCAGAATACCCGTCGTGGATTGTCCGCTCGGGAGACGATCCCCACAAAACCGCAGAAGCTATCGAACAGTTTCTGCCGGAGGCGACCCTTGGCCCTCGCTGATTTCGTTCACGGACACGATCCGCTCGATCCTTTGCGCAGGTTCATGGCCACGCCTTTGCGTACTCGATTCCGTGTGGGCACCACACGAGTGATGGTGCAGACAAACGACTTCCGCCTGCTGCCGGAGTTACCTTTGGATACGGGTGTGGATCAAGCGGGCAACGCCAGGTTCGAGTGGAAACTCGTCCGTGATCACGACGCGCCTGGCTTACTTGAGGAAACGCTGCTGCTCACTGGCGGTCCGCTCACCATTGCCTCGATGGGCCCGGCTTGTTTGGTGGGTGTCGACCACGAGCGTGGCGAATTACTTGCCTTCATCGGTTACGAAGTGGATTCGCGAGTGTTTCAGGAAGTGCTGGTTCCCTTCTTGGGCCGACTAACCACTGCAGCAGCGGAATCACGAAAGTACACGAATTTGCTGAACGAACATCAAAGTACATTACATTGGTAGGAACGCGGACGGTGTAATGGAGGGTATGATAATGGCGGAAATACAGTCAGCGAAGCCTGCAGGGCGTATTGCTGTGGTCGAGGAAATTGAGCGGGGAGCAAAGAAAATAATGGACAGCGTTCTGGTTGTGGAAGACAGCCGCCCGATGCAGCGCACCCTGCAGCGGCTGTTCGAGTCCGATTCGCTGCAAGTGGTGATTGCCTCGGATGGATTAGCCGGGCTGGAGCTATTTCGCAAGGAACTACCCAGCGTAGTGGTGCTGGATTTAAAGCTGCCGGGAATGTCCGGAAAAGAATTGTGCCGTGAGTTCAAAACCTTGGCGGCGGCCGTGCCGATCGTGGTGCTGAGCGCCAATTCGGAAGTGGAAGACAAAGTGCTCCTATTGGAACTCGGCGCCGATGATTACGTCACCAAACCCTTCAGCCCCAAAGAATTGCTCGCGCGCGTGCGTAGAGCGATGCGCCGCGCTGGAGCAAAGCCCGCACCCGTAACGCAAATGGC
>Ga0210384_10007203_pt1 | contig 11743 bp, 8 predicted proteins | sample IncBWH2MmetaG_FD_160574 | JGI IMG/M metagenome (GOLD analysis project Ga0210384, IMG submission 160574) | Forest soil microbial communities from Barre Woods Harvard Forest LTER site, Petersham, Massachusetts, United States - Inc-BW-H-2-M | ecosystem: Environmental > Terrestrial > Soil >...
AAACAAAAGAGTTTATGGAAGGAGGCATTTGTAACTTATTGATTCTAAACGTCACCTCTGGGCGCCGCATGAATGGCGCAACGACCGGACGGCAAACAAAAAAGCGGCAGTCTGGCTGCCGCTTCTTCGGTCACAAATTTTCCTGAACAACTAATACCACGCGGACCAGGGCGAGTCCAGGAAAACTTTCGCTCTACCAGGTTGCGCGGATGCGGTAGCGGAGGACGGAGTTGCCGTTCTTGGCGACGGGGACGTTGAACTGGGCGGCGAAGGCGGCGGTCTTGGTGAATTTATAGGTCGAGGAAAGCATCTCCCAGGAGCCGCCGATGGGCTCGTTCACCTGGACGGTGACGGGCGCGTCTTTGTGGTTGCGGATGGTAACTTCAAATTCCATTTCCCATGTGTGTTTGTCGACGAGCTTGTAGTCGGTCTGTTTGTGCTCGGCAACGACGTCGAAAGCGTTGCCGATATGAATGTTGACGTTTTCATCCTTCGGTGTGTGATCGATGCGATCCTCGCCGGCGAAGAGGATGCCGCCCTTGGAATCTTTCTGATAGACACGGACATTTCCTGCAGGAAGAGGAATTCCGAGGCCGGACTTTTCCTCATTCTTGAATTTGTAATAAACCATGACAGGATCTTTGAGCGGGGCTCCGGGCGTTTGTTGGTTGTGGTAGTAGTAGTTTTGGCCGTTTACGACGAAGACTTTTTCCACCGGCACGCCGCTGCCTTGAAGCAGGCTGATCTGCTTGGTCTCTTTGTCCTCCACGGAAGTACGACGGCCAAGTGTATAAAGGTGATATTCGGAGAAGTTTTCCTGCTGGAATTGAGGCGCAGCAGCCTTGGCCGCCATCTCGTAGGCTACACTCGCATCGCGCCGGAGACCGCCGGTTTGAACGCGGTTGAGCTCGCCGGCAACGAGTTGCAGGTGCGCGTTGTGAAAGGCGGTGCCGCTGTTGTTGACGACGGTGACCCAGGCATCGAGGTCGGCGTTTTTCTCGTCGCGGGCCACGGTCAAAACGTAGTCGGAATTCCATGACAGGTTGCTGGCGAGATACGAAGCCTCAATCTGCTGTCTTTTTGCGCCGGAGTTTTCTAGGGACATCAGCAATGTGGGGCGGTCGTAGAGATTGGCGGGGACTTCCGGGAAGCGGTAGCTTTCGGCGTACATTCCGGTGACGATATCGTTGCCGATTTTCCAAACGGGGCCGTTGTTGTCGGAGAGCAGGGTGGCCTTGATCTCTTCGCGCTTGGTGGTGCCGTTTTCCTGATACGCGCGGACCAGGGTAACTTCCTTGCCGACGTATTTGTGCAAGAGCTTGGCAGGTTCGAGGAGGTCGTATTCGTAGTTCTGCTCGATGACGCCGAGCTTGTCGGGATCGGTGAGCGAGCGGAAATGGACGGTCGCGGGATTGACGGTGGCGGCAATGTCCATGAATTTGAGGCGGAAAGTACCGCCGGGTAGCGCGAGCTGGCGGACGTCGCGGATGAGCGCGATGTTGGAATTGTAGACGGTGACGTTGAGCTCGGTCTGATCGTTCAGGCTGGTGGATTGGTCGCCCCCCGCGCGAGCCGCGTCTTTTTCCTGTGCGGCGTAGACTTTGCCGCCGCGGGCGCCGGAAAACAGGAGCGCCGCGCCGCAGGCGAAAACCGCCACGGCTGCCGCCGTCCAGAACCATCGGGAAACCTGCTTCCTGCGTGGGACTCTCATTCTTTTCACCTCGACTGTAAGTTTGCCTTCCTGATTAGAACGGCGAGGACGGAATTTCTTGCATGCGGCGGGTTGGTTAGCGGGGTGCGGATTTGCTCATGGAGCGACGCGCTCCCAGCTCAAACCGCCATCACTGGTGGAGAAACGTTTCTTGTTCTGAACGTTCCAGATGAGGGCGTGAAGGTCGTCGGTGGCTTGAATTCCGCCGAGGTCGTCTTTTAGCGGAGAGGAGATTAGTTTCCAATGCGCGCCACCGTCGGTGGTGAGAAGGATGGCTCCAACGCGGCCCACGATCCAGCAAACTTTTTCGGATGGCGCGGAGCCAGTGAGGAGATCCACGATTACGCCGCTGCGCTGGCGCGACCAGGAGTGCCCGCCATTGGGAGAGAACTCGATCAGGCCGGCACTGCCTGCGTGCCAAACGGAAGCGGCACCGGGAGCGTAGATGCGGGTCGGATCGGAGACCACCATCACCATTTCCGAAGCGGCTCCCGCAGAGAAGCCTGCCACGCCGCCAGATGCGGGAGCTGGAGGCGGGGTAGGAGCAGGCGCGGCTTTCAGCTTCTTCGCGCTAGCCGCCTGGTCTCGAGGGGCAGCAGCCGGCGCGGCTTCCGGTTTCCTGGCATTCGCGACTTGGTTTAGAGGGGCAGGCCCGGCGACTTTGGGCATGTTGGCGTTGGCTTGATTCTGCAGTTGAGCATTCGCCGCGTCTGATTGCGCCTGTGCTTGCACTTCTCCTCTTTGCCGCAATGCGCCGTCAGTTGTTTTGGCGTCGAGGTCGGCGCGCTTTTCGCTAAGAAACAGATCCGCTGCAGCGTCACGCTCGGTATCTTTCTGAAGCTTGCCTTCCTCTTTCGAGGGAAGCTTCGGAACGACCTTCGCCGAATAAGCGTAGGGTCGACTCTGCTTCAAAGTTTCCGCAGGAGGGATGCGTCTGGAAGCGATAATTTTGTCAGAAGTTTCGTCCGACTTCGGTGGGGCGAGTTGGGGGCGCGATTCAAGAGCCGCGGACCCGGTAGCTGTGGGAGGAAGCGGAGCGGGCGGCTCCTGATTCTTTGCGATTTTGATTTCGTTGGCGGCCGGCAAGACGGTCGGATGGTTTTCATGCAATGAGATCCATACCAGCAAGCCGGCGGCGATGGCACCGGCAGGAACGAGCCAGCGCCAGCGGGTCGCAGCGACGAGGCGTAGCGAGCGAACGCGCGCCGGTACCGCGGCGGCTGGAGGTTGGCTTGGACTTGCAGCCACGGGCTGGCTTTCCATCTTTGAGACATCTTCTACTGCATGCGCGGAGCGCAGAGGAATAACGTCGGTGGCCTCGAGATGAGCGAGGATTTCCTGGCAGAGGGCGCAGCCGACGATGTGCTCTTTCCAGGAATTCATTTCCGCGGGAAGAAGCGAGCGTTCGTGATAGGCGGCGAGCGTTTCCGCGTCGGGGCAAGAATCGCGGTCCGAGCGAGCGCCGACAGCGCTGTTCGTGGCATCGGCGGAAGCCGCCTCGGAACGCAGATGGCGCGCAATCGCTTTGTCAAAATTCCGATCGCGTTGGTCAGACGCCATGGGGTTCTCCATCCTTAGAACGACGCTCTGCCGCATTCTTGCAAAACGCGATCATACGGGCCGCTTTCCGGCTGCGGGGCCTTGCGGCCTGGGACCAGGCAGCAGTTTTTCCAAATCGATGGGAGTGTCTGCAGCGCTGTATTCGAAACAGAGAGCGATTTCCGCATCGCTCAGGCCGGGCTCTGCCGCAGAGCCATTGGCAGCTATGAATCCACGCCGAAGAATGCTTTCGACTTCTTTACGAAGATCCTGCCGAGCGCGTTCCAGATGGCGAGAGACGCTGGATTCGTGCTCGCCGAGCAGTTTGCCGATTTCAGCCAGAGTTTTCCCTTCGGCATAGTAGAGGCGGAGTCTTTCTTTTTCTTGCGGTTCAAGTTGTTCGAGCGCCGCATTCAGAGCACGGATAAACAAAGTGACGTAGCGCTGGCGATGTGGATCGGGAGGGGAGAGCTGTGGGCCAGAGGGAGTCCGCTCGCGCGCGGCGACCTCATCGTCTTCGCCGAGTTCCTCAAAACGGCGGCCGGCGCGGATGGAATCAATATGGCGCTGGGCGAGGACGGCGCGGAGCCAGGTCTTCAGCGAGCTGCGCCCATGAAAGTAGCGAAACAGGGAGCGCTCCGCGCCTTTGCCGTCGGCAAGTCCGTACAACTCTGCGAAGAGCGAATCCGCCAGTTCGCAGGCTTCGGCTGAACCCGGATCGCGGCGGAGAATCGCGGCGGCGGCGGTGTGCAGATAGCTCCGGTAGGTGGCATAGAAATGTTCCCAGGCTGCTTCGCAACCGGCCGCGCAGGAGGCAGCCAGGGCCAGGTCTTCGAGATGCAGAGCGGTGAGATATCCTTCGAGTTGTGTGGGGGTTACGTCTCCCGCGGTCAAGCGCTTTTTTACGCTGCGTTCGAGAGTGGCCACAAACCGTTCGCGGGCAAGCCCCCAACGACCGGCTTGCGATTGGGCATAAAGCCATTCGGTGAGCGAGTGGCGGTCCGCAAGAGGCCGGGCGGGATCGACCGGGGGAGCGTCACCATCATGCGCTGGGGCGTTTGGTGCCATTTTTGACGGTTGCCAACGGCTTTGGCCCGTCTACCGTGCCAACGTTAGGGTCTCATGTTGCATCCTACAGCAGAAGCCCAGAAGGCGGGATGGGTTGTACAAAACTCAAACCCCCCAACCCCGGTTTGCGGTATGCTATCAGGGTGTTGCGCGCCCAGACTCGCAACCGGAACCGCCTGTCCGGGTTAGAACGGGGTGCGCTAGGTGCGCTCGCGGCGGCATTAGCGAATTCGCGACGCTAGTACCAAAGTCCTATTCGGACTCCCTCAGCCTCGTCAGTACTCTGGTACTGCTAGAGCGTATTTCCTATTCTGCTAGCGAACTTGGGAACGCTAGGAATACCTAGTCCACCCATCTTCAAGTTGCAGAATGTTCCCGAGGCGGCACGCGGATGACAACCATGCTTGTAGATCCACCACGTAAGACGACGATGGGCGTCGGTTTTGAGGCCAACCGCGGCCGCACACCCAATCCCCAGGCCTGGAAGCAGGCCATTGGCACGAAACAAATTCCTGCACGGCTTGCATTGCTTCCCGACGCGAAACCGCGCTGGGATCGCATCGGCATCAGCGCGGGAAGCCAAATCGCGATCTTCCTGTTTTTGATGCTGATCCCACTGCTGTTTCCGCAGCAGATGAAGACCGCGCTGAATCTCCGGGCGACGGAACTGATGACCCCAGTGACGATGGTGCCGGTCGCGCCGGAACCGCCGCCACCGCCGAAGATCAAGCCCAAGGTCACGCCGCCAATTCCGAAACCGGAAGTGCCGGAACCAGTGAAATTGAATCCAAAGCAGCCGCACGTTTTTTTGACGGCGAAAGTAGAGCCGCCGAAGGTGCGCACGCTGGATGCGAAACCGGTGGAACTGAATCCGGTGTTCGATCAAGTCAAAGTCGATATTCCGACGAATCAACCGAAGCGCCCGAAAGACGATGTGAAGGTGAACAATCTTGGGTCGGGCAGCGCCGCACCGGCGACGGTGGTTGCGCCGGTGAACAAGGTGCAGACCGGCGGATTCGGCGATCCCAACGGCATCCCTGGAAAAGGCGATCCCAACAAAGCTACGAACGTGAATCGACTCGGGTCACCGGCATTGCCGGGCGGACCGGGTTATGGCAACGGCACGGGCGGGGACAAAGGCATTCGCGGGACGGTGGCGAGCACAGGCTTCGGCAACGGCACGGCGAATCCTCCGCCAGCGCCCAAGCGCGGTACGCTGCAGTCCACAGGGTTCGCGGACCAGACGGTAGCCACCGATGCGCCAAAGAAAAAAGCGGCGTCCACCGAAGGCACGCCGACAACCGTGGAGATTCTGGAAAAACCGCGGCCGGAGTACACCGCGGAAGGCCGCAGTTTGAAGATCGAAGGCGACGTGGTTCTGGAAATCGTGTTTGAGGCGAACGGCAGTGTCCAGGTAAACCGCGTGGTCAGCGGTTTGGGCCATGGTCTGGATGAAGCAGCAACTCGCGCGGCGCAGCATATCAAGTTTAAACCGGCAAAGCGTGACGGCCAGGCAGTTGATTTTCCGGCCCGCGTGCGGATTGAATTCCGCCTGGCCTACTGAAGGGGAGAGAGACAATGCGTAAGCTAGGAACAACCAGCCTCGTTCTGATCCTAAGCGGACTGGGAGCCATTGCCGCAGCAGCGGCGCCCAAGCCGGCGGATCAACCGCGGACCATGGAAGATGTCATCGATCGCGTCATAACCAATGAAAACAAGGCAACCCAGCAGATCAAGCAGTACTCGCCGCTGGTCGAGACGTACATCCAGAATCTGAAGCCTGACAAGGAACTGGGCTACGTCCCCGCCGGCGACAAATACTTCCTAGGCCGCGCTGATTTTGCGAAGGGTGTGGCCCTGGTTTCGCTGACGGACACCAATACGAAAGGGAAAAAGATCTTCGGCTCGATCGGCAACTTTTTCTCATTCGCGATGCAGTACATCCCGGACGGCTTCCTGCAGATGATTTTTATCGACACCAACGGATTCGACAAGCAGCACTACAAGTTTGATTACGTGCGGCGCGAATTCCTGGGTGAAGTGCGCTGCCTGGTGTTTGACGTGACGCCGCAGGAGAAGAGCGGCAAGGGCCGTTTCCTCGGGCGCATCTGGGTCGAGGATCAGGACTTCAACATTGTTCGTTTTAATGGCGCGTACAGCGGCAACGGACATGCCAGCTGGTGGTTCCACTTCGACAGCTGGCGCGCGAACGTGCAGCCGGGTATTTGGATGCCGGCCTTCGTGTACAGCGAAGAAAAGGACATGCACTACAACCTGACGAAGAAGCTGGATTTCAAGGCGCAGACGCGCTTGTGGGGCTACAACCTGGGCCACGCCAGCCAGGAACAGGAGTTGAGCAAGATCCTGGTGGAATCGGCGGTGACCGACGATACCAAAACGGCAAACGACCTATCTCCCGTGCAGGCACAGCGCACGTGGGATCACCAGGCGGAAGATAATGTGATCGACCGGCTGGAACGGATCGGGCTGATCGCACCGAAGGGCGACGTCGACAAGATTCTCGAGACAGTGGTCAACAACCTGGAAGTCACCAACAATATTGACGTGGAGCCGGAAGTACGCTGCCGCGTCATGATGACGTCCACACTTGAGTCTTATACGGTAGGCCACACGATCGTGCTCAGCCGAGGATTGATCGACGTGCTTCCCGACGAAGCGAGCTTGGCAACGATGATTGCGCACGAACTGAGCCACGTGGTGCTGGGGCACCGACTCGATTCGAGCTACGCGTTCTTCGACCAATTGCTGATCGATGACAAGGAGACCTTCCGGCACTTCGGGTTTGCGCGCACTCCCGACGAGGAGAAGGCGGCCAACGCGAAAGCGCTACAGTTGCTGAACAATTCTCCGTATAAGAACCAGCTGGGCAACGCTGGGCTCTTCCTGACGGCGCTGACAACTCGCGAAAAAGAGATTCCCAACCTGATCAGCCCGCACCTGGGTGACCGCGTGCCGGGCATCGGTGAGCTGCGGTCTTCCATGCCCACGGCCGCGCCCACGGATCCAAAGCAGAATGCGCAGATGATTACGGCGCTGCCGATCGGGGGACGCGTAAAACTGGACCCTTGGAACGACAAGCTGGAGCTCATCAAGAGCAAACCGATGGGCGCGATTGCGGAACGCGAGAAGATGCCGTTTGAGGTCACTCCGTTCATGCCTTACCTGACACGTTTCGGGGCGGATGCTTCGAAGCCAATCGCGGCCAGCGCGGCCAGACCGAGCGATCCGAAGTCAGGTGAAGCGGCGCCGAACAAGCCGTAAGCGATAAAAACAAAAACTGAAAACTTTCCGGCCCGGTGAGAGAGTTCTCACCGGGCCGTTTTCTTTTTAGCTTGGGCTGTGGGCGTTCGAATGCCGTTTTCAGTGTGAGGAAGACAGCTCGCGGATCAATTTGTAGTTGAATTCCACGCCGTCGTAGAAATCCTGGACGCCGACACGCTCGTCTTTGCCATGGGCGCGGCTGTCGTTGCGTTCGAAGAACATGCAGGAGATTCCATAAGTGGGGATGCCGGCGATGCGGGTGTATTTGCCGTCGGTGGCGCCGGTGGACATGGTGGCGACAAGGGGAACGCCGGGCCATGCGACGCTGAGAGTTTTTTCCATGACTTGCGTTACTTCGGGGAGGAGCGGTGACGGAGGCACGGCCACGACGGGTATTGCCTTTCCGTCCGGCCCGAGCTGGGAAACGATGGTGACCTTTACTTTTGGATCGTTGGCTACGCTTTCGAGCGTGTGGAGGATTTCCTGCGGATCTTCGCCGGGGAAAATGCGGCAATTGACATTGGCGCGCGCGGTTTGCGGGAGTGCATTTGGGGCGTGGCCGCCGGAGAGCATGGTGGCGACGCAGGTAGTGTGCAGCAGCGAATTGTAGTAAGGAGACTCCGAGAGGCGGTGCACGGCGGCGTTGTCGGGAGGCTGCTTGGCGACGGCCTTCAAATCGGCGGAAACCTGGCCGGTCGCGAGGGCAGCGTTGCGTTCGAAATAACTGCGGGTGATTTCATTGATTTTGACGGGGAAGGAGAAGGATTGGAGCCGCGCCAGCGCTCCGGCAAGGTGATAGATGGCGTTGTCCGGGCTGGGGACGGAGCTGTGGCCGCCGGGATTGAGCGATTCGAATTGGAAGTCGACGTAGACTTTTTCGCTGGCTTGAATGCCGGCGAGCAGGCGCTTGCCCTTTTCTTTTTCGAATTCGCCGCCATCGAGATTGATGCAGTATTCCGCGTCGATCCAATTGCGGTGCTCTTTCAGGAGCCAGTCCACGCCGTTGAAATTGCCGCCCTCTTCGTCGGCGGTCAAGGCGACGATGATGTCGCGGTCTGGAAGGTAGCCTTCTTTTTTCATGCGGATGAAGTTGGTGATCAGGATGGCGTCGCCTTCTTTCATGTCTTCGGTGCCGCGGCCGTAGAAATAGCCGTCTTTTTCGAGGAATTCGAAGGGATCGGTGGTCCAGTCCGTGCGGAGAGCTTCGACGACGTCCAGATGCCCGATGAAGAGGATGGGCTTGCGCTTTCCGGTGCCGCGAAAACGGGCGACGAGATTCTTCTTGCGGTCGTTGGGGCCGGCAACGATGACGTCGTCACCGGAAAAGCCCGCTTCGCGCAGCCTCTTGGCCATGGCCTCGGCGGCGGTGGTCACGTTGCCTACGGAATCGGTGGTATTAATCTCGATGAGTTGCTTGAAGATTTCGCGCGCCAGCTGGTTGGTTTGCTCCCGGCTCTGCGCTTCAAGGACGGGCGCGGCGATTGTGAGCAAACACAGCGGCAGCATCCAACATTTCCCTGCTAGCATCGGTTTCTCCTCATTAAATGTGCCTTGGCAGCGTAACGACCTTGCATGCCGTCCGTCAAACCCATTGCGGATGCGATGGCATGCTCCGTTGCTATGAGTTGCTTCGACGCGCGCGGCTTGCATAAACTGGCGAGGTTCGGGATTGCGGAGGAAAAGATGAGTTCATTTGGTAAGCGAGCCGTACAGATTGGACTGGGCGCGTCTCTATTCGCGGCAGGAATCGCGGCGGGATCGCTGTGCGCGCGCAGCGCCGCGGTGCAGAACCGCTTTGGGCAGCCGAAGACGGTGCTGCACGTGGTGGTCTACAAGTTCAAGGACAACGTCTCGAACTACGACCGGGAAAAGGCCATCAACGGCATCAAGGACATGGCGGGGAAAATTCCCGGCATCAAAAATGTCTGGATAAAAACCGCCCGAAATCAGATTAAGGAATTCAGTGGAGTTTATGCCATCGAGTTCACCAGTGCGGAAGCCGCCGCGGACTATTCGGAAAGTCCGGTGCATGAGGCGTGGTCCAAGACGTGGCAGGAGCAGCGGGAGAACAGTCTGTCCTTTCAGGTGACAAATCCGTAGGCGCCGGACCATCTAAGTTTGGCGCGTGATTCCGTACCGTTTGCGAATCAAACGATCAGCCATGCGATCCGTCAGCAGCCACTTGGCCCACTTGGCGAATCTCGCCAGAGAAGTTACTCCGTAACGCGCCTTGGGCTGCGGCGCTTCGATGGCTTGCAGCATGATGCGGGCGCAATCCTCGGGAGTGGTTTTGGACTGTGCGCGAGTGCTGCTGGCGCTGTGCAGATAAGTCTCATAGAGCTTGGCGTAGGGGCCGGTCTTGAATTTTTCCTGGTAGGGCTGGGCGATACTCATGGCCGTACTCTGAATGTTGGTAACGATGTAGCCGGGCTGGATGAGCACGGTATGGATGCCGAAGGGATAAAGCTCGTGGCGCAAGGCATTGCTGAGGGCTTCAATGGCGTGTTTTGAAGCGCTATAGGCGCCTTGCGTCGGCGGGGTTACGAAACCGGAGACGGAGCTCATCATCAGGATGCGGCCTGCGCGGCGTTTGCGCATCTTTGGAAGGACGGCCTGGGTCACTCGAATCACGCCGAAGAAGTTGGTTTCAAATTGGCGCCGCCAGTCTTCCAGCCGCAAGTCCTCGACGGCACCCACGTAGACCAGACCGGCATTGTTGATCAGCACGTCGATCTTGACGGCCTCTTGATAAATGGTGGAAACGGCATTCTGGACGGAGGCGTCGTCACAAACATCCATTTCCAGGGTTTTGAGCGGGAGATTCTTTTGCTTCGCGAGCGTGTCAAGTTGAGCGCGTTTCTCCGGCGAACGCCCGCCCGCGAACACGCGGTATCCGTGCTCGGCAAGCAGCAGCGCCGCGGCCTTTCCCAATCCATCGGTTGCCCCGGTGATCAAAACCGTCTGAGCTTTGCGGTCGTGCTTCATTCTTCCTCCTGTTTGAGAGGACTTATCCTACCGTGAATTGGAGCGAGCTGTGTTTGATGAAGCAGCGTCCCGCTTTCGGCACAGAGCGGTTAGGCGCGTCAACCCGATGCTCACAAGATTGCTAGACTATTGGAATCTCCTACGCTCTAATCGCACCGCCAGGTGAGCGTGCATGTCGGCTGACGAAAACCTCTCCATTTCCGAACCCGTAAGAAACTGGCGGCTCGGCTTTTGGAGCCTGATCGCCACGCAGTTCCAGGGCGCGTTCAACGAAAACGCGCTGAAGTATCTTGTCATCTACCTGATTTTCGCTCTCGAAAAGGACCCGGCACAGCGCGATCATCTCGTGTTTGTCGTGGGAGCCCTCTTCGCCGCCCCGTTCATTCTGTTCTCCCTCACCGGCGGCTACCTGGCTGACCGCTTCAGCAAACGTAGCGTCACGATCTGGACCAAAGTCTTCGAAGTATCCGTTATGATTCTGGCTGCTGCCGCTTTGGTCGGACCGAATCTCAACTTCGCCTTGATCGCGATCTTTCTGGTCTGCACACAGGGCGCTCTTTTCGGACCTTCCAAGTACGGTCTATTGCCTGAAATCCTTCCGGACGCGAAGTTATCGTGGGGCAACGGCGTTCTGGAACTCGGCACCTTTCTAGCGATCATCATTGGCTCCCAGGTTGGCTCGACGCTTGCTGAAACTTTCTCTGGGCATCAGATCTATTCTGGAATCTTGCTCCTCAGCTTCACCGTAGTGGGCTTGCTCACCAGCCTTGGCATCAGCCGAGTTCCGGCCGCCGATCCGGCGAAGAAGTTCAGCCCCGTTTCACTGATCGATGTTTGGTCGCCCGCGAAGTTGATGCGCGGTGACCGGGTTCTTTGGCTGGCGGTGCTCGGCAATACGTACTTTTTCTTCATCGGCGCACTGTTGCAATTCACGCTGGTTATTTATGGGCAAGACGTCTTGCGCGTGAATCCGATCCGCGGCGGGTTTCTCGCGGCGGCACTTGGAATTGGCATTGGCTTGGGCAGCTATGCCGCTGGATTCCTTTCCGCCGGAAAAATTGAATACGGTCTGGTACCGCTTGGGTCTCTCGGGATGACAGTGCTCGGCCTTTCGCTCGCCATCCCACACTTGTCGTTTAACAAAGTTTCATGGCTGCT
>Ga0210384_10007204_pt1 | contig 11743 bp, 7 predicted proteins | sample IncBWH2MmetaG_FD_160574 | JGI IMG/M metagenome (GOLD analysis project Ga0210384, IMG submission 160574) | Forest soil microbial communities from Barre Woods Harvard Forest LTER site, Petersham, Massachusetts, United States - Inc-BW-H-2-M | ecosystem: Environmental > Terrestrial > Soil >...
CGATCAGGTAGTTCGTTACACTGGCAAGCGCCCCTCGTCCTTCAGGAGAAGTATCGGAGCTGCCTCCGATCAGGCGCAGATGAACTATTGTGGAGCCCTCGGCAGTAGGCGTTACGAAATCGACGCTCGTGGGGGAGAACAGCGTTTCCACGCTGCTATGGCGCGACACATATTGATAAGCCGCCGGCGCCTGGCCCAAATTCTTCTCGAACACAATAGGCAGGGAGACCGCCTGCCCGTCGACTGGCGCCGCCCACCCAGTTCCATCGAAGATTGCGACTAAAGCACAGACACAGAGTGAAACTATGCGGCGCCCGTTCTTCATGGCATAACGCTCCAGATATTCGCTATAGAAAACAGCAATTAAACAGCTATCTCGGACCCAAGAACGGTGAAGCAAACGTTGATTTTGAGTTCTCGCTCGGGTGCCCTATTGCCCGATTCCGCTTAGGGCGACGGTGTGAGGACTTCCGGTACCGTCATCCAGCACCGTCAACGTTCCTTCCAGAACCCCCTCCAGGGTGGGGGCAAAGCGGACCGAGATCGTGCACTTTGCGCCCGCCGCTAGGGTGCTGCCACACGTATGAGTCTGCACGAATTGCGTCGAAGCAGAGATCGTCCCCAGCGTTAGCACTCCGGTGCCGGTGTTCGTCAAGGTCAAGATTTGCGCACCACTGGTTGTGCCGACGGTTTGCTCGGCGAACGTCACGCTTCCCGATGACAAAGTCCCTACTCCGGCGGATACCCCGATTCCTTGCAGCGTTCCGACCAACGGCGTGTTGCTGTCGCTGACCACCACAGTGGCAGTCCCGGTGCGGAGCCCTGTCGCCGATGGCGTGAAGGTGATTTCGACGTCGCCGCATCCCATAAAGGGAGGGAACACAGACGGGCATCCATCCTTGGTCAGTTTGAAATCGCTACCTTCCACGGTAATGCTCTTTACAGTGACGTTGCCGCCGTTGCCATTGTTAGCTAGTCCAAGAAAGCCCAGAGACGTGGTATGAACCTGTACCTGGCCGTAATCAACGCTCGCCGGGTTAAGAAGGAAGACAGTGGTCGCACTTCCAACCACGGGCACTACCTGCGGAGAGCCCACTCCCGAGTGGGCAATGGAGATGGTTCCGTTGAAGGTGCCAGCCGCGGCGGGTTTGAAATTTACGGTTAGCGTGCACGAAGCGCCAGCCGTCAGTTTCCCCTTGCAGTTGTTGCTCTGCGTAAACCCGGCGCTGGCCGTGAACGTGGTCAGCGTCATGGCCGTGGTGCTCGTGTTCGTGAGGGTGACCGTTCCTGACGACGACTGCCCTACGCGCGCGAAGATATCCAGAGGTAGTGGGGAAGCCGCTAAATCCGTGAAAATCAGGCCCGTCCCAGTGAGAGATACAACCTGGGAACCGCCAGGTCCAAGATTGGAAGCCGTCAGTTGACCGGTGGGATTCTCGTTCGTAGCGGGGATGTAGGTTACCCCAACCCGGCACTCAGCCTGAGGCGCCAGCGGCGCAGTACACGTGTTCACCTGGGCGAAGCCCTTCGAGGTTGCGAGTCCAGTAATGCTGGCGGGAAAGGTGCTCGTATTGGTGAAGTTCACGATGCGGGCCAGGGGTGTCGCTCCTACGAACTGCGCACCGAAATTCACAGACGGCGTCGATGCCAGAAGCGCGGAATTGCTGCCCACTCCACTCAAGAACACCGTATCCTCGGTGTCATTGGGGTCGTGCAGAATGCCGAGTTGAGCTGAGTCGGTCGCTGTGATTGCGTTGTAGATTACGTTGATCGTGCAGAAACTGAATGGATCGAGCAGGCCCGGGCAGTCGTTGACCTCGGTGAATGCCGCCGGCTGTATCACGAAGATGCTGTTGATGGCAGCTGGAAGCGGTCCAGAATTCGTGATGAAAATCCGCTGAGGTGCGCTGGTCGTGCCGATTAACTGTGCCGGGAACGCGACAAATGTGGGAGAAATCGACAAGTTCGCGCCCACGCTATCTCCGCTGGGTGACTTAGAAATGACGAATGTCTGCGGAGTGGTGGCATTGCTTGCGATCGTAACTGTACCCGTGGTCTTGTTGTCCGCCTTTCCCAGCAAAATCAGAGTACACCCTGTGGCCGGTGCCAGCTCGGCGCCGCAATCACCTCCCCTGGTGAAGTTGGCGGAGGCAGTAATCGAGGAAATCGTCAAGGGGACGCTGCTGACATTGCGCAATGCGAGAATCGGACTCACGCGAGGCGAAAGACTGAACTGCGGCGCCTTGGCGGGCGAGATCTTCGCTACGAACTGCGTGAAGTTTGTGTTTTGCAGAATCTGACTGGGGATGGGGTGAAGCAGGGGGAAATCTCCCTGGCCGGCTCCCGCAACATAAATCCCGCCCTTGCTGTCCACCGCTATTCCAGCGGCCAGTGCGCCGCCACCGGTCTGACCTAAGTAGGTTGAAAACAGGATTTTCCCGGTCAGATCCAGTTCAGTTACGAAGCTGTTAGACCCAAAAGGCGCACTCGGCCCTTCTTGTTGCTTACCCTCGATCGCGTTCAGGAGGGGAACATTGCTGGTTGCGATTCCTGTCACGTAAGTGTTCCCCGATGTATCCACAGCGATGCCCTCGCTGAAGCCGTTTTCCAGGAAAGTGGAGAACAGTATGCTTGTGCCAGTAGGATTCAAGGTCGTGACGAACACCTTTTGCGTGAATTCGCTCGTCACACAGTCTGTACTAAAGGCGGTTAACGTGAGAGGAAATTCGCAGGAGCTGCTCGTGCCTACCACGTGGACATTGTCTAGATGATCCACGGCCACTCCTGTCGCAAAGTCTCCAGCGGAATCAAAGAAAGTTGCTGACGTACCGCCGAGAAAAGTGGAGAACACCAGCGAACTGCCATCTGGGGAAAACTTAGCAATAAAAGCGTTCGGCCCCCCTACCACACCGGATTGAATTGCGTTCTTAACTGGAATCCCCGTGGTATTCCCCACCAAATAGGCGCTCCCCGCAGAGTCCACAGCAATCCCGCTTCCGGTGGTACTGCCGGGTGCGGCCCCAAAGAACGTGGAATACACCAAATTAGTGCCCGAGGAGTTAAATTTTTCAACGTATGCAATATTGCAACTGCACGTCGCTCCCGGATAGGTTGGGTCAAATGACCCTGGTGTTGTCGGTAGATCACTTGAGGCGACTCCAGTTATATAGGCCTCTCCTGTGCCGTCCACTGCGATAGCGTTCACTGGAGTGCTGCTTCCTCCAGCGAAAGTCGAAAACGCAAGGGTGCCATCGCTGAGAAACTTGCTCACGAACCCTGTGTTGCAGGTGCCTATGCACGTTGTCCTAAACGCGCCGGGCGTCGTGGGAAAATCAACTGCACCGATGTTGCCTGCAATATATGCATTCCCGGAGCTGTCGACTGCAATAGCACGGCCGTTGTCGAAGCCGGTGCTGCCGATATAGGTGGAATAGAGAATCGTATTTCCGGCAGCGTTCAATTTCGTGACAAACACATTGGTCGTTCCTTTATTGGTCGACTGAAACGGTTTTACGGTTGGATAATTGGTCGCAAATGTCGTACCCGTAATGAACACTTCGCCAGCCGGATCTACGGCGACTCCCTGCACTTGCGTGTTGTTATTGGCTCCAATCAGCGTGGAGTAACTAAGGACAGGATCAACCACTAGTGACGTGCTGTGATCGTAATCCCCTATCGTCAACCCAATCTCATCTTTCCGTCGAAGGACAAAGCGCCCGGAGACCTCCTGCCGAATGCCATCCCTCTCCTGATAGATCGTCGGACGTCGGAGCTCGACAGTTCCGTTACTCACACCGAGCACAAGGTTGCCGGAGTTGTCTATCTGAATATGGTCGGACCCTGTCACCCGAAATATTAACTGCTGCGGATCCGCTCCCGCCGAAAGCACAAAGTCATATTCCAGACCTTTGTTCCCTCCGTAGTACACGAGGTCGATGCCTGGATATACTGACTCGAATCTTACTTTCCCGAATTGTGGGACCCCAGAAACCCATGTCTTACGATCATTGCCGATAAAATAGTTACTCTGGCCAGGCAGGAGGTCGATTCCCTCGGCCCTTGCCGCCTGATTCGCTTTCAATAATTCGAAGGTGAGGCGTGAAGATTGATACGGTCCGTCGGCTTGCGGAACGCTTTGTCCGGGTATCACCAACTCTGCCTTGTCGCTCGCCAGCAAGACTGCATATGCGCCGCGTCGCGAGAGAAAGCGGACGCCCGCGTGCGCTTGCCCTTCATTTGGCTCAAACATCAGCGGAAGTCGATCTAAATATGCTGACTTTGTAGATACACGATCTTGCGCATGAGTTGCAGCGGCAGCGATCAGAATGGACAGAATAATCTTAAGCCTAGAAAGAGCAGCCGTTTGGCGCATAAACTAGCCTCTTGCGGACCTAATTTAACGCGTCAACTTTCGCCCATACGCTGTTCGTTGTCAAGACAGTTTTGGCAATAACAATACAGTTGAATGCAGTCTTGGGTTTCTACTTTCTGGACTCGAATCCCCGCACGCCTCAGAAGACGGGGCTAGGGGATTGTTCAGCGTCCAAATTGTTGTGAAGCAATCCTTGTGGGCCGATTCATCGGTGCAGCTTGCTTCGCTAACTCCCAATCAAATCGAGCAACCCTCCGGAGTTTCTTGCTAACAGTAGTCATTTCTTTGATCGGATTGGCACCGCCACTCTCCTGTTGGAGAATTTCCCACACTATTACACTCATTAACCACGGGTTCCGAGCGGGTCCGAGCAATTCGGCGACGACCTGATTAGAAACTTTACTTTTCTAACACCAGAGATTAAGCCGAGGAAGCCTTGCCTTCAAGGTGGTCCGACGTGTCGCTCGATTCGGAGGCTGCCCGTATTCGTGTGCACGATTCAAAGAGTGCCGCCGGAGTACGACCTGTATGGCTGACAAATCATTGCCGCGACGCTTTGGAGCGTTGGCGTGAACTGTTTGGCCCAGGATTCTCGCCCTTCGTTTTTCCAAGCCCTCGCAACCAGCCGTCGACTTTGTGGACTACAAGACCGCTTGGCGTACTGCCGCCAGGAAAGCGGGATTGCCAGATCGGCGTGCCTATGATCTCCGTTCGACATTCGCGAGCCGCGCAAATGTCTGCCACGCGGCCGGGTTGACGGTGGCCCATCTGCTGGGCCATGCGAGCACTCAAATCCTGCCAACGTATGTCCGCCCCTTTGACGAAAACACCAGAGCGTTGATCGAAGCCATGGACACAGCTCGCAAGAACCAGCGGGCTGCATCAGGCTCCGTCAATTGACGTGATTATTGCAGAAAGGAGCCTCGGCACGGGCCAAGCAAGGTGTGGGATTGCGAGAAATTTCTATCACGTTTTTATCACAGCAACCCGATTTTGATCCCGCATCTCACTCTGAGACGCAAGGGTTGTCCACGTAACCCATTGAAAATAAATTGGCGGAAGCGAGTGGGGGTCGAACCCACCGGTGACAGGATTGCCTACCACCCGCCGGTTTTGAAGACCGGGACGATCACCGGACCGCATGCGCTTCCGTGTTGTCAGCCGTGGCTCATGTGCGGCTGGGGAGGAAATTGCAAATCATCGGTCCGGAAATGCTAGCTTGGAGGATCGCTTTTTGGATCGGCACTTTGACAATCTCGTGCTTCTTCTGTGTCTCCCAGTTCCAGTAGGGTTCGAGGTACGACTCCGGCAAGGCCACATTCTCCTTTAGGGGGCTGAGACCGCTCTTTCGCATCATCTTCTCAGTCACCGCCAGATGTTCGATGGCCCGGGTCAGGTGAATATCCCCGCAGTCCTGCCAGGGGATCTTGTCGATTCTGACGTGGACGAGCCTGCCGACTTTCGGGAAGTTCTCCACTGCCAGAACCGTGACGACGGCACCTGCTCCAGTCGTCCAGACCTGACCGGATCAGTACTCGATGATTTTCGGACTAGAAGCATCGGCCTGATCCTGGGCAGCGGCCACGGAAATGCAAGCCAGCAACGTGACGCAGCCTAGAGCTGCGACTTTGCACGAACCAATTGTCATGCGCACCTCCGTTCGACACGTGATTCTTGCCGACGGCCTTGAGCGCGGACGCGGACGCGCAGCTGCGTCGCGCTCATCCCTCATGACTCCCCTACTTCGGCTGCGGCACGATGCGCAGATACGGCTTCGGCGCCTTGAAATTGCCGAACCGCTTTCTCGCATCGTCGTCGTTGACGCTGCCGCTGACGATCACATCGTCACCCGGCTTCCAGTTCACCGGCGTCGAGACGGAATGCCTCGCCGTCAGCTGAAGCGAATCGATCACGCGCAGGATCTCGTCGAAGTTACGACCCGTGCTCATGGGATAGCTCAGCTGGAGTTTGATCTTCTTGTCGGGACCGACGACGAACACGGTGCGCACGGTGGCGTTGGTGGCGGCCGTGCGGCCTTCGCTGGTTTCTCCGGCGTCGGCGGGGAGCATGCCGTAGAGCTTGGCGATCTTGAGTTGGGGGTCGCCGATCATCGGATAGTTCACCTTCGTGCCCTGGGTTTCTTCGATATCGGCCTCCCACTTGGCGTGGCTGGAGACGGGGTCGACGCTCAGGCCGATGATCTTCGTGTTGCGCTTGGCGAATTCTGGCTGCAGCTTGGCCATGTAGCCGAGTTCGGTGGTGCAGACGGGCGTGAAGTCCTTGGGATGGGAGAAGAGAATCGCCCAGCCGTCACCGATCCAGTCGTGAAAGCGGATATTGCCCTGCGTGGTTTCGGCGCTGAAATCGGGAGCCGTGTCGTTGATGCGGGGGATATTGTTCGTTTCGGTTGCAGTCGCGGTCATGATTTCTCCTTGGTTGAGTAGAATTCGTAGAGTTCAAATTGGCGCAAGCCTTCGCCATGCCCCGATTCGGCTTCTCAGTCGCTCACAGCGGATGGGAAAAAAGAAAACCCACCCGCTTGCTCGGGGTGGGCCGGAAGAATTGCTGATTCCCTAGCCACACACCGGCAGCTGTCGACAACAACAGCACATGACGCCGGTCGTGGAGGGGCGAAACACATGTTTAGGATAGAAGCGCAGGGCGGCAGTGTCAACGGCTCAGTCGCGGCTGGCAGGTGACAGTCGCAACTTTCTGCATCGTCGCCAGCATGACCGCTATCAATCCATTGGCGTGAATATCGGCGTGAATATCGGTCTGAATATCGATCAAACCGCGGGGAGACCATGAGCAAACGGCTGGCCATGTCGCAGTGGGACGTGTTTTCATCGAAGGCGCTTGAAGGCAATTCTCTGGCGGTGATTCGTGACGCGCGCGGGCTGAGCGATGCCACGATGCAGGCGATCGCCAAAGAGATGAATCTGTCGGAAACCACGTTCATCTTCCCGCGCGATCCAGAACTGGAGCGTGAGAGCGGCGTGCGGGTCAGAATTTTCACCGTGGAAGAGGAGTTACCGTTTGCCGGCCATCCCACGCTGGGGACGGCGTTCGCGCTGCGGGGCGACACTCAGGCGGAAGAAATCGCCTTGGAACTGAACGTGGGACGAATCCCGGTGCGGTTTGAAGCCGTGCCGGGCGAACCGGTGTTTGGCGAGATGACGCAGATCAATCCAACATTCGGAGTGCAGCCCGATCGGGAGGCGGCTGTGCGGGCACTGGGGTTGCGCGTGGAGGATTTGGATCCGTCTCTGTCGATTGAAACGGTGTCGACCGGGCTGGCATACACGATCGTCCCGTTGAAATCGCTGGCGGTGATCCAGACCTTGAGAGTCGATTTGCATGCTGGCGCGGACTATCTGAAGAAAATCCAGGGCAAGTTTTTCTACTTTGTGGCGCGGGGAACGGTCGATCCACAGGCGCGGCTGCACGCCCGCATGTTGTTCTATGGCGGCGAAGATCCCGCGACGGGATCGGCCGCAGGCGCCACGGCAGCGTGGATGGTTGCACACGGAGTGGCGCAATCGGACGAGCGCGTGCTCATCGAGCAAGGGATCGAGATGGGACGGCCGAGCCGAATCTTCGTGCGAGCATCGCGCCACGCGGACCCGGGCAACGATAACCGGGTAGTTAACGTACGCGTGGGTGGCAATGCGGTCGAAATCATGCGCGGCGAAATTCTGCTCTAAAGTGGCATACCCGACCCGCGATAATCGGGCGGCGCATCTGCGCACCAGAAACGCAATAGCCAAGAAGTTCCATTGGCATCGGCGGCACTTTACAGCGATCTGTAACAAACGTTAGCATGCAACTCGCTTCACTACTCTTCATATTGAGAAAAGCTCCGTTGGTCGCGGCGGGATGTTCCCTGCCGCGCCAGGGGATGGCAGAAGGTCGATGAAACCGAAGCGCACTATTCTCTGCGTTGACGACAATGAACAGTCGCTCTCTCACCGCAAAATCATGCTGGAAACTCGCGGCTACCGCGTGGCGAGCTTCAATCGCGGAGAGGACGCGCTGGCCCGATTCCAGCAGGGGGGAATCGACCTGGTGATCGCCGACATGGCGATGCCCGGACTCGATGGTCCGCAATTGATCGCCAAGATCAAAGAGTTTTCGCCGCAGACGCCGGCCATCCTGATTTCGAGCAAAGTCCGCATCTACGATCACGACTCGCAGGCCGACGTGTTTCTGACCAAGGGAATGTACGCTCCCGCCGATCTGCTGGAACGCGTGCGGCTGCTGCTGATTCGCAAGCGCGGTCCCAAACATCTGCAGCATCGTCCGGCGCAGGCGGCACGGCAAGCCGGCGTCGCTTAGAGAATGTGGCTTAGAGAATAAAGAAGAGCTCTTCCAGACACTTTCGCTAGTGTCACAACACCTGCTCGCACCCGCCGGAACCCTTCGTGTAAGATTCCTACTCAGGCATGGCCGAAACTTCCAGCGAAGCTGCGTTTATCGAAGCCCCATTCATCGAGGCCCCGTTCATCGAGGCGAAGAACCTGCGCAAGACCTACCGCGTGGGCAAAATCGAGGTCGAGGCGCTGCGCGGAATCTCCTTCCGCGTGCGCAAGGGCGAGTTTGTCAGCGTGGTGGGACCGTCGGGCAGCGGTAAATCCACGCTTTTCTATCTTTTAGGCGGGCTGACTCGCGCCGACGGCGGCAGCGTGGTGCTCGACGGCGACGATCTCGCGGCGCTCTCCGACGCCGAGCGCACGCGCATGCGCAAACGCAAAATTGGATTCGTATTCCAGAAGTTCAACCTGCTGCCCACGCTCGATGCGCGCTCCAACATCGTGATCGCGCAGGAGATTTCCGGCAATGGCGATCGCGATCCCGCGCATTTCAACCGCATCACGGACTTACTCGGCCTGACGAAGCGGCTCGGGCACCGGCCGTCGGAACTTTCCGGCGGAGAGCAGCAGCGTGTGGCGCTGGCGCGGGCGCTGATTAATAAGCCTGTCGTGGTGCTGGCTGACGAACCTACCGGCAACCTCGATTCGAAGAACTCCGAGGTTGTGCTCAGCATGCTGCGCAAGTCGAATCAGGAGCTGGGCCAAACCGTGCTCATGATCACGCACAATCCCGAGGCGGCGAAGTACGGCGACCGCATCATCCACATGCGCGATGGTCAGATTGTGAAGCCGGAGGACGATCCGCAGTGGGCGCTGCACTAAACGCCGACAGCGCGCAATGCTATCCTAGATAGCAATCCCGCGACGAGGGCTGTCACCTTTCATGTCGAATCCGGCCGTTCCAGACCCAACAAATTCCCATCCAGACGCGACCGAAGCAGAACCTTCCGCCGAAGCCACCGAATCCTTCGGCGAAATTCTTTCGCAATTTCAGAAGAGCCATGCGCGCAAAGTGGACGGCGGGAAGCAAATCCAGGCCACGGTCATTTCCGTTACGCCTGAGTCGGTGTTCTTCGATATCGGATACAAGTCCGAGGGCATTTTTCCAGTTGCTGCGTTGCAGGGCCGGGCGCTGAAACCTGGCGACAAACTGCTGGTCGCGATCAAAGGCCGCGATCCGGATGGCTACTATGAGCTCTCCCAGTTCAAAGTGGAGCGGCCGACCGACTGGGACGCACTGGAGAAAGCCTTCGCCGGCAAGGCAGCCGTGCTGGGCACAGTGACCGCCGTGGTGAAAGGCGGATTCAGCGTCGATATCGGCGTGCGCGCCTTCATGCCCGCCTCGCGCAGCGGCGTGCGTGATGCGGCGGAGATGGAAAAGCTGGTCGGGCAGGAGATTCGCTGCCGCATCATCAAGCTCGACGTGACCGAAGAAGACGTGGTCGTGGATCGCCGCGCAGTGGCCGAGGAAGAAGAGCGTTCGGCGAAAGATCGCCTCTACTCGCAGATCAAAGAGGGCGACACGGTCACCGGCACGGTGCGCAGCCTGACCGATTACGGGGCGTTCATCGACATCGGTGGAGTCGACGCGCTGCTGCACGTAGGCGAAATTGCCTGGGGACGCGTGAACAAACCGGCGGACGTGCTCTCTGTGGGCCAGCAGATTGAAGTCAGAGTGCTCAAGCTGGCGACCGAGGGCGACAAGCGCCGCATTTCGGTGGGGATGAAGCAGCTGCAAGCGCATCCCTGGGATGCAATCGCAGGGAAATTCACGCCGGGAGATCGCGTACGCGGCACGGTGACGCGGCTGATGGAATTCGGAGCATTCGTTGAACTGGAGCCCGGCATCGAAGGCCTGATTCATATCTCCGAGATGTCATGGTCGCGCGGCAAAGTGCGCAAGGCCAGTGACGTGGTCAAACCGGGCGAGACCGTCGACGTTGTGATTCTTGGCGTGAACCCGGCGGAACGCCGCATTGCGCTTGGACTCAAGCAGGCGCTGGGCGATCCCTGGGTAGACGTGCCGGAGAAATTCCCCGTCGGGGCGGCGATTGAAGGCCCGGTTACCAGCCTGACGAAATTTGGCGCATTCGTGCAGCTCGCCGAGGGAATCGAAGGGATGGTGCACGTCAGCGAGATCAGCGCCGAAAAACGCATCAACCAGCCCGCCGACGTGCTGCGAGTTGGGCAAGTTGTGAAAGCGCTGGTGATCGCCATCGATTCGGAGAAACGGCAGATGCGATTGAGTATGAAACAGCTCGTACCGACCGGGATCGATGAGTATCTTGCCGAGCACGCGGAAGGTGACGTGGTCACGGGGCGGTTGATGGACGAATCGGGCGCGCGGGTCGAGTTGGGCGAAGGAATTCACGCCACGTGCCGGATGAGCGGAGCGGCGGCGGCGCCAATCGAACCGCGAGCGGCAGCAAAAGCCGATCTGTCATCGCTGAGTTCTATGTTGCAAGCGCGGTGGAAGACTGGCGCCGGAGCGCCGGCAAAGGCCGAGCCGGCACGGGCTGGCCAGATCCGCAGCTTTCGCATCGCAAAACTCGACGGGGCGGCCAAAAAGATCGAAGTTGAATTGGCGTAGCGCGAAACAAGTAACAACGCTTTATCCTCTCACTCCCACACTGCGTCCCGCAGATCGATGAACTCCAACCGCCTGCCATGATCTTCCAGTCAATTCTCTGCGTCGAACGTCAAAATAAGGCAGCCGAAATTCGTGCCGGAAGATCTTGCTCAGAAGGGATCCTCCCTCATGCCCCGATCCAGCATTACACGTATTCGCCTGTTGATCGCAGTCACTTCGCTATGCTTGCTGCCGCTGTGTGTAAGGATGCCCGCGCAGGCCACGAAATCCCTGACGCTGCCGCTTGATTCAACGACGGGCCTTGAACTCAACAACGGCAAAGGAGAGATCGTCACGTACCGAGGACGGCGCGCGCTCAAACTGATTGCATTGCTCGATCATCACGACTCTGACGAGACGGCCCTGGCGATG
>Ga0210384_10007205_pt1 | contig 11743 bp, 11 predicted proteins | sample IncBWH2MmetaG_FD_160574 | JGI IMG/M metagenome (GOLD analysis project Ga0210384, IMG submission 160574) | Forest soil microbial communities from Barre Woods Harvard Forest LTER site, Petersham, Massachusetts, United States - Inc-BW-H-2-M | ecosystem: Environmental > Terrestrial > Soil >...
ATTTGGTTTAACAAATACAGGCATAGTAACCTGCCTTGCCAGTTCCTCACTATCCGGATTATCCTGTTTGAATAAATGTACAGAATTGGAAACGCTGATACCCGCAAAAGACGCAACGGCAACTGTATATCGTTTATTGAAAGTTATTGCAGAAGTAGCCGCATTACAGGTAGTGTAGGGAAGATTCATAAGGTCGAAATAACCCTGAAGTTTACCATCTTCGCCTGGTGTTCCATGGATACCAATCAGTACTGCATCGAAAACAATTTTTTTACCATCTATCAGGAGGGAGAAATCATTTTTATCCACCTGAATCTTCTTCCCTTGTTTCCCGGGATGAAACCATTCAGAAGGTGTTATGTCTATACGGTATACATCATAAATACTTTTGTCCACTTCGGCCTCCATGGTGATGGCGCTCTTATAAGAAACTTCTGCTTCGCTGGAATATCCACCGGTTACGAATGCAATAACCTTTTTCATGTATTGGGTTTAAATACTTGGCCCTATCAGAGATGCAGTTTTTCTTTTTTTGCAAGTAATTCTTCTACTGTTTCCCGGTACATTTCATCGGGTACACAAACATCCACAGGGCAAACAGAAGCACATTGGGGTTCTTCATGAAAACCCTGGCATTCTGTACATTTATTTGGAACAATATAATAGACATCAACGGAAATTGGGCTGTTTCGCAGGTTGGCATCTATTACAGTGCCGTCCATAAGCTTGAATGGTCCTTTTACGGAAGAACCGTCTGCAATAGCCCATTCTACTCCGCCTTCATAAATTGCATTGTTAGGACATTCGGGTTCACAGGCCCCGCAATTGATGCACTCATCTGTTATCTTAATCGCCATAATATTGTTACAGTTTGGAGGTGAATAGATTTAATTTCGCGCCACAAAGATAATCTGAAATATGGATTTAGAGAACCGGATCGGCCTGCTCGTAAAACTAGGGGAATTTATGCAATCCGGAGATACAAACTGGGAAGCTGCTAAAACCAAAACATTTCATCATAATCCTTGGTTTATCCCTGAATTTATCGAGCTGGCTATACAAAATTCAGTGGATCAGTACCTGCAACGGGATTTACTTGAAAAATGGGTGAGTGGTTATAATTTCCCTGCCCAAAATAATAAAACTGAAAATGTTGGAATCGTTATGGCCGGAAATATCCCTCTGGTCGGCATTCACGATTTTATATCCTGTTTTCTGAGTGGTCACCGGCAGTTCATTAAACTTTCTTCCAAAGATCTCTGGCTTTTTCCGGTAATACTGGAATTTCTTATTAAAAATAATCCGCTGCTTTCAAATGAAATTCAGTTTACAACTATGCTGAGGGGAATGGATGCTTATATCGCAACAGGCAGTAATAATTCAGCCAGGTATTTCGATTATTATTTTGGAAAGTACCCCAGTCTGATCCGTCGAAATAAAACCTCCATAGCCCTGCTGGAAGGAGATGAATCTCCTGAAGAACTCGAAAAGCTGGCGGATGATGTGTTTCTTTATTTTGGACTTGGTTGCCGCAACGTGACGCAGATTCATGTTCCGGAAAATTATGATTTTATTCCCCTGTTACAGGCCTTTAGAAAATACCAATGGATGGCAGATCATCATAAATACAAAAATAATTATGACTACCGTCTATCGCTGGCTATCCTGAATAAGCTATATTATATGACGAACGAATGTCTGCTCCTTTTGGAAAGTGATTCACCCTTCTCGCCTATTGCCGTATTACATTATGCCTATTATAAGAACAGGAAAACCTGGTTACCGCCAGGAGAGGCCGAAACCCTTCAGTGTATAATTGGCAGGCACTACCTTCCTTTTGGGAAAAGTCAGCAACCCGGACTGGCAGATTATGCCGACGGGGCAGATACCTTGAGATTTTTACTGTCGCTCTGAATCTATGTCAGTCATTGCCTGCTAAAATTTCTTTTGTAAATTTGTGAGACTGCCATCTACGAAGGTCTTAGTAAATTATTTGTTAAACTGAACAGGTGGTAATAACGTAAATACTTTCCGAACGTTACTTTGAAGTAACAGGTTTGAAGTATCAGGCATGCCATTTGACAAATTGTAGTTCCTGATTAATGACAAAAAAATAAAAATAATGAAATTAAAACAAGTTGCGGGCATTGTATTTATCAGTGCAGCTACAACCCTGACCAGTTTGTGGGGGTACAAACATTTTAGCCCCGGTGGAACTACCTATCTCTATGCACAGGATTCCACGAGAGTTCCGGCGAACTACGCCAAGTTTTTTGATGGTACAAAGTCTGCCGGTCCGGCCGACTTCGTTGATGCTGCCAGTGCAGCTATTCCAGCTACCGTGCATATTAAAACGAAAACCGTTCGTACTGTAAGTAATAACCTTCCGAAAAAAAATCCCTTCTCGGATCTTTTTGGAATTGATCCCAATGATTTTTTTGGCGATCGTTCCCGGTCCATGCCTGAAATGGGTTCCGGATCAGGTGTCATTATCAGTGAAGACGGATATATCGTGACGAATAACCATGTGGTGGATGGTGCGGATGAAGTAACCGTTACGCTTAGCAATAGAAAATCTTTTAAAGCTAAAGTGATTGCAACTGATCCGAGTACCGATCTGGCAGTTGTAAAAGTAGAAGCGAAGGGATTGCCCTTTCTTCTTTACGGAAATTCTGATGACGTAAAAGTAGGACAGTGGGTTCTGGCAATCGGATATCCATTATCACTCGAAACAACCGTTACTGCAGGAATCGTGAGTGCGAAAGGAAGATCTATTGATATCAACAGCCGCCAAAGTATTGCTCCGGTTGAATCTTTTATTCAGACAGATGCTGCCGTGAATCCCGGAAACAGTGGTGGTCCGTTAATCAATCCACAAGGACAACTTATTGGAATTAATTCAGCGATTGCTTCTCCCACCGGATCATATGCAGGATATTCATTCACTATTCCGGTGAATATTGTAAAAAAAGTTGTTACGGATCTTATTAAATATGGCACTACTCAAAGAGCTTACCTGGGTATAGAATATGCACGTGACAACCTTAGCGATGATCAGAAAAAAGAACATGGAATCAAAGAAGATGCTGAAGGTGTCTATATCATGAATGTTCGTGAAAAAGGTGCTGCTGCAAAAGCAGGACTTAAGGAAGGGGATCTGATTACCAAACTGAATGGTATTCCTGTCAACACAGGTTCTGAACTTGTTGGCCAGATTGCTATTTACCGTCCGGGTGATAAAATCAAAATTACCTATAAAAGAAGCGGCGCTGAATCTGAAGTTCTTGTGACACTTATGAATAATAGTGGAAACATGGATCTGGTAAAAAATTCTGCATTCGAAAAACTCGGAGCTGAACTTCAGCCACTTCAGAAATCAGATGCTGCCAAACTGAATGTGAAAGGTGGAATAGTAGTGACTTCCATAAGCGATAAAGGATTGTTTAGCAAAACGAGAATGGAAGAAGGATTTGTTATCCTGAAAGTAAACGGTCAGGATGTAAGTTCTGTAGAAGAATTCCGTAAAATCGTTGAACAGGCAGGTAATGGATCAGTGAAACTGGAAGGTGTTTATCCTGGCTACGACGGATCATTCACGTATCCTTTAAAATTGAATGACGAATAGTTAAAGCGTAAAGCTCAAGGCATAAAGCAAGTGAAGAAGTAAATAAAAATGCGTTTCCTTTTTAGGGACGCATTTTTATTTTGAATAAACCTTGTATTCCCATGCATTCAACAGGAGTGGCTGACCTGAAATAAAATCCGGACTTCTTGTATTGAATACATCTTTATATGACCCTGCCAGGGTATGACCAGTAATAATGACTGATTGTGTTTCAGCCGAAAGATTTAAAATCACTAATACTTCATCCCTTTCAAAACGCCGGATAAAACTAAAAACCTTATCGGCCCTGGTATTTGAAAGAATCATTGCTGATCTTTTGGGATCGCCGCTTATCAATGCAGGATTGGTTTTACGAAGCATCAACAAGGTTTTATAAAATTCAGAAAGTAAAATAGTCCGGTCCCAGTCGATTTCATCTTTATCAAAAAACAGCAAGCGTTTTAAATTCGGTATTTCCTGCCCGCTGTAAATCAGGGGTATGCCATCATACAGACAACAGAGGACAGCAAAAGGCAGGGCAGCATCACCCATTCTTTCATATTCTGTTCCGCTATGTGAATTCTCATCGTGGTTTGACGTAAAGTAAGTACGAATGGATCCTGCCGGAAATTGTTGTTTATAATAATATAAAACCTGGAACAGGCCCTGCATATTGCTGGATTTTTTCCAATACGCTTCCATTAGGTGTACCATCTTCCAGGTATAGCTGGCGTCAAAAACTTCGTGATACATAATCTCTTCACATTCTGCCAGCCAGAATAATGGCTTTATGTTGTCGAGTTTCCTTCTCGCTTCTTTCCAAAAATCCAGGGGAACCAACATAGCCATATCACAACGGAATCCATCAATGCGGCAGGTTTCAATCCAGTATTGCATGGCCCTTATCATCTCGTTTCGAAGTTCTCGTGAATCGTAATTGAGATCGATCACGTCTGCCCAGCCATGTGCATCATAAAAAGCGCCATCCATATTTTTTCTATAGAATTCCGGATGTTCTTTAGTCCATATATGATCCCAGCCCGTGTGATTGGCCACCCAGTCTATAAGCACTTTGAATCCGTATTCATGTGCACGCTCCACGAGCCATTTAAAATCTTCTACCGTACCCAATTCCGGATTGGTATTCATATAATCGGAACAGGCATAATAACTTCCAAGAGTTCCTAAACGACCAACACGACTAATAGGCGTTATGGGCATAAACCAGAGAATTTCAATTCCCATATCCCTAAGTCTTTCAAGATGCCCTGCAAAAGCACGGAAACTTCCTTTCCTTGTATATTGACGAAGATTCACCTCATAAATATTCGAATCAAGCGCCCAGCTGACGGTCTTAAATTCTCCATTCATTCAAATCCCATTGAATCTGAAAGATACGAATCAGGATTAATGCTTAAAGCTTGAGACTTAGGTTTATAGTATATGGTTTATGGTAAATGGATTCAAAAAAACCATACACTATGAACCATACACCATACACCTTAAACCAGGTATATTATTAACTTTGACAATTAATGAAAACGTTCCAGATTCCGCACATCTACCGCAGTCCGCTCATCACCGCAATAAAAAATAAACGCCGTGTGGAAGACAGGATGAAGAAGGATTTTTCGCCTGCCCTGCTGGATTTTGGACCACTTAAGATTTACCTTGCCCGGCATTTCGGATTTTGTTATGGAGTTGAGAATGCAATTGACATTGCTTTCCGGACAGTTGAAGAAAATCCTGGTAAAAATATTTTTCTTCTCAGCGAAATGATTCATAATCCTCAGGTAAACATGGATCTGAAAAACAGGGGTATCCGTTTTCTCCAGGATACAGGGGGAAAGCAACTGGTCCCTTTCGAAAACCTTGTTTCTTCCGACATCGTTATCACACCTGCTTTCGGAACCAGTCTCGAGATTGACGCATTATTAAAATCCAGAGGCATCCATACCGAAATCTACAATACCACATGTCCCTTTGTAGAAAAGGTCTGGAACAGGTCAGTACAGATTGCAGAAAAAAAATTCACTGTTATCATACACGGCAAACCGGGGCATGAAGAAACACGTGCCACATTTTCCCACGCAGCGGCGGCGGGACCAGCCCTCGTGATACGGGATATGGAAGAAGCCAGGGTTCTAAGCCTTTTCATCAAAAAGGAAAAAGCTGCCGGGGAATTTTTTAAAATCTTCAAAGACCGGATCAGCAAAGGGTTTGATCCGACAAATGACCTTGAAAGGATCGGTGTTGTGAATCAAACGACGATGCTTGCTTCAGAAACACAACAAATTGCTGATTTTTTAAAACAGGCCATACAGGAAAGATCCCTTCTCAAGAACGAAAGCGCTACGGAAAGTTTTGCGGATACGAGAGATACATTATGTTATGCCACGAACGATAATCAGTCTGCAGTGTCGGCGATGCTTTCAACACCTGCTGATCTGGCCATAATTGTAGGGGGTTATAATTCTTCCAATACCTCGCATCTGGTGGAATTATGCGAAAGGGAACTGACATCTTACTTCATCGAAGATTCAGGAAAAATGATTTCCAAAGAAACGATATTGCATTTTGATCTGCAAAAAAATACCGAGATATCAGAAATCGGATGGCTGCCGGCGAAAAGACCCCTGCAAATACTTCTTACGAGCGGCGCTTCCTGTCCGGATGCTATTGTGGAATCCGTGATATATAAACTTTGTGATTTTGTTTCCGGAAGCAAAGATCCAGGACAATTGATTGAGGAATTCCTGGAATAAGTCTAAAGCTTAAAGCCCAAAGCCTAAAACTTCTTTTTAGATCCCCGAAATTTAAATCATTAATAATCGCATTGGTTTTAGGCTTTGGGCTTTAAGCTTTAGGCTTATTTCATTTTGAACCCGTCCAGAAATTTAGTGTTGAAATTTCCGCTGCGGAAATTCGCATCTTTCATCAGTTGCAGATGAAAAGGAATAGTAGTTTTTACACCTTCGATCACGTATTCCATCAGTGCACGGTGCATTGTATCGATGGCTTCATTCCGTGTTCTTGCTACGGCGATAATTTTGGCGATCATGGAATCGTAATAGGGAGGGATGGTATAACCAGCATACACATGCGAATCGACGCGGATACCATGTCCGCCTGGTTGATGCAGGGTAGTTATTTTTCCCGGAGAAGGCCGGAAATCATTATAGGGGTCTTCCGCATTTATACGGCATTCGATGGCATGGCCCTGAGGTTCATAATTGACTCCGCTGATGGTTTCACCGGCTGCAATTTTTATTTGTTCCTTGATTAGGTCAAAATTCACTACTTCTTCTGTAACACAATGTTCTACCTGGATGCGTGTATTCATCTCCATGAAATAGAAATTCCGGTGTTTATCTACCAGGAATTCAACAGTACCGACGCTTTCGTAATGAATAGCAGAAGCAGCCTTGATGGCTGCTTCACCCATTTTATACCTTAGTTCTCGCGTCATAAAGGGGGAAGGTGATTCCTCCACCAGTTTCTGGTGACGGCGTTGAATGGAACAGTCTCTTTCACTCAGGTGACAAACCGTTCCATACTGGTCGCCGGCCACCTGAATTTCTATATGTCGTGGTTCTTCAACAAATTTTTCCATATAAATACCGTCGTTCTTGAAAGAAGCGCCGGCTTCTGCTTTTGCGGAGTCAAATGCACGTTCAAGTTCCGATTCATTCCAAACCACACGCATGCCCTTACCTCCCCCGCCTGCAGTTGCTTTGAGAATAATCGGAAAACCCGTTTCAAAAGCAACGGTCCTTGCATGACTCAGATTTTCGAGTAAGCCACCCCCTCCCGGAACAACAGGAACTCCCGCCTTGATCATGGTCTCTTTAGCCGTAATCTTATCCCCCATGGAATTGATCATGGCCGGTGTTGGTCCAATAAATTTTATTCCATGTTCCCCGCAGATTTCTGCAAATCGGGCATTTTCTGCAAGAAAGCCATATCCAGGATGTATTCCATCTGCATTGGTTATTTCTGCTGCCGCCATGATATGGGGAATATTCAGATAGGAATCAGCACTGGCAGGTTTACCGATGCAAACAGCTTCATCAGCAAATTTTACGTGTAAACTATCCTTATCCGCGGTGGAATAAACAGCAATTGTCTTGATGCCCATCTCACGACAGGTGCGGATGACCCGCAATGCAATCTCTCCCCGGTTAGCAATTAATATTTTCTTGAACATTGAACTTTTTAGAATTTGTTCCGTCAGCTGGCGGATAGAAATCTGGAAATATAAATGAAGAAATGAATTGTTGTTTCAATCCGCCAGCTGGCGGACCAAATTTTCAGATTAACTAGGATCTACAAGGAAGAGGGGCTGATCAAATTCAACCGGTGATGCATCTTCAACAAGCACTTTTACAATTTTCCCTTTTACTTCGCTCTCGATCTCATTAAATAATTTCATGGCTTCAATTATACAAACCACTTTTCCGGGTTCGGTCTCATCACCAACATTTACAAAAGCTGGTTTATCCGGGGCGGAGCTACGGTAAAAAGTGCCAATCATCGGACTTTTGATGGTAATAAGGTTGTCTGCAACTGTTTCCGCCTGTTTTGATTTGCCATTTGCTGCCGGAGAACTGACTGATCCGGGAGCTGTCACAGCAGGTGCTGTGTATACTGGGGCAGATTGATGCGACTGGAACGGTGCAGTAATAACCTGCTGTATATGTTCCTCTTTTTGTTTTACTGTTATTTTAAATCCCTTTTCTTCAATCGTTACTTCACCGATATTCGATTTGTTGATCAGTTTGATCAACTCCTGAATCTGTTTAAAATCCATCAGTTATGGCGTTTTACTTTTTAAAAAGGAAGACTAAGATAAGTGTTATTCTTTCACCCTTTCTACATATTCACCTGTTTTTGTATTAATGCGGATCAATTCTCCCTCATTTACAAAAAGCGGTACATTTACCATCGCTCCTGTTTCCACTTTGGCAGGTTTAAGTGTGCGTGTAGCAGTATCTCCTTTCATACCCGGTTCAGAATAAGTAACTTTCAAAACAATCTTATCAGGAAGTTCCACACCCATGGGGGTATCTGTTTCCGTGTTCATTAATACAGTAACCTCCTGGCCATCCTTGAGGAATTGCGGTGCGTCTACCAGGTTTTCCTGTAATGCAATTTGTTCAAAGGTTTCGGTATCCATGAAATTATAACCCGAATCATCTTTGTAAATAAACTGATAACCCTTTCTTTCTACACGAACAGGAAAAATATTATCGCCACTGTTCCAGGTTTTTTCAATACTCCGGTTATTATCCACCCCTTTTAACTTAGCCCATACTTTTGCTGCGGCTCTGGCAGTTTTATTTTCTCCAAAGTCCACCACTGAATATAGACTGCCATCCAGTTTAATAATAAGCCCGCGGCTGATGTCTGCTGTACTTGCCATGAATGATAATTAATTGTTTGCCCCAAAGGGCGACAAAACTAATGGTTTTTAAACTTCTGCGCAAAGTAGCCCATTTTGAAATTATGAGCGTCCCGTATTTTCCTTTATTTTTATGAAAATATCCGTTATGAAGGGTGTGTTTCTAGCAGTTCTCGGTCTTTTTTCCTTGTATTCCATTCAGGCACAAATGCCTGCCGCTGTTCCGGAAGCGCCTTACCTTAAAAATCCGGGTTTCCCGCCCATTCGTTTACTTCAGGTTGACAGCGTACATTTTGTTACGAAGGAGGATATAAAAAAAAATCATAAAATCCTTCTCATTTTTTTCAGTCCCGAATGCGAACACTGTAAACACCAGACCTCGGATATACTTGCGGATTTCAGTAAATTCAAAGACATTGAAATAGTCATGGCCACTTTCCAGCCATTCGACGAAATGAAAACATTCTATACTTATTACAGGATCAGGGATCATTCAAATATCATGATGGGACGTGATGAAAAATATATGCTCCCTCCTTTTTACAGAATGAAAAGCCTTCCCTACCTGGCACTCTATGACAAGAAAGGCCAGTTCATCACCAGTTTTGAAGGAAACCAGAAAGTGGACACGATCATCAATGCTTTTCAGCCGAAGTAAATTTGGTTATGAGATATGGGATATGAGAAATGAGTTTAATAAAAAATTCACCTAACCCATATCTCATAACCCATATCTCATATCTCATACCCCTTATCTTATAATTCATACCCCATAATTAAAAGTCGCACCCTAACTTTGCCACGCTTTAATTTATCATCAAACATTTTAAATAATTTCCGATGAAAGTCACTGTAGTAGGTGCAGGCGCCGTAGGTGCAACCTGTGCAGATAATATTACCCGTAAAGAACTTGCAGAAGAACTCGTATTACTTGATATCAAAGAAGGACTTGCAGAAGGGAAGGCCCAGGATATCATGCAGTCTGCAACTTTACTGGGTTTCGACACCCGGGTAAGTGGCAGTACAAATGACTATTCAAAAACTGCAGGCAGCAGGGTCGTTGTAATTACATCGGGACTACCTCGTAAACCGGGAATGACAAGGGAAGAACTTATTGGCACGAATGCCGGCATAGTGAAAAACGTTACAGACAATATTCTGAAATATTCTCCTGAAGCTATTCTGATCATCATAAGCAATCCGATGGATACAATGACCTATCTCACGTTGAAAGAAACAGGCTTATCCAAGGAAAGGATCATAGGAATGGGTGGTACGCTGGACAGTGCACGATTCAAATATCAGCTGAGCCAGCACCTAGGATGCAGCCCGGCAGATTTGAACGCTCTGGTGATCGGTGGTCATGGCGATACTACCATGATTCCTCTGATCCGGTTTGCAACCTGGAACAGCGTGCCTGTTACCGAATTGCTTTCGGAAGAAAAACAAAGACAAATCGTAGCTGACACGATGGTTGGAGGGGCCACCCTCACCAAACTTATTGGCACTTCCGCATGGTACGCGCCCGGTGCAGCTGGTGCAGCCCTTGTGGAATCCATTGTAAGGGATGAAAAGAAATTATTTACCTGCTGTGTTTCCCTGAATGGTGAATATGGTCAAAATGATATTTGCCTGGGTGTACCAGTTACCATCGGGAAAAATGGATGGGAAAAAATCATTCCTTTCGAACTAAATGCTGAAGAAAAAGGGTTATTTGCCAAAAGCGCTGATGCTGTGAGAAACATGAACGAGGTGCTTGCTACACTTAAAGCCTGATTTTAATGTGCCAAATATGTAATTGTAGAAAATGAAAATGGTGGAAATTGAATGGGAAAATGATAATGTGAGGATATGGACAAGATGTCCCCCTTTGCTGAAATAAAAATTTTGGACAGGTGGAATAATTATATTTCCAAATTATCATTTTCCCATTCAATTTCCACCATTTTCATTTTCTACAATTACATATTTAGCACATTAATCATGTTCCAGCCTATTGACAATCCCAACCACCTATATTACCTTTACCTTATCTTTACATTTTCCCTAATTTTATCCTCGTATCCGGCGAAAAGTCGCGTTGAATCCAACGTTATAACAACCCGTTATTCGTATGCGAGGAATAGTGATTTTGGCGGTCTTCCTGTTTTCCGGTTCAGGGCTATTGGCCCAGAACGACATGGCATTTAAAGGCCATGATCCAAAAAAAGATGCGAATCTGAATCCTTACATCAACAGAGAAATTAATCCTGACAGCAACCTTTCCATCAATCCCTCTTTAAACTGGAACATGAATCCCCTGAAGGAAAATTCTGTAAATCCTACTTTGAATTCCGCAATCAACCCCATGATTAACATGCAGCTGAATCCGCAATCGAATGATGTACTGAACCCGGTGATCATGAAGGGGCTGCGGCCTTCAACAGAGACATGGAAGGGCATGTTTTTATTTAATGATTCGAACCAAATTTTTGGATATATTTCAGTGGCCACTCAGAACGTGATGCTATCATTTGATAACAGTGGCACCTGGAATGGATATTACGTGAAAGCCGGTCGGATGATGTATAATTATTTTACCCTTTTCGGTGTGTGGACAGGCATGTTTCTTTGCTACGATAGTCAGTCAGGATACAACCTGTTTGACAAATCAGGCAAATGGATGCATATTCACGTTAAATGATAAGCCCGGATAAAAATTATATTTTGAACCACCGATTAAACCGAACGATCTTAGG
>Ga0210384_10007206_pt1 | contig 11740 bp, 11 predicted proteins | sample IncBWH2MmetaG_FD_160574 | JGI IMG/M metagenome (GOLD analysis project Ga0210384, IMG submission 160574) | Forest soil microbial communities from Barre Woods Harvard Forest LTER site, Petersham, Massachusetts, United States - Inc-BW-H-2-M | ecosystem: Environmental > Terrestrial > Soil >...
GGCCGCGCGGCTGGCGGACGCGCCGCATTTGTCGCTCGAGCGCGGCGGAATCACGGCCATGCGAAAGCTTCCCTCGGTGACGCAAGGGCACATCGCGCTGCTGGGCGATGCCTCCGGCGCGGTGGACGCCATCACGGGCCAGGGCATGTGTCTTGCTTTCCGGCAGGCGCTGGCGCTGGCGAATTCGCTCGCCGCGGACAATCTCGAAGCGTATGAAATCGCCCACCGGCGCATCCTGCGGCGGCCGAGATCAATGGCGAATTTCCTCTTGCTGCTGGACCAGCATCCGCGAGCGCGAGCGGAAGTGATGCGCAGGTTCGAGCGGCATCCAGGCCTGTTTGCGGCGCTACTGGCGTATCACGTCGGGGCCGTGTCCAGGGCGGTGCAGCGTTTGCTCGGTCCAGCAGCCCGGAAATCAGCGGCCATTTATTGAAGGGCCGGTGATGTATACTATACATCATGAGGCGTACCCAGCTGTATCTCGACGACGACCTGTGGAACGCCCTGCACGCGCGGGCCCGCAGTGCCGGAACCACGATGTCGGAGCTCGTGCGGGAAGCCATCCGGGACCGATACCTCGGAAAGCTGGACGAGCGTAAGACAGCGATGTTGGCGGCCGTGGGCCTATGGAAGGGACGCGAGGACATTGGCGGCTCAGTCGCATACGTGCGGCGACTTCGGCGCGGAAACCGGCTGCGGAGGATATCCGGCGCATGACCATTTTGATTGATTCCGACGTTCTCATCGAGGTCTTAAGAGGAAGAGACGCCGGGATCCTAGAGAAGTGGACGGGCCTTGCGAATTCCTCGGACGCTGTGCTGTGCTCGCCCGTTTCGGTCGCGGAGATCTGGCACGGCGCGCGGCCGAGAGAACACACGGCGATTGCGAAGCTTCTCGGCGGTTTGAGTTGCGTCCCTATCGATGCCCAAACGGGACAGCGAGCCGGTGTATACCTTCGCGAATATCACAAAAGCCATGGCGTGGAGCTGGGCGATGCATTGATCGCGGCCGCCGCTGCACAGCATCGCGCCTCCCTGTGGACGCGGAATCGGAAGCATTATCCGATGCACGGGAGCTGGTTTTATTGATCCGGGGAATCGTGCCCATCGATTGCGAAATTCGCCTGCTGCTCGATCTGCTCGACGAAGCGTTCGACAAAAAGTCCTGGCACGGCCCAAACCTGCGCGGATCGATTCGTGGCGTGAGCGCGGCGCAGGCGGCGTGGAGGCCCGCGCCGGGACGCCACAACATTTGGGAATTGACGCTGCACGCGGCCTACTGGAAGTACGTGGTCCGGCGCCGCATTACGGGTGCAAAGCGCGGCTCGTTCGTGTTGGAAGGAAGCAATTTCTTCGAGCGGCCGGTGGAGCAAACGGAAACAGCCTGGAAACACGACGTCGGGATCTTGGTTGCGGAACACGGCGCTCTGCGGCGTGCTGTTGCTCAGCTTTCGTCAGGGTCGCGCGAAGCCGCAAGCAAATGGCGCTCGACTCTCCATGTGATCCGCGGCGCGGCGGCTCATGACCTGTATCATGCGGGCCAGATCCGCCTTCTGCGCCGGCTGGAGAGCCGCAGCATCTAAGTTTTGGTAGCATTGGTTCACATGTCCTTTTGGCGCAGGCCGCAGAGCACATGGATACGCAGGGCCATGTTCCAGGTCCATCTGTGGGCGGGCATCTTGCTGGGTCTGTATATCGTGGTAGTGTGCGTCAGCGGCAGCGCCATCGTGTTCCGCAACGACTTATACGATGTTTTTGAACGCTGGACCAAGGCCGGTCCCACCCACCTGCAGAGCCAGGTGATCGCCGCCGGCTACGCGACGATGAGGTGGTTCGGAGACCTGCACGGACGGTTTTTTCTGGGAGCCTCGGGCATGACAGCGAACGCGATCGGCGGCTTTCTGACCGCCGCGCTCTGCCTGACCGGATTGGTGATATGGTGGCCGGGGATCGCGAAATGGCGCCGCGGCCTGACGATTCGGGCCAATGTGGGCTGGAAGCGGCTGACCTTCGACCTGCACAGCGCCATGGGCTTCTGGACCTTCGCGATTCTGTTCATGTGGGGAGTGACGGGCGGGTACTTCGTGTTTCCCGAGCCCTTCCGCGCGGCCATCAACTACTTCACGCCCATCGCAGCGCCGCTTGTGCCGCAGCAGAACGTGAAACCGGGTTCCCAGGTGGCGGGAGCCGTGGCGCCAGCTCCGCTTGGACCGCTGACCCGGCGGCCGCGAAGACCCCTGACGCTGGGCGGGAGGATTCTGCGGGATTTCTCCTACGCTCACTACGGCAACTTCGGGGGCTGGCCCGTGAAGGTGCTGTGGGTGTTGTTGGGGTTCGCCCCCGTGGTGTTGTTCGGGACGGCGCTGCTGATGTGGTGGAACCGCGTGCTGAGTCCGCTCGCGAGGCGCTTGAAGGAAACCAGAGAGGCGAGCCTGGAAACCCGCGTCACCTAAGGGGAGCGTGTGAGCTTGTACCTGACCCCTATCAACATTGGGGAAGTCACTGTCATCGACGCTGCCGGGCGCATCACCTTGGGCGAAAACACTAAGTCGTTTCGAAAAATGATCCACGAGCTAACCGCGGGCGGACGCAAGCAGATTGTGCTGAACCTGACCGACGTCACCTACATCGACAGCTCGGGAATCGGAGAGCTGATCGCGGCCTACGCGATGGTTAAGCACCAAGGTGGAGCGGTAAAGCTGCTGAACCCCGCCAAGCGAGTTTACGATTTGCTGCACATCACGAAGATGTATACGGTCTTCGAAGTATTTGAGGATAGAGGTAAGGCGGTGAGCAGCTTCTCGGATCGCGCCGCGGCCGGAAACTGAAATACTCGATCCCTCAGACTCGGAGTGCCGCGATCACCCGATCGTAACCTCGGCCAAGCGCGCCCCATGATATAAGCGGAAGCACGGCGTCAGTCTGGAGGAAGCGCAGGAGGTTTTCGACCAGGTCTATTTGGTGGACCAAAGGAGCGATGATCCGGAGCAGTTTCGTGCGATCGGCTGGGGCCGCGATCGCCTCTGTTCGGTTATTTTTGAAATTGGGCAGGATGCCGAGGGCGAATATTACCACTTAGTGACCGCGTGGCAATCCACGCAGCAGGAGCAACGAAGCTATGCCGAAAACGTATAGGAAACCACCGACTGCCGATGAAATCGCGGAGAAGGCGTCGCGCGGGGAGGATGTGTCCGCCTACTTCACCAACAAATTTACCTTGATCCGGCCCATACGCCGGGTCAATGTAGATTTGACTGTGGGCATGCTGCGTGAGCTCGATGCACGGGCCGCACGTCTCAATGTAAGCCGGCAAGCGGTCATCAAGGGACTGCTCCGGCAAGCATTGGATGAAGGACAGGCGCGGCGAGCGCGTTCCAAGAAGGCAAGCTGAGGTGCGGGGCAGCGAAGAAAGAGATCACCGGCGATTCGATCTGGCAGCCACAAGCAGTCGCAATAGGAAACGCGCAGACTGTCCCTAAGCAAGATACCGGAAAAGCCGGAGAACACTGGGGCCGGCGACGCCGGTAAGCGCGGGTACGAAGGTGGGTCCCATGCCGCTGCGACGCCATTCGCCGTGGACAGCGTGGGCGCCGAGATACAAGAAGCTGCCTCCCGCCACCGCCAATAATACGTGCAGGGCGTACTGCGAGAGATATGGTGCGAGGACGATTTCGAGCGCGGCGCCCGCAAGCGTCGCTCCCTCGGCGAGCGCGCACCAGCCCAGCGCGGCCTTGCGCGAATCGAGCGCGGCCCGGACGATCACGCCCAGGGCCAAGCCCTCGGGAATTTTGTGAATCGCGATGGCCAGTCCGAAAGACGCGCTGAGTTGCGCCGTGCCGTTCCCCGCGGCCACTACGCTCCAGCCATCGAGCGCGCTGTGTAGAGCGGCTGCCAGAAGCAATGGCGGCGCGAAACCATGGAGCGTTGCGGAACAATGCTCATGATCGTGCGGCTGCGAGCAAGCCGGGCAGACCGGATAGACGAACCGGTCGATGACCCCGAGCAGCGCGAAACCGGCGGTGATCCAAGCCAGCGCGCCAGGCCATTTGAGAGACTCCGCCATTTCCGGCAACACCCAGAACACGGCGACGCCGATGAGCACTCCGCCGGCGAAGGGGACCAGGCGCCGCTCGAGCGAGTGCAGAGAGGTAAGCCACACGCCGCTAGCGGCGCTAAGAATCGCGATGCCCGTGACAATGTAAGCCGCGTAGAAAATCACCGCCGCGCTCCTTCTTGATTCTCGCCGATGGTGGAACGGAAGTGATCGTAGCCGCGCGGCGCGAGTGGTTGGCCTTCAAAGAGCACGGAGCCGGGCCGCCCGCGCACTATGGTTCCGATGCGGATCGAGCCGAGCGGAGGCTGCGCTCTTGGTGGGAGTGTGAAGAGCAGCTCGTAATCCTCTCCGCCGTGAAGCGCTCGCTCGACGGTGGCGCCGCGCACGACGGGCACGCGGTTTACTTCCGCGGCGACTCCGGAAGCCGTGCACACGCGGTGTAGATCGAGCGACAAGCCGTCGCTCAGATCGATGCAGGAAGTAGCACGGTCACGCAGGCTTTTTCCGAAAGCCAGGCGCGGGGTGATGGGGCGGTCCCAAGGCTTGCCGAGACGGCCAGAGACGTAGAGGAGATCGCCGGGACGGGCGCCGCTCCGCAGCAGGGCTTTCCCTCGCGGGACGCTGCCGCACACCGTGACATCGCAATGAATTTTTTCGGAGTGCGCCAGATGGCCGCCGGCCAGGGCGGTGCCGGTGCGCCTAGCTAACGCAAGCAGTCCACGATAGAAGGCGAAAATCCATTTCTCGCCGAGCTCGCGAGGGAGAGCGAGCGATACCAGGCAAAAATGGGGGTCGCCTCCCATGGCGGCGATGTCGCTCAAATTTCGCGCGAGTGCACGCTGGCCGACGATCGCCGGCGGCTGCTCGCGCCGGAAATGCACGTCTTCCATCATCGGGTCGATCTTAAAGAGCAGATCCTGACCGGCGCGCGGGCGGAAGAGGGCGCAGTCGTCGCCGATACCCAGTGTGATGCGCGGACCGCGCGCGGCCAGCTTGCGTAGCTTCTCGACGATGGCGACTTCATTCATGAAACACGAGGCCTGATGGTAGCTCTTCGCCGAAGATCCTGCCCATGGCGGCGAGGTCGCCGGTGGGCTCGGCTTGGAGATCGAGATCCGGGAAGGCCCTGCGCACCAGGTCGAGAGTATGGGGAGGCAAATCACGCGTGGAATCGCCGGTAACGCGAGCGATGTTCGCAACGGCGTCGTGAGCCTTGGGAACTTTGAGCAATCGTTCGATCCAGCGGGCGGCGGTGGCCGGCGGCAGAACCTGGTTGATAGGGCCGTAGAACAGCTTGCGCGCGCCGATGCGTGCGAGACACCACAGCCCCGTCTCCACGAAATCGCCCTTCGCAATGCGGGCCAGCAGCTCGTCGCCCAGTTGCGTTTTGGTTTGAAGCGGCAGAAGTTCCAGGCTGGCCGCGGCGCGCCACATTTCGCGCAGCAGGCTGGGGTTGACGCGCTGCGGGCGCTTTGAGCCGCGCGGAAGCAGAGTGGGCGAGAGCCGCTGGAACACGTCAGTTTGCTGATTCTTGTTGAGACTTCCGGCGACGCGGCCCCAGAAGATCCACCATTCGATCTCATTCTGAATGTGGTTGAAGAACTGAAGCCCCGCGGCATAAACGCGCCGCGCCTGCTCGATGCGAAATTCGTCGCCCGGGAAACCGAAGCCCGGGCGCAGACAGAAACCGCACAGATTCAGCCAGCGCAACTCATGCGCGGGGCTGCGCCTGCGGCCATCGGCTAGCTCGAGCATGCTGTCCGCGAGTTTTCGGATGGCCGATACCGGCCACGAATTGCGGCCCAGGCCTAGCGTCTGCTCGAGTTTCGCGGGCAACTGCGCGGGCTCTATTGTATCTTCCGAAAACGTGGCCGGGAGCAACGCTTCGGCGGCAGCGAGCGCTTCTTCGCTGACCACCGCCGCGGGACGCGAAGGCGCGCGTTCGGCCGCGGCTTTACGGAGTTCGAATTGAAGACGCCAGCGATGCTCGCTGACTTTCGAATCGGTCCAGATTTCGAGCGTACCGACCTCGGTCAACTTTGCGCCGAGCTTGACGGGCACCAGGCGCTCGCCCGCTTTACCGAAGCGCAGCACGGCGTTCAGCGGGGCGTGCAGATGGGGTTCGCCGTCGTCGGACTGGCGCGGGAAATCGACTACGTCGCCGGGCTGGTCTTCAGTGCGCGTGCGCGAACTGTAGAGGCGGAACGACACCGCCTTGTTGGCCACCAGTTGCAGATTGCCGGGGTCGAGCTCGATGGTCGAACCTTCCTCAGAACCGCGCGGCACAAGGCACATGGTTCGAATCGTGCCGTTATCCGCGCCGCCGCCGGCGGCACCGCCGAGGCCGATGAAATACGCGCGAGGCAGCCCTCCGCGGACCAGCAGGCCCGCACCGGTTGCGCGGACGTAGGAATAGTAGGCCGCGCCCACCGCCACGGCGAGATCCAGATCGCGGTTGTCGAGGATGGCGGGGCGGCGGCCATACCAATGTTCCATCACATCGGCAACGCGCTGGCGCAGAATGTCGGGAATGAAGAAACCGCCGTTGAACAGGATCGCGTCAGGCGTGGCATCGCCCGCCGAGGCGAGAAACGCCGCCAGATGGCGCGTGACGGCGGGGTCGGAGACGTAGGGCAGACCCAACTCGCGGAAAACGGTGCGCTCTTCTTCCTTGGGACGGTCGGCCAGCTCGCACATGGGGAGAAAGCCGTCGAGCGCGAGCTCGAGCGCTTCTTCGCGAAGGATCTCGGCTTTGAGCGTGCCCCCGACCAGCGAGGATCCGCCGCCGAGCACTGTGATTTCCACGCTCTTAAGATTTTGATCGGCGAGCAACCGTTCTTTGGCCGCGGCGCACTGGCGGCGCAATCCGCTGCGCTGGCGGAGAGAAAGGGACTTGCCAATTTTCGATTCCACCAGCCAGGCTAGCGTCAAGTCGAGGTTGTCTCCGCCGAGCAGCAGGTGCTTGCCGACGGCAGTGCGGGTGAAATCGATGCGGTCGCCTTCGCGCGCCACGCGGATCAACGTGAAGTCGCTGGTGCCGCCGCCGACATCGCAGACCAGCACGGTCTGGCCGTCGAACAGGCTTTTTTGCGAGCGCGTCAGATCGTTCGCGATCCACGAATAGAACGCCGCGGCTGGCTCCTCAAGCAGCGTAAGCTTCTCGATGCCGGCTTCGCGCGCGGCCATCACGGTCAACTCGCGCGCCTCTTCGTCGAAACTGGCGGGGACAGTGAGGACGACGTTATGTTCGGCGAGCGGCGAGCCTTGCTCCTTCTGCCATGCATCGGCGAGATGCTTCAGGATGCGGGTGGAGACTTCGACGGGCGAGAGAACGCGTCCGCCTTCCTGCGCGTCCCAGGGCAGAATCTTGGCGGTGCGATCGACTTCGGGATTCGAGAGCCAGCTTTTTGCGGAGTGCACGCTTTTGGTGGGGACCAGCGCGCTTTGCTCACGCGCGTAAACGCCGACATATTCCTGATCGCCCAGGTACAAGAACGACGGCAGTGTGCGGAGCGCCTCGACACGTCCAGCCGCCACGTATTGCGGAACATCGAGCACGCGAATGGTGGGGAAATCGGCGTCATCGGCCGAATCGATGAACGCGAGCGCGGAGTTGGTGGTGCCGAGGTCGATGCCGATGTTCATCGACTTATTCGATCTCGATTTCGGCGGGGGCGAGCACGGCCCCGGGCGCGGAAGTAGGCAGCTCGACCTTGTCAGCTTTCCATCCCTTGTGGCGCAGCAGGCCGCCGGGCGCTTTCCCGCTGGCGGGAACGTTACCCACCAGCTTCAGCGCGCCTTCGGCGATACCCGCGGTCTTAGTGAACGTGCCCTCGACACCATCGATGACGGGCTGGAGGCGCAGATAGCGCTCGATCGATTGCCGCGACTGCGCCTGCACGTCGCGCACGGCCGCGCCGACCTGGTCGTCGGAATAACCGGAAATATCCTCCATCAAAAAATCGACGAGGCGCGCGTCACGCTGGAGGATCGAGAGAATCTGCACGGCGCCGTCGGCAGGTCCGGCCTGGGGCACGGGGGCGGGCGCGGGCTTGGCCGGCACGAATTTGGCGTAGCCGAAAGCCTGGGCGATATCGGGCGGAAGCGTTCCCCCGAACAAGATGGAGAAGAAGCTGCGGAATGCGAGAGAAATTCTGCTCAAGATGGTTTCCTCGTGGAGACGGCGGAAGCGCCGATTCCATTTTCGCATTAGGGCGTGCTGAACTGGCGGGCGCGGGCGGTGGAGTGGAGTGGAGAATAGAGATCGCACGGTTTTCGTGGTCCAGATAATGGTATGCTCGCAGTGGGCATGACGGCCTGGACTCGAGTCTGGCTTGTGACGTGCGGGGCGATTGCCTCGGTCACGGCGATTTACGCGTTCCAACGCGAGTTTCGCGTTTACGCGAGCCTGGAAGGCTACGACCGCATTCCGCTCCCGCCGGATTGGCAGGAGAAAGCCGACTGGACCTTCGGACGCCTGATGTACCCTACGCATCCGCACGCCCGCTTCAGCCGTCCTTTCGGGTACGGGGGTTATATCGACTGGCGGGAGGGCGGAACCAGTTGGTCGCAGGACTATCCGCGCGCCGATCGTCATTTCGCGCAGGCCCTTCGGCGCTTGACCCGCATGAACGTACGTTCGGTGGAGCAGCCCATCAACTTGGACGACGATGACGACGTCTACAACTGGCCCTGGATGAACGCGGGCGAGATGGGCGACTGGAAGCTGACCGATTCGCAGGCGGCCAAGCTGCGCGACTATCTTCTGCGCGGCGGATTTCTCATGCTGGACGATTTCTGGGGAACCGAAGAGTGGAATCGTTTCGAAGAGAGCATCAAGGCTGTTTTCCCGGACCGGCCGATTGTCGAGATCGACAACGCGGACGCGATTTTTCATTCGGTCTACGACTTGGACGACCGCTATCAGGTGCCGGGGCAGTGGGCGCTGGCGCGCGGAACCACGTACCGCAATGACGGATTCGTGGCCCGCTGGCGCGGCATCTACGACGACAAAGGGCGCCTGATGGTGGCCATGTGTTTCAACTCCGACGTGGGGGATTCCTGGGAGTGGGCTGACGACCCGCGCTACGACGAGAAGTATTCGGCCTTGGGAATTCGCATCGGTGTGAACTACGTCATCTACTCGCTGACGCACTGATGAATCAGACCGCCGCCTATTTCGAAGCTGCCGCGGCCGGCTGCTTGAGACCGTTGTAGACAGCCTCAACGAACATATCCGTGGTCCACGGTCCGGTGGATTTGCCGTAGCGCGTATCGTAGTCAGCAGTTAAACGCGCCGCCTTAACCTGTTCGAGCGTCGCGCCTTTGTTGATCATTTCACGCACTCGATCGCGGACGATCACCACCATGTCGCGGTACTCCACCACCTCATGCTCGTTCGATAGATACCCGTGTCCGGGGACCACCAGCGTCCCACCGTCTTCTTCGTGTTCGTAAACCGTCCGATTGAGAATGTCGTTCAGGGCCTTGATCTCGCCCTGCACGCTCCCGCCATTCTTGATGTCGATAAACGGATACTGAGTCGTCGTGAAGATGTCGCCGGTCACGATGACATCCGCGCGGCGGAAGTGGACGATGCTGTCGCCGTCGGTCACCGCATTCGGCTCCCAGAATAATTCGATCGAATCGCCGTTGTGGAACTTTCGCCGGTGGTCTTCGAGAAATGTGTCGCTGGGAACACCTTCGGCGGGCATCTTGAGCGCGTCCATGTGATTCTGCGTGTTCTGGTGCGCCATGATGGTCGCACCCTGGCCGGCGTCCGCGAACTGGTTCGAAAAGAACGAACCCGGAAGACTCGGGTCAAAGCCCGAGGCGCGCACCTTCACGTTTCCGCCGGTGTGATCGGCTCGAAAGCCGGTGTTCGCAATGAACTGAACCGGTCTGTCCGAGAGCTTCTTGATTGCCGCGATCGTTTTGCCGGCCAGCGCGCCCGTTCCGGTATCGACCACAAAGGGGCCTTGATCGCCCACCTGAACCACGATGTTTCCACCGTCTCCCACCAGCATGTACACATTATTCCGGATGGGGAAGACATGAATCTCGCCGTCATGCGGTTCCGGATCCAACGCGCGGCTGGTTTCCGGCGCCCGGCCAGGCACGGGCTTCATGCGAGCCAAGCCGTCCTCATCGGTCGCGCTTTTGAGCTTGACCATGAACTCGGGGTAAATCGACTCCGCTCCGCCCACGCCCGAGATCAGGGGGAGTTTGTAAACTCGCGCGAATTCCTGGGCGAAGGGTTGTTGCCCAAACAGGTAGTTCGGAACCTTATCCGGCGCCCGATCGAGAATTTGTTCGCCATCGTCGCAAGCATATAACCAGCCGTGGTGATCCGCCACCTGCCGGAAATAGTCGTTGCTCCGGACTTCGGGTTCGCTCAAAAACACGGGATCTGTAACGATCGTCGTGTTGGTAAGGTGGTCGCCGTGACGCACGAAGTATTCGAGCAAGGTGGCCTGGTCGCTTTCGGGAGTGCCGTTGCGCCGCAACCAGCCCTGCTTCATGTGCGTGGTCTCCACAACCAGCGCGTCGCCTACGAATCGGCCGGTGGAAAATCCTCTGAACGTATGCGGAGCCCAGGCCGGAGGATGCGGACGGCCGTCCATCCAGATGACGCGGTGTCCCTCGGTGGTCTGCGCCCAAACGTGAATGGCGACTAAACGCTGGTCATGAGGATCGCGCTCTTCCCAGATCCGGAAGTTTCCCGTCGCGCGCATCTGATAGGGAGCAACGTAGGCGTCGCACTGATGGTGTTTCAGGGTCACTCGCGAGGCGTCGTACGATAGCGCCCATAGACGGCCTGCCTCGTTGAGCGCGAACCCCGCGTAGTCTCCCAGCTCAGAGCCCCCTCCTCGCTCCAGGGCGTCTTCATGCATGGCCGGCGTCCAGTAGCCGGACAGGTCGAAGCCCGGCGATTCCTCGGCCGCCCCAGGCCGCGCCGCCTGTCCTGAAAGCCGCACGCCCGTGATCAGCAGCGCCGCAAGAAATACGAATTTATTAGTGAGCTTCATGGCGTCCTCATTTGGCCGCACAAGGTGTTGGATTCCAGCCGCTCGCATCATTCTGTTTCTTGAAGTGAGTGCTGGTCCAGAACGGCGTCGCGAGATAAGCCGGGTCGTTGACCTCGGTGATGACCAGAAGCAGGGAACCACCATCGGGCTGATCGAACCGCTCGAAATACTCTGTCACAACGGCATCTGCGCTATATGGAACGCCGTTTTTGCGAAGATATCCAGGCTTCATTTTGGAGGTGACGACCTTCAGAGAACCGCCCGGCGGCGCGCCTCCGCGGCCGGGACCCATCACGCCCACCTGCCGTTCCCAGTTCGCCATCGAGACACCCTGCAGATCGCTGCCCTGGCTCTGCGAAGGCTTGAAGTTCAAGATTCGCGTTTGCGCACCGGCGTCCGTCTCGATCTTAAGAGTGTTGTCGTCCTGCCAGGTGATATGAAGGCGGCCCGGCATCCGCATTAATCCGCCCGCGCCGTACGCCCTGCACTGCTCTCCGGCCGTTTCATCTTTTGCCGGGTCCCAAGCATTCGCTGCGTCACGTCCCGCAGGGTTGAGCGGGACGCCCGACACGTCACCCTTGGGCGGCATCGCCATCCGATAGCGCCAATCTTCGGTTACCAGTGATACCCAATAGCCTGTGATGTCGATCGGAGCCGCG
>Ga0210384_10007207_pt1 | contig 11738 bp, 13 predicted proteins | sample IncBWH2MmetaG_FD_160574 | JGI IMG/M metagenome (GOLD analysis project Ga0210384, IMG submission 160574) | Forest soil microbial communities from Barre Woods Harvard Forest LTER site, Petersham, Massachusetts, United States - Inc-BW-H-2-M | ecosystem: Environmental > Terrestrial > Soil >...
TCTCGGTGGAGTCGTTTTACTACTATCCCGATCAGGACCGGGCGCTGATGGAGCTGTTTCGCGTGATGGCGCCGCGGGGCCGGCTGTTCATCCTGATCAATCTCTACAAAGATAACCAGTATTCGCTGCAGTGGGTCGACAAGCTGAAAGTGCCGGTGCATGTGCGGTCGGCGGCAGAGTACGTCGAGTTGCTCAGAAAGCACGCCTTCGAGAATGTAGAAGCGCAACGCATTCCCGATGACACACCGACGCCCGATGACTACAAGACCAAGTCTTTTAACAGTCTGGAGGATTTGCGCGCGTTCAAACGCGAAGGCGCGTTGCTGCTGATGGCCTCGAAGCCCGATCTAAGAACGCCCGCGCCGGGATATACGATTTACTGAAAGCTGTTCGGGGCCAGTTCTCGCTGCAGTTCGACGATGGTTTTAGACGCGCTTTCGTGTTCCCATCTGCGAGTGATTGTACCTTCTGCCCGTGTGATTGGTCCTTCTCTCACGAGAACCTTCTTCCCGGCTTGAAAAGCGGCGCACTGATCCTTCGGGAAGGCGCGAAAAACCAGTTTGACGACTAACTGATCTCCGGGGTTGACCTTCGCAGGCGCGAAGACGAAGTGCACGCCGTAGTAGACGTCACTGCCTTCCGCTAGCAGATCAGGGCGGTAGTCTCGAGGAAAAATGGGCCTCAAGTTCGCGTTAAACCGCAGTTCCGCCTCTATCAAGAGCCAAACCGGCACGACGGTCCACCTCGCGGACTAACGCTCGCTTCAGAGTAGATTCTATCTGCCGCAGCAGCAGAATGCGTCTTGGCCGTTGCTGCCACTTACCTCAGCGGCTAAAGCTGATCTTTCTGCTGCACTTACGGCACGGCTGAAGCCGTGCCCTTCCCGTATCAGCCCAAGCTTCTCAGATGCTGTCGTCATCGTCGTCGCGGTCTTCGCGGCTCAGGTCTTTCACCGGGCTCAGGGCGCGGCCGTCGTTGGCGTGATGAATCTCAATCTGGCCATTCACATTTTCCAGCTTGATGCGCGCTCCGCCGCTTCCCAGCTCACCCCGCAGGTCGTGACCCACAAACTGGTGATGATTCACGTGCAATCCGAGATCGTTCTGGATGCCGCCCGAAACGGTGCTGGCTTCGATTTCGGCTTTGGAATCAGATGGTATCGTCAGTTCCACGGATCCGTTGACTGAGCTCAACTCGACGCGGGACGAGGCCAGCTGGTCGAACCGGGCATCGAGGTGTCCATTGATGGTGGAGAGTTCCGCACGGCCAGAGAGGTTGCGGGCCTCGAGTCGGCCATTGATGCAGGAAGCGTGCACTTCGCCGCTCATTCCGTTCACATCGAGAGCGCCGTTGATCAGCTTGATTTCATCGAGCCGGGCGCTGCGAGGCACCATAAGCGTGTATTCGACTCCAGCGGGGTTGTTGTGCGAGCCCCAGTTGAAAGTCAGGTTATGGTCGCGGTATTTGGTGCGAATCGAAAGGTACTCTTTGCCGGAGTCGATTTCGATCTTGGCTTCGTCCAGCCGCTCTTTTGTGTCGGCATACTTTACGGCGTCGACCTTGACCTCGTTGCGGTCCCAGCTCGCAATGTGGACCGCGCCGTTGATGTTGTCGAGGTCTATGCGGCCGTCGGGCGACAGGGAATAGGTCTGATGGAATTCCTCGGTGAACGCACCGCGATGGTCGGAGGCGTGCGCTCCCAATGCGAAGAAGCAAAGGGCAAAGACGGATCCCAGAACGAATCCCAGCCAGCTGGCAGATCGGCGATTGCGATGCATGATTAGATTTCCTCCGTTTCAACGCGTTAGACGCAGGCACTCAGAATTGGTGAGGGGTAAAGCTACGGGATGCACCGCGCTCCCGGACCTCTTGTTTCCAGATGTTTTGTTTCCCCGCCAGTGAATACGAAAGTTACCTCGGTGATGTTCCCCTAAACTCAGTGGCTCAAGGACAATTTCATCAAGAGTTTAACGGAGTTTTGGTTGCCGTATCTGTGCCAAACAAGTGCCTTCAGGCGACGGTCGCAACATCTTCTTGCGAATGTCGCGGCATGTTTTCTTCTTCTCGCTTGCCATCCCGCCATTGCCCAGAATGACCCGCAGATAGATACGTCTGATAACCCGGTGCCTATTCTCAGCGGAACCGCGGGCACCTTCAGTTTTGTGAAGGGCGGACACAACGAGATCGACACACAGCTGAATCCGGTTCTGCTGGTTCCTCTGGGCGATCGCTGGCTGGTGGAATCGCGAGGAGAATTTGAGGGGATGTTTCAGCGTCCGCCCGGCGGGGGACCATATGGCGGCCCGGTTGAAAAGCACCTCGACTACGCGGAAGTTGACTACATTGCGAATTCCTATGTCACTGTGACCGCCGGCCGGTTTCTCACGCCTTTTGGAATCTTCAACGAGCGCTTGTACCCCATCTGGATTCGCGCCTTGCAGTCCGATCCATTGATTCTTGGTATCGGGACGGAAGCCAGCGACGGCGCGATGCTGCGGGGTGGGTTTGCGGTTAACGCCAAAGCCAACATCAACTATGCCCTCTACGCCTCGGCGGCCAGCATCGGCGTGCAAGGCGTGGAATCCGAGCGTCACGTTGGCGGCCGCGTCGGATTCTTCCTTCCCGGTCCCCGGCTCGAAGTTGGCGGATCGTGGCAAAGGACGCTGCAGGGCGTCCGGAAGAATCTGTTCGGCTTTCATGCGGAATGGCAGCCCACCCGGCTCCCGCTCACGCTGCGCTCCGAGTTTGCGCGGTCCTATTACGGAAGCGGCTATTGGACGGAAGGCGTCTACCGGTTGAGCCAGGTGCATTTCTGGCAGAAGGCGATGCGCCGCACGGAACTGGCAGGGCGCGCACAACAATTCTTTACCGGCGCGGGAGGCTGGGTAGCATCTCCGCAATGGAACTTGCCGGCCTGGAGTACCCGCGAAGGGGAGCTTGGGATCAACTACTTCCTCCGAGATGGGCTGAAAGCGACTGCCAGCGGCGGCCGCCAGTTCAGTTCGGCTGGCAACGTCAACGTGTGGAGCGTGGGAATCGCCTACCGATTTCTGGTTCCGCTGGGGAGTGTGGGTCCGCAATGAAATCGAATCGAGTGAAACACCTGCTGGCGGCTCTGCTCCTCGCACTGGTGATGGGGCCAGGCGCTCTTGCGGCAGACGCTGCGAACGGTAAAGACTCCTCGAGCGAAGCCACCGTCAGCCCAATCGTGCGAAACGCAGATGCCGATGCTGTGCGCGTGCAGGGCGAGCAGCGTTTTCGCGCCAATTGCGGACGCTGTCATGCCGCGCCCCAGAAATTTCCACCCCGCGTCATGGCCACTGTAGTTCGCCATATGCGAGTGCGGGCAACGATTACTGCCGATGACATGCGGCTTATCCTCTTTTATATGACCCAGTAACTACGAAGATAACTGGCGCAAAACTTATGAACAAAACAAACAGGACTCGTCTTATCGTTGTTAGCATGGGGTTGGCTGCGGCGTTCGCATATTTGCCTGCCGCGAACGCGCAAGAGCGCCTGATCGAACTCACCGCGGGCAGCGACAGTCGCTATAAGATCGTCGGCCAGCGTGTTCCGGAGATTACGGTCAAGGCGGGCGAACCGGTGGTGCTGCGGGTTACGGCCCGCAAGGGCAAATCCTGGAATCGCGACGGGACGGTTCATGGTTTTACCCTGCTGCGAGCCAAGGATCGAACCAAAGTAGAGGGTTGGGACCTCCTGTTCAAGCCCGGGCTGCAGGAATTCCACCTGACCGCGCCGAGCGAACCTGGGGAATACGAAGTGGTTTGCACCGTTATATGCAGCGAAGACCATGAGGGCATGCATATGAAATTCACGGTGCTGCCGTGAGAATTCGAACTGCGAGGTGGCTATGAATCGAGCAATGATCTTGGGCGCGGTTTTCGTGCTCGTCCTGGCGGGGGTGTCGCAGGAGCAGAGCACGCGTGTTTTTCGGGGCGAAGTTTCCGACAGCCAGTGCGCGTTGAATGTGCACTCTCTCACTCGTTCGCACCAGGAGATGCTCAAGTCGAAGTCCATGGGCGGCACGGCGAATACGTGCACTCTCTATTGCGTCGAGCACATGGGTGGATATCTGGTGTTGTCGGCGGGCAGCGAGGTTTACCGGCTGGATCGCGCCGACCTGGTGCACGGCTTCGAAGGTCAGCGCGTAAAGGTTACAGGCACGCTTGACTCCAAGACGAACCTGATTCACGTGATGAAGATCGATCTGGAGGACAAGCCCTAAGCGGGATCGGTCCGCCGGTCTGCGGGCAAATCTGACCTCCTGGTTTTGCCCGCTTCCGTCAACAGGAATACGGCCAGGATCGCCATCTCAGGCTCAATGGGATGCCGGTAGCGCGGGATAGCATACACCACGTAGTAAATCGCTGGATAAAGAAGGATCAACCAGAACAGCAGCCAGGCGCCCGGTCTGCGCTGCCGCAACGCGCGTCCCAATCCCCAGAACATCAGCACTGACGAGGCTAGAAACAGGGAGTTTTTGGCCGCGCCGAGCCAGCCAGACTGCAAGTTCTTGGCTGGTCCGCCCCAGTAATAGATGAACCGCTTGACGCACAGCCCGGCAAAGCGCACGGAATCAGCCTTGATGTAATTCACAGCTTGCCGCTTGCGCCAGGCTATGTATGCGACTTCACCCATGTTCCGATATTGCTGCATTGCGTATGTGTCCTGAGTGGGATGCAGATATTCCATCCAGGTGCCGTCTGCTCCCGGGCCGTTACCCAGGCGCAGTTCCGCGCCGAAGTTATCGCGAATGAAAATGAATTTATCGAAGGTGCGATAGTCGCGCAGCAGCCACGGTGCGATACAAGCAAAGAAAACACTCGACACCAAAGCAATTCCGGCCAGCGATTTCCTGCCGAGCTGGACGCGACGGTACCAGGCCCACAATCCTGCGGCCGGCAGGAACGAAAGCAGCGATGGGCTGTTGAGCGCGGCAATGCCCCATGCCACTCCGAATTCGAACCACGGCCCCAGCCCTTCTCGCTCTTCGAGCGTGAGTGCGAGCCAGATCAGCGTCGCCAGCAGAAGAGCCGACAAACTCGTCTCCCACACCGCGCGAGTGCACCAGAACATGACGTTGGGCAACAGAGCCCAGGCCCACGCTGCTCCGACGGCAACTTTTTCTGAGAACATCCGCCGGGCGATGCGAAAAATCGGGACGCACGTCAGCGCCGAGAAGACACTGTTCAGCGTGAGCAGCACAAATGCCGAAGCCCTGGAATAAATTCCGAAAACATGAAACACAGCCGCCGCCAGGTATGGATACAGTGGGGGCTCCCAGGCCGTCGGCCCAGTCGGGGGACCGAAAGGGTCGCTGAAGCCGTGTCCGGAGGCGAGAGATGCGGCGATCCGGCCCATTTCCCAACCGAATCCGAAATTGTCGTCCGTGGGTTTGAACCGATAGGTGTGGCCGATGAGAATCCAGCTGATGCGCAGAACAAGCGCGATGCCAACCGTCCACGGCAGCGATGCACGAATACCGCGCCACGCCTGCGCCAGCGCTGGGAACTTCGTTGAGTCGCCTGCCGGTTCCGATGTCATGCGTGGCTTTATTTGTATCGGAGACACGCGTTACGGGCAAACAAAAGAAAGCCGGCTCGCCTACGTCGGAACAGTTGGTGTTGCAGGTGGAAACTTAAATCTCACGCAAAGTGAGCCGCCCGAGAGTAGAATCTGCCCGTACACGGAGGTGCGCGATGATTCTGGGAATGTCGACTTCGACGTACACGATGCTTCATGTCCTGATCAGCCTGATTGGGATCGGCTCGGGAATTGCGGTCGTGTTCGGGATGCTGCGGGCCAAGCGCCTCGATGCGATAACTGCGATCTTTCTGGTAAGCACGGTGCTGACCAGCCTCACCGGATTTGCTTTTCCAAACGAACATGTAACGCCGGGCATCGTCGTCGGCATACTTTCGCTGGTAGTGCTGGCAGTGACCATTGTGGCGCGTTATAGCCTGCACCTGCGCGGCCCCTGGCGCGCGACCTATGTGGTGACGGCCGCGATCGCCCTATACTTCAATGTTTTCGTGCTCGTCGTGCAATCGTTCGAAAAGGTGCCCACGCTGAGGGCGTTGGCTCCGACCCAGAAGGAACCGCCGTTCGCCGTCGCGCAGTTGGCAGTGCTGGCGATTTTCATCGCGCTTACCATTGCAGCAGTGAAGCGCTTCCGTCCACAGACGGCTGCGGTTTCCTCTCTCTCCGGAGGCACGAGGGAAAAAGGCGCAGCCTGATTTTCGCTAACGCAAAATGCATCCTAACGGAGTCCAAGAACGCACCCGTTAGGATGGCGTCGTCCGCTCAAATTGCTTTGAGAAGTTTGTCGAAGGACTCCGACTTGTCCTCCGATCCTGAGCAGCATGAAGCCTCCGCCTTCGCCGGCTGCACATACACCTGCTTGGCATCGACAGCGTAGCCATCACCATACCGATCGTGGTGGCGAACCCAGGCCATCGAGAAAGCCAGGCCATCTTCATCGCGACCCTTGGGCGTGTGGTCGAGGAAATTGTAGGTCGGCAGGAAAATGTCGAGGCCGCGCCCGTAGGTTGAGTACGCGTGAAAGACATCGCTGCCGCGTTTGACGAACACGCTCAGGCCCGGCCGTTCTTCCGAAGGGAAGTCGGTGAGTTCGTAGTTGTAATACACCTTTCCCTTCGCCTGCTCCTCTTTCGACGTAGAGACCTGAAAGTCGTAGTTAAAGTCGCTGCCGTTCGACGACACCCACTTGAAGCCCCAGCCCATGCGCTTCTTGAAAGTTTCGATCTCAGGCAGAGTCGCGCGTGAAGCCACCATAAACGTCGTGTCGCGCTGCGCCAGATGCACGCGTGCGCCGTCGAATCCGTCTGCCAGGAACGAGCAGCTCGGGCATCCCTCTTTCCATCCCGGACCGAACATGAAGTGATAAATCATCAGCTGGCCGCGTTCGTCAAACAGATCCGCCAGCGATTCCTTGCCATTCGGGCCGTCGAAAACGTAATTCTTCTCGACTTTTTCCCAGGGCATTTCGCGGCGAGCGCGACTGAGTTCATCGCGCAGCCGGGTAAACTCTTTTTCTTTACGCAGCAGTTCCTTCCGCGCCGTCAGCCACTCGGCCGCTGAAACCACTTTCGCTGTTGTCGGGTTCCCCTTCATTGCTGTAGACATAGTCCTCGCTCCTTGGTTTCGCATTGCTTGTGCTTCGTTGTTTCTGGTTGCCAAGAACTCTTACGGCCAGCGCGGTGATTCCGCTGGTCGACATCGTGCCGCCCACAACCCACGCGGCGGCGCTCGCCACACATGCTGGACACATGGTTGCCTCCTTAATTTCGCTGGCTATGCTTCCGAGCCGCGGCAGCGATCGCGCCTTCCTTCAGCTCGCTTTCGCTTCCTCCTCGCGCCTGCGGATGGCGGCTCCTACCGGATCAGTGAGGATGTCGACCCACTTGGCGTGAGGCGTTGGCTCCGCACCGTAGTTGTCGTGCCAGTTCCACCACTTGTACGGCGGAGCCTGGGGGTAGCCCTCTGGCGAATCCTCCCAAGTCTCCTGACGGCCGAGAGGCGTGAGATCGAGGTAGCTCCAGGTGCTCCCCATGGCTTCATCGCCGCGGTTGTTGGTGAAGTATGTGCGGAACACCATGTCGCCATCGCGGAAGAACACGTTATGACCGTGCCATTCATCGACGCCGAAGTCCTTGTCGAAGCTGTCGGTGATGGTGTACCAGGGCATCTGCCAGCCCATCCGCGCCTTCAGGCGAGCAATGTCGGCCTGCGGCGCGCGCGAGACCCAGGCGAGAGTGGTATCGCGAGCGTTCAGATGGGAGAGGTGAGAGACCTGATCGGCGCCGAGGGAACATCCGCGGCAGGCGTGATCCGGCCAGCCGAAGACTCCGGGCTCGAAGAAGGCGCGATAGACGATCAATTGAGGGCGGCCCTCGAACAAATCGAGCAGGCTTACCTTGCCTTTGGGTCCGTCGAACCCATACTTCGTCTCGATGGGCATCCAGGGCATCCGCCGCCGTTCGGCGGCCAGTGCGTCGCGGGACCGCGTCAAGGCCTTCTCCTTCACGAGGAGTTGCTGTCGGGCAGCCTCCCAATCCTGCGGCGACACAATCGGCGGCGTCTTCATCGTGACCTGCACCTTGCTGTCTTTCTCTTTGCTTGTTGCCATTTGATTTTCTCCTTCTCAGTTTCTGCAACGTTACTTCATGCGCTGTTCGGCGCGGGCTTGAATGGCGGCGTTGATGTGGCCCCAGCCCTTGCCGACACCTCGCCGGTGATCGTCCTGAATGGCTCCGAAAGCTTTGTGATGGAAGCGGATCAGCGTTCCTCCGTCGGCCTCGCTCAGCCGGTACTGGACGTTCGAAACGACGCCATATGACATGAAGAGTGGGCCGCTGATTTCGAGGAGTGTGGGCCGCTTGATGGCCTGCACGTGTCCCCAGAAATGTCCGTTGTTGTCGCCCAGATCGCGGTACCAGCGGCCGCCGGGCCAGGGCTCGATCTTCATCGGCATGGGGCCTTCCGGGGTTTCGTTGTACGGCCCGATTTGCTCAAGCAACGCGGCAAACGTATTTTCCAGCATTGCCTTCACATGGATCTCCTGGGCAACAACCATTGTCAAGCTCTCGATTCCGGGGATGGCTAAAGCTGTGCTCATCTTCATTCTCCTTTTCTTTCCGTCGCGTTCACTTCTGATCCGGTTCCACGCTCTTGGCCTCAGCGCGTTCTTTGATGCGGTTGAGTTGATGCGCCCAGAGGCGCTCAAAAGTTTTCGTCCACTCGTGCAGCGGGCGGATGGCTTCGGCGTTGGTTTGATACAGCATGTTCCTCCCGTGCCGCCGGACTCTTACCAGCCCCACGCGCCGCAGCACCGCCAGGTGCTTGGAAACCGAAGGCTGCTCCACGCGGAGCCCGGAGACGATGTCGCCCACTGTCCGCTCCCGCGAGGCCAGATATTCAAGAATCTGGCGGCGCCGGGGTTCGGCCACGGCGTTGAAAGCATCGGTGGTAGTGGCGGCCCGCGGCATGAAGTAAAGATATATTCCTATATGGGAATATGTCAAGAGAATTCTTTAGCGCGGACAATTTCGTGGGAATCTCGTAGGGGATTGGCCACTTCCCGCGGCTTTATCACCAGGCAGACGGCGGGTCTAAGGGCGAAGTGTTCGATCGGATAAGATAGAGAGTTTGGACAGGAGCAGCCGGCATTTCTGCTTACATTCCATCAACGTACGGACTGGCGATCTTTGCCTCCAAGGGGGTGGCACGCTACCTGCGCGACCACTTCCTCGATACCACGTTTCGCGGCCTCTATCATGTCAACGGATTCGATCTGGCGCTGCTGATCCCGTATTTTGTCGTGCTCATTCTGCTGGCGGGATATGGCGTGCATCGCTACATCCTGGTTTACCTCTACTACAAGCACAGCAAGAACCGCACGACCGAGCCCCCGGCACGGTTTGACGAGTTGCCGCGCGTGACCGTGCAACTGCCGATTTTCAACGAGCAGTACGTGGTCGAGCGGTTGCTGGAATCGATCTGCAAGCTGGACTACCCGCGCGACAAGCTCGACATTCAGGTGCTGGATGACTCGACGGACGAGACGGTCGACGTTGCCCGCGGCCTGGTCGAGCGCTACGCCGCGCTGGGCCAGCCCGTCAGTTATCACCACCGCACAAACCGCGAAGGCTACAAGGCGGGCGCGCTGGCGGAAGGAATGAAGACGGCTCGGGGAGAATTCAACGCCATCTTCGACGCCGACTTCACTCCGCCCGAAGATTTTCTGCTGCGCACAATTCACCACTTCACCGACCCCAAAATCGGCATGGTGCAGACACGCTGGACGCACCTGAACCGCCACTATTCTTTTCTGACGGAAGTGGAAGCCATCCTGCTCGACGGCCATTTTGTGCTTGAGCATTCCGGGCGCGCGCGCACGGGCCTGTTCTTCAACTTCAACGGAACGGCTGGCTTGTGGCGGCGGCAGACGATCGAAGAAGCCGGCGGGTGGCAGCACGACACACTCACCGAAGACACGGATCTTTCTTACCGCGCACAGCTAAAAGGATGGAAGTTCATTTATCTGCAGGATGTGGAATGTCCAGCGGAACTGCCCGTAGAGATGACCGCCTTCAAAACCCAACAGGCGCGCTGGGCCAAAGGACTGATCCAGACCGGCAAGAAGATTCTGCCGCGTGTGCTGCGCAGCGACGCGCCGCTGCACACCAAGATCGAAGCCTGGTATCACCTGACTGCAAACATCAGCTATCCGCTGATGATCATGCTCTCTGTGCTGATGTTGCCGGCCATGATCATCCGCTTTTCTCAGGGCTGGTTTCAGATGCTCTACATCGATCTGCCGCTGTTTATGGCCTCGACGTTTTCGATTTCAAGCTTCTATCTGGTGTCGCAGCGCGAGCTGTTTCCGCGGAGCTGGCCGCGGGCGCTGCTCTATCTGCCTTTCTTAATGGCGTTGGGGATCGGACTGACCATCACCAATACAAAAGCTGTGCTCGAAGCGCTGATCGGAAAGAAAAGCGCATTCGCACGCACGCCCAAATACAGCGTGGTTTCGAAGCAGGATAAGGTCGGCGCCACCAAGTACCGTAAGCGGCTGGGCTGGGTCCCGTGGGTGGAGATGCTGATCGGATCGTACTTTGCGCTCACGGTCTACTACGCGATCGACAACGAGAACTACATCACGGTGCCGTTCCTGCTGCTGTTCGTGTTCGGATATTGGTGCACCGGCCTGATGTCGCTGCTGCAAGGGCGTTTCGGCGCAACGTCGCTCAGCACGACCGCCCATACCAAGCCATTCCCGGTCGGAGTCTGAGACCGAAACAACAGTTTGTGTTGTGCGCGAGATGCCGGAGGCGGGCAGTTTTTGAAACTTCTTCTCGCCTTGCCAATCTCATCTGCGACCGGTCAATCATGCTGAAAACTTTCCAAAGCACCAGTGACAAGCAGGAAATTCTGCAGCGGTTGCGGGCCGTCCGACCCAACAGCGAGCGGCGGTGGGGAAAGATGACTTCCCATCAGATGCTCTGTCATTTGAGCGATTCTTATCGCATGTTCATGGGGATCAAGAAAGTGAAGCCCGAGCCGGTGCCGTATCCGCGCCCACTTCTGAAATTTGTAGCGCTGTGGGTTCCGGTTCCCTGGCCCCACGGATTTAAGTCTGTTCCAGAGCTCGACCAACAAAAGGCCGGAACTCCCCCTTTGCAGTTCGAAGCCGACCGAAGGGACCTGCAGAATCTGATCGAACGATTCACTCATCGGCCCAGGGACTTCGAACATCAGCCTCATCCCCACTTTGGCCAGTTGTCGGAGAAGGCCTGGATGAGGCTGGGCTACCTGCACGCAGATCATCACCTGCGGCAGTTTGGTGCATAGTTGATTGGTGTGAGGCGAGAAATTCGGGAAGTACTGAGGTGAATCATGAAAACATTTGCAGCGCTCGTGGCGATGACGCTTGCATCCTTGACTCTCTCCTCTGGAGCGGACAACCTCAAGTTGAATCCTCACCTCGACTACACCAGCGACAGTCAAGATGGACCGCTCATCACCGGCGACGGCATGGACGCCGGCCCAATGGCGGGCAAGCCTAGTTACGTGATCATGTACGGCGAGGGCTGCTACAACTCCAAGCACCAGGCGCGGCGCACGGTGAGCTTGTACGAGAAATACAAAGGACGCGTGCAGTTCGTAGTGATCGACCTCGACCACAATCTTTC
>Ga0210384_10007208_pt1 | contig 11738 bp, 7 predicted proteins | sample IncBWH2MmetaG_FD_160574 | JGI IMG/M metagenome (GOLD analysis project Ga0210384, IMG submission 160574) | Forest soil microbial communities from Barre Woods Harvard Forest LTER site, Petersham, Massachusetts, United States - Inc-BW-H-2-M | ecosystem: Environmental > Terrestrial > Soil >...
GTCCGTCTATAAATCATATTGTTTATTGATTCTCAAAGGAGTTTACGCTGCTCATCGTCATCTCTTTTATTATTTCTGCGCCAATAGGATGGTACCTGATGAATACATAGCTTCAAGGATATTCTTATAAAATAAGCCTGGTTCACCGCCGAATACCGCGTTTCGCGGGAGAAGGCGGTCTGCATCTACTCAGATCTTAAACTATTCACAGGGTTTTCCCTGGCTGATTTTAATGCCTGGAAACTGACGGTAGATAGTGCGATCACAAGAGCCGCCAATCCGGAGATAAAAAAGATCCACCAGTTAACTGACGTTCTGTAAGCATAACCTTGCAGCCAGTTATTCATAGCAAGCCAAGCGAGGGGCGTGGCGACAATCACAGAAAGCAAAACGATTTTTATAATATCCCGCGACAACATCAGCACAATATCCAGGGAACTAGCACCAATGACTTTACGGATACCTATTTCTTTTTTCCTTTGTTCGGCAGTGAATATAGTCAGACCGAGTAACCCAAGACAGGAAATAAATATTGCGAGAAAAGCAAAACCATTGGAAAGCTTGCTGATGGTCTTCTCGCTTTCATAGAGTCTTTTATAATCTTCATCAACGAAATAATATTCAAAAGGGAATTTTGGTTCCATCTGACTCCAGACTTTCTCCAGGCTGGAGATCGCCTCTTTCGTTTTCCCTGCTTCTGTTTTTATCAACGCATTACCCCAGTTTATATGTTCATTCAAATTGATAATAAGAGGTTCAATGGGATCGTGGAGGGATTTGAAATGAAAATCTTTTATTACGCCAATGATATGGCCATTATTTCCAAAAATGCTGAGGGGCTGACCGATAGGGTTTTTATACCCGATTATTTTTAAAGTGGATTCATTGATAATATAACCAAGTGAATCTGTTGGAAAATCCGGCGAAAAATCGCGGCCCTGTAGCAAATGCAAATGCATAACATTCAGAAACCCATATCCTACTGCTACATGAATTACCACCGTTTTTGTATTTGGATCCTTACCGTTCCATTGCATATCATACGCATGAGAACCTGTTCTTGTCGGCGGCTGATCTGTACGTGTAACTTCACTTATCCCCGGCATACCGGAAATTTCCTGCCTGAATACATTGTATTTATTAGCCATTTCTCCCTCGAACGGAATGTAGATGAGATTCTCTTTATTAAATCCGAGATCTTTTGTTTGAAGATAATTTATCTGCTTCATGATGACGAACGTTCCAATGATGAGTGCGATGGAGAGTACAAACTGAAACATCACCAGTCCTTTGCGAAACAATAAAGCGTTTTCACTAAATGTAATTGACCCTTTTAATACCTTAATTGGACGAAATGAAGAAAGATAAAGTGCCGGATAACTTCCCGCAATAAAACCGGTGAGCAATATTAGCCCTGATACAATTGTCCAAAATGAAATAGAAGATAAGGGGAGGATAATTTGTTTTTCGGTCAATTGGTTGAAAGCAGGCAATAATAGAATCATCAATGCAAAAGCAACTGCAAAAGCAAGAATAGTCAGAATCATTGCTTCACCAATAAATTGTGCTATTAATGTCCATCGCCCTGCACCGATGGTTTTACGCACTCCGATTTCCTTAGCACGCTTTATCGAACGGGCAGTGGCGAGATTCATAAAATTGATGCATGCTATTAACAACACAAAAACTGCTACCAGACTGAAGAGCCGTACATATTCTATCCGGCCACCGTCGGGCCGGCCGTCTTTAAAATTTCCGTTCAGGTACATTTTATCGAATCGTTGCATTCCCAATTCCAGATGAAAGCCAGCGCTTTCTTTAGTGTTCAGGTAATCCTGGAGAAAATTTTTAATCTTTGCTTCAACACGCGCAGGATTAGCCTGCGGTTGTAATTGAATATAGGTGGCAGGTCCACGATATATCCATTCTTTTAGCCAGGATACCGTATCCAATAAAAAATCCCAGTTGCAGATATAATCGAATTTTTGTGAACTGTTCACGGGAAGGTTTTCAAATACAGCGGATATTTTAAAGTCTTTGTAGTTGTCGTACCGTATCATTTTACCATATGCGGCGTGCGGGGATCCGAAAAAAACATCAGCCATCCTGCGGGAAATAGCAATATCGCCGGGTCCATTCAGAGCAGACTTGCTTGTACCCTCGATCAGCAGGTAACTAAACATCTTAAAAAAATCAGAGTCTGCACAATCGCCTGTCATCTTCAGGATCTTGTTTCCTGCTTCAAACAAGGATTGCCCGTGTTCATTAAATCCGGTGGCATATTGGATTTCCTGGATTTTGCGTTTTAATTCACGCGCAAGCTGGCCCGGTGTCCAGCGCGCAGTTTCCAGTTTCCCGTCTGAAAAAACTCTTTCATAGACATTATAGATATAAGGGGCACGCTGATGGTAATCATCCATACTTGTTTCATCCTTCACCCACAAAAAAATAAGGAGACTGCAGGCTAAGCCCAGGGCAAGACCCAGTATGTTGAGTATGGAAAATGTTTTATTGCGTACAGTATTGCGCCATGCCGTTCTAAAATAATTTTTGAACATAGCAAATGGATTTAAAAATATAACTCAAACACCATGCAATTTTTTAATAATATGAATACCATTCTATTATATTATTTTGAGAACGGGTAATGTTCGAAAACGAACATTTTCTGTGTCATAACCGCTCTTCCGAAACAAAAGGATTTGATTTATTTGGCTGATTAATAATCCTTTAGAATTCTGGCATTTTCTTAGTAATCAATGTCAGTCAACCGGGTCATTCATCCTAACACCAGATTCATGTTCAAAAACTATTTCAAAACTGCTTTCAGGAATCTCACACATAACAAAGTATATTCTTTTATCAATATTGCGGGTCTGAGCATTGGACTTGCATGCGCTATGCTCATCATTCTGTATGTAAAGGATGAGGTTAGTTATGATCGTTTTCATAAAAACGCAAACCAGATTTATTTGGTTGTAGTGAAAGGTCATTTTAGTCGTGGTCCAAATTATTTTGTGAACTATATGAGTGTCTCCGGCTACCTCCAGGGTCCAAAGTTTAAAGCTGCCATTCCGGAAATTCAGGGATTCGTGCGTTTTCAGGGTTATCACCTCGACATTAAGAATGGCACTGATATCATATCGCAGGGGATAAGTTATGTTGATTCTAATTTTTTCTCTTTATTCTCTTTCCCATTGTTGAGCGGCAATCCTAAGACCGCGTTGCTCAATCCTCATTCAATAGTTCTTTCAGAGGACATGGCTAAAAAGCAATTTGGGAATACAGATGTTCTGGGTAAGACGATGTTAGTTAAGAACAATGATGAATTTCAACCATATACCATAACGGGCGTTTCAAAAAGATGCCCGCAGAATTCTTCCATAAAATTTGATGTTTTATTGCCAATGAACGTACCAGCTGGAGAAGAGACTAAAGTTGAGAATTGGAGCAGTTTCTTTTTGGGAACATTTGTAATGCTGTCACCAGATGCAAATATAAAATCCGTAGAGGAAAAGATGCAAAAGACCTATGAAGCGGATGCAGCTGATTTGATTAAGAAGGATAATAATCCAGTTAAGCCGGACTTTAAATATGTCCTTCAACCACTCACCGATATACACTTAAACAAAGAAATTCCAAATCAGTTATCCGATGCCAGCAATCCTGTTTATTCCTATATCCTTTCCGGCATTGCATTACTTATTTTGCTGATTGCATGTATCAATTTCATCAATCTTACCGTCGCGCGCTCGATAAGCCGCGCAAAAGAAATCGGCATCAGGAAAATCTCCGGAGGATACAGGAAGCAGCTCGTAATGCAGTTTTTGGGTGAATCATTTCTTTTATGTTTTATAGCTTTTGGATTTGCTATAATACTCGTGAAGGGTTTATTACCGATATTCAGTGACATGTCAAACAAAGCGCTCAAACTTTCCTATTTGTTGGATGCCAAATTGGTCATTAGTTATATCGCGCTATTCTTAGTCACTGGACTCCTCGCAGGTTCTTATCCGGCGATTGTATTGTCAAAATACAATCCTGCGCAAACACTTTATGGCAGATTTCAATTCGCCGGAAAAAACTATCTTCAAAAAACATTGGTGGTGCTGCAATTCTCCTTCGCGTCTTTCCTGATCATGGCTACTATTACCATTTTCTCACAATTTAAATTTCTAACAACGGAGAAATTAGGCTATGATGACAGCAACCTGGTTTTAGTGGAAAAAATGAACTTAAAACAGGACGAAGCCAGGTTATTGAAACAGGAACTTTTAAAGTTTCCCGGTATTATTGATATGACGGCAAAAAACAAATGGTTTTCGGGTACATCCGGAAAAGTGAATGCAGGCAAGGATATGGAATTTTCGTTTGAAACTGTTGACGATTCTTACCTGCCTTTATTGAAAATCCCCATTGTAAAAGGACGAAATTTTTCTGCTGCTCTGTCTGCGGATTCTGGTCATTCTGTAATAGTAAATGAAGCATTTGTGAAAAAGGCAGGCTGGAAAAATCCATTGGGACAGCAAATTGAATTCTGGTCTAGAAAATATGTAGTCGTTGGAGTTGTGAAAGACTATCATGCCGAGCCCTTAAACAGCGAAATAAGCCCGAAAGTCTTAATGATGTGGCCTCCTTTTGCAATGGGAGTTGCCTATATAAAAATTCAACCGGATCTCAAACAGGCGAGCCTGAAGCATATTGAAAAAATATTTAAAACATTATTCCCAAACAGTCCTTACAGTTACACTTTTAAGGATCTGGAAAACCAGAAAAATTATGAATCAGAAGCCAGGTGGAAACAGATTATGTTGTTTAGCGCTTTGTTGACTATTTTAGTTTCCTGCGTAGGACTCTTCGGTCTTTCCGTACTGTCAGCTGAAAAGAGGACAAAAGAAATCGGAATCCGAAAAGTTTTGGGAGCCTCTGTTACCAGGATAGTTTCCATTTTATCAAAAGATTTTCTGATCCTTGTAGTTATTGCGCTGCTGATTTCCATTCCATTGACCTGGATGTCTGCAAATAAATGGCTGGAAAACTATCCATACCGGATTAAACTGAGCTGGTCAATTTTCGCGACAGGTTCGGTATTGGTTATACTCATTGCTATTGCAACAATAAGTTTCCAGGCAATTAAAGCTGCGATTGCTAACCCGGCTACCAGCTTACGTTCAGAATGACTTGGTTCACCGCCGAATCCCGCGTTTCGCGGGAGAAGGCGGTCAGCTGGCGGCGATAGCATTCGTTCTGAATGGAATTGATCAGGAAGAGTCATCCAGTATATTTTCCGTTATCTCCATTCCTTCATCTGAGAAGTGAACTGTTCTGATATATACACCATCTTTTATTTTAATATACAGCTCTTCCTTTTCCAGATTGGTGATCTCGGTTACGATCATAATTTTACAACCCGGGAATTTATTTAAAAGGATCGATTTCCGATTCAGGTCCAGATCATCGGCCAGATAGTACTTTATACAACTTTCAAAATTGCCGTTAAGCTTATAATACACTTTGACAATCGAGTCTCCTTCATTACATATGGCGACATAACCATGCTTTTTCCGAATCCATATTACCCCCGTTGAAGGAGTGAAATTATTAAGAAGATGCCTTGCCGCAAATATATTCACTTCATTCAAACGCAACTTTTGGGAACTATTAATATCCGACTGCTGACCCATGGCATTTACGATCAGCAACAAAAGAGAAAAATGAAAGAATAGCAATCCCTTGACCGGAATCCGAAAAGTATTAGGAGCTTCTGTATCGCAGGTTTGTTTCGCTAACGTTCGTTATCAGAAATGGCAGGATGGGGATATTATTTAAACAAGCCTGCTTGTAATTTCGAACCAAATGAACCTTCTTTCATGTAAAACTTTCCGTCACTGATAAAATCAAAATAGTCGTTGGATTTACCAATATAATTTGAGTCATGGGTTAAACCAGTCAAGACAGATTGAATAGATGAAGTATCGTTAATGATATGTCAATTACCTACTATTGAAATTGTTTGATCCTCTGTTTTATTGCAGGAGTATTCAATCAGAATGAATAATATCACGGAAAAACTGATGAATATATTTTTCATTGTAAACCCTATATTATATTAATTCTGATCTTCAAACCCGACTTTGCCGGTTGCTTTGCATTTCGTAAGGTCCAGATTCCAAGCAGAGGTGATGAAAAACGGTGTGGCTCCCTTTGCATCCTTATTTGCATAACTGCAGAAAATGCTGCGGGTTTCACCTGGTGCTAATTCAATATAGTTGTCGCTAAAGATTATCGGCAAAATATCTTCGCCCGACTTGCCTTTCAATGCGCGCAGGTGAACCTGGAAAGCCACTGTTTTGCCGGTGTTGGTAATGATTACTATATGCAAACTGCTGTCTAGTTTTTTCTCACTCGTGTAAGATATTTTCAACGAAGTTTTGCCGATGTTTTGCAATGCAGAAAAATCGGCATATCCGGTCTGTGGCGTCATATACCATTTTGATTTCACCCAATCAAGGACATCAGCTTTTTTAGAAAGCCAATACCAGTTGATACTTTTCACATCGCCTTTTGCATCGTTGAGTTGCAGCCGCAGGAAATAAGTGTCTGAAAGATCACTGATCTGCGGCAGTGCAAAACAATTTTGGATGCTGTCGGGCTCTATACTGGTAGAAATGTTTTTGGAATATTTCAAAGCGCCATCCAAATTGAAAATGTCAGCTTTGGCTTTTAGCCCGGAAAATTTTTGCAATAATGAGTTTGTAATATCCACTTCATTGTTAGCATAAGAATACATAATGTGCAGAGGCTCCATCGACTTTTTCATGCCGAAGTAAGTACCTGCAGGATATAGGTAATAGTCATAAGTGTGCCAGATCAAGCCAGGCCATGGATTGCTGCCCATCCACTGCACCACGCCGGTAGCAGTGTGATATTTATGCAGGCCATAAGATTCCATCATGGCGCGGTGTGCCTCGTAATTTTGTGCCTGTGCTTTAGCGATATAATCTTTTATATCGGTTGCTTTCCCGTAACGTCCCTCAAGCGCATCATTAAAAACCTGTGTGTTGCCGAAGGTCATGGTACCGCAATGATATTTCCAGGATTCTGTGTTGAACCACAATGAATCTTTTGGTATGAATTTTATCAGGCATTCATAAGGCGATATGGACGGACCCGGCGATATCTCCGTTGCGAAACTCCATGCGCCGCCACGTCTCAGCGACGAATCTGTTTCCCAATAAATGGGTGGTACCCACTCATAAGGGCCATTCATTTTTACACCGCTAAAACCAGAAACTTTCGATTTAGTAGCATTTGCGGTTGAAATTGTTGGGTTGGGCCATTTCAGCGACGCTTCAATATTCAGGTAATCTTGTTCAACAGTTGAATCGCGCGGAGGCATATCGCTGCCATTGAGCCACACCATCATGCTTGATTTGTTTCGCAGCCAGAGCATCACACTGCTGTCGGATGCCATTGCCGATGCACGTTTGGCTGCGTCCCAATTTTCGGGATATTGCCACGCACCGCAACACATCCAGCCACTCATTACCAGCATTCCATATTTATCGCATAGCGCATAAAAATTATCGTCTTCCATTTTCCCTTCAGAACGAACGATGTTCATGTTCATATGACGATAGAGTCGGATTTCCTGCTCCTGGCGTTCAGGTGAACGACGTTGAAAAATATCCGGTGCCCAAGCCGCACCTCGTAATACAATCCGCTTGCCATTCACAATAAATACTCGCGATTTATCATCGATCAGCTGCGATGAGATTTGGCGAATGCCGAAGTCTTCTGCAATGGTGTTGCTTATCGTATTACCATGCGCTACTGAAAGTTCAATATGGTTAAGGTTTGGCTTTCCGTATTGCCATGGCCACCAAATGCGCGGGTTTTTGATATTAATTTGCGGGAAATCTGCGGGGGAAAATGTTATCTCGGCAGTTTCATTTGCATTTAGGTGAATTTTCTTTTTGAAAAAGATGTCGGAATTAATCTTACCTCTTACGATTACATCCTGTGGGTTGGCTGAGTAATTGGTCACAAGCGCATCGACTGTAAGATGTGCTGTACCCAGCGAAGGCAGATCGAATTTTGTAGTCACTAATGGATATTGAATAGCTACACGATCATAAGTTTTGATCTCAATATTGTTGATGATCCCTGCATTGTAATCAGGCGGATAATGTATCCAGTCTGCATAGTCAATCGCCAAATCACCATCATGTTTTTGCGGGTTGACCGGGCGTTTGATTTCCAGGGCAAGTGAGTTGGCGCCTGTCGATTTAATACTTTTAGAAACATTCAGTTCTATGATACGATAAGGATTTACAATTTGATTTGAATCGGCTATGAGAACACCATTAAGCCAAACATTTGCCTTGTAATTAATACCATGTAGTTTGAGTACCACGTCTTTTCCTTTCTCAGATTTTGGAAGCGTGAACTCTTTGCGAAACCACCATGTGGAATCAAGCTTAGGGTCTTTCAGCTTCTCGAAATTCATATCATAAAATGGATCGAAAGAATAAACTTTATTTGACAATAAACCGGCGATGATGGTTGTAGGGACACTGACTTTGTACCAACCCAAAGTCTTATACCCTGGTCGTGACACGATTGCCCCGGCATCAGCAACCCTGGTAGCCGATTGCATCTGCCACCCATCTTTTAATATTATTTTAAAATTTTCACTGCTTTGCGCGAATGCCTGCGCCATCGTGAGCAATGATATAACCAGGAATTCAATTTTTTTCATGAGTCTTACTATATTATTTTATGAACCCGATAGTACCGAGTTTGTTGTGTTTGGATCTGCCTGGTAGAGCACATAGGCGCCCTTCTCATCATGTCGAACATCCACTGTCTTCGTGTTTGTTCCCTGGCTCAGGGTCACTTTACTCCATTTATCAGGAACGTAGGTTTTGAGCGTTAGCTGAAGATCATACATTGTTTTGTCCAGTGAGTGGGTGAGTGACACACTGATCTTCCCGTCTTTTTCACTAGTGTTTATTATAGCATGCTCACGTTCCCGCATGTATTTGGTAGCATCGCCGAAAGTTGCAATCCATAATTTGTCTTCCCTGTCTTTGATATAATTAAAATATTCTTCGAGTTTTGGGATCGGTGTCGGTTCCCAGCCGAGGCTGTCAATGCCATGAAAAACAAGTACCAGCCACATATCTTTATTTGCGTAAGTGGTGTCTACCCAGGATTTCATCAATGTCAGCGGTGTTTTATGTAGTGGACCTCGCTGCCATTGTATATAGTCTTTATTGGAGGGGTGGGGAACTTCCTTACTCGCACGATCAATCTCTTTCAAAAATGGTTCAGGCATGCGGTTGCGAAGAGCAGGATAAATTTTGTAAGCGATCTGCATCACGCGGTCATCTTCGTAGCCATAGGGGACTTCGGTAGAGAAAGTGTATTTGTCGCCCAGCTGATTTTTGATTTCTTCTTTACTTTTCTCCAGTTCATAACGAATATTGGCTTCATCCAAACCGGGCATGGTGGCGTGTGTGATGGAGTGACTCGCAATTTCGTATCCTTCACCTGCATCTTTTCGGAAATCGTCCCAACTGGATCCAACGGCTTCCTTATATTCCGGGCATGGTTCATACCCCGGTTTAAAATCTCCTTTGCGCACTTTGGCGTATAAGCTATCCATCAAATGAAAAGCCTGTTGCTTTTTGCCCGACGAATACAAACCACCTGCACGGGTATGGTATGAGATTGTCCCCATATAGCCCAGATATCCCGCTGCCGAACATCGCTCTAAAAAATTATGTTCGTCGGTTGGAACCGAAGCAGATTCTTTAATGATAACATCTACCGGCCGGCCCACAAATTTACCCTGGTATGCAGAGCCGGTGATCGGACCGGTGATGACAAAGAAAGTTGCTGTTATTTTCAACCGCTCCATGATAGGCAACGCGCGGGTAAACTGGTTCCTGGAAGCATCATCATAAGTAATCGATACTGCACCATTTTTGCCGTATTGCCATTCGGTGATCGTAGTGCTGCCGATTTGCACCTTGCAAAGGCCGAAGGATAAACCCAGCGCTGCAACAGATACCAGAAGTTTGTGATAGCTTGAGAAATTCATGTTCATAATGGACCATGAATTTATTAAAAATCAGATATAATCAATGATCTATTTTATTGCGCCAAACGCTGCGAAGGAAGAGTTCTTATGTAAAATTTCTATAGTACTAAATCCAACTTTCCCGAGCAACGCAAGCTGATAATTCAGCGAACGTGGGGTATCTTCATAATTTACATAATCCAATACTTTCTTACGGTATTCAGGACCTCCCAGTGACTCTAAATAACTGCTATACTTATCCTCAAATAGCTTTTTGATAAATTCGGATTGATGGGTGATCAGATCAGATACCCAAAAACTACCTCCCGGTTTAAGCGCTTTATAAATTTTATTAAACATCCATTCCCATTCATCGTCATCGCGCAGATGATGCAGGGTAGCTGCAGCAAGAATAATATCAAAATGATTATCCAATAGTTCCAGGTTTCGCATATCATCCTGAATTAAAGTAACCATACCCTTTGTTTGCAGCAAAATCCTTTCTTTGGCTTTTTGTAACATGGGCATGCTCAAATCATTCAGAACACAGTTCAGGTCAGGAATCTTACTCAACATCTTCAAAGTGTAATTACCCGCACCGCAACCTATGTCCAGCAGGTCCGTTGCATTTGGGTTTGCATACTTTGCCGCTTCCGTGCATAACTCCATAGTTAGTGGCGCGTCAATAGTGGTTTGCTGACCTGTTTCGAGGTTAGAAAAACGTTCGATGTCTTTGTCAAATCTTTCCCTGATTTGCTGATTTGTTGCCTTCTTTGAATAATCCGTTTTCACACATAAATTATTATTCGTCCAAGTTAAACGCTACTTTTAAAATTCTAATAAGTCTTAAAGCAACGTCTTCAACATATTTTATGTCATTATTGAAAAAGAAAATTAATGAAAAAAAAGTTGACAATTCTTTTTTTAGCAATAACAGTATTTATAAGTTGCAAGAAATCAAATATTTCACCTCCTCTCTTGGTAGGAAATTGGAATTGGATATCAACTTATAATGATGGTGCTCCAGGACCATTAAATCCTTTGACTCCTATAAATTCCGGAGTAATCCAGTCCTTGACATTTACAAATACCAGTTGGGTTCTAAAACAAAATAACATAATAGTTTCATCGGGGACTTATACCACATCAATAGCCAAAAATCTTTCGGGGGAAAGCATAAATCGGATCGGTTATTATAAAACAAATAGTCCGACAGATTCTATAACATATTATTCAATAACCAGAGACACTTTGATATTTTCTTATGATTTTAGTGGTTCGGTTGGTTCAGGTGTCTCAGCATACATTAAAAACTAATATTAGGAACTTAAATATTGATGCATTCATAATATAATATTTATAAATCCTGCACCACCATTTGCTTTGATACATTTTCTGTCCTTGGTTTTATTAAAAAAGTGGACCCAAGTAGCCAAAGTTCGAACTATTTCCTCAAGGATCTTGCAGGTTTCTTCCTTCTTTAAGCAGAAAATCTGCTAATTAATTATTTTCAATCTAAAAGAATTTCTCTTTTAAAAAAATGAGATTCTTCAATTGTGTATCTTTAAAATGTCATCTATTTAGGGACACAATGCACAAATTTTTTAGACTGATCATTTTATTTGTGTTACTACTACCCATTAAGGGTCAT
>Ga0210384_10007215_pt1 | contig 11731 bp, 10 predicted proteins | sample IncBWH2MmetaG_FD_160574 | JGI IMG/M metagenome (GOLD analysis project Ga0210384, IMG submission 160574) | Forest soil microbial communities from Barre Woods Harvard Forest LTER site, Petersham, Massachusetts, United States - Inc-BW-H-2-M | ecosystem: Environmental > Terrestrial > Soil >...
GACCAGGTGAGCCATGAATCCGTTGCGCGGATAGAGGCGGCGGTGGGCCATGATGGTGTCGAGTTCCGGCAATTCGTTCTTGTGTGCCTCGATGAAAGCCAGCTCGTCAGGCGTGATGTCGTCTTTCAGAAAAATGGGCTGGTACTGCGGCATCGAGGTGAACTTGCGGATACGGTCGCGAACCTCCTTGGCATCGAGGTGAAGACCGCTGGCGATGACGTCAGCGTCGGCACTGAGGTCGCGGCTCGAATCGCGAAGCAGCAATGCGGAGAACGAGGGATAGTTGTCGACGATGGTGCGGCCTTCGCGATCGAGGATCTTGCCCCGCGGCGCCAGGATCGGCACGTTGCGGATGCGGTTTTTCTCAGCCAGTTGTGCGTAGAAGTCGCTCTGCATGACCTGCAGCCGCCACAAGCCGTAGGCGAGGATCATGAAGATGACGAGGATGATGTACTGCACCGCCGTCAGGCGAATGGACGATACTTTTTCGTCGCGACCAAACATGGAAAAGCAGCTACTCGCTATTGGCTTCTAGCTACTGGCGAACACCTCTCGGAAACTGGCTGAGCCTCCGAATCGCCTGTGAACCTCTAAACACACATTGTCTCGCGGATCGCAGCGGCGCGCCAAACGACCAAGGACCAACGACCAACGAATCACCAGGCCAGATTCTTTCCGCTTCCTGAGAACTGAGAACCGGGAACTGAGTACTGTTTTTTCACGTTCTCTGCTTGAAGCGGTCCAGGGCAAAGAACAGGAACACTCCGACGATGGCGTTGATGAAGGCGGACCACAATTCGTGCGGCCAGCTCCACTGCACAGTCAGATTGACCAGGCCGTGGGCAACCACGAAGTAAACGATCTTGTTGACGACACAAAACACTACCGTCACCAGCAGTCGCGCGCCTGCGTTTTCGACGTCGAGCCGCACACCCAGCGAGGAGGCGGCGTACCCCACGACGGTCTTCGAGATTCCGTTGATGCCAATCGGGAGCGACGTAAGGGCGTCCTGAAAGACGCCGATAGCGCCACCCGTCAGCAGCCCGGAAACCGGATTGCGCCGTGAGATGGCGAAGAAGATCGTCACCAGTAACGGGAGGTCGAGCATGGCAAAAGCCGGGAAATACCTCGGCAGCCAGGCCTGCAGGAAAAGCGCGGTGGCCGGCACGCCGATCGTGATCGGCCAGTTAAACCGATAAACCTCGACCTGCTCCCCGGATGTGTAAGTGATCGGCACGTTATTGCGGTCCGTCCTGTGGCTGGGCCGGTTGGGTTGCGTCCGCTGGCGGAGCCACGGGTTTAGGCTTGGGCGCAGGGCCAGTGGGGTCGAGAACCTGGATAGGAGCAGGCGGCGGACTTTTCTCGGTCGCGGGCTTCAGTGCGCCCGGGGCCGATCCGGTTGGCTTCACAGCTGGCGACCCGGGCTTCGGCGATGAGGCTGACTGCTGTCCGGGAGAGATTTTTTGAATGGGCTTCGGAGTGGTTGGCGCTATTGGCGTCGAAGCTGCCTCGGCCGGCTTCTTGGCCACTGGAATAGACGGAGCGGTACCGTCGCTCCCTTTGCTTGCGTCGTTCGTTGCCGGCTTGTCCGGAACGGAGGGCAGCCGCTGGGCCAGAATATCGGCCGCGCGGACCGGGCCGGTTTCCAGTTGGTTCGGCTCTTGTTCCACCAGCTTGGTGACCACCAGCACTTCTTCGAGCTTGTTCAGATTGGCCGCGGGCCGGATGAGAATGCTCAAAAACAGATCCGGACCGTTGCCCACGCGAGTCACGGTTCCAACCGGCAGGCCTTTGGGGAAGATGCGGTCGCCGCCGCTGGTGCGCACCAATTCGCCAGCCTGTACCGGGTTGTCGGTCATGATGTGCTCGAGGACGACTTCGCCCGACCGCGTTCCGCGCACAATTCCCTGCAGACGCGTAGTTTCGAGGATGCCCCCAACCCCGCTGCTCTGATCATCGATGAGGAGTACCTGGGACGTCGAACGAAATACCCGCAGAATTTTGCCCACGATGCCATCGACAGTAATGACGGCCATGTCGGGCTTGAGGCCGCTGCTTTCCCCCTTGTCGATATAAATGATGCGGGACTGTTCGCTGCCGCCCGATCCGATCACCTGGGCAGCCACCGTCTGCGAAATGAATTGTTCCTTGAAGGCGAACAAGGCCTGCAGGCGGCGAGCCTGGGCCGCGTCTTCATTCAGGCGAACCTGTTCCAGCCGAAGCCGTTCGATTTCGGCCTTGAGACCGCGATTTTCGGCGCGCACGCCGCGCAGGTAAATGTAGTTGTGCCAGAGGTTCCAGCTGCCTCCATGCATCCAGTTCAACATCTTCTCGAAGGGCGTAACGCTGTCGACGGCCCAGATGCGGATCAGGCGGGAGGATTGTGTGTCCGTCGTGCGCTTGACCTGGACGGCCAATCCCAGCACCTGGGCAAACAGCACGCCCACCAGGACGATCAGGTTCTTATAACGGCCGAGGACGGATTCCATACTTCAGGTCTCAGGTCTCAGTTGTCAGGTCTCAGGGAACCCGTCACACTTCGACGCCAATGGACTTTGCCGGCTCGCAGCTCGTGGCTCGAGGCTCGCAGCCTTACTCAATTGAAATCTTGCGCAGCAGCTTGAAGTCGCTGAGCATCTTGCCCGTGCCCAGCACTACGCTGCACAGGGGATCGTCGGCGATCGAGACCGGCAGGCCGGTTTCTTCGCGGATACGTTTATCGAGATTCTTGAGCAGCGCGCCGCCACCCGTCAGCACGATGCCGCGGTCGCTGATGTCGGCGGACAGTTCCGGAGGCGTACGCTCGAGCGCGACCCGCACCGCGTTCATGATGGTGGAAACGCACTCGCTGAGTGCTTCGCGGATTTCGCTGTCATCCACTGTAATGGTCTTGGGCACGCCTTCGATCAGGTTGCGGCCCTTGATTTCCATGGTCAGCGGCTTATCCAGCGGATAGGCGCTGCCGATTTCAATCTTGATCTGCTCGGCAGTCCGTTCGCCGATCAGCAGGTTATATTTCCGCTTCAGGTAGTTCATGATGGCTTCGTCCATCTGGTTGCCGGCCATACGCACGGAACGCGAGTAGACGATACCGCTGAGGGAAATGACGGCGATGTCGGTGGTGCCGCCGCCGATGTCAACCACCATGTTGCCGCTGGGTTCGGTGATGGGCAGGCCGGCGCCAATGGCGGCGACCATCGCCTGCTCGACCAGGTACACTTCGCTGGCTTTCGCGCGATAGGCGGAATCCATGACCGCGCGCTTTTCCACCTGCGTGATTTCCGAAGGCACGCCGATCACAATGCGCGGATGCACCAGCATCTTACGGTTGTGCGCCTTCTGGATGAAGTAATTCAGCATTTTCTCGGTAACTTTGAAGTCGGCGATCACGCCATCCTTCATCGGCTTGATGGCGACGATGTTGCCGGGCGTGCGGCCGAGCATTTCCTTCGCCTCTTTGCCGACGGCTTCGACCTCCGCGGTGTTCTTGTTGATGGCCACGATGGAGGGCTCGTTCACCACGATGCCCTTGCCGCGGGCGTACACCAGGGTGTTGGCGGTACCCAGATCGATGGCGAGGTCGCTGGAGAAAATGCTGAACAGCGACCGCAGATTGTGAAAGCGACCTGCGCTGTTATGGAACCCGTTGGATGACATACGCTTAACTTCTCTCTCGCTCGAGTCGGACGGCTGCCTGTCCGGTAGGACCTGATTTAAAGTTTTGTCCGGTCGGGGGATTCGTCTTTGATTCTATTGGATAACCCGATTTCCTGCCGGACACGAAAGGTCTTGCCCCCCGGTAAACCGTCCCCGGCCGGGTCACTGAATCACGACCTTCTGCTGCTTGGTGTTCACTCCGCCCTGCGCATTCTGCGCCGTCACCGTGATCATGCTCTCGCCGGTCGGCAGAGGCGGCGTGAAGTAATGAAACGTGCCATCGGTGGTCACGATCGGAACCTCATGACCGTTGACCATCACGCGGGCGCCCATCTCGGTTTTGCCAGTCACTTCAATAACGTGGCCGTGCTGGATGAGCGGATCAATCTCGAGGTTAATGGCCACCTCGTCCTTGCCCTTTGGAATGATGGTGAAGCGGTTTTTCTCGCTTTCGAGCGACTCCTTGCCGCTGGCATCGAGCGACTGCACCATCCAGTAGTACGCTCCCAGGCCCAGCCCTGTCACGGTCACATCCGCCGTGCCCACGGCTTTGTCGACGATGGTCGAAGAAAAGTACGGATTCCGCGAGATGCGCAGCCGGTAGCCGGTCGCATTGGTCATCGGAGTCCAGGAAAATTCCACGTCCTTGGTCTTCGTTCCATTGGCCGTGAACATGGGCATCATGTTGGCCGGGGAGATTGGGGTCGGCGGGCCAATCTCTTTCACCTTGGCGATCCTCTCCGACTGCGCCCGGAAGGTCGCACGCTCCCAGTCGGATAGGCGGACAGTTTCGCCGTTACGCGCTACCTCGCCACTGCCCTTCTTCACCAGGATTTCATGCTGATCGCTCTTGGGATCGTTGTGGACCATGGCCGCGCTTTCCGGAGCCAGCGAGGCCGTGGCGCCGGCCACGATGACCTGCGACTTCGAACCTTGCGTGTAGGTGGCGGTCGACAGGTCCACGGTTCCTGTACTCACCGCTACGGCCACGTGCGTCTGCTGCTGGTCGTTGGCCGAGTTCTCCTCGATCACGATGAGCGAATCCTGCTTGACCGTGTAGTTGGTGCCGTCGTTGAACACGACCTTGGCCATGCCCTCGGAACCGGTCTGCACCACATCCCCCTTTTCGAGCGGGATGTTGTAGTCGGCGGTGATCCAGGTGTTGCTGCTCGATTTCTTGATCTTGACCGTGCCATCAAGCGCTGTGAAGCGGGCCTGCTTTTCCGTGCTGGAGGCGCCCTTGTCCGGCGGAGGAGCCATACCGGCAATGCGCTCGAGCATGTTGGTCGTCAGGCTGCTGGCAGCTTTGACCGTGCTGTCGGTGAACTGCGGGAAGGCGAAATGCATCGCCGCCCCGAAGACAAGGGCCACCACCAGCAGGGCGAGTAAGACGCTGCGGTAGGTGACCGTCTTCCAGGCAATATAGACGCCCGGCTTGCGATTCGACGACACGGAGGCCACTAAATACCAGCCAAACCTAGAGAATATGGGGTAATCCCAACACTATCACAAGCCTTCGGGGGCTGAAACAGGGTAACAAGCTGGGTTCAGGTCCGTTGGAACATGTCCGGTGGTGTGGGACCAGGTCACAGCTCTCGGGTCACAGGTCACAGCGCCATGTTCAGTGGCTGGAACCTGTCAACCCTGTCCCCGGTCTAAAATGTCAACCATCTTCCCGGCCGCACCGGAAGCCACCTCAAGAGTGGGCTTTATAGCCGCCTCGTTCTTTTCTGCCACGAACCTGCGCGGCGAGGGCAAGATGCCCTCGCGACAGCCGGCGAGACGCCGGCGCTACATTCTTTTTCCGCAGTCTGTTTAGCCCTGAGGTGAACTTCTTCTCGGCAGTCATGGATGAGGCCAGTTCTGGGAGCTAGTGGCCAGTAGCTATAAGCCAGTAGCGCGTGGATTGCACTACGAAGTTCACGGCAGCGTGACCGGATCTCCGGTTTTGTGTTCGCGAATCTGGTAGGCGAGAAAGTCGTGGATAGCCTGGACGGCCTCGGTGGACTTACTGGAGATCGCGACTTCGCCGCCGCGGTCGGTTTGGCGGAACCAGTATTGGATTTCTCCGGAGAGACGTTTCATCACGGGGACACCAGGCGGCACTTTGTCGTGAACGAACATGGGGATGTCGAAGTCACCTTCTGCGAACGCATGCGCGATATGGGACAGATGCATGCGAACCTGGTCGCGAGTTGAGGAGTCTTTCGGGTCATTGGCGGACACAGCGATAACCCCTCCGTCGGGCTTCAAGAGGAAGTGATGCGTGGTGGTGGTTTGCTCGAAGCCCATGCCCTTCGAGCCACGCTGCATCATCGCATCATGAGCACTGCCTTGGTGGGCACCTTCCGCCTTGCTCTCCTGAGCCAGAGCCACATAGGCGAGCATCAGCAACAGTCCGAGAGTGGCAGAAATTCGCACCAGAGATTCCATCGTCACGCCTCCCGAGTCATGGCAGCGAGCAGATAAGGCGGCAGTTTGAGCCCTTTCTGCGGGCCGGAAGAGACCAACCGCTGCAGTAGTTCTGCGCGCTGGCGCTCCGGAGTTTGTTTCAAGAGTCGATCCCAGTTCTTAAGAATGGCGCGCATCCGCTGCCGCAAAACGACAAGCTCCCCGATGCGCTCCTCCAGTCTCTTCAGCTTCGCTTCCGCAAGATCCCGAACGCGATGGCAAGGCGCACCACCGTCGTCGCGAACCTTGAGAATCTGCGCAAGCTCATCGAGGCTGAAACCGATGGAGAGGGCCGCGCGTATCAAACGGACCCGATTCACTGACTCAGGCGAGTAGCAACGATATCCGTTGAGCGAGCGCTCTGGCGCGCGAAGCAACCCCTTGCGCTCGTAGAGGCGCAGCGTATCGGGACTGATGCCCGCCATGCGGGCAAGGGTGCTGGAGCGGAGTGAAGGCTGTGGGTTCACGCGGCCAGTGTAGACCCTGGAGCAGGATCCGAAGTCAAGCGATTTTGCGTCATTTCAGGACTGGATGGGCTTTGGCCAGTTCCCTACCTCGCTCGAGTTGACTTGCCCGGCTTCAACTCCCGCCTGTAGCATGGATTGTTTGGCTGATCGATCAGGAGGCTTTATGGCGACCGATACGGTGACGACTCCCGCAATCATGGCGACTGGAAATACCAAAGTTTATAAGAACTTCATCGACGGTGAGTGGGTCGAGTCCACGACCGGAGAGACCTTCGAAGACCACAATCCCGCCGACACGCGGGAAGTGGTAGCGATCTTCCAGAAGTCCGGGAAAGACGACGTCAACGCCGCCGTTGAGGCCGCGAAGAAGGCATTCAAGCGCTGGCGCCTGGTGCCCGCACCCCGGCGCGCCGAGATCGTGTTCCAGGCCGCCGCCATGCTCGCCGAGCGCAAAGAAGAATACTCGCGCGACATGACTCGCGAAATGGGCAAGGTCATCAAGGAAACGCGCGGCGACACGCAGGAAGCCATCGATACTGCCTACTACATGGCTGGCGAAGGACGCCGCCTGTTCGGTCCGACTACTCCCTCCGAGCTTCCCAACAAATTTGCCATGGCGGTGCGGCAGCCAGTGGGCGTCTGCGGGATGATCACGCCCTGGAACTTTCCGATGGCGATCCCGTCGTGGAAGTTGCTGCCCGCGATTGTGTGCGGCAACACGTGTGTGATCAAGCCTGCGCAAGACACGCCACTTTCTACTTTCAACCTGGTGCGGACGCTGGTAGATGCGGGCGTTCCGAAGGGCGTAATCAACGTGGTCTCTGGTTTCGGATCGAGCGTGGGTGGGCCGCTCACCGACCATCCGGATGTGCGGGCGATTTCGCTGACGGGGTCGACCGCCGTCGGGCGGACCGTGGGTACGACTGCCGCGAAAAGCTTCAAACACTGCTCGCTCGAACTGGGCGGCAAGAATCCCATGATCGTGCTGGATGACGCGAATCTGGATCTGGCGATCGAGGGTGGTCTGTGGGGCGCGTTCGGCACCACCGGGCAGCGCTGCACCGCGACCAGCCGCATCATCGTGCAGAAGGGCGTGTATCGGGAATTTGTCGAGCGTTACGTCAGCCGCGCGAAGGGATTGAAGGTGGGCAACGGACTCGATGAGTCGGTCGACATGGGCCCCGCGGTGAACGAGGCGCAATTGAAGACCGACTTGAGCTACGTCGATATCGGCAAGGATGAGGGCGCGAAGCTGGTGTGTGGCGGGAACCGCTTGGAGAAGGGCGCGTATCAGTACGGCTACTTCATGGAGCCGACCGTGTTCATCGATGTCGATCCCAAGATGCGGATTGCGCAAGAGGAGATCTTCGGGCCAGTAGTTTCGATCATTCCCTGCGATGGGCTGGAAAGCGCGATCGAAATCGCCAACGGCATCGAGTACGGCCTGTCGTCGTCGCTTTATACGAAAGACGTCAACAAGGCCTTTGTGGCAATGCGCGACCTGTACGCCGGAATTACCTACATCAACGCGCCAACCATTGGCGCCGAGGTGCATTTGCCGTTTGGCGGAACCAAGGCTACCGGGAACGGACACCGGGAAGGCGGCATCGGTGCGATTGACTTCTATACGGAGTGGAAGTCGGTATATATCGACTACTCCGACAAGTTGCAGAAGGCGCAGATTGATCGAGTGGACTGACGCAGGCGCCAGTCTGGTCGCCAGTCGCCAGCGAAAAGCTTTTAACCGCAAAGGCGGCGAAGTCGGCGCAAAGGGCGCGAAGAGGGCCTGGATCGAGAAGGCTTGCAGGGCAGGCACTCAGGTTGAGCGACAATAAAGAGTCCGGTTTTCTTTGCGATCTTTGCGGTAGTTCTTCGCGATCTTTGCGGTTAAGCTTTTTTCAGGTGCGGTTAAGCTTTTTGTAGCGTTCAAGCCAAAGGTGTCCCGCTAGCCTTCGGTTGTCGATCACCGGAAGAGCTTTTAACCGCAACGGGCGCAAGGTTGCGCAAAGCCCGCGAAGAGGGCCTGGATCGAGAAGGCTTGCAGAGCAGGCACTCAGGTTGAGCGTCAATCAAGACTCAGGTGTCCTTTGCGATCTTTGCGGTAGTTCTTCGCGATCTTTGCGGTTAAGCTTTTCCAGCGTGCGGTTAAGGTTTTTCTAGGTTCAGAACCAAAGCCGTCCCGGAGTCTAAATGCCAGCCACCCAGGTCCGAGAAGTTGCCCCTGCCCAGCGGTTGGAGAACGTCCGCTACGCCATTCGTGATCTCGCCTGCGTGGCCGACGAAGTCGCCAAGAAGGGGCACAAGATTCTCCCGCTGAATATTGGCGATCCCATCAACTTCGACTTTCAGACGCCGCCTCACCTGATTGAAGCTGTCTACAAAGCCATGAAGGACGGCAAGAATGGATACGCGCCGTCGCCCGGAATCAAAGAAGCGCTGGATGCGATCCGCGGCGAAGCCAAGCGCAAGGAAATCACCAGCGTGCAGGACGTTTTCGTCACATCGGGTGTAAGCGAAACAGTAGACATCTGTCTAACTGCGCTTTTGAATCCAGGCGACAACCTGCTGACGCCCAGCCCGGACTATCCGCTGTACTCGGCGGTGCTGGCCAAGCTGGGGATCGAGCTCAACACCTACGCGCTGAACGAAGACGATGGCTGGCAGCCCGACCTGATCGATGTGCACAAAAAAATCGGCCCGCGGACGCGGGGCATCGTGCTCATCAATCCGAACAATCCGACGGGGGCGGTTTGCTCGCGGCGGATGCTCGAGGCAATTGCCGAGCTCGCCCGCCGCAATAACCTGGTCATCTTCGCCGACGAAATCTACGACAAGCTGATTCTTGACGAGGACCCGCACATCTCGCTCGCGGCAGTGGCGCCCGATGTTCCCATCGTGACCTTCGGGGGGCTATCGAAGAACTACCTGGCGCCGGGATGGCGGATCGGATGGGGGATTGTCAGCGGCGAGGCTGCCGCGGTGAAGCCTTACGTGGAGGGCCTTGGACGCCTGCTGCGTTCCCGTTTGTGCGCGAATCATCCCGAGCAGTACGCGATCAAGGCCGCGCTTGAGGGTCCGCAGGATCATCTCAAGGAAGTCGCCGACAAGCTTCGCTCCCGCCGCGATCTCACCGTGAAGTGGTGCGGTTCGACTCCACGCGTGAGCTGCGTACCCCCCAAGGGGGCGTTTTATGCGTATCCGCGGCTCGACATTCCCGAGAACGACGATGTTTTCGTCAAAGAGCTGCTGGTGCAGAAGCACGTGCTGGTCGTGCACGGCTCGGGATTCGGGCAGAAGCCGGGAACGAAACACTTCCGCATCGTGTTCCTGCCCGATGAGCAGACGCTCTCGACCGCCTACGCTGCCATCGCGGACTTCATGAAAGCCCGCTACAAGTAGCTCGATGTTTGCTGCCGCTTAGCGCGGCGCGTTGCCGAATGTTGCCAGGCGACGTTTTTGCAGATCACTCACGTCGATGTGATCGGCGACGAGTTGTTCCTCTTCTTCCTCCCATTCGCGGGCCTCGTTGCCCGCCAGTTTCCGCAAGAGCCCGGCGGAACATGCGGTGCAGCAATAGCCTTTGATGTAGTTTCGCTTTCCGTCTTCTTGTTCGAGGCAGTACTCGTAGCTGAAGGCCGGCGGCTGCCCGAAACAGACCGGGCAGGTTTCCGGAGCATTGATGTAAAGGGGATCGAAGGTTGCGAAGAAGAGGCTGTCGTTCATGACCCACCTCGCAATTGCTGGTTTTCTCTTACATCCCATATTTCCCGGATGGATGCAGTGACCGGGGTCACCGAGGAGTGTCCGCTCGGCACGATTTCCCTTTCATGCAACGAGTTCCAAAATGAATCCCTGCCTTTCTTGGTGTTTGGCACTGAATCTGGTTAAATCCAGAGGAGCGTCCTTGAGACTGCCCGCGTGATCGATATCCACAGCCACATTCTGCCCGAGGTTGACGATGGGCCTACGTCCTGGGAAGTGTCGGTGGCGATGTGCCAGATGGCCGCAGCCGACGGCATCACGCACATGGTGGCGACGCCTCATTGCAACGAACGCTACCACTACGATCGGGATTACCTGGCGGGGTGCCTGCGGCACTTGCAGGAACAAGTGGGGACGGCGCCTCAACTGAGCCTGGGGTGCGACTTTCATCTTTCCTACGACAACCTGCAGAAGGTCATGGTTGATCCCGAGCGCTACACGATCGGCGGGTCGCGCTATCTGCTGGTGGAGCTGAGCGACTTCAGCATTCCCACGCAGATTGGCGATTGCTTTTTGAAACTGGGCGACCTCGGGGTGACGCCCGTGATCACCCATCCGGAACGAAACGCCATCTTGCGACCAACACCGCAGCGCGTGATCGAGTTCGTGGAACTGGGATGCGCCGTGCAGATCACTGCCAACGCTCTGACTGGGTTCTGGGGACAGCGCGTGCAAAGGGTTGCTACCTGGCTGCTCGAACACGAGGCAGTCCACATGATTGCCAGCGACGCGCATGACGTGAAGTATCGGACTCCGATTCTATCGGCAGCGCGCGACGCAGCGGCCGAGATTTGCGACCCCGAGATAGCAGCCGCACTGGTCGAAAAAAACCCGCGGGCCGTAATCGAAGGCAAGCCCCTTCCCTACTCGCCGAAGCCGGCACTCAAGTAGAAGCAGTGGTCAGTAAGGTTTACTGCGGCTGCGTGGTCGGCACCGAAGGGCCGCTCGGGCTATTCGCATTGGGAGCGGCTGTGGCGTGCGGCGCTTCGGTAGCTGATGTCATCGCACTTTCCGGGTTCAGCAGGTGATCGTGGCTGGGACCGAGGCCCAGCTTGATCAGAGCGCGCGAGTCGGGAACCGTCTTGTTCTGCCAGCCATTATCGGCCTGGAAACGGCGTAGCGCATCTTCAGTCGAGGCATCCCATTTTCCCGACGGCTCGCCGTTCATGTAGTGCTGACGAATGAGCGCTTCCTGAATCTGTTGAGTGCGGTCCCCGTCGATCTTCTGCTGGCCGCGCACCGTCTTGCGCGAACGCTTCCCCTTGTGCACTCCCGCCTTAGTCGATTTCGCGTGAGCAGCTTTTGAGGATTTCGCAGTCGTCGAAGCAGTGTGTGTGTTCGAAGCAGTCTGTGTCTTAGAGGTCGAGCCGGTGGTTTTGTGCACACTGCCTTTG
>Ga0210384_10007217_pt1 | contig 11729 bp, 12 predicted proteins | sample IncBWH2MmetaG_FD_160574 | JGI IMG/M metagenome (GOLD analysis project Ga0210384, IMG submission 160574) | Forest soil microbial communities from Barre Woods Harvard Forest LTER site, Petersham, Massachusetts, United States - Inc-BW-H-2-M | ecosystem: Environmental > Terrestrial > Soil >...
CAACGAGCTCCTCAGATCCTGTCGTTCGACTCTGTTTCTGAGGCGGCCAATTTTCTCGACCTCCAACTCGACCATGTCTCCGTGCTTTAGAAAGCGGCCCAGCTCGAGACCGCAGCCATTCCCCACGGTGCCCGATCCGATGAAGTCGCCTGACATCAACGTTTCGTCCTGCGAGATGTGCTCAATCATTTCCTCAAACGAGAACAGCATTCCTTTCAAGTTTCCCTCAGACCAAACGTTCGATGGCCGCGTCCCCGCCGTCGATCAGGGAAAGCATCGTCGCGAAGGCGAGGTCGTCCGTGCCCGACCGCGTTGCGGCGGCGCGAAGATCCAGCAACCTCTCCTCGCTTCGGTGGAGTATGCCCAAAGCCTCGCGCTCATTCCCCCGATATGTCGCAAACTTCATTGCTTGCGCACTCCAGTGAAATGATGATCATCATACATTAACGGCTTGCAATTTGCAAGTCAAGGGCTTCGGTAGCCGCTGTCTAGTGGCTCCAGCGGCGCAGCGCGACGCCGATGCGTCGGTCGAACTCCGGGATTTGGCCTTCAGTGCCCGATTCTGAAATCTTGCGCTCGCTACTATGATGAGACGCGGACGCACTTGGCCATGGATGAGGATGCGCCCGTTTCTCGCGCGGTTCAGCGAGCCGGTGTGGTCAGGTCACGCGCCATCCTGGGCGGACTTCATCACCACTACGCCCGAGTTTCGGTTTTCGGTGCTGACAGGACCGAAGCGCGCAGCTCCGCTCCTTAGGAGGATGATGCGCCGCGCTTGAGCTTTCGCGGCGGGCTTTCAGGCAAACGAGCCTTGCCTGGTTTCGCCTTTGCGGATGTCGGAGCCGGCGCGCGCCCGGACAATACGGAGTCGAGAATGACTCTTGTGGTCATTTGCAGGTGCTCGTTCATCAGCGCGACCGCTCGTTCGCTGTCCCGCGACAAGGCGGCCTCCGCAATCTCGCGATGTTCCCTATCGAGATCCCTGTCCACTTTCGACAAGGGACCGGAAAACCAGCGGTAGCGTTCGGAGTGATTGAAAAGCATCGTCCGCAAATGAAGGAGCCAGGGGCTGCCACATCCTGCCGCGAGGACTTCGTGAAAAATCTCGTGAGCCCTCGCGTATTCTTCGCTGTAGCGCCGCGTGGCCCTATCGGCCCATACGGACGTATGCGACAGCCGATGCAGTGCGGCGACCACCTGCGACTGCCACTCGAGTCCCCCCTTCTCGATAGCACCCCGAAGACACAGCGCCTCAATGCTGCATCGAACATCGGTGAGATCGCGAAGGGCATCGACGGACAATGGCGCCACGCGGAAACCTCGCTGAGGTTCGCTGACGACAAAGCCCTCTGATGCAAGGCGTGAAAGCGCCTCACGCACGGCGCTCGAGCCGACCGCAAAGCGCTGGCACAAGTCGTCGATCTTCAGCTTCTCTCCGGGCGCGAAGCGGCACGCGAGCAGTTGGGAGCGAAGCTCCGCATAGGCTCCGTGGGTAAGACTCGTCGGCGATTCCATGGCGCTCATAGCCATAGCGGACTGATCGACAGGAGTCACCCATAATATGCACGCTTCCTGGATAATGCATTTTAGATTGTAATATGCATTTTTTGTGATATAGAGGGCGGCACAGAGAGGAAAACGCCCCATGCGCTTCATTGCCTATGAGAGAAACGGAACACGTGGCCTCGCGGTGGCCGATCAGGCCGGCCGGCATTGGGGGCTCGAAGACGGCGGAACGCACAGCCGGCTCGAAAGCGCCCTTGCCGGTGGAAGGGACGGGCTGAAGGATCTCGCAGCGGCTCTTCTCAAAGGCGAGCCCATCGATCCGGAGGCGGTGAGCTTCCTTCCTCCGCTGTCCTCACCAAGCAAAATCATCTGTGTTGGATTGAACTACGCGGACCACACCGCCGAAAGCAGTGTTCAACAGCCTGACTACCCCACGCTTTTTGGCCGGTTCTCGTCGAGCCTCATCGGACACGGTGCGCCACTTGTGCGACCGAATGTCTCGGGAGCGCTCGACTACGAAGGAGAGCTTGTCGCGGTCATCGGGCGCGGCGGTCGCCATATCCCCCAGTCCGCTGCACTTGACCACGTCGCCGGATATTCGATCTTCAATGATGGCACGATCCGGGATTTTCAGTTCCGTACGCCGCAATGGACCATGGGCAAGAATTTTGACGGCACCGGAGCATTCGGTCCGGCATTTGTAACGGCCGACGAGCTTCCATCGGGTGCCGGCGGCCTGAAACTCGAGACGAGATTGAACGGAACGGTGATGCAGAAGGCGTCGACCTCCGATCTCATCTACGATGTCGCAACCCTGGTCGCGCTGATCAGCGTGGGCATCACGTTGCTTCCGGGAGATATTATCGTGACCGGCACACCGTCCGGCGTCGGTGCTGCACGCAAGCCTCCGCTCTACATGAAGCCCGGAGACGTGTGCGAGATCGAGATCGAGGGATTGGGTGTTCTCAGCAATCCGATCGTGCATGAGGCCGAAGACGCGGTCCGTGCGGCTGCCTGACCCTGCGGTGATCCTGTTTCTCGCGGATTCGAGCGGACAACATATTGGTCAACTTGGAGGCGAGGTCTTGACCAGAGTCGATAAGCGCACGGCCTTGTCTCGAGGGAGTTGACCCGGCCAGGTTCTGATCGGGTGTCATTCGGAGGCGCAGCACAACAAAAATCCGCGCCGGTCATATTGGGAGGAAAGAATGAAATCAGTTCCGGTTCTGATTGCAGGGGGTGGTCCCGTCGGGATGACGCTTGCGAACGTCCTGGCCCATTTCGGAATCCGCTCCATGGTGGTCGAGAGGAATGCGACGACGACCCGCCACCCGAAGATGGACATCACCAACAGCCGCAGCATGGAGCTTTTTCGCCGGTTCGATCTGGCGGAGGCTTTACGAAAAGTCGCGGTGCCGGAAGATCATCCCTTTGACGTCTCTTGGATCACAAGTCTCGCCGGATATGAGCTGCATCGTTTTCGATACATGGCCCCGAGCGAGTTTCGAAAGCACATCCGTATCAAGAACGACGGCACCCAACCGCTCGAACCGGCGATGCGTGTCTCACAGGTGGAGATCGAGCCTGTTCTGAAGAAGTCCATCGACGCCCGTCCGGAAGTCGAGGTGCGGTTCGGCGTCGCCTTCGAAAGCTTTGAAGAGAAGGACGATCGTGTCGTCGCGGTCCTGCGGGAGCAGGGGACTGGCGCGCAGGAACAGGTAAGCTGTCAGTATCTTATAGGCTGCGATGGCGGTTCGAGCCGCGTTCGCGCGGGTCTCGGCATCCAATTGGAGGGACAGGCGCGCGTCGGCGAACTCTACATGATCCACTTTCGATCTACCGAGCGAGATCTACTTCAGCGCTGGGGCGTCGCCTGGCACTACCAATCGCCGCTTGGAACGATGATTGCCCAGAACGATGATGATATCTGGACTGTTCATGTTCCCGTATTTCCCAACCAGGACGCAACCAAGCTCGATCCACGCGCTCTCGTTGAGGCCTATGCCGGACGGCCCTTCCCCTTCGAGATTCTCGTAGCGAATGCGTGGACACCTCACCTCCTGGTCGCCGAAACGTACGGCAAGGGACACGTTCTCCTCGCAGGCGACTCCGCGCATCAGTTCATCCCGACGGGGGGGTATGGGATGAATTCCGGGGTCGGCGATGCTGTCGACCTCGGCTGGAAACTGGCGGCCACGCTCCAAGGCTTCGGCGGGCCTGGCCTCCTCGCTTCGTATGAGGTCGAACGGCGCCCCGTGGCAGCACGAAATCGCGATGCATCCGGCCGCCACATGCAAGTGCGAATGCAGATTGCTGAAGCCTACGGAGTCCTGATGGAAGGCGGCAACGAAGACCCCGTGCGCCGGGCCGAAGTCGGTGCACAGATCGGCAAGCTCGGCAACGCAGAGAACGAATGTTTCGGGATCGAGCACGGTTTTATCTATGAAGGATCGCCCATCATCGCGGCCGAGTCGGCTGCTCCCTTTCCGTTCGATCCCGTTGTCTACAAGCCGACGACCACGCCTGGCGCCCGCTTGCCAAGCATATATCTGAAAGACGGGACGGCGCTTTACGATCGGCTGGGTACGCATTTCACGCTGATTGATTTCCGAGGGGGCGATCCGTCAACCTTTGTCGACGCTGCGGCGCGACGACATATACCGCTGTCGATTTTGCAGCTCGACGAGCCCGATTTGAAGGGCATCTATGGACGGGACATGCTGCTCGTGCGGCCCGACCATCACATTGCGTGGCGTGGAACGGGCAACAAGACGCCAAATGCCGACGCGATCCTCGCGACCGCTCTCGGCTGGGGAGCGGAACGGTGAAACCGCTACGGGCTCTGGTTATCGGCGCCGGCATCGGGGGCACGGCGGCCGCCATAGCGTTGCGTCGAGCCGGCCTCGACGTTTCCTTGTTTGAGCAGACCCTGACACAACGCGAGGTCGGCGCGGGCATTCAGATCAGCCCCAATGCCTCCCGGCTGCTTGGTCGCTGCGGGCTCGGTGACGCCATGGCGCGAGCCGCCGTCCGCCCCTCCGAGATCGTCTTTCGTCGCTGGCAGGACGGTCGTGTTCTGGGAAGCGAAGAACTGGGCGACACCATCGAGAACCGCTATGGCGCGCCCTACTACCATTTCCACAGAGCTGACCTCATCGCCCTTCTGGCGGACGCGTTCGGTCGCAAGGAGATCAAGCTTGGTCGGCGTCTGGTCGGTGTCGAGCAAGATGAAAGAGGTGTGACCGCTCACTTTGAGGATGGCACCTCCGAGCGCGGCGATCTCCTCATCGGGGCCGACGGAATCCACTCCCAGGTTCGCGAGCGCCTGTTCGGTGAGGAACAGCCAAGGTTCTCGGGCCAGATTGCATATCGGGGGCTCGCCCCCGCGGAACGGGTCGCGCATCTCGGCCTTCCGCATGATGTCACGAACTGGGTGGGGCCGGGCGGACACTTCGTTCACTACTATGTTTCCGCCGGTCGATTTCTAAACTTTGTGGCCGTCAGCGAAGAGACGACCTGGACGCGGGAACAATGGTCCGACCGCGGTTCGATCTCCGATGCCGCAAGGAAGTATGAGGGGTGGCACCCGCAGATCGCGACGATCCTCAACGCAGTCGATGAGACGTTCAAATGGGCGTTGTTCGATCGCGATCCATTCCCGGAATGGACGCAGGGGCGTGTCGCGCTGCTGGGCGACGCGTGTCATCCAATGCTGCCTTACATGGCGCAGGGGGCAGCGCAGGCCATCGAAGACGGCGCAGCGCTGGCGGCCTGCCTGAAACAGGTGGCCTTCGACATTCCATCGGCCTTTCGGGCCTACGTCACATTACGCAAGCCGCGGGCGACCGAGGTGCAGGAAAGATCTCGCGCCAATTCCACGAGTTTCCACCTGCAGGACGGACCACAACAGCTCGAGAGGGATCGCCTCTTCGCCACGCGAGGGGTGCGTGGCAGCTCTGAGGCAATGAACAGACTTTATGCCTACGACGCAGAAGCCGTCGCGGCGACGCTGGAGGAAAAACGATGACCCGCGCTTTCCAAATCGCCTATGTCGATCTCGATACGCCTGCTGCGGAAGAGGAGGTCGCCTATTACGACCGTGTGCTCGGCGCAACGCCTGCCGAGCGAGGATCCGACGGCCGCACGTATTTCAGCCTCGGTCTCGATCACCACAACATCACCGTCAAGCCGGCGCCCCAGAAGCACCTCACCGCGCTTGGCCTGAGGATCGATCAGGAATCGGCCGACGACACGGTGAGGTCGCTCCGCGGACTCGGTCTGTCTGCCGAAAAGAAAAGCGACGCCCGGCCTGGCGTTCCCGTCCTGGTGGAGGTTGTCGTCGCGGGGCACACACTCCACCTGTTGCCGGAGATGGCCATGCCTGGCCCTGGCTTCCGCACCTCAGGCGTCGTCCCAAATCGCCTTGGACATGTCGCCCTGATAACGCCGGAGGCCGAGAAACTCGTGGAATTCTGTTCGGCCATCGGGTTCCGCACGACCGATTGGTTCGAGGGGATAGCGACGTTCCTGACCTGCAACCACGATCACCACGTTCTGAATATCATCTCGGCGCCAGAAGCCCGTCTTCACCACCTCGCCTTTGAGCTGCGCAGCCGCGCCGCGCATCACGATGTGGCGGATTTTCTTGCGACGAAAGGCCATCCGATCCTCTGGGGTCCTTCACGGCACACTGCGGGCCACAACCTTGCTTCCTATCACTACGACCCAAGTCGTTTTCTGATCGAGCTCTATTCCGATATGGACGTGCTCGTTCCGGAGCTGAACATTTTCGAGCCGCGGCCGTGGCATGAGGCGCTGCCCCAACGTCCTCGGGTGTGGACTCTTGACCAGTTGACGACGTGGGGAACTCGCTTCGACTTCGACTTGAAGACGGCCTGACGATCCGACGTCGGGCAAGAGACGCGACTAACCGAAAGCCGGCATCCGAGAGAACCTATCTTCCATAGGGCAAATCAGCGGAGTGAGGCCGTTACCACAAACGACTCTTGGGAAAATGTCAGCGTGCCAGCCGCGAGCGTCAAAGGGTCGACGCGGGAGGCGGCGTCGGCGGCAATCGATCCAATCAGGCGCTCGCGCTCTTCTGCATCTTTCTCCTTCAAGAGTGCAACCATCGGCGTCGCCGTGAGCTGAAAGCGGACATAGTCCAGCATCGACGGGAACGTGATTTGTTTGGCGACGGTGGCCACATTGACAACGTCGAAGCCGGCCTGCTTTGCCCACGTGCCGACCTCCTGCGCATTGCAGGACAGATGCTCGGAACGCTTGGTTCGTGAGGAATCTGCCCCCAGATACTTGTCGAGCGCCTGCACGAAGGCGTGCGCCGCCGGCATTCGCTCGATCGCGCTGTAAACGCTTAACCCGGCGCGACCACCCGATTTGAGCACCCGCACCATTTCTCTGAGCGCCAGCGGCCGATCAGGGAAGAACTGCAGCCCGAGCTGGCAGAGCACGACGTCAAAACTGTTCGCGTCGAACGGCAGGTCGAGCGCGCTACCCTCGACCCAGTCGACAGTCGCAGACTTTGCCCGCGCCACCGCGAGCATCGCTGTGTTGAGGTCTATGCCGACCAGCCGCCCGTCATGCCCGCGCTGCTCTGCCAGCCGCGCCACGACGCCCGTACCGCAGGCGATGTCGAGTACGCTTTCCCCGCGCCTTGGCCCGACACGGTCGAGCAGATCAGTGGCCCATACAGAAGTGATGGCCGGGACGAGATAGCGCTCGTAAAGCTCCGGGGCGCTGGCATCCATTTGCCAATGTTCATGGGCTGACATGACTTCCCCGAAAATACCCGCGACTGGAAAGTGCCAACAAACACAACTGCCGTCGTCTACCGCGCGTACCGGCTGACTTAGCGATCAACCGCAAGACGGGTGAAGATAATCTTGGATTGACGATTCCCGCCTCGATTCTCGCAACTGCTGACGACCTCGTCGACTTCGCCCCAGGGCCGCTTGTTGCCCGGAGCTGAGCAACGCGATAACCGCGGGCACGTCGACCATCAGGTGTAAACCGGAAAGACGCCCTCATATGCTCGACCCTTGCTCATGACCAAAGCCGTCATTCCTCGCGATTCGATGAATCTCTTTACTCGTCTTCTTCGCCCTTCGGCACAGTTTAGACCGCACCGTAGAAGTGCCGATACTGCCAAGCGGCTTCCCTCTCCAATGCAGGTTCAGACCATGACTGGTCTTTGAAGCGCATGACGGACATAGGTGAGAGGTCGATTGCCGGCGTGCCCTCGACAATCCAGGTTGCAAGTGCCTCTCCGACGGTTGGCGAGATTGAAAGGCCGGCGACATTGCACCCGCTTGCAAAATGGAAGCCCGTAACTCCGGGGGCCGGGCCAAGAATATGATGGCCGTCAGCGGTCATTGTCGGAATGCCACCGCGAAATTCTCGCACCTTGGCAGTTTGCAGGATTGGGAGTTGGTCCTTAACTTCAATAGCTGCTGAACGAAGCACCTCGATGTCGAGCGGCATGTCCTTGATATCGAAACTGATCCCGAGCGATTGCATGTCGAAAAATCGCGGTGTTTCTTCGTAGACGCCCCAAAGCAAGCCACCCTGGCAGGGACGCGTGTACACGGCGGCATCCATGATCCGAACCATCGGCAGATCAGCACGCATGCCATCCAAAGGCTCCGTGACGATCAGTTGCTGCCGGGTGGGTACCAACGGCACGCGAATCCCACTTGCCTCCGCCACCTGTCGCGTCCATGCACCTGCTGCATCGACAACGATCGAGCCTTCAATGATGCCTTTGGCGGTAGTCACGCCGGTCACCCTGCCGGCACCGATGTTGACGGTGAGCACGTCCGTCTTCGGCAGCAAGGTTGCACCCTGAGCCGCCGCTGCTCTGGCGAAGCCGATCGCAACCTGCGCTGGGTCGAAATATCTGTCATCACCGATCCTCATCGCCGCTACGACGCTTGTCGGCTTCAAGAATGGATTGAGGCGACTTGCCTGCTCCGGAGAAATCAGCTCGACATCAAGGCCCATACGGCGCCCGCGCTCAAAGTCGTCCTTGATAACCTCCGCGTCTTGCGGTCGACGTGCGATCTTCAGGCTGCCCGAATGAACCCAATCGAGAGGCTGCCCGGTTTCTTCCGTGAACGCTTCAATCTTGCGGCATGCGTCCTTGATGAGGATAGTCATAAACTCGCTTTTGCGAGCGCAGCTCACCATGCCCGCAGCGCGGGGCGAGGTCTGCGATCCGATATCATGCTTGTCGATCAGGACGACGCTGAGACCTTCGCGTTTGCTCAAGTAATATGCTGTGGCCGCGCCGAGGCCGCCGGAACCAATGACAATAATATCGGCCTTGCTAATCATGACACCACGGCCCGAAATACATCAGCAGCGATCCAAACCTACCACGTGGTGGGGTAGCTGACCATTCTATTGCTCTGGACGACAGCCGCAGCGTGGGCCGCCTTTGGCACATCCCGTCAGTAAAACTGAGGCAGGCTGGCATTGCGCAGCCAACCAGCGAAGCTGGTCCACGCTTCTGTTCGTCGGAGGTCGCGATGAAGTGTCTGCGAATTTACGCCACCCGGATGGGGAGTCTCATTTCGGCGAGGCCGATATTCCCACGATGACGATGCCACTCTTTCCTAACGAAGCCCCGTTCCGACTCTCGGGCCATTATCCCGCGTCACGTATCCGCTTCGTGCACGTTCCGGCCGGTGTTCGTGAAGCGGGTTGGCATACTCCACCGGAGCGAGTGCTCGCAGTATGGCTTGATGGGATCGTGGAATTTGAGACGAGCGACGGAGATGTGCGCCGTGTTTCGGCCGGGAGTTCGGTGCTGGTGGAGGACACGTATGGAAAAGGGCACATCTCACGGCATCCCGTGGAGGGGCAGAGTGTAATCTTGATTGCGCTGCCACGTGGTCTCGACAGCCCCGAGTTCAGGTGATGTCGCCTTGTGGCCCATCGCGCCATTCCCGGGGTTGATCGAAATGGCGGCAGCCGAAGGGTAACCTGACCAACCCCGAAATCGGGAAGACAGCCGCCCATGAGGCGTACCGCAAGATCGCAGTCCGTCGCTGGTTATCCGGCCGGATCGCGTCGGCGGCCGCTGCGTCATAGCGCTACGGCGACGCAATAAGTGCCCATCTTCATCGGCCGTGGCGCGCCAAGCTCCGCCGAATCTGCGCCTTCCTGCACACAGCCACGCCAGACCACGACTGCAGAAATTCATTGTCGTAGGGGAGGCGATATTCGCCGGCGTTCGGCGTTTGTCACATTAGGCCACAAGCAGCATCTGGCTCGCATGCACGTTTTAGATAAGGTGCGGGATGATCATCTTGGTTTGTTTTCGGTAGAGGGCATAGCTCTCGCCAAATGTTTGGCTGAGCAGCGCTTCCTCCGCGTGGGCTCGCCATGCGAAGGTCGGGATAATCCCGCACAGCATGATCATGAGGGCAGGCCAGCTGCCGAAGGCGAGCGCTTCGCCCGTAGTGAGCAATACCAGGCCTATGTAGATGGGGTGGCGCACGAGGCGATAGGGGCCGGTTGTAACGAGGCCTGTGCCTTGAACCACCGTCGGCACGAAACTCCATGCCGAGCCGAGTTCGCGTCGGGACCTGACGACCAAGGCGCTGCCCGCAACGGCGAGAAGGCATCCGCACAGCGCCAGCAGTAGCGCCACGGGGGCCGTCGGCGCTGCCGAACAAAGCAATCATCAAGGCAAAGAACAGCCCTAAGGCTGCGAAATTCGCAAGGACTGGAGTTCGGCCGCCGCGACGCCAGTCAGCTCCCCTGCTGCGGCGGTCACGCCCGCCGACAATCAGTAGTTGGGGCCCGCGAAGGCGAGGAGGGAGGCCGCACGAAAGACTGTGACGAGCGCCGGCATTCCACCGACCACGTCCCACGGCAACAGAGTGCCGCTGCCTGGCAGGCGGTTCGCAATGGTGTCCGCGAAGAACACCGCAACTGCGAGGTTCGGAACGATGCCGAGCGCAGTGGCGGCGAAACAGTGCAGCAGACGGACGCCGGTCAGGCCAAGCCCCCAATTGAGCATCGGCGCCATGCCAAAGACGAGCCGCAGCACAAGGACTGTCCCGAAGCCGCTCCGGGTGATCCGCTCGTCGAGCACCCGCAGCCGCCCGGGGCGGATCTCCAACAAGCGCTTCGCGTAGTCGCGAGCCACCGAGCGCACAAGAACAAAGATGGCCGTCGTGCCGGCGAGGGCCGCAAGCCATCCATACGCAAAGGCGGCGAGCCCGCCGAACAGCACTGCTCCCACCGCGACCAGCACGGTCCCCATCATCGGGACGCGCGTGAAGAGACCGGCGACGACAATCGCCATGAATAGCAGCGGCCCGTAGGGCGTGTGCGTGTCCACGAGCTCATGCATCCCAGCTACGCTCATATAGCGCACCAGGTCGAATCGCCAGGCGGCCCATACGATAACGGCGAGAACGAGTCCTAACGGCAGAGGACGCAGGAGACCCCAAAGCTTGGTGGCCGAGCTGCTCGGGTCAGTAGGCTGCGTGTCTAGGCTTGCCGACACGGCGCGCTCGCTAGCCAAACTACGGAATCATGATTTTGGTGCGTTTCCAACAAAGGAGATGGCGCTCGCCGAAACTCGATCGCTAAAGCCACCGGCGGACACGCGCCATGTAGTCACGGTAGGCGTCTCCGAAGCGTCGCTCGAGATATGCCTCCTCGCGTGCCACGACGCCGTAGCGGACCATGATTGCCAGCGGAAGATTGAGGGCCAGGACCCACGGGCTTTGTGTCGCGACGCCGAGGCCGCCGAACACAAGAAAAAAGCCTAGATAGATGGGATTGCGGGTCCAACGGTAAATGCCGGTAGTCACGAGCACGCGGGCAGGCTGATTCGTGGGCAAAGGCGTCGCAGCGCGGAAGAAGTTCCGGACTCCCGCGGCAAAAAGCATAAGACCGATGAGGATCAGGGACCCGGCGGCGATCCAGGGAACCCCGTCGACCTTCGGAATTGCGAATGGCAAAGGCAGCAGGCTATCCAAGGCGAGACCGACCAGAACAGCGGTGGGAAAGAGAAGGATCGGTCGCCCAATGACGCCTGCCGTTGCGGAGCTGTTGGCGTGCTGCCCAATCGGATCGCTACCCATGCTTGCTCCTCGAATATGCTGGAGGCGATGCAAGAGAAATTCGCAGAATGACAACTAAGTTGTCATTCTGCAATTTGACAATAACGGTGTCAATAGAAGAAA
>Ga0210384_10007218_pt1 | contig 11728 bp, 15 predicted proteins | sample IncBWH2MmetaG_FD_160574 | JGI IMG/M metagenome (GOLD analysis project Ga0210384, IMG submission 160574) | Forest soil microbial communities from Barre Woods Harvard Forest LTER site, Petersham, Massachusetts, United States - Inc-BW-H-2-M | ecosystem: Environmental > Terrestrial > Soil >...
CCGGCTCGGCCTCATCCATACGCGGCACCGCAACAAGCTCCAAAATATGCCGACAGAGCCGGCCACCCCGAAGCTCCTCATGTTCATACCAACGACAAATGGATAGGCCACGACACGGGCCGCGACGATCCCCACTATCATCTTGATCATCCCTGGGAGCATGGCCGCTTCACCGGAGGCATCGGCAAGGGCCACGTGTGGCGCATCGAAGGTGGCAACCGCGAGCGCTTCTGGTTCGGCGGTTTCTATTTCAATGTGGCCCCCACTGACTACGGCTTCTCGGACGACTGGGACTGGGGCACCGACCAGATCGTAATCTACGACGACCCAGACCATGACGGCTGGTACCTCGCCTACAACGTCCGCCTCGGCACGTACGTTCACGTCCAATATCTCGGCGGAAGTTAACCCGCCGCCATTTCGCATTTCTTGCAACCCAAGCAGAAGGGCGCCTTGGCGTGCCCTTCTGCTTTTAATTTGCCGGATAGGCTGCGGGAATTTTGGGAATCAATTACGAATGCCACGACCCTTTGCACGGTTTGGCCTGCCGATGCCCGTTTTCGCGCGGCAACAAACTACCATGTTGTATACAACTGGACAGACTTCCTCCTCTCTGAAGACTAGGATGGCCCTGTATCAAAGGACTGCAATGTTGGGCGGTCCATCCCCTCGGCTTGAATACCTCGATCTGCACAAGCTCTGAGGACGTCGAACAACGCATCTTTCGCACCGCTTGTCTGGCTTGTACTTCAGCCCTTGGTTGAACGCAACCAATGCAACGCGTTCTCGGCACTAGGCGGAGCAAGCAGTAATCCTTCGGCCCGGCGTGGGAGTGTCTCGCGGCGCATACAGAAAGGTAAAAAGCAATGCCTCTTATGCAAGTTTTTATAGCCCTGATCGTCGTGGGCGTCCTGCTTTGGCTGGTGAATCGTTTCATCCCAATGGCGGGCAGTATTAAGTCGATCTTGAACGCTCTGGTGGTCATCTGCGTCGTGCTCTGGCTCCTTAATGTATTTGGTTTGTTCCACTCCCTCTCTCGTATCCGCGTGGGATGACCAAAGCGGGTAAGGATAGGCGCAGGGAAGATTTTCGAGCTTTGGTTGGGAGTCAACGATGGGGAACATCAGGCGCACCATGTCACACAGGTGACGAGCGCGTCGTAGACACAATAGGGATAAACGTATGAAACCAATTCGAGTTATAAGCGCAGCCGGTCTATTCCTACTTTTCGGAATCGCAACACCGGCCCACGTAGGGCAAGAGAAACAACAGGAAAAGGCCAAACCTGCTCAACAGCAGCAACAAGCTAGGCCTGAAAGGCAGCAGCAGGCTCAACCACCGCGACAACAGCAGCAGCGCCCGCAGCAGCAAGCGCAAGCTCCCAAACAGCAACAGCAGCAAGGCCAGGCTCCGAGACAACAGCATCAGCAACAGCAAGCTCAGGCTCCCCAACAACAACAGCATCAGCAACAGCAACAAGCGCAAGCTCCCAAACAACAACAGCAGCAAGCCCAGGCTCCGAGACAACAGCACCGACAACAGCAAGCTCAGGCTCCCCAACAACAGCAGCAACAAGCGCAAGCTTCGCGACAACAGCACCAGCAGCCGCAACAAGCGCAAGCTCCCAGGCAACAGCAGCGGAGTCAGCAGCAACAAGCCGACGGGCGGCAACAACAGCAAAACAACTCCAGAAGCCAACAGCAACAAGCCAGGACGCAGCAACAACAACCGCGCCAGCTCGAGGCAAGATCTTCACAAGCCCCCCAGCGCACACAGCAGGCAGTGGATAGACAACGCTCTCAGCCCGCGCTCCGCCTCAGTTCCAGGGGCGGCGGTCGAATTCCCGACGACCGTTTCCGTTCCCATTTTGGCCACGAGCACAGGTTCCACATGGGCAACCCGGTTTTGGTCAGCGGATATTCTCGCTTCCAATACAACGGTTTTTGGTTTGGATTTGTCGAACCTTGGCCGGATGGCTGGTACTACACCGACGACGTCTACATCGATTACGTCGACGGCGGATATTACATGTACAACCCGTACTATCCCGGCTCACGCTTTTCAATCAGCGTCGTGATTTAGCCCCTCATCCTTCCCGGGGATCGAGTGCGGCTGCGGCCAGGCACGGAATTTGTCAATGCATAGGAATGTCGCCGGGGCGGGCAGGCAGTTTGAGTTTGCTCCAGTGGATTTTGTTGGAAAGAGGAAAACAAATGCTTGGAACGATCTTAATCATTTTCCTGATTCTGGCTCTCTTTGGCGCACTGCCACGATGGTCGCATAGCAGAGATTGGGGATACCGGCCGACGGGAGGCCTCGGACTGATTCTCGTCATCGTCCTAATCCTCGTGCTTCTCGGACGTATTTAGCTTCGCCGCTACGGTCAAGCTGGAGGGTAAGCGATGGATGAATCCAGGCGACATGCAATAGCGTTTCTCGAAAAAGAGATCAAGACATACTTGGCGCTTTCTTTGTTCTTGTCGAAGCGTGGCATCAAGGCGGACCTGCGCCTTGGAGAGAAAAAGGTCCTGATCAGCCCGGCCTTCTACAAAGAAAGAATGAAGGAAGCGAAGAAAGTTGTCCATGAACTCAGAAAAACAAAATAGGACTCGGTCGAGCGAAGCCCTTTCTCTGAGTGGATGGTGGGCCTGGGGCATCCGTCTGGCCACCGTGTTTATCGTCCTGCTCCTCTCGGCCGCGGGTTTGTCGGCCTATTCCGTGCTCACCCACGAGGAGATCGTCGACCTTCTCTGGACCGATCAGATCAGCCCGCTTCTTCTCAAGCGCTTTCCTACGCTTACCGAAGAGCAACTCAAGCTGGCACACAGTTACGCTTACGGCGGCGCCGTCATCCAGGACCTCGGCTACTATCCCTTTGGCAGCGTGGAATTCAGCAATTTGGTTCACTACGTCCGCAGCGGCGACTTCGTTCGGGAGCTTCTCTTACAGAGTCAGGATGCCAATGAGTACGCCTTCGCCCTGGGCGCTCTCGCGCACTACGCTTCCGATCTTGCCGGCCATCCTGCCGTCAACGCCGCCGTTGCCATTCAATATCCTAAGCTCCGCGCCAAGTACGGCAATTCCGTGAAGTATGCTCAGGATCACACCGCGCATCTGAAGACCGAGTTCGGATTTGACATGGTGCAGGTAGCCAAGAATCGTTATGCCTCGCAGCAATACCACGATTTCATCGGATTCGAGGTTTCCAAGCCTCTGCTCGAGCGGACTTTCCCCGTCGTCTACGGAGTGGAATTAAAAGACGTGCTGACACACGAAGATCTCGCCGTCGGGTCCTATCGCTTTGCAGTGAGCCGCATGATTCCCCAAATGACCCAGATCGCTCTTCGCACCCACCAGAAGGACATGATGAAAGAGAAGCCGGATTTTGCGAAGAAGAAATTCCTTTATCGCCTCTCCCGCTCCGATTATGAAAAAGAGTGGGGGAAAGACTACACCAAGCCCGATTTCGGAACCCGCGTGTGGTCCGTCATCTTGCGATATATGCCGAAAATTGGGCCGTTCAAGGCGCTGGCGTTCAACAACCCTACGGCGCAGACCGAGGACCTGTACTTCAAGAGCATCAATACAGCCGTCGACCAATACGGGATTTATCTGAAGCAAGTTGCTTCTGAGTCGCTGGACCTGCCGAACAGCGATTTTGACACCGGCAAACCGACCAAGGCAGCCGAGTATTCTTTGACCGACGAAACGTATGCAAAGCTGTTAAGCCAGCTGGCGGCCCGTAAATTCGATCTGACTTCCACCGATCTCCGGGAAAACATCCTGAGCTTCTATGCCGACCTCTCTCTTCCTTTGGAGACCAAAAAGGACAATGTTCGATGGCAGAATGTCCTGGCCTCGCTGAATCAATTGAAGTCCGCAACTCCCAATGCCAGTGCTGCACCCGCGATGTCTCAACAGACACCTAGATGAGGCCGCCAGATCAAGGGGATTCCTTGCGTACACCCAAAATCAGAGAATGCGCCTGTGGGCTTGTCGTGGCCATCTCGGGGCTCGGTTTCTCCTCATACTACATACGCGAACTTCTGGTCTCCCTGGCGCTGTTTAGTTTGGCTTTCCTTTTCCTCGCTCTGACCGTCCTGGGAGCGATGCTTCTGTGGTGGGCTAGCGAGCAACTAGCAGGCTGGAGTGGGCCCGCCTCCCGAAAGGTGCTCGCCCTCTCCCGCCGTCTGATGGCCACCTACGCGCGGCCTTGAGCTTCGGATAGGTCTCTAATCACCAGCAAGCGGGTCTCCATGGCCTCGTGCCTGACTCCGAATTTTCTCTGTCACGTCTGAGCCGCTCTTGTTCCGTTCCATAGGCTTTCCCTGCACCCGGAGAATTTGCAAATAAGCCGAGCAACTGTACGCAAGTGAACAGTCTTTTTGCGCCCCGCGTACTATTCTGTTTCCTCCAGCAACGAATCAATTCGAAAACTTTGGGGAGGGAATAGACATGAAGTTCGTCAAGACAATTTTTGCAGTGTTTGCACTCACACTGCTCGGCGCCACCTTAGCTCCTGGCGCTCGTGCTGATGAGTGGAACAAAAAAACCGTAATGACTTTTAGTCAACCTGTAGAAGTTCCCGGGCAGATTCTGCCTGCCGGAACCTACACCTTCGTCCTGCTCGATTCGCCTTCCGACCGCCACATCGTGCAGATCTTCAATGCCGACGGCTCGCAAATCATCACCACGGTCCTGGCGATCAACAACTACCGGCTCAAACCGACCGGCGACACTGTTGTCAAGTTCGCAGAGCGCTCGGGCGACAATCCGGAAGCTCTCAAGGGATGGTTTTATCCCGGCGACAGCTTCGGCCAGGAATTTGTTTACCCCAAGCAGCGCGCTATTGAACTAGCCTTGCTAGCGAAAGAACCAGTTCCCGCACTCGCGGCCGACAATACGGATCTGAAGGTGGCCCCCATCGTCGCGGAAACTCCCGACCAGAAGGAAGAACCAGTAGCCGAAGCGATCCAAGTCACTCCCCCGGCGGCAGAGGTTGCAACCCCCACTGCAGTCGTTCAGGACACCGCTCCCGCACCAGTCGCCGCAACCACTCCGGAGCCTGTTGTGGAAACTCAGCAATTGCCGCAGACCGCTAGCCAGCTTCCTCTGATCGCGCTGCTCGGCCTGGTTTCACTCGGCGCTGCGCTTGTTCTCAAGCGCTTCTCGAGCTAAGGCCCATTCCTAAATGCAGTGAAACTCCAGTGCGCCGCGGGCTTGATCCATTGTTTTCATCCCGCGGCGCAAGGAGATTTACCAGTGACTCCGACCCTTCAACCGCCTAACTTCTCTCTGCTCCCCAGGTGCTATCCCCTCGCCGTCCTTCTACTCTTTTCCACCGCTGCGAGTCTTTCGAAATCCCAGCAATCGCCTGCGGACGCTGCATCCTCGATTATTTCGGTGCGTTCGGAGCTAGTTGCACTTCCGGTTCGCGTCACGGACGCCCATGGAGAGGTTGTTTCGGGATTGAACCTAGAAGACTTCCGCGTCTTCGAAGACGGCCGCCCGCAAAAACTCACTCTCTTCCAACAAGAAGACGCCCCCGTCACCGTGGGCCTCGTTGTTGACCACAGCCGCAGCATGGCTCCGAAGCTCGCCGAGGTGTCGGCGGCCGTTTCCGCCTTCGCGCATTCCAGCAATCCTCAGGACGAAATGTTCGTCGTCGACTTCAACGATGGCGTTTGGCTGCAAATGCTCGGCGGAAAGCCTTTCACCCACAACGCCAAAGATCTCGAGACCGCCATCGCGGCAGTTTCCGCTCGCGGGCGCACCGCCCTGTATGACGCGGTGGCCGAGGGCCTCAAACACTTGCGCTTCGGCCATTGCGAGAAAAAAGCCCTCGTCATCGTCAGCGACGGCGGCGATAACGCCAGCCATCAAAAGTTTTCGCACATCCTCGCTCTCGCGCAACGCTCCCAAGTGGTGATCTACTCCATCGTCCTCCAGGGCGAAGGCCAGGAAGAGAATCCCGGCGTCCTTCGCCGCCTCAGCAAAAGCACCGGGGGCATCTCCTACTTCCCGCGGTCTGCAGAAACCATCGCCAGCATCTCCGCGCTTATCGCCCGCGACCTGCGCGATCAATACACCCTCGGCTTCGCGCCGGAAAAACAGACCACCGACGCTTCTTTCAGAAAAATAGAAGTGAAAGTGTCGGCCCAGGGTCGCGCGAATCTTCACGTCCGTTATCGGCCCGGTTATTTTGCCGCGGACCCCAGCCAGCCTCCCCTGCACTCCGGCAAGGACGCATCATGAAACCAGTTTTCCGCGCCCCAGCCGGGTCCCGGCGAACCGCCGCCGCAATCTTCCGCTTGGCCTCCTACTTCTTTCTGGCGCTCGGCATCCTGGCCCTCTGCTATGCCGGCTATGTCGTCCTAGATGCGCACGCCTATCAAGCCTACGAACAATCAAAGTTCGAGGATGAAAGTCCCCGCCATACTCCGTCTGCTCCTCTCGTGGAGGGCGGCGTCATTGGAGAGATCCAGGTTCGCCGTCTTCACCTTAAAGCCATCGTCGTTCAGGGTTCCTCGCACACGATTTTGCGCCGTGCCGTCGGCCATATCCCCGAAACAGCCTTGCCGGGCGAACCAGGCAACGTCGCTCTCGCCGGTCATCGCGACACTTTTTTCCGCCCGCTCCGCAATATTCGTTTGGGTGACGCGATCACCTTCAAAACCCCCGATGGCGCTTTTGAGTATGTTGTTGAATCGACCGCCGTCGTCGCCGCCAGCGAGGTGGGCGTCTTAGCCTCGTCGGACGGCCGCACTCTAACCCTCATCACTTGCTTCCCGTTTGACTACATAGGCTCAGCCCCCAACCGCTTTGTCGTCCACGCTCGCGAACGTCTCGCCCCATCCCCAGAACCGCCCGACATCCCCTAGATGAGTTCCTGGAATTCTTCACAGAAGCCGCAATTCATCCCCTTTCCACCATTTTTGCGTCCCACTGGCGTCGACTTCCGATCCCGAACGGCAACCCCAAGTTGTGCACAACTGGACAGACACCCCATCTCAATTCGTCTAACATTCCTTCCTGCAGGGTAGCAAGAGCGTTGTTTCGCGGATCCGCCCATTCGTGTCTGCCTAATGGCCTCGGCTTCAAACCCTCACCACGGAAGAAGTAAAGCGGAGTTCACGTGCTCTGGACATATTCGGCGATCCTGCTGGTCCTGTGCTTCTTGAGCTTGGCCGGATTCTACTTTCTCGCTGCTTTCTTCGACATCTTTTTGATTATGGCGGCTTTGATCTCCTTATTCAGAGTCGCTCGGGGCCAAAGGATAACCTCCTGACGCGGAACTCTAAACTATGAAGCCCATCTTTCTAGCCGGAATTGTCTTGGTGGTTCTTGGTGCTTTGGCACTTGCCTACCAGGGTTTCTCCTATACCCGTCACGAGCATGTATTGGATGTGGGACCAATGCATGTCACGACGGAAACTCAAGACAGAGTTCCTATTTCCCCAATCGTCGGGGGGCTCGCCCTCGTAGCCGGAATTGTCTTATTGGTCGTTGGGGGCAAGAAAAGTTCTTAACTCAAAATTGCAGCAACGCCCGCCTGAGAGTCGGGTAACGCATGACCCTCTCGCAAATGACTTTGTGTTGAAGGTTCTTCAATCAAGATTTTTTTGAACCAAACAGTCAGCCGAAGATGTTTTGACCTTGGAGGTCTGTAATGAAGAAATTTATGGTTACCGCAGCATGTCTTACTCTGGCGGCAAGTGCCGTCTACGCCAGACACCTGAACAAGGAACAAAAACGCCTCGAAGAGTGTGGCGTGGTCATGCAGGAAGTCCTCAACATCCCGGACAGCATTCCTCATGAGCTTTTGGAAAAGGCGGAGTGCGTCATCGTCATCCCTTCCGTCAAAAAGCTGGCTTTTGGAGTCGGCGCAGACTATGGGCGCGGCGCGATGGTGTGCCGCACCGGTGAGCACTTCCGTGGCCCCTGGGGAGCCCCGGCGATGTACGCCCTGGAAGGCGGCAGCATCGGCTTCCAAATCGGCGGCGAAGCAACTGACTTGATCTTGCTCGTCATGAATGACCGAGGCATGAACTCGATTCTCAGCAGCAAGGTCAAGCTGGGCGCCGACGCTTCCATCGCCGGAGGTCCCAAGGGACGTGATGCTTCCGCAGACACCGACGCTTGGATGAGAGCCGAGATTCTCAGCTATTCCCGATCACGCGGCGTGTTTGCAGGCGTTTCTCTAGAAGGCTCCACGATTCGCCCCGACGATGACGCCAGCGCAGACGTATACGGCCGCCCCATGAAGGCTAGTGAGATTGTCCGTGGCGAACATACAGGCGTGCCGGAGACCGGCCGTCACCTCGTCAGGGTTCTCGACAAGGGCGCACCCCGCAACGAATCGGAGCACGCAGCAGCTTCGAATTCTTCTCGTTAACTCAAACGGGCCGGTTCGCCAAGGAGTTTTCTCCTCCCGGCGAACTGGCCTTTTCTTTTCAACGCCACGCTGTTCCAGTGGAAATACACTTCACCGCGGTTAAACTCCCCCCTCGCCAATTTTCCGCACTTCAGTTCCCGACTACGCGACGGCTCCTAAACTTGGCTTGTCAATGGAGAAAATCCCGGCTCTTTAATGCCAGGGCCCTGGCGCGAAAGTTCGCTAGCAGCCAGCAGAATGGAATCGCTAGACTGAAGCTCCTATTAGGTCGACACACTCCCGCGCAGCCATCGCTTTCAGCGTCGTTCTTGGTATCCTGCTCGTTTTTTGGTGCGATGACCAACCCGCACCGAACGAAGATGTCTTTGCAAAATCATCGGAGCCAATGCGTATAACCTGAATGGCCAATGGGACGCCGTGTCTGTGACTTACCGTCATTGGTCACTTCAAAAACCGGCCAACGGTGGTCCGTGAACCCGGAACGTGCTCGGAACTTAGTTCTTTTACCCTGGGATTCGCTGGTCAGGTGAAGTTTAATTGGAATGAGTCTGAACCTTGACCCTACTGGCGAGGCTGAAAATTGTCTGGGTGTCCGGCTTATGGCAAGTCTGAACAGCAAAATCTTTGTTCTCGTGGCGGTGATCATCGCGGTAATGACAGCGAACCACGCAGCTACCGCGGGAAGGGCCCAGCAGGCGCAGGCCACCGACTATACGCTTGATAACGCTGTGGGCGAGATCGCCCTCTATCCAGGTGACGCTTATCGGTCTTTCGTAGACTCGAAGTACATCGTTCCTTCGCTCGAAGATTTGGAGCGGCGCGTCGGCCGACTTCTGCCGGGCGCGAGGTTGCATTGGGAGCCGTACAAACGAGACTCTTCCGGCAAGCCGATTTTGTTCTCGAACGGTCAGTACGACCGCTTTGTGAAGTTTTGTCGCGATCACAAGATTGAACTTATTGTTCTGCCCAGCAAGCCAAGCAACCGCAAGACCCGTTGAACAGAGCGCCGGAAATGCCTACTGTTGTGGCGGGTCCATTTGGGTTCGCCAACTCCTCACCCACATTTCAGGAGGTGGCCGTGGTGGAGAGGGCGGTCGAGCATGGCGGTGGCGGCCGCGATGTCCCCGAGCAGTTCCGCTCAGTCCTTGTCTGGCGGTTGGAGGTGACCAGCTAATTGGCGCGTTCGTAACCGCGCATGACGATCTAGAGCAGCTCTTCTGCCGATGTGTGCCGCAACTTACACACGACAAAAGGGTTTGCAGCTCTCGCTACTCACTACCCGCGACGCACTCTCGCTTCGCCTAAGAATCACCGATGACGCCGGTCGTTTCCATGTTCCGAATGGCCATTGGCATCCAGCCAGATCAGCAAAGCTCGTATACTACCGTGCGCCAAAGCAATACTTGAATCCGCCGCGCCGTAATACAGATTGATCGTGTCGCCATCAGGCGCCACCGTATAGCCGCAAGGAAAAACAACATCCTGCACATCTCCCTGGCGTTCGTAGTCCTCCTCCGGAGCAAACATCCAGGAATCTCCGCGTACCAGGCATTTTTCCGGCTCCTCGCTTTCGAAAAGGGCTAAACCCAGCCGATAGATCGAACTCGAAGGCGTCCTGCGCACGCCGTGGTAGATCATAAGCCAGCCGCGGGAAGTCTCAATCGGCGGCGGCGACATACCAATCTTGTTGGCATCCCACCAGGCGCCCCGGCGTGCCTCGAGCATGAGCTTGTGATTTCCCCAGTGACGCAAATCGGGAGAGTAAGAGATCCACACATGAGCTCCCAGCGGCGTCATCGGCCGGTGGATCAACGCCCAAAATCCACCGATCCTTCGCGGCAGAAGCGCTGCGTCCTTGTCGTCTGGCGACATCACGACGCCCAGCCTTTCAAAGCTCCGAAAGTCGCTCGTCAGAGCCAGAGAAACTCCAGGTCCGCCCCGGGAATACGACGTGTACGCCACGGCATATTTCTTGAGTTCCGGGACGTAGGTAATGCGTGGATCCTCAATGCCCCAGATTTCCTCGGGGTATCGCTCCGCATCGGGCAACAGAGTTGGTTCGTGATCAATCTGCCAATCGTCTACGCCGTTCACCGAACGCGCCGCGCATAAATGGGACAGCCCGCGGCGATCTTCCACACGGCAGAGCAGCAGCGTGGAACCATCCGGCAGAAGCGTTGCGCCGGCATTGAATACGCTGTTGATCGAATACGGCCAATCCTTTCCCGTCAGAATTGGATTACCAGTGTGCCGTTCAAACAAAGTTTCATATTGAACCATCGTGGTGGTGTTCATGGAATACTTGACTCCGTTCATGGAAGGCATTTCCCAAATTTTGCTTCAGCAGCAGAGCAGCTGCTCCGCGCGCTTCAGATCTTTTTCCCAGTACCGTCGTATTCTTCCACTTGACGCATTTCCAAAAGTGCCATCAAGAAGGACAAGGTCGATTCAGCGCCCTGGTTCTCATTAGCCCGGTCAGGATGTAGCCCGTCTCTACAACCGCCGGTGGCCGGATCGTACAATGCGATCTGAAGATCGTTGTCTCCTAAGAACCAATTGAAGGCGCACCACGCCTCCTTGCGCCAGCGGCCCTTGCCCGTCGCCCGGTAGGCTTGCAAGCAGGCCGACACCTGCGCGCAGGCTTCCACCGGTTGCTGGTCGAAGCGGGCCTTCTCCGCTGTCTTGGAATAAAATCCCTCAGAACCGATGGGTACGAAATGGCCCTTCAGCTCGCACCGCTGAAGTGTAGCCAGCCATTCCAGCGCTTCCAGTCCCGCGGATACCATCTCTTCGTTCCCGGCGCGCATGCCCGCTCGTATCAAGGCCTGCGGCAATCGCGCATTGGAATAGGCCAGCCCGTTTTCAAACCACTTCCAGTCATCGGTTCGGTGGGCCCGGTAGGAATTCAGAAGTCGATTGGCCAGTGCGTCCGAAGCGCCTAGCGCGGCACGATCCCCGGGAAACGAATCAAGATATTCCTGCAGTCCCAGCAACGCGAAAGCGCAGGCGCGCGGGCTGCGGAATTCCACAGCTACTGGTACGGCAAGTTCAAACATACGGCCCGCGGCTCCTCGCAATCCCGCGTTCCTGGATCGGCCGAGAACTGTTCCTAATCCCCACACGGCTCGCCCGTGACTGTCTTCCGATCCTTCCACCTCATGCCACTGGCAGTCGTACGTCAGGGAATTTCGGAAGCGCTTGGTGGCGGGATCAAACGCATGCCACAAGAAGGCCAGGTACCGGGACGCCAGGTCCGCCGAGTTCGCCGGTGCGTGAACTCCAATCTCTTCCAAAAGTGCGGTTACGATCAATGCGCGCGCGTTGTCATCGGTC
>Ga0210384_10007220_pt1 | contig 11727 bp, 8 predicted proteins | sample IncBWH2MmetaG_FD_160574 | JGI IMG/M metagenome (GOLD analysis project Ga0210384, IMG submission 160574) | Forest soil microbial communities from Barre Woods Harvard Forest LTER site, Petersham, Massachusetts, United States - Inc-BW-H-2-M | ecosystem: Environmental > Terrestrial > Soil >...
GCCACAAACTGCAGTCTTTCATCCATGACCGAACACTCCTTCCAAGGCATCACTCCCTCCCCATTACGGGGAAAAAGTGTCACCCATGTGTCCGGTACAATGTGTCACCTATGTCTCAGGTCGCTCACTAGGGCTTAGCTCTCATTCTATGCATGCGTTGCGAGACCAGAGGGTCAGATGTCCAACCCTTTGAGTTTGGACGACCTCCGAGCGGAAGGACTCCAATTGCTCCATCGGTGAGCTGATTTTCCGAGTCGTGGCGACTTGGGTTGTATGCCTCCGGGTTCTGACAGGTGTCCATTTTGCCGGGCCACTCCTTCGTTGAAATCAAGAAACAATACCAACTCTGGTGGCGATACTCCAATTAGAAGTACGGGGCAGATGCACCACCGTTTCCCAATTTTTATCTTGCTTCGGCCCGTTCGTGAGTGGCGTCACATTAATACCCTCAAATCAGCGGGTCTGTACCAGCTCGGATGAAATTTTTATTCCCCAATAATCGCTCGATTTTCGTGTCGCTCGCACGCATCTAAGCAGCGTGACATTTCCCGACGCGAGCGGTGCGGTTAGACGTGCGTGCCATGACGTGGTTCGCAATGAGACCCTACAGGCGGCCGCGGCATTGTCTTATTACTGCATCTTCGCGGTCTTCCCCGGCTTAATCTTTCTGTCCGCAGTGCTCGGGTATATTCCGCTCCCTAACCTTTTCGGCTCGAATTAGCTCTCATGCAACATCTTCTGCCCGCCGACACCATGCGCCTGATTTATTCCGTGCTGGCCGACGCACTCTCTGCAAATCGCAGGACATGGCTTTCACTCGGCATGTTAGGCACGCTTTGGGTGATGTCCACCGCATTCGACGCGATGATTGAGGCTTTGAATACCGCCTACGATGTCACCGATGATCGCCCGTTCTGGAAGACCCGGCTGCTTGCGGTGGGCCTCGCGGTTGTAACCGGACTTCTGCTGCTGGTTGCGCTGGCGGTGATGATTGTCGGTCCGAGGTTTGGGGAGTGGCTGGCGGAAAGGTTCTACCTTTCAGGCGTTTTTGTCTGGCTCTGGCCTGTGGTTCACTGGACAGTGGCGGTTGGATTTACCGTGTTTGCCGTCGAAGTTCTTTATTTTATCGCTCCAAATGTGAAACAGCGCTTTCTGGCGACTCTTCCCGGCGCAATCCTCTCGGTGACGTTCTGGATCGGCCTGTCTTATCTGCTAGGGCTGTATTTTCGGCATTTCGCTGACTACAACCGGACCTATGGAACATTGGGAGGCTTCATTGCGTTCATGACTTGGTTCTATTGGACATCATTTTTCTTTATCGCGGGCGCGGAACTGAAGCGGAATTGGCTAAAGGAACGAAAGCAGGCCCACTAAGACAGGAAGATAAGACGTCTCCTGACGCCACATTGGACCGCGCGGCATAAAAAGGAACTCATGAGGTGTGAGTTTGGCGGAAGACTCAGAACCTTGTGTGGAATTTGCCATCGACAGAGACTCCTCCGACTTGGTCGCGAGCCACACTGACCGACCATCGCTTGTTGATCTTGTAATCGCCTTGAACCAACTCGCTGCCTGGCTGGGAAACATCAGTCGAAAACGTGAAAAGGAACTTGTTTGTGACCCGCTGCTGAATGGCAACACGAGCTGAGGGGTTCTGATTGTTACCTCCGAGCAGCGGATCGATCTGCAAGCTGGAGATACCCGCAAGTTTCTGGACGCTGCTGCTGACTTGACTGGCGGCCTGGGAGGCGATCATCGAATCCGTGCTCTGGCTAGTCGCGCTGGCCTCCTGCGTGGTTTTACCGCGGGCGATCAGGTTAATGATGTCAGCGGTCGCTAGTGGAGGGTCAGAGACGTAGGATGTTGTGAGCTTATCCAATGGTCCACGCAGGGTGAGGGTCAAATTGTACTGCTCAACAGTGGTCGTGACCGATACGTTCATTACAGGTTGGGTTTCGTTTGGGTTCTCGAATGTTATGATGCCACGCTGAAGTTGATAGCGGACGTTGCGGTAGAAAAGCTCCCCTGCGGTAAGGTCGGTACGGCCGGTCACGACTGGGTTCGCGGCCGTGCCAGTGATTTTAAGGTTTGCACGCCCTTCCAGGCTTACTTCCGAACTTGTAGCGCTGAGGTTGTCGCTCGACTGTACCTGGACCGCGAGTTTAACTGTATCCGCGAAGCCAGGCTGACTGGGCACAGTGCTGCCGCTAAACTGGTCACTGAAATTTGCGAGATCGAAATCGGGAGTGAAAGAGAGGCTGTCAATCAACACGCGTCCGCTGAGCGTGGATGCTTCTCTGGTTCCGACAAGAACAAGATTGCTGTCGAGGACTGCCCTCAAGCCATCGGGATAACGCAAGCGTACGGATTGGCTGTGCACTGCCACGTTGAATTGCACAGCTGGCTGATAAGTAACCGAGCCCGCCATCGAGATCTGGCCCCCTCCGACCTGCCCATTGAGGCTCGAAATCTGCAATCTGTCTTGGCTGATATCGAGTGTTCCATTGAGCTTCTCCACTCCGAGAGGAGCAGCTGGGGTCGATAAAGCAATGTCCTGCAGGCGCATCTGACCCTGCACGGCGGGACTTTGGGCAGATCCAGATGCGTGGATGTCCAGCGAGAGAATCCCTGAACTGTGTATATCAGGCTGCACGATGCGCAGCACGCGGACGTCTACGGAACCCTGTGCTGTGAGGTTGGGCTTGGCCGTCCCGGCCAACGGAATACTGCCCTGCACGCGCAGAGATGTACCGGTCCCGCGGATCTCTGCCGGTTGAATAGTGACCGTGGAATGCAGGTAATCCGCGCGGATAGGAGTTGCCGCCCCGATTTCGAGCGACTGGTAGCTGACGTGGAGAGTTGGAATTGTGAGATGAGCCTCGAGTTGGGATTTGTCTTTTAAAGGACCTTTGAGGGTTGCATGCAATTCGGTTTGGCCTTTTAGGTCCTGAGGCAAATTAGGCACGTACGCGCTAAGCAGTACATCGATTGGCACGCTCGTGGTATCAATAGCTGCGTCGGCGTAGTACCCATCAGTGAGATTCACGCGGCCGTGCGCCTGGATCGAGGATTGCGCGACCTGCGAATTAACATTCAGATCCGCGTGCTGATCGGCCACGCGCAGTTCGGCTTTCAGGTTGGAAATCGAGTTCTGCTGAAGTTGAACTTGAGGCAGTTGGAGAACGGCATTCAGCCGCGGGTTGTCCAGTGTTCCCTCGCCATCGGCAGTTGCGGTTAAGGTCCCGGTCAAAGGAAGGTTCTTGGCCTGAATAGCATGCAGCTTTTGCAAAACTATGGACGGGGCGTTGAGGCGGACCTTGTACGCTTTTGTTTTAGGGGTGTAGGAGAGAGTCGCATTGCCCGAACCCGCAGGTACGCTGACGTCTAAAGTAGAAGTGACGGAACCTTTGTCGGCGGTGAATTTCAGTGCGAGATTCTGGACAGGCTCATCGTAAGCGCGAGCATTCACGATCTTTGCTGATCCAGTCCCAACTGGATTGAGTTGCGAGCCGTGAATTGTAATGTCGGCGGATAAGTCTCCGGACACCGGATATTGCAGGTTCGCAAGTCGCTGCAAATCAGCCACCGACATTTGTTGCGCCGAGAGGCGAGCTGCGATCGGATCCGAGGGAGCATAGGACCAATTGTGCAGCTTCACACTGGCGCTGAAAGCAGCTTTCCCTTGATGCGCGTTGACCAGTGAACCGTTCTGCAAGCTTATCTGCGAGGGATTCGCCAGGAACGCGGTTTTCACGCTGCTCCACTGACTACTCTGTACCTGAAGATTCTGGGCATTCAATTGACCAACTAGTTCTGGCTGATGGGCCGACCCTCGCACCACGGCGTTCAGCGTTGCCGAGCCGGAGATGTGGGTGGCGGATTGGTCAGGGCGCAGGACCGATGCCAGTGCCTCAAGCTGATGCAGGTCGATGGCATTGGCTTGAACTTGCAGGTTCGAATGGTTGCTAATCTCTCCTTGAACAGTGAGTGTCGTCGAAGGCATCCGGAGCTCAGTTTGGCGGAATGCGATGACATTTTGCGCTCCGTCGTAAGTCATGTGGATGGATCCGTCGATCGGAATCGCGGTCGACGAGCCCTTGGCCGTCCCGTTTGCTGTAGATCTAAGAGTCAAGTCGGTGCGTGCGCGCAGGTTACTGACGCTGCCCGTCCACGCGGCATCTGCCGTGCCGTCGAGAGTTCCCGCCAGGCTCACTCCCTGCAGTTGCGGCTGGCGGATGGCTTGCTTGGCAGCCTGCAATGAGATGCTTCGGAAAGCACTTCGCACCCTGGACGTCGGCGTTGTAACCAAGTTTTCTATGTCGACGTCAGCAATAACTTTCCCACCCAGCACATCTGCTCCGACCTTTTTTACATGCAAGCTTCCATTGGCCATCTCATATTGTCCCTGAATCTTTCGAAGATCCAGGCGGCCTTGGGACGTCGAAGCCGCCAGCGCATCACTGGCCAGTCGGCCATCGATGGAAAGGCACCGAAGCAGGGGTTGGTTCACGGCGTTCTGATAGTGAATTTTGCCGGCCAACGACAGATCGCCAACCGGTTGGACACCCGGGGACATCGAGGCAAAGTCCTGCGTGTGAATCCGAATTTCATAGGCACCTTCGGCATGAGGATTGTTGTAGTCGGTTACATCCGCGTGAACGGACACCGCTGACGACCCTACATTCAATACGGCAGATTCGAGCGAAAAGCGGGAAGGACTTGCGGTGAACTTTGCATTCAAACTGTGAGGAAGAGAGGAATATTCCGCATACCTCAAACGACCGTTGCCGTAGGACATTGATCCGCTGTAGCGCTTCATCAGCGGCTCGAAACGGATGTCGGTGCCGAGATCGTAAAGATCTGCATCGATGGGTGTCTTCTGGTCCTGATAGTTGACCTCCCCGTTGGTCAAAAGCACTTGTCTTATAGCCAAATCAAAGACACTCGTGTTGCTGCTGCTGCTTTGGGGTGGAGATGACGGAATATTATTCTTGCCGTCACGACCAACATCCACATGGACCACAGGGTGATCAATGAGAAGTTCGCTCAGAATCACTTTGTGATGCCACATTGATTGAACTTTAAGACCCACGGTAATTTTATCGACTTGTAATAGCGGAGACCGCTCCGCAGGCTCGTTCCCGTGGATCGTGATCTTATAGAGATGCGCCGTGAGCTTGGAGAGCTGGAAGTCGAGATTGCGAATCTCAGCTCGTCCACCGGTTGCCTCGTTCACTCCCTGCACGATCGTGCGAAGCGCATATTCCTGAAACCCACGACTCTGCAGGTAAAGATATCCGCCAAGTACCGCAACGAGAATCAAGATTCCGAAACTAGCCGCCGTCCATCTGATTGTCCGCCACCACTGCATGACATCCCCTAAAAGGCCTGGCCTAGCGTGATGTAGTACTGGGTAGCTCTGATTCCGGGTACGGGATTCAGGTTGCGCCCCACATCGATGCGAATGGGGCCGATAGGAGTTGAATAGCGAAGCCCGATTCCGACCGTATTCGTGTAGTTATCTACAAAATTGCGGAAGTTGATGGCGCTGTAAACGTTGCCGCCGTCATAGAAGACCACCCCTCCCAGCGCTTCTACAATTCGCAGCGGAAATCGAAGCTCGGAGTTCAAGATGAAGAGCTGTCTTCCACCGACGGGCACCGTGACATTCACGCACCCCGACTGGCCCTGTAGGACATTGCAGAAAGGCACCAGCCGTTGTGGTCCGGCTTCATTAATGGGGAAACCGCGTAGCGAGGTTCCGCCGCCTGAGAAATAAAGTTGGCTGGTGGGAACAAAACTTCCAGCAATCGCCTTGGCCAGGCCCAGGCGCACACTATTGGCGAAAACCATCGAGCGAATTGGTTTGTAGAAGGCATATTGTCCGTAGAGCTTCGCAAAACTGGCACTGGAGCCTAGTTGGGTAGGCGTAATTCCCAGATTCACTGTGGAAAAGAGACCACGGTGGGCATCCAGCGGTTTGTCGCGAGTGTCCCGAATCAGCGTACTGGAGAGCGTGGAAAGATGCACGTTGCGGTCCTGCGGCAACACCAGTGCGGGTACAAGCAAGTGTGAAAGACTCGTCTTGTTGAAGTCGTAGCGAATTTGAAGGCGAGTATTGCTCTTTCGGCTTAGGCGTCGCTCGACTTGAAACGACAGATCACCCAGGCCAGCCGCAAAAAGTGGATTTTCGGTCGTGCGCTCAACGGAGAAGCTGGTGAGCGAACCCCACTGTGAACCCAGAAAGTGAGGCTGAGTGTAGCTTGTGATCGCCCGCTGGTCGAGGCGAGAAAGCAGGATTGACGCGCTGGCCGTCTCGGCCAGGCCTCGCATATTTCGACGGGTGAACTGAATCGAGCCACGTGGGCTGGCGAAGGTAGATTGGCTAGGGGCGATTTTGTTGCTGCCCAGGCCAATGGTTGGCAGTCCTGGCACTGCCACCGTCCCGCCGGGAACATTTCCGCCGCGGTGAGATACCTCAAACCCAATTCCGTAAGTAATTTCGTTTCGCTCAGCCTCATTCACTTTGACCAGCGCTTCTTCTTCGGTCTGATCAGTAATCGGCTTCCTCGGCCCGACACTAGCCCAATCGAATACGTTCAGGTCATAAAGGCGGGTCTCTGCTTCCAGCAACTGCCCCCTACTCATGGGCGCTTCCGGCGGAATTGCTGCTGTTTTCTTAATCAGGGAAAGACGCGTTCGTTTTTGACCCAAATACACTACGTCGCTGACTCGCACAACTTGGCGCTCACTAATGGCGTATGCAATGTCCACCTGATGAGGATCATCCGGATGCCGAGTCACGGTCGCCTTTACCTCGGCATTTAAATATCCTCGGTTCAAGTATGTGGCTGAGATGCGGTTGCGATCGTCGGTAAGACGTCTCGGCGAGAATGGCGAGCCGGGCCGCTGCTGAAATCCTTGGGGGGCGGTCAATTGCTCATAGGGAACGCTTCGATTCCCCGTCACCTGAACATTGTCGACGAGGGTTTGCGGGCCTTCCTGGATTTCAAATGCGACATCGACTTTAGGTTCGTGGTCGGTGACCCGGGGTTTGACCTTGGCGTCTTCGTATCCTCTGTCTTTGTACAGCGCTTCCAGATTATCCACACTCTGCTTAATGAGTTTCTGGCTGATACTGCCGTGCGTCCAGAGATGAGACTTTTTTACGGTGACCTGGGCAACCAGATCCTTCTCCGATAACTTGTAGTTCCCATCGAACGAAATGCGATCGACCTTGTGCTTCTTTCCGCGGTTGATTTCATACGTAACCACAACCTGATCCGGCTGGCGCTGGAAATCGGTTTTCACCTCAGCGTCAAAAAAACCCTTCTTTTGAAAATAATCCACGAGATTACGGCGGCCTTCTTCTACCAAGTCGCGATCGATGGCGCCTTCAGAGTAGATAGGAATGAGCTTTTTGATTTGGCGTCCCGCCACAAAAGGAATGGCAGAAACCCGGGCGCCAGTCGTCCGAATCGTTACCGTTGGCCCTAATTCGATTTTGAAAGAGACATCTACGCGGTTAGTCTCGGGATGGTATTGCGGGGGATTTTCCTGAACAGTACTGGCTAGGCGGTGCTGCTGTGCGAGAGCCTTTTTGAGCAGTGCGGTCGCAGCCTTAATACGCTCCTGTGAATAGGGTTTACCACGCTTAAGCAACGCTCCCGTGAATCTGGCGCGCAGTGAGCGGACGGTACGAATCAAGCGGGCGTCCTCCGAACCGGAGGGACCTTGCATGTCAACATTTTGGATTCGCGCCTGCTTCCCAAGCTTCACGGAGAAGCTAACATCCACCAACTGGTGGGCGTCATCGATCCTGATTTCAGATTGCACCTGGGCTTGGAAATATCCATTCTTGTGCAGGAATTGCCGCAATGCTTCCTCGGCAAGCGGGATGCGAGCCCGGTCGTAGGGATCCTCCTCAGGAAGATTCACTACTTGCAGCAGCCGGCTGTAAGCAAAATGCTTGGAGGCTCCTGGGAAGTCGATCATGCCGAGGTAATAAGCAGGCTCGAGAACGAAACTGAGCCGCAAGCCCTCCGGATCCGGAACCACGTCAACCACGACTTTCTCGAAGCCACCATTGCTTTCTAGCGAAGCGATACTTGCCTGAACGTTTGCCTCCGAATACGGCTGTCCTGCCTTCTGAGCGACCAACGGACCGAGTGGTTCGAGATCCCGATGGGGATTCGCAATCAAGTCAACCGCGCTCACCGTTTGGCCTTCGTAGAGAGCTTGAGGACCTACGGGTGCCATTTGACCCCGAGTGGCAACTGCAGCGATCAAGAAGAAAAGTAATGCTGACCAACGCATATAGAATAATGTGGATGTGGGATGCGATTGAATGCGTAGGAGTTGTCGCTGTGGAAAACTGGCGGCGGTCAGCAAATTCCACAGACCTGAAACTAAAAAAGTTCTGCGTAAGCAATAGGCAGATCACGGATTCCGGGCATCGTCCTCGGCCTGGCAACATCTGAAGATCAAGGCAACCCTCACGGTCGACCCAGCACTAAATGCTTAGGAAATAACCTGTGTGCGGTCCAACATCATTGGCGAATATAGGTCTGTTCCTCGGGCTGACGTGTTTGGCTTTAGGCCAAGCAACTTTAGCGGTAGACGGCGATCCGGTATCGAAGTCTGCGGCGCCCCTTGTCGATAAAATGGGAAGGGCCCAAGCGGAGAATCGGCCGCAAGCTTCCTATCGGGAAGTTCTGAAGTACCGCATTTTCCCTTCTAACAACTTAAACTCTGCGTCCGAGATTTTGGCAGAGGTAGACTTCCAGCCGCCTCGCACTAAGCGTTATGCCATTCAGAAAACTTCGGGCAGCCGCCGCGCAGAGCAGGTCGTACGAAGCATTCTGGACCACGAAGTGGAAGCGTCGGCTCAAGGACGAGACGTTCCTTCAGCAGCCGTAATGAAGGACAAATACGACGTGACCTATTTGGGCGAGGATGTCCTCGAAGGCCACCCGTGCCATCTACTTGTACTGAGCCCCAAACGAAGAGAAAAGAATCTGATTTCAGGGGAGGCGTGGGTTGACAAGGACACACTTTTGGTCCGCCAGATCAACGGTGAATTAGTGAAAACGCCCTCGTGGTGGTTGAAGAAGGTGCACGTGAAGATTGTGTTCGGCTTCGTCGGAGGGACATGGCTGCAGACCTCAACCGAAGCCATGGCCGACGTACGGATATTCGGCAATCACACGTTAACGGAGGAGATTGTGGATTTCCGCAGAACCGGCGTTGTGGCCAAAGCAGGGGCAGCGATCCACAGTCAGCAGTAGTTCCAGTTCGACCGCAATAGTGTGAGGTCGAGTCATCTCCGTGCCAAGCTTATTTTCGAAATTCATTTGACCCGTCTGTTCTGCGACATACAAAGTAGGCCGACTTCCTCACTCGGCCTCCCTTTCTCCTTTCTGAGCATCAGGATACGTTCCCAGGGAATACAACGTCGCCTCACCAGTTATTAGCTGTTGAGCCTCGGACACGACGATCCGAGCAAAGGTGGATGCCGATGGTACATCCTTTCGATCTCAAGACGGCAGTCTTAGCAAAGCACGCACAACACATCGTGCTGATCCATTTTCCGATCGCATTATTCATTACGGCGGTGGCCTTCGACTTGATGGCGCATTGGACGAAACGGCGGAGTTTGGCGGACGCCGCCTATTACAACCTCCTGGTGGCCGCGCTTTCGACTATCCCGGTTCTGGCTACCGGCATTCTGGCATGGCAGTTTCAGCTCGAGGGACGGAAATTGAAGGGTATCCTGCTGCTCCATCTGATATTTGCGTGCGCCTCCAGCCTGATGATCTGGCTGGTGTGGTGGGTGAACTTCAGGGCACGGCGGCGCACCGAAGCCTTACCAGGCTACCGCTTTCCCATCGAGCTTTTGGCTGTGGTCCTTGTAGCTCTGACGGCCCACATTGGCGGTTTCTTGAGCGGCGTGAACACGCCTGGGTAGGCGTGGTCCCCAAACACACCTAGCCCCCGTCGCGGTTTTTTCGATCGATGGGAGACGTCACCTCAGAGGCTAAAGCCAGCGTCTTTTGTTGATTCTGAGTGGCACGGCTGAAGCCTGTGCCCTTTCCAAACCTGATTATGAGCTGGCTTCTAGGGGGGAATAAAAGTGGGGGGCGCAAGTTATCAACTCAGAAGGCTACACATCGGAGAGGACAAATGACCGACAAGAAACAAGATTTGATCGATCAGAAGTTGCAAGATCTTAACAACGACGGTGTTGACCGTCGCGGGTTCTTAAAGTGCATGGCATGGGCGGGTACGGGACTGGTTTGGACCTTGAGTGGCGGAGTCCCGGTCTCACGGGCGTTCGCCAAAAGCGGCGGCAAAGATGCCGGCAAAGATGCCAGCAAAAACGGGGATTTCAGCTTCGTCCAGATCAGTGACAGTCACATCGGTTTTAACAAACCGGCAAATCCGGATGTTACAGCCACACTGCAAGTCGCTATCGACAAGATTAACGCCATGCCCCATCGGCCGGAGTTCATCATTCATACCGGCGATCTAAGTCAGCTTTCTAAGCCCAGTGAATTCGATACCCTCGACCAGGTGTTAAAAGGAGTCTCTGCAAAACAGATTTATTTCGTCCCCGGTGAACATGACATGCTCACGGACAACGGCGAGCAATATCTTCAGCGCTACGGGAAAGGGACGAAGGGGAGCGGATGGTACAGCTTTGATCAGAAGGGTGTCCATTTCGTTGGCCTGGTGAATGTCGCCAATCTGAAAGCTGGAGGCATGGGGTCGCTCGGTCACGAACAGCTGGAGTGGATGGAGGACGATCTCAAGGGGCGCTCTGCCAGCACTCCCATTGTGCTCTTTGCGCACATTCCACTGTGGACCATCTATCAAGATTGGGGCTGGGGAACCGATGACAGCGAGCAAGCCTTGGCTTACGTCAAGCGTTTTGGTTCCGTGACCGTGTTGAACGGCCACATTCACCAGATTATGCAGAAGATCGAAGGCAAGGTTTCGTTCCACACCGCGATGTCGACCGCTTTCCCTCAACCGGCGCCGGGAACAGCTCTGTCGGCCGGACCGATGAAGGTACCCGCCGACCAGTTGCAACGGGTGTTGGGCATCACCGACGTGAGCTATCTGGTGAGTGGTCATAGCCTCGCCATCGTGGACTCGCCGCTTGGGGACTCCGCGCCTTTAGCGTCAGGAAATGGCGCCGGCCGTAGCTGACAACACTTTTTGCTAGGCGGCCGAGGAATCCGGTCCGAACAAAGAAGACCAAGCAAGAAAAATCAAACTAGAAAGGAAACAGAAAATGACGAGGAAAAATGGGTGGGTTGCAGGTTTGGCGGCGCCGGTAATGATTGCAGTGATGCTGTTGTCCGCGGGATCACCAAGAGTCGCGGCGATTGACCAGGGCTCAGCGGCCAACGCCGAGGTGAAAATCGATAATTTCGTTTTTGGGCCGCAGACGCTGACGGTACCCGTCGGAGCGACAGTTACCTGGACAAATAAAGATGACATTCCGCATACGACAGTGAGCACAGACGGCGTGTTCAAGTCGAAGGTGATGGATACGGACGAAAAGTTCTCCTACACGTTTACTAAGGCAGGGACGTATTCCTACTTCTGCTCGGTCCACCCGAAGATGACCGGCAAAGTCGTGGTGCAGTGAGACTCGGATGGAGCGAGTAATTATTGATGTCGTCTTTCTTTCCAACGAGGGGCTTTCTCGGAACCGGCGCC
>Ga0210384_10007221_pt1 | contig 11726 bp, 12 predicted proteins | sample IncBWH2MmetaG_FD_160574 | JGI IMG/M metagenome (GOLD analysis project Ga0210384, IMG submission 160574) | Forest soil microbial communities from Barre Woods Harvard Forest LTER site, Petersham, Massachusetts, United States - Inc-BW-H-2-M | ecosystem: Environmental > Terrestrial > Soil >...
GGTCGCGACGACGATGAACAATTGCGTCAGGTTGGCGGCCAGCATCTTGGACTTGTACTGGTCCGAGCGGTACAGCAGGGTCTTGCGCGGCGTGATGGCCTCGATCACGCCCTGGTTTTTCGACGTGAGCTGATATTCCACCACGTCGCCAACGGCAACATCGCTCTTCTTGCCGCGGGTGACGCAGTGCAGCTTGATATCTTCCGCCTGCACCAGGTAGTGGCGGCCATGCGCTGCGATGACCGTAGCAGTTGCGGCACCTGTCTGCTTCTGAACTGCCGCCATCAGGAGAACGTCTGCTGGTGCACGGTATCTATCTTGGCGGCGCAGATAAAATCATTTTCGGAAATGCCGCCGCGCCCGCCGTTGACAGTATGCGTGTCGAATTTCACGACGCAGCGGTTGTACGTGACGATCAGTTCCGGGTGGTGATCTTCCACATGGATCACATAGGCGATCGCATTCACGAAAGCCAGGGTTTCGTAATAATTTTTGAACTGGTAGGTCTTGACGATGCGCGGCCCTTGTTGTTCCCAGCCCGGCGTGGCGGCGAGGTAGATGGGCAGGCTGGCGTCGTCCAGTCCGGTTTCTGTGTGCTGGCATTTTTTTGCCAGCAAGTCTGAAGTTTTAATCATGCTAGTTCACCGTAAGTAATTTGTTAATGCGCACCGAGGCGGGCGGGTGCGAGTCGTAGAAGGCCGAATGCAGGGGGTCGGGCGTCAGCGTCGACGCATTGTCCTCATACAGTTTGACCAGTGCGGCGACCAGGTCGTCGGCGTTGGTGTATTTGGCAGCAAAGGCGTCGGCTTCAAATTCGTGCTTGCGTGAGCTGATCGAAGTCAGCGGCGACAGCAGGAAAGTAAATACGGGCAGGCTCAGCATGAACAGGATCAGTGCCATCGCATCATTGCTGGCAAACAGCTTGGGCTCAACGCCGAGGCCGGTATAGAACCAGGCTTGTTGCTTCAAGAAACCCAGCAATGCCAGGAAACCCAGCGAGACGATGAACATCACCGCGATCCGCTTGACGATATGCTTCAGCTTGAAGTGCCCCAGTTCATGGGCCAATACCGCTTCTATCTCTTGCGGCGCCAGACGCGATAGCAAGGTGTCGAAGAACACGATGCGCTTGGCCGCGCCAAAGCCGGAGAAATAGGCGTTGCCGTGCGCGCTGCGCTTGGAGCCGTCCATCACAAACAAGCCGCTGGATGCAAACCCGACGCGCTGCATCAGGCCTTCGATCCTGCTGCGCAGCGCATCGTCCGCCAACGGCGTGAATTTGTTGAACAAGGGGGCGATTACGGTAGGGAAGATCACCATCATCAACAGCTGGAACGCGCTCCAGACTATCCACGCATACAGCCACCACAGGTCGCCGGACTTTTCCATCAGGCTCAGTACCACCCAGATCAAAGGCAAACCGATGATGGCGCCCAGCGCAACGCTCTTCAGCATGTCGCCGAAAAACAAGCCCAGCGACATCTTGTTAAAGCCGAATTTTTCTTCCAGCACAAACTGGCTGTAATAATCAAACGGCAATTCCAGCAGGCTGCTGATGACGGCGAAGGAAACCAGCAGGCTGAGCTGGTAGACCATGCCCGGGCCGCTCAGCCTGAACAACTCCACGCTCAGCCATTGCAGGCCGCCAAAAAAGGTGAAACCGACCAGTACCGCCGCGTTGAATATCATCATCAGCATGCCCAGCTTGGTTTTGGCGATGGTGTAGTCGGCCGCCTTCTGATGGGCTGCCAGCGGGATCTTTTCCGCAAATTCTGCGGGCACTGCCTGCCGGTGCCGCAGGATATGCTTGATATGCCTGGAGCTCAGCCAGAAGCGCACTGCCAGTGTCAGTAGCAGGAAAACGATGAATAAAACAGAAAATGCCAGTGAATACATGCGATGCCTGTGAGAAAATGCCGTATCGGAAGCTCCTCAAACTATTATGCGCTCCTGTTTTGTATCTTGCACAAGAACCGGAAAGCGTCGTTTAGCTTGAAAAAGCAGCCATTTTATTAGAATAAGGGAAGAATTATGTCACAAGCTACGGACGATCAAGTAAAGCTCGAGGTAACTAACACTGTGCCCGCGAAGCCAAATGAATTTAATCTGGTCTGGCTGGACATGGAAATGACAGGGCTGGATCCGGATACCGACCGTATTATAGAGGTGGCTGTCGTAGTGACCGATTCCCAGTTGAACCTGTTGGGCGGGGGGCCGGTGTTCGCCATCCACCAGTCGGATGAGGTGCTGGACAAGATGGACGCCTGGAACAAGGGTACGCATGGCCGTTCCGGCTTGATTGAGCGTGTCAAGGCATCCACCGTTACCGAGGCCGATGCTGAGATCGCCCTGGTCGAGTTCCTGAAAAAATATGTTCCTGCAGGCAAGTCGCCGATGTGCGGCAATACCATCTGCCAGGATCGGCGCTTCATGGCGCGAGGCATGCCCAAGCTAGAGGCCTTTTTCCACTATCGCAACCTGGATGTTTCCACACTGAAAGAATTGTGCAAGCGCTGGAAGCCGGAATTGGCCAGCGGTTTCAAAAAGCACCAGAAGCATACTGCCTTGGCCGATATCATGGAATCCATCGAAGAGCTGAAATATTACCGCGAGCACTTCATCAAAGAGTAATTGCTTGCCGTAAAGAAAAAGGCCCCGGGATATCAAATCCGGAGCCTTTTGCGTTACTGAATGCCGTGCTGTATTACACGCCCAGCAACTCAACTTCAAAAATCAGGGTCGCATTCGCCGGAATAACGCCGCCCGCACCACGTGCGCCATAGCCCAGGCTGGAGGGGATGGTCAGCAGGCGCGTGCCGCCGATTTTCATGCCCTGCACGCCTTCATCCCAGCCCTTGATCACATGCCCAGCGCCTAGCGGGAAGGAAAATGGATCGTTGCGGTCTTTGCTGGAATCGAATTTTTTACCGGCACTGCCGTCCGGGTTTTGCAGCCAGCCAGTGTAGTGAACGACAACGTGGTCACCTGCTTTGGCTTCATCGCCTGCGCCGACGGTGACGTCTTCATATTGCAGGCCGGACACTGTAGTAATAGTGGACATGTTTATTTCCTCAAATTTGATCAAAAACTGGCGCAATTGTAGTCTAAAAATCTAAGTCCATCATAAGCGGCGCCGGTATTTGGCCGGCGCATCCGGTAAATTTATTTGATATTTCGCAAAAGAACGTAAAAAAAGTGAGAAATTGTCTGCGAGATTAATTTTGATACGGCATGCGGAGTAAAATACTAGCCAACTCGTGTATTCACTCATCAGTAATCATTTTTAAGCGGTATTTATTCATGCGTAGTCGTTCCCTCTGGTTGTCGGTTGTCTTGTCTGTCTGTGGTTCTCTTGTTAATGCCAATGCGGCGAATGGTGCGAGTACCTCGAATGTGGTGGTGGTGCTGAATTCGCGAGATGCGACCGTCAGCCTGCTGGACCAGCGCACCTACAAAGAACTTAGCACCTTTGCCGTCGGCAAAGAGCCGCACCACCTGATGGCCACTCCGGACAGCAAGTCCCTGATCGTGGCAAACGCGGTCGGCGACGAGCTGGTGTTTCTCGACCCCAAATCAGGACAGATACAAAAACGTATCAGGGATATAGCCGATCCTTACCAGATAGGTTTTTCGCCCGACCAGAAATGGTTTGTATCGAATTCTTTGCGGCTCGACAGGGTGGACATGTATCGCTACGACGGCAAGGAACTGACGCTGGCCAAGCGCGTCCCGCTGGCCAAGCTGCCCAGCCATATGGCTTTTGACGCCGCCAGCACCACGGTATTCATCACGCAGCAGGGCAGCGACCAGATTTCTGCGATCGACCTGGCCACCCAAAAACTGAAATGGACCATGCCGGTCGGCAAGGTTCCGGCCGGTATTGCCATGACGCCGGACGACAAATACCTGTTGGTCGGCATCATGGGGAGCGACTACGTGGAAGTGATAGACTGGCGCACCCAGAAAACGGTCAAGCGTATCAAGACCGGCGCCGGCGCGCACAACTTCCGCGCTTTCGGCGACAAGCGTTACACCTTTGTGTCCAACCGCATCTCCAATACGATCAATATCATCGACCAGAACTCGCTGGAAAATGTGGGAACTATTCCGGTTCCCGGCGGTCCAGACTGCATGGAACTGACCGATGACGGCAAGACTTTATGGGTCACCCTGCGCTGGATCAAGAAGGTAGCCGTGATCGACGTGGCCACCAAAAAGGTCGTCAAACTGATCCCGGTCGGACGTTCGCCGCATGGCGTGTTTTTCCTGAACAGCGCTCCGCGTATTTAACCTGCACTAACTATGAAACCAGTTTTTCTTGCAGCGTGCGCAATGGCTGGATTCATGCATACGGCCTTTGCCGGCACCGACTGCAAGGGCACGATCTACCTGACTTTCGATACCGGCAGCCAATCTCAGGCTGAGTTTATCGCGAAGACCCTGCATGACCAGCACATACAGGCGACTTTTTTCCTGGCCAATGAAAAAACGGTCAAGGGCGACTATTCGCTGGATCCGGGCTGGGCTCCGTACTGGCGCAGCCTGGTGCAGCAGGGGCATGCATTCGGTACCCATACCTTCGACCATGTCTACGCGGTGCGCGATCTGCCGAACGGGCATGTACAGGTGAAACCTCAATTCGGCGCGCAGGCCGGCAAATTGCTGGACTGGAGTCCGCAGCAGTATTGCGAGGAAATGAAGCGGGTGGATCAGCGCTTCCAACAGCTGACCGGCAGCCACCTGGACCATTACTGGCGCGCTCCCGGCGGCAAACTCACTCCCAATCTGCTAAAAGCCGGGCAAGCCTGCGGCTATGCGCATGTGGGCTGGGCGCCGGCCGGATTCTCCGGCGATGAACTGCCCAGCGAAAAATGGAGCAACCCGCTGTTGCTGAAGCGCGCGCTGGACAACCTGAAGGACGGTGATATCTTCGTGGCGCACCTGGGCATCTGGTCGCGCAAGCAGCCGTGGGCGCCGGCGAACCTGGAGCCGCTGATCACGGGGCTGAAGCAAAAAGGCTATTGTTTTGCTACATTACGTGAACATCCTCAGTATCGTTGAGTGCGACCGTTGCCTGCCTGATCCCATACTGGCGCAGCCAGCCTTGACGATTTTGCCAAACCAAAACCCTATCGGGACATGATTTTTTGATGAATTTTGCAGATATATTCGCCATGGCGCAAGCCTGGATTTTTGAGACCATCGTCCAGCCGCTGATGTTTTATGCCGGCCTGGGCGAATATATAGAAGACGCCTTTGAAGGGGTTGAATGGTTCCTGATCGGCGTGTGCCAACTGGTCATCCTGTATATCCTGCTGCGTCCGCTGGAGGCTAAGCTGCCGGTGCACAAGATTACCGATCCCAAGGCGCGCTGGAATGATTTCATCTATACCGCCTTGCATCGGCTGGGCGCTTTTTCGGTACTGATCTTCTTCGTGCTGGATCCGGCGCTGGACGCATTGACCGGCTTGCTGCACCTGGAGGGGGTGAACCCGTTTAACCTGGAGGACCTATGGCCGGGCATGCTGGATCACCCTATCCTGGTATTCTTGCTGTACCTGGTGGTGCTGGACTTTTTTGACTATTGGTATCACCGCGCGTCGCATCAGTTCGACTGGTGGTGGGGGCTGCATAGCCTGCACCACAGCCAGCGCAATATGAATCTATGGAGCGATGACCGCAATCATCTGCTGGATGACCTGATTCGCGGCGTGTATATGGGCCTGATCGCCATCGTGATCGGTGTCGAGCCGGGGCAATACATCTTGCTGGTGACGGTCTCGCAGATGTTGCAGAGCCTGCAGCATGCCAACGTGCGCATCCATTTCGGCGCGATAGGCGAACGCCTGCTGGTCTCCCCACGTTTCCACCGCACCCATCACGCGATAGGCATAGGCCATGAAACGAATGGCAAGGGCACCCTAGGCGGGCATAATTTTGCCGTCCTGTTTCCGATCTGGGACATCCTGTTCGGCACCGCCTTATTCGACAAGGAGTTTGCCATGACCGGCATACGCGATCAACTGCCCGGCCCGGAGGGCGGCGGCAGGGAGTACGGGCGCGGCTTCTGGTCGCAGCAATGGCTGGGACTGAAGCGCATGGCCGGCCGCGATACTCAGTACGTGCGGCAACAGGAGCCCAACTGATGCGCAGCATCATCGGGTCCTGGGGCAAGGCCCTGGCCGCGCAGTTCCACTACAAGATATTTTTGCTGACGGCACTTCCTTTCGTCTTGTCGCTGCTGCTATGGGGCGTCGCGATGTGGTGGGGCCTGCAGTCGCTGATCGATACGATCCAGACCTATTTCGTCGATCATGACGGCTTTCAGCTGGCGGGCCGGCTGCTGGGCATGGTCGGCTTGATTGCGCTGAAAACCGTCATCGTGCCGTTGATCGCGATGTGGCTGTTGCTGCCGCTGATGATAGTCACGTCATTGATGTGCATAGGGGTGTTTGCGATGCCGGTGATTAACCGCTATGTGGCGAGGCGTGATTACCCCGAATTGGAGAAGCGCAAGGGCGGCAGCCTGCTCGGCAGTTTTTGGCGCGCGATCTCATCTTTTGTTGTTTTTGCAATACTCTGGTTGATCACGCTGCCGCTGGCGCTGATACCGCCGCTAAGCCTGATCGTCCAGCCGCTGTTATGGGGTTGGCTGACCTACCGCGTGATGGTTTATGATGCGCTGGCGGAGCATGCCGATGTAGAAGAGCGCGAATCGCTGACCCGGCTTCACCGCATTCCTTTGCTGCTGATCGGCACCATCGCGGGCATCTTCGGCGCCGCGCCTAGCCTGTTGTGGCTGGGTGGTGTATTGTCGGTGGTATTGTTCCCTATCTTTGCCGGCATCTCTATCTGGCTATATTTGCTGGTATTTATTTTTACCGGCCTGTGGTTTCAGTATTATTGTATGCAGGCGCTGCAACAGCACAGGGAGCGCCGCGAACCTGTTTAATCTAATATGCCCGGACATTTCAAACGGAGAGTGAGATGGCAATTGGTCTGATTATCATCGGCGATGAAATTTTATCCGGCAAGAGGGCGGACAAGCATCTTCCCAAGTTCATAGAGATACTTGCCGCGCGCGGGCTGCAGTTGGCGTGGGCCGAATATGTGGGCGACGAGCCCGCCAGGATCATTGCCACGCTGGAGCGCAGTTTTGCCGGCAACGACATTGTTTTTGTGACCGGCGGCATAGGCGCGACGCCGGATGACCACACCAGGCAATGCGCCGCCGCCGCGCTGGGAGTGCCGCTGGCCTTGCATCCGGAGGCAAAAATCCTGATCCAGCAAAGAATCACCGACACCCTGACGGAGGCCGGCAAGCCGGTGGACCTGGAGTCGCCGGAAAACCTGCACAGGCTGAAGATGGGAGAATTTCCGGAAGGGGCGGAATTGATTCCCAATCCCTATAACAGAATCCCCGGCTTTACGATCCAGAACCATTATTTTGCACCGGGTTTTCCGGTAATGGCATGGCCGATGATGGAATGGGTGCTGGATAACTGTTACGCCCATCTGTTCCATCAGGAGGCGCGTGCAGAAAAATCCGTGCTGGTATTTGAGACGATGGAATCGACGCTGACGCCGATGATGGAAGCGATAGAGAAGGAGTTCCCGCTGGTGAAGGTATTCAGCCTGCCCAGCGTGGGCAATCACCTGATCCGCAGGCATATAGAGCTGGGCGTCAAAGGCGAGCCCAAACAAGTGGAGGCAGCCTTTGACACGATGCTTGCCGGACTGGATGGTTTCAATGCCGAATATGTGCCGGCATAGGGCATGTTGCCATGCGCGCTCCTGAATTAATGCATAAGCTTATGCCAAAGATGAGTTTTACGCGCGTCTCCCTGCGCGACTTGCTGGTGGCTTTTGGCCCGATCACCCTGATGATTATCATCGTCTGCGGTGTGGGCTATTGGCTGGTGGACCCGGCTCCGCCGAAGGAGGTCGATTTTTCCACCGGGCAGGAAAACAGCGCCTATGAAACCCTGGCCAAGCGCTATGTCGCCGAACTGGCGAAAAATAACGTCAAGGTCAACCTGACGCCATCGCTGGGGTCGCAGGAAAATATGCAGCGTATCCAGGACCCGGATTCCGAGATTGAAATCGGCTTCGTGCAAAGCGGCTCCACCGATCAGGCTGATGCGGAGAGCAAGGGCTTGGTCTCGCTGGGTAGCTTGTTCTATGAGCCGGTATGGATATTCTATCGCGGCGACAAGGAAATCAAGGCCATCACCGGTTTCAAGGGGAAAGCCATCAATGTCGGGCCGGACGGCGTAGGCGTGTCCCGTTTGTTCAAGCAGATATTGTCGGTCAACGGCATGGAGGCGTCGGACGTGAAGTTGGGGGCGCTGGAAAATACGCCGGCGACGGCGGCGCTGCTGGACGGCAAGATCGATGCGCTGGTATTCAGCTCGGCCTCGGATTCTCCGTTGCTGCAAATGCTGCTGCAGACGCCGGGCATCAGGCTGTTTGATTTCGTGCAGGCCGAGGCGTATACGCGGCGTTTTCCTTTCCTGTCGCATGTGGTACTGCCCAGGGGGATAGTCGACCTTGGGCGCGATATCCCATCCAAGGATTATCACCTGATCTCGCCGACGGCGACACTGGTGGCGCACAGCGGACTGCATCCGGCGCTGATCGACCTGTTTGTAAAGGCGGCACATGACATCCATAGCGGCGCCGGCTGGTTTCAAAAGCAGGGCGAGTTCCCGTCGGACCGGTACACCGAAATCCCGGTCGCGCCCATCGCCGAGAAGTACTATAAAAACGGCCCGCCCATATTGCAGCGTTATCTCAGCTTCTGGGTCGCCAATTTTGTCGAGCGCATGTGGGTAGTCATCGTCGCGCTCGGCGCGCTGATACTGCCGCTGTCGAAAATTATTCCGCCTTTGTACGTGTGGCGCATACGTTCCCGCGTCTATCGCTGGTATGGCCGGTTGCGCACCGTGGAGCAGGCGATAGAGAGCGTGCCGGAAGATCAGCGTCGGCAGGTGTATGCCCGCCAGCTGCAAAGGCTGGACGATATAGAGGAAAAAGTAAACCAGATATCCATCCCGCTGTCCTTCGCCGAAGAATTGTATGGCTTGCGCAGCCACATCAATTTTGTCAGGACGCGGATACTGCTATTGATGAACGACCATCCTGCTGCGGCAACTGATACAGCCGTTTAGTCACTCTGTGGCTGCTTGGCAGACCCAGGCTGTCGGCGCTATTGCTTAAAAGTTGCCGGCGAATTGGTACCTGTTTCCCGGGTGCCACATCGTCACCACCGAAGCGATCTTTCCCAGTGACAGGGTTTGCCTGTGCAATACCAGGCAGGGTTCCTTCGTTTGTATATGCAGCATGTCGGCGATGAGCTTGGGCGGATTCACCGCTTCTATGCTGTAGTGCACGCCCTGCAGTGGCGCTGCCACCATCAGATATTCGTTCGGCGTAATCCTGGCAAAGTCCTGTTGCATATAATCGGGCGCGACGTCGGGGTTCACCCACCGGTCTTCCACTTGTATCGGCACATTATTTTCAAAGTGGACTATGATGGAGTGGAACAGCTTGCGCTCCTGCTTCAGCTTGAACTGGCGTAACAACAAGTCGCCGGCCTTGGCCTCCACCAGTTGATGCAATTCGCTGCGGTGTTCATGGCCGCGCGCACGCACCTCATCGGCAATGCTCTTGATTTCTACCAGCGTCGCCTGGTATTTGTGCTGTGCAACATAAGTGCCGGAGCCTTGTATGCGGGTCAGTATCTGTTCGCTGGTCAGTTCACGCACCGCCCGGTTCACCGTCATGCGTGAGACACCGAATTCCTTTGCCAATACTTGCTCTGATGGAATTGCATCGCCTTCCTTCCAGGTGCCCGACTGTATTTCGGTCAACAAGTAATCCTTGATGCGCTGGAAAATCGGGGTCAGTTCCGCTTGTTCTTTTTTTGCCACACTGTCCTCTGCATATAAAAATAGTGCCCGTCCTTGTCGCCTGTTGCATGCGATGAAAGCGGCGTGAATCTGGTTTCGCATGGTAACACTAAGGAATTTATCTGATTCAAAATTCCGCTTGCAAAAGTTGTATATACAACTTAAACTAAATTTAGATATTCATGTTTTGTGCTTACTTTCTTCTTTTGCATACGATGGACAAGAAGGGGGAGCAGATGGAAGCCAAGAGACCGTTGCTGTTAATTTAATTCCGGAGGAGTCCTGATGAATCGTTTCAACCACAAAAAAATAGCTGCCATTCTGGGTTTGGGTGCAGCTTTTATGGCATCTGCAGCGCAGGCCGATATCAAGATCGGCTTGAATGTGCCGCTGACCGGTTTTGCCGCTTCCGACGGCAAGTCCGCGCTGGAAGGCGCCAAGCTGGCGGTTGCCCAGGCAAATGCCAAGGGTGGCGTAGCCGGGCAAAAGCTGGAGCTGGTGATTTATGACGATCAGGCTTCACCGAAGGAAGCTGTGCCTGTCGCCACCAAGCTGGTGGAAAAAGACAAGGTGGTCGGCGCGGTGTCGGGGTCTTATTCCGGCTCTACCCGTGCCGCTGCACCGGTATTCCAGCAAGCGAAAATCCCTTATGTCGTCGGTTATGCAATCCATCCCGACATCACCTTGTCCGGCGACTACATGTTCCGCACATCGACGATGGGTGAGGTGCAGGGCCGCGCCGGCGCGCGCCTGGTGCAAATGCTGGGTAAGAAAAGAGTGGTGTTGGTCACCCTGAAAAATGATTTCGGGCAGGCCCTGGCAGCAGGCTTCAAGGAAGGCGCTGCCAAATCCGGCGTGCAAATCCTGAACGAATATGAATACGGCATTGCCGACCGCCAGTTCGGTCCACTGGTCTCCAAAATCAAATCAGACAATCCGGAAGTGATCTATGCCTCCGGTTATTACTATACAGCGGGTCCGCTGGTCAGCCAGTTGCGGGCGGCAGGAGTCACGGCATCGGTGATAGGCCAGGAAGGCTATGACTCCGACAAGTTCATAGAAATTGCCGGCGCCGCAGCAGAGGGAACGCTGGTGACGACATCGCTGGATCGCGATTCCGCTTCCTCTGCGACCAAAACATTTCTGGAAGACTTCAAAAAAGCAAACGGCTTCAATGCCGACATGGTTGCCGCATCGACCTACACTGCAACCAGTGTGCTGATCGAAGGCTTGAAAGCCACCAAGGGCCAGGGTGGAGAGGTGCTGAAGAATGCCTTGGCCGGCGGCTCCTTTGAGACGCCGATAGGCAACCTGAGCTTCAACGACTTGCACGAAGTGAAAAAAGTCGTGCAGGTGCAAATCGTGAGGGACAAGGCTTTTCATCATCATTCCGTCATTGCAGACTTGGTACTGCTGACGCCGCCGACCAAGTCAGGAAAATAATTCTAAAGGCTGCATGGATGAAGGAAAGCTCTTCATCCATCAAATGATCTTAATGAGTCGGTGCAGACAGCAGGGGGAGATGCAGTGTTATTTCTGGAATTGATCGCGCAGGGCCTGGTGCAAGGCAGTATCTATGCACTGGTGGCGCTGGGTTTGACTTTGGTGTATGGCCTGTTGCGCATATTGCACGTGGCACATGCGGCGCTGTTCACGATGGGCGCCTACGTCGGCGTGATGGTGGCAAACGCTAGCGGCAGTTTGTTACTGGCGTTTTTTGCTGCAATGATGGTCGCCGGCTTGCTGGGCATAGCGATGTACAGATTGTGTTATGAACCCATATTGAAGCAGCCGCCGTATGTTGCATTGATTGCG